>Ga0070741_10017155_pt1 | contig 11935 bp, 14 predicted proteins | sample Coa_R1_4_FD_66440 | JGI IMG/M metagenome (GOLD analysis project Ga0070741, IMG submission 66440) | Surface soil microbial communities from Centralia Pennsylvania, which are recovering from an underground coalmine fire - Coalmine... | ecosystem: Environmental > Terrestrial > Soil > Unclassified ...
TGAAGTCAGCAGGCTCGTTTGGACGTGGGGCGGCTTTTTTGGCGGCGGACTTCAGGCTCGGGTTGGCAGTCCACGGCGGCGCTTCGTCGCGTACCACGCGATCGATCATGTCCTGCACGTTTCCGTAACGCCCGATCAGACGGTAGATATGGGCGCGCGCGGTTTCGCTGAATTGCGGGCTGAGGTAAACGTCGTGGCGAAGGTTATCGACGCCGGCGGAAAGGTCCCTGAAAACCAGCAGAGGGCTATAGCTGGCGAGCGTGAACTGGCGCGCCTGGTCAGCCAGATTGGAAATCTGCAGGAACGGGAAGCGCGGCATAGCTCTTTCGGTTCTGCCTCCGGCGCGCAGGAAGCCGGGGGATGCGCTGCTTGCCCGCAAGCACTTGAAAAACTTCGGCTTAGTACAAAGCCTAGCATGGTCGCTCGAGCCTCACCACGTTACATTGGTGACGCTAAAAACGTAACAGGACCCATGGAGAGCGGGACAGACTCAATGAGTGGCGCCGCTGCCGGTGCCCGAAGTGGATTGCGTTTCTTCGCTGCGCAGCCGTCCCGCCTCGAATTCATCCCCATGCTGCCACCCTTGTACCTGGGGCAGGCTCGCCGCTTTCCATCCCAGGGCGAATCCGAACTGTCCCATGAGCCCATCACCGTGAAAGTCCATGTCGGGACGATATTCGTCGCTGGGCTGGTGATAATGCTTTTCGTTGTACTCCTTGGCTTCCTGGACTCCCCATTCGTCGGGGTGGCCCTTGTACTTCGTGCCCTCATTGACGGAGAAGGAGGGAATGCCGACGCGCGCCAGGCTGAAATGGTCGGAGCGATAGTAGTGACCGGCCTCGGGACGGGAGTCAGGAACGATGCCCAAATGGAATTGCTGCGCGGTCGCTTCTACTACCGGATAGAACGTCGTGCGTTCCGCGCCGGCCACCGTGGTTTGCTCCGGCGTGCCGATCGGCGGCACGTCGTCAAAGTTCAGGTCGAGAGTAATTCTTCCCGCCGGAATCGGAGGATGCTGGCCCAGATATTCGGAGCCGAGCAGGCCCTGTTCCTCGCCGGTGACGGCAGCAAACAGGATTGAGCGCTTCGGCTTTTGCGCCGCGTTCGCGAAGGCGCGCGCCAGTTCCAGCAGAATGCCGCAACCCGTGCCGTTGTCGGCCGCGCCGTTGTAAATGTTGTCGCCCGGCATGTCGGGCTGAATCCCGAGGTGATCGTAATGCGCCGTGTAGATGACCGCTTGATCCTTCAGCTTCGGGTCGGACCCTGGCAGAAGCGCGATGACATTGTTCGATTCAATCTCACGTACCTTGCTGACCAGATGGGCTTTCAACTTGACCGGCAGGGGCATGGGATGAAAGTCGCGCGACGTGGCGGCTTGCATCAGATCGCCGAGATCTTTGCCCGCGTCAGAGGCGAGCTTGCGCGCAACCTCCAGGGTCACCCACGAGTCGACCGCCAAGGCAGGCTGACCCGTGTTCTTCAGATATTCCTTCTCGCCGCCCCATGAGTTGCGCACTACGTCCCAACCATAGCTGGCCATGTCCGTCTTGTGGATGAGGATGACTCCCGCCGCTCCTTTGCGTGCCGCTTCCTCGTACTTATAGGTCCAACGCCCGTAATAGGTGAGCGCTTTGCCTTTAAAGAAATTCGCATCGTTCGACGGTGGTTCGTTGACCAGCATCAGCAGCACTTTACCGCGCACATCGGTGCCCTTGTAGTCGTCCCATTTGTATTCCGGCGCTTTGATCCCGTATCCGACGTAGACGATGTCGGCGTCAATGTCAACGGCGGGCTGATGGGTTTCGTTGCTGGCAACATAATCGTCGCCAAACTTCAGGTTCATGGGCGCGCCGCTTGCCGGCGCCAATGAGAAAGTCGTCTGCGGCTGTGTGGTGACCCCCACCATAGGCACTTTCTGCATGTAGGTGCCGTTGTCGCCGGCGGGTTTTAATCCGTAAAGCGCGAATTCGGTGGCCATGTACTTGGCGGCGAGGTCACCGCCGCGCTGCCCCGTGCCGCGGCCCTCGAGCAGATCATCGGCAAGGAAACGTACGTGAGCCCGAATGCGTTCGGGATTGATCGAGTTCATCGCTGCGCGCGCGGCGGCCGGCAGCGAGGAATCGGTGGCAGCCGCGCTCATACTCTTGTCGGCCGCCCACAACAGCAATCCGACGAGAAGTAAAAAACAGGAAAGGGAGAAAAAAATAGTACGGATTCGCATAAGAGTTCTCCGCGACAAATGAAACCCAATATTGTACGACGCCTCGGGTGGGCGAGGTGAAGCGCACTAAGAGAAGCGATTCACGATTTGACGTGCCCAGTTTGTGAACGGATGGCGCGAGCTGGTTTTTCCCGAAAAAAAGCGGGCGCTTAAAGCGCCCGCGAGGTTAGCAACTTTTTATTCCCGCGACCGCGGGATCAATTTTTCGAGCTTCAACCCGCGCGGAAATCGGCGATCTCCTCCCCGGGTTGGAATAACGGCGCTTTGCGAACGGCCCCCGCTTCGGCCATCCGATGGTTAATCTCTTCGAGGTCCTTGCGTACCCACCCAACGCTCGAGATTTCAATTTCACCATCGGCCGCAATCCAGAATAGGGTCGGCACATTGGTCAGCCCATAAGCATTCGAGACGGGATACTTGCTCGTGTCGTCCAGCAACACGGGAAACGTGATGCCGTACTCCCTCATAAACGCCAGCGTGTCCTTGCGATCATTTTGCGAGACAGCCACCAGCGTCACTCCCTGGTTCTTGTATGCCTGGTAAAGCCGCTCCAGGTACGGCAAGGTGTACTGGCATACGGGACAGGAAACTTTGAAAAACACTGCGAGGACGGGACCGCGTTGCAGCGCGTCGGAGAGCGAAAAGTTGCTGCCGTCGGTAGTCGGTAATACAAAATCGGGCGCCAAAGTGCCGGTGTTCAAAGCGGGCATTCGGTGGACTTCCTCCTTATGGCTCAAGAGAGTCTGAACTCAAGAGTCCGTTCGTGGCTTATTAGATGATTCCAGCATGGCGAAAGATTTTTCTCGTCAGCCCGGTGAGCGGCAGGCGCGTGACCCGCGTCACCGGTACCCAGCGCCCGCTCGCCGACAGGGGAGGCTCGCCGCTTACGACTTCGACGGCATAATCCGTCACCGTAATGGAGTGGCGTACCTTGAAACCGTTAGCTGTCTCTTCGGCTTGCCCCGTCAGTTCGGGTAACTCCCACATGCCAGCCATCAACGATGCGTCCCCGGGCCGGCGCACCAGAAACACCGAGCCGTTACTCCGAGCCAGGCAGTAGCGAACAAAAGACTTTTTTCGCGATTGAACCGCTTTCTCGCCGAACTCACCGCGGGTGACACACCAACGATAGACCGGACAGCTCTCACACAAAGGCTGGCGGGGAAGACAGAGAGTCGCCCCCAACTCCATCATGGCTTGATTGAAGTCGCCCGGACGAGCCGCGTCGAGCAATTCCCGCGCCCGTTTCCACACAGTGGCAGTTTCGAATGTGCCTCCGAACAAACGAGTGAGCACCCGTTCGACGTTGCCGTCCACGACTGCCACCGGTTGATCAAAGGCAATGCTCGCAACGGCGGCGGCGGTGTACGCACCGACTCCGGGCAGGGCGCGTAATTCCTCAGCCGTGCGCGGAAATCGCCCTTCCAGTTTTCTTGCCACAACTCGCGAGGCAGCGTGTAAAGCCCGCGCGCGACGGTAATATCCCAGGCCGCTCCAGGCGGCCAGCACTGACGAGACACGTGCTGCAGCCAGGGCTGCGAGCGTCGGGAAGCGCTTCAGAAATCGCGGGTAGTATTCCTTCACCACAGCCACTCGCGTCTGCTGCAGCATGATCTCGGAAAGCCAGATGCAATATGCGTCCTTCGTAACTCGCCACGGCAGATCGCGTTTGTTAGCGTCGTACCATGCCAGCAACTTTGCCCGAAAAGTCCGCAGACCGCGTGGACTCTGCGCTGGTCCCGCCTGGATCGGGCGATTCTCGCCGGATTGTCCTTTGTGCTGCGGCGAAGCGGTTCCACGGTGGGAAGGAGTCATGAGATTGAGGCGGATTTTAGGGCTTGCGGTCCCGCGAGCGCAATTAAACTCAAGGGCTACACAGAACATAAAGCCTGCATGTGCAACTCTCGGTTTTACCTGGAGCATCATTAAGAGCCATCGAGGCGAGATGAGCGTGAAAAAGACGAGCCTGATTCTGCTGCTACCCATCTGCGCTCTACTGGCCTGCGGCGGAGGTGGTGGCGGCAGCGGCAATGCTGTCGGCGGTGGTACCGGAGGTAACGGCACCGGCGCCTGTACATCGAATGCAGCGCCGGCGACTCCGAACGTGGTCACGGTAGCCGCGGGTCAGACAACCGCGAGCACAGATATCACCGTAGCCTGCCAGGTTTCCAGTCCCACGGCCAACGCCGAAGACATCGGTGTGGGCACTTCGGTGAACACCGCGACCGCATCCAACAGCGGCGCACAAATCGCACAGGGCACGACGATGACCGTCATCCTGTTCGGCCCCGGCCTCTCCGGCAACATGACGGTCACCATTAGCGGCCCGAATGACATTACCGTCAGTAATCCGACCACCATCAAAGCCACGGACAACACGCCCGGCATCGCTTTTACCGCGGTGGTCAGTCCGACGGCGGCTCTGGGAGGACGCACGGTTTTCCTGCAGGATTCCAATAATGATGTGACCGCTTTCACCGGCGGGCTGGAGGTGATCCCATGAAGAGCACGCGGGCAGCAATTCTCATTTTCTGTCTGATATTGGCATCGTGCCTCGCCTCGGCAACCACGATCATTCCCCTCTCCGTCGAAGAACTCGCAGGCAAGTCGACCAATATCTTCCGTGGGAACGCTGCCGAGACCTGGACAGCTTGGAACCCGCAACACACCCTCATCTACACCTACACCAGGTTTCAAGTAACGAAATCGCTGAAAGGTCAGGCGCAGCAGACGGTGACTATCAAACAGATCGGGGGCCGGGTAGCGAACACGGTCCAGAAAGTCGCCGGCGTCCGGCACTTCACGCCGGGCGAACAGGATCTGTTGTTCCTACAACCCAGCAAAGATAACGACGGCACCTTCATCGTCACCGGCCTGATGCAAGGAAACTTCCTTGTGCGCCGCGCCGCCTCTGGCCAGATGCTGGTCTCCAATGGCGTGCCGGAGGTTTCCAAACTCGAGGTGAACAGCGGCGTGATTTCCGGTTATCGCGGGTCCGCCATGACCGTCGATCAACTGGAGAGCCGGATCAGGAAGGCGGTGCAGCAATGAAGCGCACCAACAATGTCTTGGTTGTAGTGGCGCCCATTGTGATCGCGGTCTTGGCGCTCGTGTTCGCCAGTCCAGCTTTCTCTTATCTCAACGAACTCTCCGCCCCGAGTGGCGGCGGTACACCCTTGGTGGACATGTGGACCGCGGTCCCACATTGGAATCTGAATCCGGCGCTTCCCACGGGAAAGATGGTGGGCACTGCAACCGACCTGCGCAACGCGGCGGTCGCTTCCTTCAACAGCTGGAAGGTTGCGCCGAACGTGTCGAATATCGTGTCCGGTATCTCCGAGGGACCGGATAGTAACGTCACGGACGAAAACACAGCGCACCCCAACGTCAACCTCGTCTGCTTCGTGTGTACGGGCGCTGACTTCACCACGGACGGCACGCTCGCGATTACGCTCACCACGTCACAGATCCAGTCGAATCAGAGCGTGATCACGCAGGCCGATATCATTTTCAATCCGAATCCCTCCGGGATGTGTTTCGTCGCAACGCCGGTGAGCGGTTCGCTACCTCCGTGTCCCAATCCCAGCGACTCGCCCCAAGATTTGCAGACCGTGCTCACCCACGAGATCGGGCACTTTTTTGGTTTGGATCACTCCGGAGTGGTAGCGGCAACGATGTTTCCCTTTGCGCCGATTCTGCGTGAGACCTTGAGTTATGACGATGTGGCGGGAATTTCGAGTACTTACCCGGGCCCGCAGATCGTTCCGGTCGGCTCGATTTCGGGCACGGTGACGCTTGCTGGTGCTGGTGTCTTCGGCGCGCATGTGTTCGCCAATTCGACTACCACGGTCACTCCTTACCCGCCCACCATCCGCAAGTCACCGATTGGGACCCTTACCCAAACCGGTGGTACGTACACGATCAACGCGGTGCCTGCGGACAGCTACACCGTGTACGCCGAGCCCCTGGATTTGCCCGTGAGCAATTCCGATGTGAGCGGCTATGCGACTGTTTTTGGGCAGACCGTCGTGCAAACGAACTTCACCACCCGTTCGCACTGATGTCGTCGAAGCAAGCTATTTTGCCGTTCCTGAGGTTGCGGCAGACGATCCCGTCTGCGGCACGCGCGAGTGCGCGATTACGATCCAGCCATGCGGAATCTGCTGCCACACCGTCAACATGTGGATTGGGGCTGAGGGCAGCGCCTCGCCGGCCACTGTTCCATGCACGGCAACTGTGTAGGTAACGACCAGGTCGGGACCGTTCTGCTGGGTCACAAAGTCTCCGAGCGAGAAGTCGGAAATCTCCACGCGCTTCAGTTCTTCTAAAGCGGCGGCGCGCTCCATGGTTCCGCGCGGGCTGAGGTAGACGAAGCCGCTGGCGAGATGTTTGTCCACATCGTTCCAGTTCTTCGTCTTGAGGTCATCCCAAAAGAGACGTTCCAGTTGCTCGCCGCTGGTGGCACTGGACCACCCTTTAACTTTCTGTTCCTTCCACATCGTGCACCCGGGAATAAAGCACACCAGCAGGGCAAGAGCGCAAAGACGCTTCATGCCCGGGATTGTAACCCAGAGTTTTGTTTTAGAGATTGCGAGAGTGGTTAGGGAGCGCTGTCCGCAGCCGCCGTTTTTTCCGCCAGGTTTTTTACCATGGGCATACGCTGCCCCACGCGGTCCTCAAAAATCCTCATTCCATGCGGTTCGTGCTTGCGGAGGATGCGGGTGATGTCGGGCCAGAACTCACGCAGGATGTTGGTTTGCACGCCTCCCAGGAAGCTGCCCCCGAAGCGGTTCAGCGAGTCACCCAGACTGCGCTCCGAGCGCGGATAGTAGGCGTTGCTCAAGGCTGTCGTAATGGCGGTCCCGGCCAGTAGAGAGGTATTGACGGTGTTCTGCCCGGAATCCGAGCGCGTTACCAGGACCCGGCTGGCGGCATACAACAGCCGAGGGAAAAACTTCGTGCTAGGGGAAGAAAAGTACCTAGGGTCCTGATGCAATACCGCCGGCATCAGAAACGACTGGAAAAAACTCCTCGCCTCAGCATCCGCCAAGGTAGCGCCATACCGCTTTCCATACCCCGCGGCGCCATAGCCGTAATCCGGCCAACTGTCGGTTACGTGTGCATAGGCCGCGTCAAAAGCCGCAGAGAAGAACGTGTATGGCGAGTACGTGCGCCGGGTGAAGATTTCGAACTTCTGGTGCGCTGTAAGTGGCTCGTAGGAACCCGCTTCGGCTATCGAAGATGGAAGGTACGAGCTGAACTGGGGCGTAGGAGCATCGGGTAGACTGCCGCCAGCGCACCAATAGTGAGCACCCCCCGCCTTATTATTGTCAATTTTTGTCAGGCAGGGGCCGGTTTCATAAGGGCTGAAGGCGAAGCTCGGCATCGTTTGCGCCGTTGCCACCCCGCTGACCACGCACAGAAGGCTGGTGCCGGCGAACATGCCGAACGTCATTTGCCCAACCTTCATAGACCCCCCTAAGAAGCAATTGGGCTGCCACTTACTAGGACGGCTTTCTTCCCTTCGGGGTTTGCTGCTAATGCTTGCGGAATTGGCTGCCGGCGGGACTCCGGCAGGGTTATCCAACCCGGTGCACAGCATTGACCACGACGCGAACGCCCCGCATAATAGCTGGATTCAGCAACCCGCGAAATACGATTTTGGTACATGTCTGTGAACCCCGATGCCAATTCGGGTCAACCCTATTCCTTCGAGCAGTTCGGTCGGCGTATGGACGAGAAATTCAAAAATTTGAGCGACCGTTTGGGCAAGGCCGGCGAGCGCATGAACCAGAAGATCGGCTCAGTTTCCGAGCACCTCGACCAGGACACCGAGCACATCGTCAACTACATCAACGACGAGGTCGTTCCGGCCGTGCGTACTCACTCGACCAAAGCCCTGCGAATCGCCTCCGAACAACTTTCAAAATTAGCGGACTACCTGGATCAGCAAAAGCACAAGCCATGAGCCGATCTTGCCTGATGGTAGTGGTGACTGGACTGATCCTCTTCACGGGTTGTTCACACCGAGCGGCCAGGAACGAAGTGCCGCCCCCGCCGGATATCCAGACCGCGACCGCTCCGGCTGCAACTCGCGTTCCCGCCGGTAAGAGCTCTTCGCCGAAATACCCCCCGCAAGAGGAAGTCACGATCGGCGGCGAACACGCCAACTATGTCCAAACCGGCATTGCCAGTTGGTACGGCCCTCCTTACCACAATCGGCGCGCGGCGAATGGCGAGATCTACGACATGAACGCCATGACTGCGGCGCACCGAACTTTGCCGCTGGGGACGATGGTTCGCGTCACGAACGTCAAGACCAGGCACTCTGCCGTGGTAAAAATCACCGATCGCGGGCCGTTCATCGAAGGCCGCATGCTCGATCTTTCGCTGGCCGCAGCCAGGAAGGTGGACGTGTGGGGACCGGGAACAGCCACGGTGCGCATTGAGGTGCTGGAAACGCCCGCGTCCATCGATCAGGGCGGACGCTGGGCAGTGCAGATCGGCGGCTTCGAAAAAGAGCGGGTGGCGGCGGAGTTGTGCGACCGCATCTCCCGGCGCTACCACACCGCGAAAGTGCAGCAGTTCAACAGTCCTACAGGAGCATGGTGGGTGCGCGTCCGCGTGCCTGAGGACGACAAACGCCGCGCCGAAGAGATCGCCCATGACACACGCACGCCGGAAGGCGGCATTTTCCTGGTCCGACTGGATTAGAAGCAGTACTCAGTACCCAGTACTCAGTACCCAGTTCTCAGGTATTGGCCAAAGAGAATATCACTGAGGCAAAATAATACAGCGTGAACTGATCGAAGCTTGTGAGGAGTCAGAACTGGGTACTGAGTACTGAGTACTGGGTACTAAAAAAATGTCCTGCCTTTTCTGCCAGCTCGTTCGTGGCGATGTGCCGTCCAAAAAAGTCTATGAAGACGAGCGTGCGTTTGCGTTCGAGGACATCCGGCCGCAGGCTCCCACCCACGTGCTCATCATTCCCAAAAAACACATCGTGGACATCAAAAGTGCCAAGCCGGAAGATGCCGAGGATATCGGCTACCTGCACCTGGTAGCGGCCAAGCTGGCGCGCGAACGCGGCATTGAAGACGGCTACCGCACGGTTTTCAATGTCGGACCGCGATCCGGCCAGTCCGTCTTTCACCTCCACCTTCATTTGCTGGGAGGTCGTGACCTGCGCTGGCCGCCAGGATAGGAACTGCCAAATGAAAACGACAGAAGAAAAAATACTTACTAACCACCCGCAGGGCAAAAGCGGGAAAAACATCAGCCGGGAAACTTACGATCTTTTCAAGAAGGCGATCGTTTCGACGTTGCGGGCAGAAGACCTCACCCACACCGAACTGCTTGCGCAACTCAACAAGGCTCTCAAAGGCAAGTTTGCTGGAAACATCAGCTGGTATGCCGAAACGGTAAAGCTCGACCTCGAGGCACGAAACATCGTCGAAAGAACTGCGTCAAAGCCTCAAAAATACCAGCTCAAATAATTGAGCATTCTCGCGGGTCGTCACTCGGCCGGCTTGTCTTTCCCTGCAGCTTTTGACTCTTTCCATACTGGACTGGTCAGCTCGATACGCCAAATGGGCCCGCTCACGTAAAGCGGTCCCTCTGATTTGACGAAGGCCGGAGCTTCTCCGGGAAGAATCCAGACGTTGGTGTCAGGCGGTTGTTTTCCCAGGAGCGGAGCGAGTGCTCCCGCGATGCCTCCGATGTCGACCTTAACGACATAATGAACCGCTTTTCGACTTGAGTTTCCGACCAGAAATGACTCTTCACCATCGGAGTTGATGTTGAGCTTGACCAGTCTTGGTTTTGGGGTCACTGCGAGCATCGATAGCTTAAGTGCAGTGCCGGCCTTAATATTTTTTAGAAGCGTGAGCACCAATCCGTTGGCAAGATCAGCCGGCATTTTGGGATGTTCAGTTGCTGTCTGCTGCTTCCCATCCTTATCGGTGTATTTGACCGTGACCTCATTTTTGCTGGCGTTGATCCAAACCTCCACCGGCTGCTCGAAAGACGGCCCCTTCTGAATTAGTTGTTCGCTCAACAAACGAAAATAATGGCGCTGCGAATAAACCACGGTGTCATCGTGCACCGAGCCATCTTTGAAGTGGAAGACAAGACGACTCGTCACCCGGTCTCCATGAACCGTCTGCAGGAGGTCGCCTTCCGCCAGAATCTGCCCATCGGTAGAACGAAGCACCAAAAAACCGTGGACCAGCCCTTCTGCGTATCTGACCGGCACCGGCTCAGCAACAAGCATGCACCTCAATACGCAGCATGCGAGAAAAATCCTGATGCAAACATGCAGGGAAGACCGCGGTCCAACCTGCCGACGTTGTCTCTGTTCCATGTTGAATTGTGATGCGAACGAACAGAGATACCGAGACGCATAGCAAAAAGTTTACGGGAGCAGCTCCGAAATGCCGACGTAACACAGATCGAATGTCAACAAGGTTGTTGCTCAGAGCGTCCTCTCCTGAAATAGGGATTCACTTCTGAGAGAAGCTCTTCAGGTCGAGGTGATCAGGCGGCCAGCATGCGCATGCTGGGCGGGAAAGACCGGTACCAGACCGCGCCCAGAATGGCGAACGCAGGATTCAGACGGGCGAATCTATCCACCATCTCTTCAATTTCCTTCCACTGTGTGGCGCTGACGTTGCGGGCGAGCGCGCGGTGGTTGCGAACCGGCAGTCCGACCAGCAGGCTGAGAGTACGCCGGGAAACTTCCTGCGCGGCCATGTCGAATTCGCGCTGGTGAAGAACTTTCTTGGCGTCCACCCAAAGAGAAGCGAGATATCCGGGGAACGGCGCCACGGCACGAAACAGACTGGGCACGTGGCGCGCTCCGGTAGTTTTTTTGATATCGGAATAAATCAGCCATACCCGCAGGCCGGCGTCGCGCTCGTTAGGGATTTGCAGGGACATCAGACGCGAAAGAGCGGAGGCCTGTTTCTCGCCGCCGCACCGGCCACGCTGTCCCCCGGAGTAGCCCCGTTGCATGAGCCGCGCAAACAGCACCATGCGCGGGAGGGCGTGCGAGAAGGTGGCAACCACCGCACCGAGCTGGTCAATGTCGTAACGAGAAAAGCGTTGTCCCGCCAGCTGCCGTTGTTGATCGGCGAAGCGCCAGCTGGCATGGAGAGCCTGCCAGTAAACGAATTCTTCGAGCGCCGTCGCCGCGGACTGAAACTCTCGCGAACGCGCCACCGGACCCAGGTCGTGCCACATCAATTTCAGATATTCAGGACGGGCGGCGGCGACTTTGAAAATCGTAGGGACGAATGGGAGATCAAAGCTGGCGCGGATGTCGTCGAAAATCCGCCGCAGATGCGGTGAGAGCTCAGCTTCCTCGTAAGCTCGGTTGAGAGACATCTGGTAATTGGACGAGAATCAGTGCTGCACAGTTGCCGGAAAAGATGCGAACGTGAACGTTAATCTTGGTTCAGGATCTGACGTGAACGAGCGGGATCTAGTGTGGAAGAGCGGGCCTTCAGGCCCGCGTCAAAGCCATTCTTAATGGATGGGCTTTAGCCCCGGTCGCCCACCTTTTCCTGCGGTCTTGGATTCCTAGATCACGCCCTCTTCGGCTTCGTCGGGAGCGCCGTGACGGCGCAACAATTGTGGCAGGTTTTGTGAAAACGCCGAGCGCGGCAGCACCATGTCGCACCCCGCCTCCTGCGCCTTGAGCTTCAGATCGCCCTG
>Ga0070741_10017156_pt1 | contig 11935 bp, 13 predicted proteins | sample Coa_R1_4_FD_66440 | JGI IMG/M metagenome (GOLD analysis project Ga0070741, IMG submission 66440) | Surface soil microbial communities from Centralia Pennsylvania, which are recovering from an underground coalmine fire - Coalmine... | ecosystem: Environmental > Terrestrial > Soil > Unclassified ...
GTGAGCGTCCGGCCGTCCGACTTCCCGCCGCCGTGGTCGCCGGAGCAGGCGATCGGCGCGCCGACCGATCCGGCGGACGAGCGCATCGAGGTCGGCGTCTGCATCGTCGGCGCAGGCCCCGCGGGGCTCGCGGCCGCGATCCGGCTCGGGCAGCTCATGGAGGAGGATCCCGCGACGGCCGAGAGGCTCGGCGACGTCCCGGTCGCGGTGCTCGAGAAGGGCAAGGCGCCCGGCTCGCATCTGCTTTCGGGCGCGGTCGTCAATCCGCGCGGGCTGCAACGGCTGTTCAAGGGGCGCAAGCGTCTTGACGAGATGCCGTTCGCCGGCATGGTCGAGGCGGAGTCGGTGCTGTTCCTCACGCGGTCGAAGGCGTTCCGCATCCCGACGCCGCCGACGATGGTCAACGACCGCAACTACATCGCGTCGCTGTCGCAGCTCGGCCGCTGGCTGGGCGAGGAAGCGGAGTCCGTCGGCGCGACGATCCTGCCGGAGACCGCGGCGGAGAAGCTGCTGGTCGACGCGGGCCGCGTCGTCGGCGTGCGCACGGGCGACCGCGGGCGCGGCCGGCGCGGGGAGGAGCTGTCGAACTTCGAAGCGGGCTCGGACATCACCGCGCGCGTGACGATTCTCGCGGAAGGGACGCAGGGACATCTCACGCAGTCGGCGCTGTCGCACTTCGGGCTCGCCGGCGAGAACCCGCAGGTGTGGGCGCTCGGCGTCAAGGAGGTGTGGCGCGTTGCGCGGCCGCTCGATCGCGTGATTCACACGATGGGCTGGCCGCTGCGTCCGGGACGCAAGTACCGCGAGTTCGGCGGGTCGTTCATCTACCCGGTCGGCGAGGACATGGTCACGATCGGGATGGTCGTCGGGCTCGACTATCGCGATGCGTCGCTGTCGGTGCACGACCTGCTGCAGGAGTTGAAGCTGCATCCGCGGATCCGTCGCATCCTCGACGGCGGCGAGCGGTTGCAGTGGGGCGCGAAGACGATCCCGGAGGGTGGGTTCGTCGCGCTGCCGCGCCGGTTCTCGGCGCCCGGGTTGCTGCTGTGCGGCGACGGCGTCGGTCTCGTGAACGTGCCGGCGCTGAAGGGGATTCATTACGCGGTCGAGTCGGGGCGGCTTGCGGCGGAGGCGGCGTGGCGGTCGTTCGGCCGCGGCGTCTCGTCGCGGACGGTGCTCTCGTCGTACGACGACGCGCTGCGGGAGTCGTTCGTGTGGGACGACCTGCGCGCGGTGCGCAACATGCGGCAGGCGTTCGGGCGCGGTTTCTATCTCGGCGGGGCGCTCGCGTCGGCGATGACTGCGTCGCGCGGCCGGTTCCCGGCCGGCGACTGGAAGACGGAGCGCGACGCGGAGCAGTCGCTGATCTCCACGTCGCGTGCGTCGCTGTATCCCGCCGCGGACGGCAAGCTGACGTTCGACAAGCTGTCGTCGGTGTTCGCGTCGGGTAATCGCACGCGCGACGACCAGCCGAATCACATCGCGATCCAGCGGCGCGTCCCGCGCGAGCTGGCGGAGATGTGGGTGCACATGTGCCCCGCGCAGGTCTACGAGATCGGCGAGGCCGACGGCGACGGCACCGTCGAAGTCCGCCTGGCGCCCTCGAACTGCGTCCAGTGCGGCGCCATCACCGCCAAAGGCGGCCGCCTCACCCCGCCCGAAGGCGGCAGCGGCCCCGAGTACACGGTTACGTGAGGCTTACGCGCAGGTTCGGCGCGGGCACCTGGTACCGACCTGTCTCGTCCTGACGCTGGGGCGCTGGTTCATCGCAAAAGGCGACGAAGGCGGCCTGCGCCGTCACTGGGTCGCGGCCGAACAGCTGCAGCAGTTCTTGTCGTGAGAAACCCCTTGGGCCGAACTCGTGACCGGTCGAGGCGCGATAACTCGTCCACGGATGCTCGGCGAGCGTGCCTTTCGCGCCGGCCCGCCTCGGATTCTGGAGGACGTAACGAATCGCGTTCTTCAGATGGGCATCCGACTCGGTGAATTCACTCCAGTAGCGCTTCCCGAACAGGTGGTTGATGCGTCCGTGGGCATCGTTGAAATAGAGCGCATAGAAGCCGTTGAGGTTGCGCATGCCTCGTGCGAGCTCGTCGGCGATCCGGACAACGAGGTGATAGTGGTTGCGCATCAGGCAATAGGCGAGGATTGTCCAGTCGTGGCGGATCGCCTCCATCTCGAGCATCGCGAGGAACGTGAGCCGATCGCGGTCGGTCAGGAAGATCGTCTGCTTGTTGTTTCCACGTGTGACGACATGGTGGTATCCGGGACGTTCGTCGCGCGGTTTGCGAGGCATCCGTCGCACCGTAAGCCCCACGAACGCCAACGGCAGCCCGCGGCTCATTTTCGACACAGAGTTGGCGCACTCTTGTTCGTGAACCTGGCACCGACATGGCTCGCACAGCCAGTCGCGTGATCACGTCGCCGGATAATGCGCGCGTGAAAGACGTGCTGCGGCTGCGGAGGTCTCGCGAGCGGCGGGCGGTGGGATTGTTCATCGCGGAGGGTCGGCGCGAGGTGGAGCGCGCGATCGCGGCGGGGCTGACGATCCAGGAGACGTTCCTCGCGCCGGAGCTGATCGACGATTGGCCGCATCCGCACACCGAGGTCGGTGCGCGCGTGCTGGCGAAGATGGCGTACCGCGCGGAGCCGGAAGGCGTCATCGCCGTGGTCGAGCAGCCGCGCCGCGCGCTCCCGGACCATGCGACGCTCGTGCTCGTCGCGGTCGGGATCGAAAAGCCGGGCAACCTCGGTGCGATGGCGCGCGCCGCGGACGCCGCCGGCGCCGACGCGCTCCTTGTCGCCGACGCGCAGGTCGACCCGTGGAACCCGAACGCGATCCGCGCGTCGACCGGTGCCGTCTTCACGCTGCCGGTCGTCGAGGCGACGCGCCACGACGTGGCGAAGCTCCCGCTGCAGAAGGTGGCCGCGGTCGTCGGCGCCGAGCTGGAGCTACAAGACGCCGACCTGACGCAGCCGACGGCGCTCGTCGTCGGCGCCGAAGACACCGGCCTCGACGCGCACTGGCGAGACACTGCCGACATCCAGGTCGTCATCCCCATGCGGCCCCGCACCGTCGACAGCCTCAACGCGTCGAACGCCGCCGCGATCCTGCTGTATGAGACGCTCCGGCAACGTGGCTGACACGCCGCTCCCCACGAGAGACGACGTCGAGCGCGCGCGCGCGACGATCGGCGACCGTCTCGCGCGCACGCCGACGCTGAGCAGCCGCACGCTCCGCGCGCGCCTCAAGTGCGAGCTCTTCCAGCGCACCGGGTCGTTCAAGGCGCGCGGCGCGCTGAACAAGCTCAGCCACCTGACGCAGGACGAGAGAGCGAGAGGCGTGATCGCGATCAGCGCCGGCAACCACGCGCAAGCGGTTGCGTTCGCCGCGAGCGAGAGCGGGGCGGACGCGCTCGTCGTCATGTGGCAGGGCGCGTCCGAGCAGAAGATCGAGGCGACACGCGCGTACGGCGCCACCGTCGACCTCGAAGCGGCGAACCCGACCGAGGCGTTCGAGCGCCTGCGCGAGCTGCAAGAACACACAGGAAGGACGCTCGTCCACCCGTTCGACGACCCACTCGTGATCGCCGGCGCCGGCACCGTCGGGCTCGAGATCGAAGAGGACGCGCCGGACGCCGACGCGGTGATCGTCGCGGTCGGCGGCGGCGGTCTGGTCAGCGGCATCCAGACCGCGATCGGCGCATCGAAGCGCGTCATCGCGGTCGAGCCCGACACCAGCCGCGCTCTCCACGAAGGCATCGCGCACGACGAGCCGACACCCGTCACGCCTGCGAGCATCGCCGACGGCCTGAACGCCCCGTTCGCCGGCCGGCTGCCGATCGCCATCTGCAAGAGCATCGAGCGCCACCTCGTGAGCGAGACGGAGATCGAAGAGGCGTTCCGCTTCCTCTACGCCCGCACCAAGCTCGCGGTCGAGCCGGCCGCCGCCGCGGCCGCCGCGGCCTGGCAAAGCGGCCGCATACAGGCGGAAAACCCGGTCATCGTCGTCTCGGGCGGCAATGTGGCGGCCCGCACCGCCGCTGCTATCCTGGCCGCGCGATGAAGGCCGAGATCCACCCCGAGTACGTCCTCAGCACCGTGCACTGCAGCTGCGGGAACACGTTCGTGACCCGCTCGACGCAGGCCGAGCTGCACGTCGAGATCTGCTCGGCATGCCACCCGTTCTACACCGGCAAGCAGAAGCTGATGGACACGGGCGGTCGCGTCGAGCGCTTCCAGCGGCGGCTCGAAAAGGCCGAGCGCGCGCAGCGCGGCGCGTAAGCAGATGGCAGAAGCCGTCGGAGGCCAGGCCGTCCTCGAGGGCGTGATGATGCGCGGTCCGCGGCATTGGGCCGTGGCGGTGCGCAAGCCCGACGGCGAGATCGCGAACCTCGCGCGCCCGATCGACCCGCTGATGGCGCGCCACTGGTCGCTGCGGCTGCCGATCGTGCGCGGCGTCGTCGCGCTCGGCGAGAGCCTCGCCGTCGGCTTCCGCGCGCTCGCCGTCAGCGCGAACTACGCGGTGGAGGACGCCGCGGAGGGGGACGAGGAACCGGTCGAGCTCGGCCGCTGGGCGCTCGCCTTCGCGTTCCTCGTCGCGATCGGCTTCGCCGTGATGCTGTTCAAGGTCAGCCCGGCGCTGCTCACCGACCTGCTGCCGATCTCGAGCGGCGGCTGGTTCGTGATCGTCGAAGGCCTGATTCGCGTCGCGATGTTCGTCGCGTACCTGACCGTGCTCAGCTTCATCCCGTCCCTGCGCCGCGTGTTCCAGTACCACGCCGCCGAGCACAAGGCGATCAACGCCTACGAGGCGGGGGAGACGCTCACGCCGGAAACCGCGCAGCGCTACTCGCTCATCCACCCGCGCTGCGGCACCGCGTTCCTGCTGTGGGTGATGGTGATCGGCGTCTTCGTCTTCGCGCTCTTCGGTCGCCCCGCCTGGTACTGGCTGATCGTCACCCGCATCGCGCTGCTGCCGGTGATCGCCGGCATCGCCTACGAGCTGATCCGCTTCGCCGGCAAGCACACGCACAACCGCGCGCTGATGACGGTGCTCGCGCCCGGTCTCTGGCTACAGCGCCTCACTACCCGCGAGCCGACCCTCGACCAGCTGGAAGTATCCATCCGTGCGCTCGAGGAAGTGCTGGAGCGCGAAGGCCGGCTGACGCCGGCGGACCGACGTGTGGAGGTGATGGCGTAGTGGCAACGGAGCGCAAGGCCGAAGTCGTCTGGCAGGGCGACCTGATGAACGGGAGCGGCACAATCCAGTCGGTGACCAGCGGTGCGATCGGCCCGCTCGACGTCTCGTGGCCGTCTCGTGCCGAAGACCCGAACGGCAAGACGAGCCCCGAGGAGCTCATCGCCGCCGCGTGGGCCGCCTGCTTCTCGATGGCGCTGTCGCACGGGCTCGCGCAGGGCGGCCACCCGGCCGAGAAGCTCGAGACGTCGGCGACCGTCACGTTCCAGCCCGGCGAGGGGATCGTCAAGGGCGCGCTCACCGTCCGCGCGACCGTGCCGGGCATCGAGGCCGGCGCGTTCGACGAGGCGGCGGAGACCGCGAAGCAGAACTGCCCGGTGTCGAAGGCGCTGTCGGGGATCCCCGACGTGTCGCTCGACGCGTCGCTCGCCTAGGTGTCGACGCTCGACGAACTCGTCCTCGAGCTGCTGCGCACCCACAACGAAGCGCAGGAGCGGATGGCGGATCCCGCCGTCTACAACGACCCGCGCGAGGCCGCCGAGGTCGGCCGCCGCCTGAAGCAGCTCGAGGAGCCGGTGAAGCTCGCGCAGCAGTGGCAGCAGGCGCGCGCCGACCTCGACGCCGCGCGCAGCGATCCCGAGCTGCAGGAGATGGCGGCCGACTACGAGAGCGAGCTCGCGCGGCTCGAGGAAGAGCTGCGCCTGTCGCTCGTCGAGCGCGACCCGGCCGACGACAAGGACGTGATCGTCGAGGTGCGCGGCGGCGAAGGCGGGGAGGAGGGCCGGCTGTGGGCCGGCGACCTCGCGCGCATCCTCCAGCGCTACGCCGAGAAGCGCGGCTTCAAGTGGGAGCAGCTCGACGAGGGCACGTACGCCGTGAAGGGCGACGGCGCGTACTCGGTGTTCAAGTACGAAGGCGGGACGCACCGCGTGCAGCGCGTCCCGGAGACGGAGTCGCAGGGGCGCATCCACACGTCTACGGCAACGGTCGCGGTGATGCCGGAGGCCGAGGACGTCGACGTGAACATCGAGGAGAGCGACCTGAAGATCGACGTCTATCGCTCGTCCGGCCCGGGCGGCCAGTCGGTGAACACGACCGACTCGGCGGTGCGTATCACGCATCTGCCGACGGGGATCGTCGTCGCGATGCAGGACGAGCGCTCGCAGCTGCAGAACCGCGAGAAGGCGATGCGCGTGCTGCGCGCGCGCATCTACGAAGCCGAGCGCGAACGCCAGGCGGCCGAGCAGGCGGCGGCGCGCAGCGCGCAGGTCGGCCGCGGCGAGCGCGCGGAGAAGATCCGCACCTACAACTTCCCGCAGAACCGCGTCACCGACCACCGCGTGAACATCAACGTCTCGCTGCAACAGGTCGCGCAGGGTCAGCTCGACGAGTTCACCGAGGCCCTGACCGACGACGAGCGCCGGCGTGCGCTCGAGGGTTGACGCTCGGCAACGTTCTCCGCGGGGCGACCGACTACCTCGCTGATCGCGGCGTCGCGAGCCCCCGCGTCGACGCCGAGCTGATCCTCGCGCGCGCGCTCGGCCTTTCGCGCATCGAGCTGTACACGCAGCACGACCGGCCGCTGACGGAACGCGAGCGAGCCGACGCGCGCGAGCTCGTGCGACGCCGAGGCCGGCGGGAGCCGCTCGCCTACGTGCTCGGCGACTGGGGCTTCAGGCGGCTCGTGCTCAAGACCGACGCGCGCGCGCTCGTGCCGCGGCCGGAGACGGAGGTCGTGGTCGACCGCTGCCTCGCACTGCTCGCCGGCGTGGACGCGCCGCGCGTCCTCGACGTCGGCACCGGCACCGGCGCGATCGCGCTCGCGATCGCCGAGGAGCATCGCGGCGCGCGCGTGACCGGAACGGACCAGTCGCAACAAGCGGTCGCGCTTGCGACGGAGAACGCAATTGCGCTCAAGCTGCCTGTCGAGTTCCGACATGGCGATTTGCTCGCGGGCGAGACGGGCCCGTTCGACCTCGTCGTCTCGAACCCGCCGTACGTGCGCGCGGAGGAGATCGACGCGCTCGAGCCGGAGGTGCGCGAGTGGGAGCCGCGCGACGCGCTCGTCGACGAGGGGCAGACGGAGCGCCTCGCGCGCGCCGCGCGTGACGTGCTCGACGGCTGGCTCGTCCTGGAGGTGCACGAAGCGCATGCGGACGACGTGGCGTCTCTCCTGGCAACGTTGTCATTCGGGGACGTTACGATCACCTCCGACCTCGCTGGCAGGCCGCGCGTGGTCGAGGCCCGATGGCAGACCCCGACGTCCAGCACGCGATAGACCAGCTCGGCGCCGGCCGGCCCGTGCTCCTGCCCACCGACACGGTGTACGGCCTGTGCGCGCTCGCGGCGAGCGAGGCGGCGGCGCTCGAGCTCTACAAGCTGAAGGGGCGGCAGACGTCGCAGGCGACGGCGCTGCTCGCGGCGGACGTCGACAGCCTGCTCGAGCAGCTGCCCGAGCTGCCGCCGGACGCGGTCGAGGTCGTGCACGCGCTCCTGCCCGGCCCGTACACGCTCGTGCTGCCGAACCCGGCGCGGCGGTTCCGCTGGCTGTCGGGGATCCGCCCCGACTCGATCGGCGTGCGCGTGCCGAACCTCCCCGACGCGACGCGGCAGGTCGTGCAGGCCGTGAGCGCGGTCGTCGCGACGAGCGCGAACGACCCCGGCGGCCCGAACCCGGCGAGCCTCGAGGACGTGCCGCAGCGGATCCGCGACGGGGTCGGCGCGGAAGTCGACCTCGGCCGGCTGCCCGGCACGCCGTCCACGGTCATCGACTTCACCGGGCACGAGCCGTACGTCATCCGCGAAGGCGCCGTCCCGGGGGCCGAGGCGCTTAGTACGATCCGCGAGTGGCGGTCGCGCAGCAGACCTTCGAACAGCTGAGGACGGCCGGGCTCGCCGAGATCGACCCCGAGATCGCCGAGCTGCTCGGCCGGGAGCTCGAACGGCAGCGCGGCCAGATCGAGCTGATCGCCTCCGAGAACTTCACCTGGCCGAGCGTGTTCGAGGCGGTCGGGTCGGTGCCGACGAACAAGTACGCCGAGGGCTATCCCGGCCGGCGGTACTACGGCGGCTGCGAGGTCGTCGACCAGATCGAGCAGCTCGCGATCGATCGCGCCAAGGAGCTCTTCGGCGCCGAGCACGCGAACGTGCAGCCGCACGCGGGCGCACAGACGAACATGGCGGTCTACTTCGCGACGCTCGAGCCGGGCGACACGATTCTCGGCCTGCGCCTCGACCAGGGCGGCCACCTCACGCACGGGCTGAAGGTCAACTTCTCCGGGAAGCTCTACAACGTCGTCAGCTACGGCGTCGACCGCGAGACGAACCTCGTCGACTACGACGACGTCCTGAGGCTCGCGAAGGAGCACCGGCCGAAGCTGATCGTCTGCGGCGGCTCCGCGTACCCGCGCACCGTCGAGGCCGACCGTTTCCGCGAGATCGCCGACGAGGTCGGTGCGCTCCTGCTGTGCGACATGGCGCACTTCTCCGGCCTCGTCGCCGCGGGCATCCACCCGAGCCCGGTGCCGCATTGCGACTTCGTCACGTCGACGACGCACAAGACGCTCGCCGGCCCGCGTGCCGGCTTCATCCTCTGCCGCGAGGAGCATGCGAAGGCGATCGACAGCGCCGTCATGCCGGGCATGCAGGGCGGGCCGCTCGAGCACACGATCGCCGCGAAGGCGGCGTGCTTCCGCATCGCGATGACGGAGGCGTTCCGCGAGTACCAGACGCAGGTGCGCCGCAACGCCGACGCGCTCGGCGAGTCGCTGATCGACGGCGGTCTCGAGCTGATCACCGGCGGCACCGACACGCATCTGCTGCTCGTCGACCTGCGCAAGTCCGAATGGACGGGCAAGGCCGCCGAGCAGCGCATGCACGACGTGGCCATCACCGCCAACCGCAACACGGTGCCGTTCGACGAGCGCTCGCCGTTCGTCACCTCCGGGCTTCGGGTTGGGTCGCCGGCGCCGACGATGCGCGGCTTCGACGAGGACGACTTCCGCGAGGTCGGCTCGATCATCTCGGACGCGCTGCGCGACGACGCGGACGTGGCGTCGCTGAAGCGCCGTTCCGAGGCGCTCTGCGAGAAGTACCCGCTGTACCCGGGTTTCCGCGGGTTCGCGACCTACGTCGCATAGGATCGCGGCGATGCCGGTCACCGAGGTTCGCCACCCGCTGGTCCAGCACAAGCTGTCGTACCTGCGCGACAAGGACACGCCGACCGTGCACTTCCGCGCGCTCGTCGAAGAGGTGACCTTGCTGCTCACCTACGAGGCGACGAAGGAGCTGCCGACGGAGGACGTGGACATCGAGACGCCGCTCGAGGTCTCGCCGTTCCCGCGCATCTCCGGCAAGAAGGTCGCGGTCTGCCCGATCCTGCGTGCGGGGCTCGGCATGCTCGACGGCGTGCTGTCGCTGATCTCCGGCGCGCGCGTCGGGTTCATCGGTCTCTACCGCAACGAGGAGACGCTGATGCCGGTCGAGTACTACGTCAAGCTGCCGGCGGACGTCGCCGACCGCGACGTGATCCTGCTCGACCCGATGCTCGCAACCGGCAACTCGACGGCGCACGCCGTGAAGCTCGTGAAGGACGCGGGTGCGACGAGCGTACGGTTGATCGCGATCATCGCGGCGCCGGAGGGCATCGACCGCGTGCTCGGCGAGCACCCCGACGTCGACATCGTCGTCGCCGCGATCGACCGCGGCCTGAACGAGAACGGCTACATCGTCCCCGGCCTGGGCGACGCGGGAGATCGCCTCTACGGCACGAAGTAGACGGTCGCGATGGTCTGGAAGGAGCTGACGGCGCACCTCGAGGTCGTCTGGGCAGCCCTCTCGGCGCTCGCGATCGTGCTCGTCCTGACGCCGGCCGTCGGCTCGGCGGCCCGTCACCTCCGCCTGGTCGACCGGCGGCCCGAAGCCGACCGTCGGAACGCGGCGATCCCGCGCCTCGGCGGGCTTGCACTGTTCCTCGGCATCCTCGTCCCCGGGCTCGCGTTCCTGCCGCTCGGCCACGAGCTGCACGGCGTCCTGCTCGGAGCCGCGGTTGCGACGACGGTCGGCGCGGTCGACGACTTCCGCGGCCTCTCGTGGTGGCAGAAGCTCCTGGGCCAGATCGCGGCCGCGGCGATTCCTACCGGCTTCGGCGTCTACCTGCACACGTTCACGTTCCTGTCCGGACGCCAGGTCGTGCCGTCGTGGATCGGCATCACGCTGACGATCGTCGGGATCGTCGCCGTGATGAACATGGTCAACTTCCTCGACGGGCTGGACGGTCTCGCCGCCGGCGTCTGCGCGATCTCCGGCCTGACCTTCTGCGTGATCGAGTTGTCGCTCGGCCGCGTCGGCGCCGCGGTGCTCGCGGCGATCGTGTGCGGCGCGTGCCTCGGCTTCCTGCGCCACAACTTCTATCCGGCGCGCATCTTCATGGGCGACTCGGGCGCACTGCTGCTCGGCTTCACGCTGGCGGCAATCTCCGTGCAGGGGCTCCTGAAGACGGCCGCGTTGGCGACGCTCGTCCTCCCGCTGCTCGTGCTCGCGGTGCCGGTGCTCGACACGTCGTTCGTCGTCGCGAAGCGGCTGAAGAACCGCCAGCCGGTGTACGTCGCCGACGCGCGGCATCTGCATCACCGCTTCATGCGCATCGGCTTCTCCGAGCGCCGGGCGGTGCTGCACCTGTGGGGCTGGTGCGGGACGCTCGCGCTCGCTGCGCTCGCGACGCACTTCGCGCCGCCGCATGCGCACGGCGACTGGAGCATCACGAACGTGCTGCTCGACGTCGGGGCGGCCGTGCTCGCGATCGCGTTCTCGCTCTACGTGGTCTACGTGTTGGAGATCGTCAAGCTCTCGGCGCTTCGCAACCGACGCAGCGAGCGTGCCGAGCGCACTGCCGCCTGAGTACACCGACGCCGGCGCGTACGCCGGCGGCGAGTTCGGCGCGCGTCGGGTGCTCGACGCGTCGGGGACGGCATACGTCTACAAGCGCGAGCCGCCGGGCCTCGCGCCCGCGACGACCGAGGCGCTGCGCGCCGTCGGCTACCCGGCGCCGCGCTACGTAGCGTACGGCGACGACTGGTGCATCCAGGAGGAGCTGCCGGGCTCGCCGCTCGGTGACTGGGGTGCTCCGCTGCCGCCGCGGTTGCTCGAGCTGAACGAGCTGCAGGCGGGCCGTGCCGTCGACGACGATGCGAGCTGGCCCGCGGCCGCCGTCGGCTGGACGGTCGGCGGCCACGGCGACTACATGTTCGTCGAGGCGTTGAACGCGCACTCGCCCGGGGGGCGCAAGCTCGTGGAGCTCTGCCGCGCCGCAGCCGAGCACGCGGCGGAGCTGCCGCCGTCGCGCGACATCGTCCACTGGGACTTCACCGCGTCGAACGTGCTCTCCGAAGGCGGCGTCATCGACTGGGGCGGCACGCGCACCGGCGATCGCCTGTTCGACCTCGCGACGTGGCTGTACTACTCGCCGGATGACGGACTGCGCCGGTACATCGTCGGGCGGATCGGCGAGCGCGGCCTCTTCGTGTACCTCGCGCACATGGCGATCCGGCAAGCGGGCTGGTCCGTCTGCAACCACCCGCCCGAGGCCGGCCGGGCGATGGTCGACTACGGCCTCGCGCTCTTCAGCGCCGCCTGAGCCGCGATCCAGCCCGGGCCGCCGTGCACGCCGCCGCCGGGGAACGCGGACATCGAGCCGAGGTACACGCCCGGCGCGAGCCTCGGGCCGTGGCGCAGGAG
>Ga0070741_10017157_pt1 | contig 11935 bp, 8 predicted proteins | sample Coa_R1_4_FD_66440 | JGI IMG/M metagenome (GOLD analysis project Ga0070741, IMG submission 66440) | Surface soil microbial communities from Centralia Pennsylvania, which are recovering from an underground coalmine fire - Coalmine... | ecosystem: Environmental > Terrestrial > Soil > Unclassified ...
CAGACGCGCATGAGCGGGTGCGATCTGGATGGGCGGGTCATTCGCAAGGGCGCAGTTGATGCGGTTGTGACCCATGTCAAATCGCTTGGCGGCAGTGTGCCAACCGAGCTGGATGCTATCACGCATCGTATTAGTGACACTGGCGGGACGCCGCTCGCCGTGGCTGACGGTAAGCGCGTCCTGGGCGTTATTCATCTCAAAGACGTAGTGAAAGGGGGGATCAGCGAGCGTTTCGAGCGCTTCCGCGCCATGGGTATTCGCACGGTCATGATTACTGGAGATAACCCTCGCACTGCCGCAGCCATTGCGCGTGAGGCTGGTGTGGACGACTTCCTGGCGGAAGCGACACCAGAAGCAAAAATGCGGCTGATCAAAGAGGAACAGACCAAAGGCAAGCTGGTGGCGATGACTGGAGACGGCACGAATGACGCGCCGGCGCTCGCTCAAGCTGATGTGGGTGTCGCCATGAACACTGGCACGCAAGCCGCCAAAGAAGCCGGCAACATGGTCGATCTCGACTCAAACCCGACAAAACTGTTGGAAGTCGTGGAGGTCGGCAAGCAGTTACTGATGACCCGTGGTGTACTGACCACCTTTTCCATCGCCAATGATGTAGCGAAGTATTTTGCCATAATTCCCGCGCTCTTTGTGGGAGTGTTTCCCGAAGTCGCGCCACTGAATATTATGCGTCTGGCCTCGCCGCAGAGTGCCATTCTTGCGGCGGTGATTTTTAACGCGCTCATTATTATTGCGCTGATCCCGCTGGCGCTGCGCGGTGTGCAATATCGCCCGCTTGGTGCGGGGGCGCTGCTCGCGCGCTCACTGCTCATCTATGGCGTGGGAGGTATCATCGCGCCTTTTGTCGGTATCAAACTAATCGACGTGTTGCTCGTGACCTTGGGGTTGGTGTAAGGAGCGCTCTCTATGTATAAGACGATGATCATTGCGTTACGAACGACTGTCGTTACGCTCATTCTTACAGGAATCCTCTATCCCGTTGTGATTACGGGACTCGCGCAAATTTTGTTTCCCTGGCGTGCCAACGGTAGTCTAGTGACTGACGAGCACGGTCGGGTAGTTGGCTCGGAGCTCATCGGACAAGGCTTTGGGCATCCGGCTTACTTCCAGACGCGTCCTTCGGCGGCCGGAGAAAAGGGCTACGATGCTACCGCCTCGTCGGGCTCCAATCTGGGGCCGACCTCGAAGAAACTCCAGGATCGTATTATTCAGGATCTCTCGCGCCTCAAAGAAGAGAATCCCGCCGCACCAGGGCTCGTGCCGGTCGAACTGGTGACCACGTCTGGCAGCGGGCTTGATCCGCACCTCTCGCTGCCGGCCGTACAATGGCAAATCCCACGCGTGGCGAACGCGCGCGGAATCACAGCGGAACGAGTGGCAGCGGCGGTAGAGGGAGTGGTTGAAGATCGGGACCTCGGAGTGTTGGGCGAGCCCCGCGTGAACGTGTTGTTACTGAACCTGGCCCTCGATCGCCAATTCGGGCGACCGGCTCCCGCCCAAGCGCAGAGGCGGAAGGACCAGAATGTGGGGAAGGAATGACGGAAGGGAGGCCGCGAGCCGAAGATTTTCTCGAGTTAGTTGAACGTGCCAAACGCGGGCGGCTCAAGGTCTATATGGGTGCCGCGGCGGGCGTCGGAAAGACGTATCAAATGTTAGAAGAATCTCACGCCCTTAAAAAGCGAGGCGTTGACGTTGTCCTGGCTTTCGTCGAGACGCACGGACGCGCTGAAACCGAGGCGTTGATCGAAGGGTTGGAAGTTGTTCCACGGCACCGGTTCGAATACCGCGGAGTGCTGGTCGAGGAAATGGACCTAGACGCGGTGCTCGCACGGCGGCCACAAGTTGCCGTCGTCGATGAACTCGCCCACTCCAACGTTCCTGGCGCACGGCATAAGAAGCGGTATCAGGACGTCCTTGCTCTCCTCGATGCCGGCATTAATGTCATCTGCGCCTTTAACGTCCAACATATTGAAAGCCTAAACGACCTCGTGCGGCAGGCAACTGGTGTCACCGTTCGTGAGACTGTGCCGGACTTCTTTTTGAAGCAGGCGGACCAGGTGGTGAACCTGGACCTGGCAGCCGAAGACCTCCTTGATCGTCTTCGCGCAGGTAAAATCTATAGCGCCGATAAAGTCCCGTGGGCACTCCAGCACTTCTTCAAGCCTGAAAACCTAACAATCTTGCGCGAGATCGCCCTGCGCGAGGTCGCCGAGAGTATCGATCGCACAGTCTCGGCTCGGAACTCGGCAGACGAGGTAATACGCAGAGTGGCAGCCAGTGAACGGGTGATGGTCTGCCTCTCTTCCTCTTCTCCGCACGGGATGACGCTGCTGAGACGCGGCTCTCGCATGGCGGGCCGGCTCAATACCGACTGGTTTGTCGTCTACGTCAAAACTCCGAAAGAGGAGCTGCACCATATTGACGCCGAGGCCCAGCGGCACTTGCTTGAGAACGAACAGAAGGCCCGCGAGCTCGGCGCTCAGGTCGTGCGTTTACAAGCAAAAGATCCGGTCCCTGCGCTCCTTGAGTTTGCCAGCGCACACGGAGTTTCCCACATCATTGTCGGGCGCTCACAACAACCCTGGTGGCGTCAACTTTTAGGCCAATCGGTCACCCTCAGGCTCGCGAAGGAGGCGGAAGGGTTTGACGTGCACATCGTTTCGCTGAACAACGGTGAGGGGGATGCATGAATTTGCGGACGAAACTCCTCCTTGCCCAAGCCCCGCTTGGGATTGCCCTTGCGTTGGTATGTTTTCTCTCAGTGGCGATAATCTCCTCCCTCGGCTCGCACTCCCAGACCATATTGAAGGACAATTATCGCAGCGTCCTCGCGGCTCAGCGCATGAAAGAGTTTATCGAGCGCATGGATAGCGGGGCACTTTTCTTACTCGCCGGTCAGCGGGAGAACGGCGTCCAACAGGCACTAGAGTATCGCCCGCTGTTCGAAGAGGAACTGAAAGTCCAGGAAACAAATATCACTGAACCTGGGGAGCGCGAGGTTACGGCACGGCTTCGTGAGTTTTGGATGGATTATCAAGAGAATTTTGATCGACTGGTCAAGATCGTAGACCTCGAAACTGCGAAACAGTTTTACTTTACTACACTCGAGCCTAACTTCTACAAGGTGAAGAATACTACGGAGGAAATCCTAGCGATCAACCAGGATACCATGGTGCGCAAGAGCGACAATGTCCGTCGTACGGCAGAGCGCATGAATACACTCACCATTAGTGCCGCTGTCAGTGTACTCTTGCTCGGACTCTTCCTCTCGATCTCGCTTACGAGGCGGCTCTTACGACCACTCTCGGTCCTGAGTCAGACGGCGCACCGCATTGGCGAAGGAGATTTCACTGCCCGGGCACCCGCTCAAGGCGAGGATGAACTCGCCCAGCTTGCACGTGATTTCAACGCCATGGCGAACCACTTAGACGAATACCGCCGCAGCTCACTGGGCGAGTTACTCCAGGTCCAACAAGCCTCGCAGGCGGCGATCGACAGCCTTCCTGACCCTGTCGTGGTGTTCGGCATTGATGGCGATGTCCGTAACGTCAATGGTGCGGCTGAAGCACTGCTTGGACTGGCCTTGGAGGCCAGCACCACTGATCCTCTAAAAAATGCTGACCCCGCCGTACGTGAAGTCTTAGAGCGGTTGCGTGCCCATGTATTGGGTGGAAAGGGACCTTACACTCCCAAAGGTTTCGAGGAAGCGATCCAAATATCCTCGACCGAGGGCGACCGCTACTTTTTGCCGCGGGCGACGCCGGTGTATGAGCCGCAGAGGGGGATCGTTGGGGCCACCGTTATTCTTCAGGACGTCACCAGGCCCAGACGATTTGATGAGTTAAAGAACGATTTGGTGGCTACCGTTGCCCATGAGTTCCGCACCCCACTAACTTCTTTACGCATGGCCATTCACCTGTGTCTCGAGCAAGTAGTCGGCCCGGTAACTGAGAAGCAGGCCGACTTGCTCCATGCCGCGCGGGAGGACTGTGAGCGGTTGCAAGCGATGGTTGATGATCTCTTGGACCTTTCTCGTATTGAAGCCGGCCGTGTCGAGATGCGCCCGCGTCCCACGTCCGCTACGACTCTGATGGAAACCGCGGCAGAGGCGCATCAAGCTATGGCGGAGGAGCGAGGTATCCAACTCAGAACCTCTTCATCACGGTTGGACAGTGAAGTAATGGCGGACCCGGAGCGCGTTGCGTTGGTGTTTGCGAATCTCATCACGAATGCAATCCGCTATACGCCTCGGCATGGGGAGGTGTGGTTAGGCGCACAGCAAGTGAACGGGTCAGTACGTTTTGAAGTGACCGATACGGGCGTCGGCATCCCCAAAGAGTATCAACCACATCTCTTTGACAAATTCTTTCGCATCCCGGGCTCGCCCGTAGGGGGAGCGGGTCTGGGCCTCTCTATCGCCAAGGAAATTGTGCAAGGACACGGCGGAGATATTGGGGTGAAGAGCGAAGGAGGCCATGGGAGTACCTTCTGGTTCACGTTACCTAAAGTCACATCAAGTGATAAAAAACAAGGGACCGAATATGGCAATACCGCAAGCGCGAATTCTCGTGGTTGATGACGAACGGAACATTCGTAAGAACCTCGGTATGGTATTGGAGGCGGCCGGGTATGAAGTTGACACTGCGAGTGATGGGGAGGAAGCGCTCGCCAAGAGTAGGGAACTGTCCTATGACATCGCTTTTGTTGACCCGCAGATGCCGAAGGTGGGCGGCCTAGCACTCGCCCACTTCTTGCGCGGCCTGAGTAGCGCGACCGCAGTAGTGATCCTGACTGCTTACGGATCAGTCGCCAGCGCAGTCGAGGCTATGAAACTCGGGGCAGTAGACTTCCTTGAGAAACCGTTCGACCCAAAGGCTATTTTGCTCCTTGTTGAGGAACTACTTCTACGCAAACAGGTCGGCTCTCGCGGATCAGTTGAGGGCCTCCTCCACTTGGCGGAGTTGGCGCGAGAACGAAAGGCCTATGTAGAGGCGCGCGTATACTTAAAAACGGCGATGGTGCGCAATCTCACGCGACCGGAGCCGTACTATTGGCTAGGGGTACTCTGCGACGAGGAGGGCAACACACGTCAAGCGGCGCACTATTATTACATGGCCCTGGATGTCGGCCAGACGTTTCTGCCTGCACGTGAGGCGCTCCAGCGTCTCGGACTCCTCGACCCCAAGGCTCACCGACCTTGAGCGGTGGCTGATGTTTCTCCCTACTGCGATGCGACTTCACGTGCTGCTTATTCTCTTCTGCACAAAGCGTTATTCTTATGACGCTGGAAGGTCACAGTGACGGGGAGGTCCCCAAGGCTATCCGTCGTATTTTTTGCGTTTACGCCACAACGTTGACGCATCGATGCCAAGAATCTGCGCCGCCTCTTCCATAGTGCTGGTGCGTGCGAGAACGCGCATAATGTGTTCGCGTTCAATAGCTTCGAGTGGGTAATCTCCGCCGAGCTGTGGTCCGACAGCAGCATGGGAAGCGATCCGTTCTGGAAACGCCTGCGGTTCGATAATTTGGGCGGGCCAAAGGATCACGGCTCGTTCCATCGCGTTGCGCAGTTCACGCACATTCCCCGGCCAGGTGTAGGAGAGTAGTGCCTGCTGTGCCGCGGGGGAAAGCTCAAGGGAAAGCCGGCGCATACTACGGGCAAAAAAGGTGAGAAACCACCGCGCGAGGCGGAGGATGTCTTCCGGGCGTTCTCGTAATGGTGGAATGGTGATCTCAATCACGTTAAGACGATACAGGAGGTCCTCACGGAAACGGCCACTCTTAACGTCTGCTTCCAGATCTCGGTTGGTGGCGGCAATTACTCGGACATCGGCCTGACGGGTCTTCTGCTCTCCAAGGCGTTCGAATTGCTGATCTTGCAGAAACCGTAAAAGCTTGGCTTGCAATCCTGGTGCGATCTCGCCAATCTCGTCCAGAAAAAGTGTGCCGCCGTGAGCCTGTTCCACTCGACCCGGTTGGTCGCGTACCGCGCCGGTAAACGCCCCGCGCACGTGACCGAAAAGTTCACTGGCCAGGAGCTCGTCAGAAAGCGTGGGACAGTTCACTATCACAAACGGTTTGTCCGCACGCTTGCTTTGGGTGTGGAGCAGACGCGCGACGACACCTTTGCCGGTGCCATTTTCACCACGTAGGAGAACGGGTGTGTCTGTGAGGGCCACACGGGTACTCATATCGAGAACGGTACGCATCTTCGGTGACGCCGTCACTACATCGACGTCAGGAACAGCCTCGGACAACCGGCCTTCAAGATCGTGAATCCGACTAGCGAGTTGCCGCTGCTCGACCAGGCGCTCAACAATCTGGCGAATTTGCGCAGGCGTAAATGGTTTGGGGAGATAATCCCGTGCGCCACGTTTGATTGCGTCAACCGCAGTGTCCACAGTTGCGTAGGCGGTAATGATCACGATTGCCAGGGTCGGTGCTTCAGCGAGAAGTGTAGGGAGAAGGTCCAACCCCTTGTCCTGACCAAGGCGCAAGTCAAGAAAGGCTAAATCAAAGGGTTCGCGTGCCAGCGCGGCTAGTGCGGCGTCCGGCGTCGAGACTGCTGTTACCGTACAACCTATACTCTCCAAGTATGTCGATAAGGTTACGCGGATATTTTTCTCGTCATCGATAATGAGTACGTGTAACGCCATGCGCTTATTTTAATGCAAACGCCGACGACCGCTATATCGGTTCCCCGGGGTCCCTGGCGAGCGGCGGTTCGCCGTCGCCCCGTGTAGTCTTTGTTAGTTCTGGCGGGGTGATGAGTGAATGGAAACAGTAATTCCAATGATTCCTGGGATCTGCCCGTTCCGACTCAACCGTCTGACAACCTGACTGTTGGATAGGGCGGCTCCGCGTGACTTTCCTCTCCCGCCGTAATCCAGTCCAAAATCGGCGAGGTTGCAAAGGTTGTGACCAGCGCCATGATCACTAACATCGCGAACAGGGTCGGCGAAATCACCCCCAGATCGAGGCCGACGAGGAACATGTAAAGGATTACCCCCACTTGAGCAATGATTTGGAGAAACGGCGCAACCGAGGGCGGTAGCAGAAACGCGTAGGCCCCAGGTGCCAAGCGGCCAAGGAGCGACGGGCCCAGCAGGATTCCGGCGATGATCTCGCCGATCACTGGCGGCTACCCGAGTCGTCGGAAAACAAAGCCCACGCCTCGCGCGGCGACGATGATCACAGCTAACGCGAGCAGGACATGAAGGAGGTTGTCGACCTTGTGGCTAACAGCCTTCGTCGCTCCAAAAAGAGCCTCGCCCGCCGGCGGGGGAGCCGTGAGCCCAACGCCCTGAGTGCAGATCCAAAGAAACTACCAGTCTCACTTTGCAGCGCCGACCGAAGATAGAAGCCTATCGCGGGGCTTTGTAAGATATCGATCGCGCGGCGGATACGATGTCACATTTGGTGCAAGACCTCCTCCTCCTTGCGCGGTCGGACTGGGGACAACTGGGCAAAGACCGGATCGAACTGCTCGTGCGCGATGTGCTTGATTCGGCCATCTCAGGACTCGCGCGGAAGAGCGTGCCAATTGCGGTGCGGACGGAAGACGAAACACTATCAGTGACGGGAAATGAGCGAGAACTTGTGCGGCTTTTCTCTAACCTCCTGGAGAATGCCGCGCAGCGCAAGCGTGCGAGGATGCCGTGAGTGCATTACGTACTTGTGGTGGTTCCTGCATTGCCACGTTGCAGACGGGCACTGCCGCGTGTCGAGACACTGAGCAGTCGTGTCGCGAAGCCTGCGACCTTGCGCAGTAACAAGCCGTAGGTTGAGCGTTCGTTACTGCACGCCCGGTAGGAAGCGTGAGGCAGTTGGACGTTGGGCCGGCTGCCTCACAAATGCCCCATATCTATCTCCAGAGAAAACACGCCAATACGAACGACGAAGAGCCGCGGCCGGCGTTCTTCCTAGGCCGGAGTCGTCCCTAGACACGTGAGAAAACCCGGAGGCAAGGTAGCAATTTCTCTTCTGGGTTATTCGTTGCCGCAAAAAAATCCAAGAGAGCGACGGCGTGGATGCAACCAATGCCATGGTTCATGTGTCTATATACATAGAACTAGTGTTTTCAGAGGAGCCGCTATTGCCGTCGCGGCACATCGTGGCTCTATGCACGCTTGGCAAGGAATCTGCATGTTTTAGCTTGGCCTCACAGAACCAAACTAAATCAGCTATGGAAGGGATACGGTAGTAAGCGGCATTTCTCGTTCCTGTCGGGAGCAAAAAGTAAGCTGAACCGCTTTGTTTGCTCTGGTCTAAATTCGACTACAATAATAAATATTAGTACAGGCCGAGACGATCTCTTTACGTTGCTATCCTGCGTACAGAAGAGGACAGCTTTATCTCTGTTTATAGAAGGGGGATTTCACACCAAATGCTGAAGTGTTCTAATCGTGTGTCGTCTACTCTAATGAATGCTGAAAACGGCCTGCGGCCTAATCCTGGCCTGCTGCCTCTCTCTTCTTAAGACTATACTGACGCACTTTAATCCGTAATGAGAACTGGAAGGAGTACAGAGATAGGTATGAAGAGAAGTGGGGAGGCTCAGATCACACCGGAACCGACGACTATCGAACTGCGACGAGAATTAGAACAACCTCTGCTTAAGACTGAAACAACGCGCTGGTGGCTGTGGCTGTTGGTACTGATCATTCTAGGCTTTGGAGCCTACTGGTTGTTTCAAAAAGCAAGATCACAATCCACAGCTACTGCTCCGGCGGTTACGAAGCCGACTAATCAAAGTGTCCCGGTGGTGGCGGCGAGCGCACGACAAGGAGATCTGCCCGTGTACCTAACCGGGCTAGGTTCAGTTACTCCGCTCAATACAGTGACCGTGCGTAGCCGTGTCGACGGGCAGTTGATGAACGTGCAGTTTAAGGAAGGTCAATTCGTTCGTAAAGGTGATTTACTCGCGGAGATCGACGCACGGCCTTACCAGGCACAACTACAGCAGGCGCAAGGACAGCTGGCCCGTGATCAAGCGCTCTTGCAGCAAGCGCGTCTCGACCTCAAGCGTTACCAACTGCTGTGGAGCCAAAACTCGATTGCGAAACAAACAGTGGACCAACAAGGCGCGCTGGTGAGCCAGTATGAAGGTGCAGTCAAGCTCGACCAAGGCCAGATTGATGCAGCGGCAGTGAATGTGACTTACTGTCAGATTTCCGCGCCGATCTCTGGACGCGTCGGGCTTCGTCTGATCGATCCTGGAAATATTGTCCATGCCGCCGACACCACCGGGATCCTCGTCATCACTCAACTTCAGCCTATTACGGTCATTTTTACGCTCCCTGAAGATAATCTGCCGTCTGTCTACCCTAAATTGCGCGCGGGGCAACCGTTGCTCGTGGATGCGTACGACCGTGCTGACCGGCACAAGATTGCGAGTGGCTCTTTACTAACCATCGATAATCAAATCGATCCTACGACCGGCACAGTGCGACTAAAGGCGCAGTTCCCGAACGACGACAACGCGCTCTTTCCTAATCAGTTTGTAAATGCTCGATTGCTGGTAGAGACAAAACGCTCTGTGATACTGGTGCCGAATGCGGCTCTTCAGCGTACCTTGCAACAGACGTTTGTATACGTCGTTAAGCCCGACCGTACAGTGACCGTCCGTCAAGTGACGACTGGCGCGACTGAGGGCGGTGAAACCGCCATTGGGAGCGGACTTAGCGCCGGTGAAGTTGTTGTCGTGAAGGGTGTAGATAAACTCCGGGAAGGGAGCGTCGTCACCGTCCAGCAGAACGATTCTAACGCGCCACAGGAAAACGGATGAACCCCTCGCGCGTGTTTATTCTGCGACCGGTCGCGACTTCCCTGTTAATGGTCAGCCTTCTCTTGATAGGCGTCGTCGCCTACTATCAACTACCGGTGTCGGCGTTGCCGCAGGTAGACTATCCAACCATTCAGGTGGTGACGTTCTATCCAGGCGCTAGTCCCGATGTCATGGCTTCGTCAGTCACTGCCCCGTTGGAACGCCAGTTCGGGCAAGTCCCTGGACTCCAACAAATGACGTCGACCAGTTCTGGCGGCAGCTCGGTCATAACCTTGCAGTTTGTACTGACCCTGGACATCGATATTGCCGAGCAGGAAGTACAAGCCGCGATCAACGCCGCACAAACGTATCTTCCCAATGATCTGCCGACTCCACCAGTGTACAACAAGGTCAATCCGGCAGACGCCCCCATTTTGACGCTGGCCTTGACCTCCGATTCTCTGCCACTTTCCAAGGTACAGGACCTTGCTGATACGCGCTTGGCACAAAAGATTTCGCAGTTGCCCGGTGTCGGTCAAGTCAGTATCAGCGGGGGGCAAAAGCCGGCGGTTCGGATTCAAGCTAATCCTGCGGCACTCTCTTCCTACGGTCTCAGCCTAGAGACCTTACGTAATACGATTACTACAGCGAATGTGAATTTTGCTAAGGGGAATTTTGACGGCCCACAGCAAACCCACACAATTGAAGCCAATGATCAGATTCTGGCGGCGAAGGACTATAAACCTTTGGTCGTGGCATATCGTGACGGAGCACCAGTGGTGCTCTCTGACGTGGCGAGAGTAGTGGACGACGTAGAAAATTCGAAGCAAGCGGCGTGGATGAACGAAACGCCGGCCGTGATCGTCAATATCCTGCGGCAGCCCGGTGCGAATATCATTCATGTCGTTGATCGGATCAAGACACTCCTTCCCCAATTGAGGAGTACCTTACCTTCTGCGGTGCACGTCGCGATTGTGACGGACCGAACCACTACTATCCGCGCCTCAGTAGCAGATGTTCAGTTCGAGCTGATGTTGACAGTTGCACTAGTTGTTATGGTGATTTTTCTCTTTCTCCGTAGCCTGGCGGCCACCGTCATTCCCAGTGTGGCTGTGCCGTTGTCGATCATTGGCACCTTCGCCGTGATGTATATGCTCGGCTACAGCCTCAATAACTTATCGCTCATGGCTTTGACCATCTCTACTGGTTTCGTGGTGGACGACGCGATCGTAATGATCGAGAACATCTCGCGCTACATTGAGGAAGGGCGATCGCCACTGGAAGCCGCGCTGGCGGGGGCGGCGGAAATCGGCTTTACCATTCTATCGTTAACCATCTCGCTCATTGCTGTGCTCATTCCATTGCTATTCATGGGTGATATTGTGGGCCGCCTCTTTCGTGAGTTTGCTGTGACACTCAGTACCACGATCCTAGTTTCGGCTGTGGTTTCTTTGACTCTCACACCAATGATGTGTGCTCGACTCCTCTCTCACAAGCCGAAGGCCGAGCAAGGAAAGCTCTACCGGGCTTCTGAACGAATGTTTGAATCGGTGATCGACACATACGGGAGAACCTTGCGCTGGGTACTTGGTCATCAGACCATCACACTGGTGGTGGCAGGCATCACGTTAGTGGCGACGTTGTTGCTGTTTATGATCATTCCTAAAGGTTTCTTTCCCGTCCAAGATACTGGTGTCATCCTTGGTGTCTCTGAGGCTGAGCAATTTGTTTCGTTTCCGGCAATGGCTGAGCGGCAACGGGCCTTGGCTACCGTCATTTTGCAAGACCCGGCGGTAGAAAGCTTATCCTCATTTATCGGGGTTGATGGTACCAATACTACACTTAACAGTGGTCGCATCCAGATCAACTTGAAACCCCTCGAGCAACGAAAGATCGACGCGAGCGCTATCATTCGCCGTTTGCAACCGCAGCTTGCTAAGGTCGCAGGCATTACTCTGTATATGCAGCCGGTGCAAGATCTCACGGTCGAGGATCGTGTCAGTCGCACTCAATATCAATACACTTTGGAGGATGCAGACGCGGAGGAGCTGAATACTTGGGCGCCAAAGATGGTGGCCAAACTAAAAACATTACCAGAACTGCGTGACGTGGCCAGTGATCAGCAAACCCTTGGCCTACAGGCCTCTCTTG
>Ga0070741_10017158_pt1 | contig 11933 bp, 9 predicted proteins | sample Coa_R1_4_FD_66440 | JGI IMG/M metagenome (GOLD analysis project Ga0070741, IMG submission 66440) | Surface soil microbial communities from Centralia Pennsylvania, which are recovering from an underground coalmine fire - Coalmine... | ecosystem: Environmental > Terrestrial > Soil > Unclassified ...
GTCGCGGCTTCATCCAGCGCCGGCTTGCCGGGAAAGCGCTTTTCCAGCGCGTTCACAATGACTTTCATCTTCGAGCCCAGCGATCCCTTGATCATGATCGCGTCTCCTGCGCGCACCGCCGCAACCACCTGAGATTCGAGGTCGGCCGAAGAGTCCGCATAGCCGCCCCGTTTACCCGCCGACAGCGCATCCCACAAGTTACGCATCAACGGACCGCAACAATAAACCAGATCGATGCCGTTGGCCTTCACCGCTTCCGCGAGGCCGCTATGCAGGGACGGGCCGGTCGGGCCCAGCTCGCGCATGTCGCCGAGCACCGCGATGCGCCGCCCGCGCGGACCGATCGCGGCCTGGCCGAGCACGTTGATCGCGGCGGCCATCGAGGCCGGATTGGCGTTGTAGCTCTCGTCGATCAGCGTGGCGTCGCCGCTGCCGAGATCGAGCACGCGCCGCGCGCCGCGCCCGGCCGCAGCCTCGACCTGCGACATCGCGAGCGCTGCGAGAGCGAGATCGGCGCCGGCGAGCGACGCCGCCGCCAGCACGGCGAGCGAGTTCATCGCGATGTGTCGGCCGGGCATGCCGACCTTGTAGCTGACATCGTGACCGAGGATGTTGGCATGCACGGCGGACGAGGTCGCATGCAGCGACAGATCGAGCAGCCTGGCATCGCACTTCGCATCGCTGCCAAAGGACACGATGCGCGCGACGCCCTGCTTCTCCGCGCTCGCCTTCAGCCGCGCGAACTGCGAATTGTCGCGGTTGAGCACCGCGGCGCCGCCGGGCTCGACGCCGGCGAAAATCTCGGCCTTGGCGTCGGCAATGGCCTCGATGCCGGCAAAGAATTCCAGATGCACCGGCTCGACCGTGGTGATGATGGAGATATGCGGCCGCACCATCTTCACCAGCGGCTCGATCTCGCCCGCATGGTTCATGCCGATCTCGAACACGGCAAAGCGCGCGCTCGCCGGGCAGCGCGCCAGCGACAGCGGCACGCCCCAATGATTGTTGAAGGACGCGGCTGACGCGTGCGTCTCGCCCTGTGGCGACAGCACGCGGCGCAGCGCCTCCTTGGTCGAGGTCTTGCCGACCGAGCCGGTGACCGCGATCACCTTGCCCTTCAGGCGCGCGCGCGCGGCGCGAGCGAGATCGCGCAGGCCTTCCAGCACGTCGTCGACGATCAGGAGCGGCGCATCGGCGGCGAACTTGTCGCGCTGGACGCGTTCGACCACCGCCAGCGCGGCCCCGGCCTGCAGCGCGGCGACGACGAAATCGTGGCCGTCATGGACGTCGCCCTTGATGGCGAAGTAGGCCTCGCCCGGCTGAATGGTTCGGCTGTCGATGGAGAGCCCGATGACCCCGTCCGGCAGCGCGCCGTTGGTGGCGGCGCGCATCGCGTCCGCCATTGCTTCCGTTGTCCAGAGCAGGATCGCGCTCATGCGACCCTCGAGGTGAGCACCGCAGCAACCGCCTCGTGGTCGCTGAACGGCAGGGTTTTGTCGCCGACGATCTGGCCGGTCTCGTGGCCCTTGCCCGCGATCAAGAGCGCATCGCCCGGCTGCAACTCCTCGATCGCGAAACGGATCGCCTGCGCGCGATCGCCGATCTCGCGTGCGCCTTTTGCCGCGTCGAGGATCGCGGCGCGGATCGCCTCCGGCTTCTCGCTGCGTGGATTGTCGTCGGTGACGATCACATGATCGGCGTTCTCGCTCGCGATCGCGCCCATCAGCGGGCGCTTGCCGGCATCGCGGTCGCCGCCGGCGCCGAACACGACGACGAGCTTGCGCCTCGCATAGGGCCGCAACGCCTGCAGCGCCTTCGCCAGCGCATCGGGCTTGTGGGCATAATCGACGAAGATCGGCGCGCCGTTGCGCTCGCCGACCCGCTCGAGCCGTCCCCTGGCGCCTTCGAGATGTTCGAGGCTGGCGAAGACAGCCGCAGCCCCGCTCCCGGTCGCGATCGCAAGGCCCGCGGACACCAGCGCATTCTCGATCTGGAAGCCACCGACCAGCGGCAGCCGCACCGAGATCGTCTTGCCGCGATGTTCGAGCACGAGCTTCTGCGCGAAGCCGTCGATGGCGGCTTCGGCCAGGCGAATGCCCTCGCCCGTTCCATCGCCGCGCACGCCGACCGTCGACAGCCGCAAGCCGCGCTTGCGCGCGGCATCGATCACTTGCGTCGAGCAGTCATGGTCGGCGGAGATGACCGCCGCGCCGCCGGGCGGAACGAGATCGCGGAACAGCCGCAGCTTGGCATTGAGGTAATGCGCGACGTCGGGGTGATAATCCATATGGTCGCGCGACAGGTTGGTGAAGCCGCCCGCCGTGACGCGTACGCCGTCGAGGCGGTACTGGTCGAGGCCGTGCGAGGACGCTTCGAAGGCGAGGTGCGTGACGCCGTCGCGCGCAATCTCGTCGAGTTGCTGATGTAAAGCGATCGGATCGGGCGTGGTCAGCGAACCGTAGACCGTACGTTTCGGCGATACGAGCCCGATAGTGCCGATGCTGGCGGAGGGATGACCGAGCCGCTGCCAGATCTGGCGGGTGAAGGCGGCGACCGAGGTCTTGCCGCTGGTGCCGGTGACGGCGGCGATGGTCGCGGGCTGTCTCGGGTAAAACTTCGCCGCTGCCAGCGCCAGCGCGCGGCGCGGATTGGCCGTGGCGACGAACGGAACCGCGAGGCCTTGCGGTGGATGATTGCCGGCAACCGCCACGGCGCCGGCCGCGACCGCGGCGTCGATGAAGCGCGCGCCGTCGGTCCTGGCTCCGGCAAGCGCAAAGAACAGGTCGCCTGGCTTGACCCTGCGGCTATCCATGGCGAGGCCGGAGACGTCCATCGTCCCGGCCTGCGTGTCGATCTTGCTCTCGTCGCTGAAGAGGTCGCGAAGCTTCATCAATCTTCCGGTCGGACGGACGCGCGCACACCCAGCCGCTATCGAGACTCAATGAATAGCGGCAATGCAGGCTTACTGCGTTGTCTTCGATGCCGCAAGAATGAGGCGGTCGGACGGCGGCAGATCGAACCGCGGCTCGATGCCGAGCAGCGGACCGATGCGGGTGATGACGTTGCCGGCTGTCGGCACCGCGTTCCAGCCCGAGGTGATGAAGCCGTAGGTTTCCTTCAGCGCCTGCGGCTCGTCCAGCATGACCAGGAGCTGGTAACGCGGCTTGTCGGCGGGGATGATGGCGGTAAAGGCGGTGAGCACGCGCTTCTTGGCGTAGCGGCCATTGACGACCTTCTCCGCCGTGCCGGTCTTGCCGCCAATATAGTAGCCGTCGACATTGGCCTTGCGCGCGGTGCCGATCTCGGCGTTGAGCCGCAGCAGGAACCGCATCTTTTCCGAGGTCTCCGGCTTGATCACCCGTTTTGCGATGGCCTTCGCCTCTTCCTCGCTGCGCTTCAGGAAGGTCGGCGGGATCAAGAGCCCGCCGTTCGCCAGCGCGCTGACGCCCATCACCGCCTGCAGCGGCGCCACCGCCATGCCGTGCCCGAAGGCAATGGTGATGGTGTTGAGCTCGCTCCAGTGCTTCGGCACGAGCGGCGCGGCGCTTTCCGGCAATTCGGTGCGCAGCCGGTCGAGCTGGCCCATCTTGCGCAGGAAGGCCTTGTGCGCCTCGACGCCTTGCGCCAGCGCGATCCGCGCCGCGCCGACATTGGACGAGAAGGTGAAGACCTCCTTCATGTTGAGGAAGCGGCCCTTCGGCTCGTCATCGTGGATGGTGAACTTGCCGTAGTGCAGCGGCCCGCGCGCATCCCACAGCGAGTTGAGATCGTATTTGCCGCTGTCGAGCGCCATCGCCAAGGTGAAGGCCTTGAAGGTCGAGCCCATCTCGTAGACACCGGTCGTCAGGCGGTTGATGCGATCGGGGTCGTGCGCTTCCTTCGGATTGTTGGGATCGAAATCCGGTACCGAGACCATCGCAATGACCTCGCCGGTATTGACGTTGGTGACGAGACCGGAGGCGGCCTTGGCGTGAAACTTCTCCTTGGCCTTGAGCAGTTCGTCGCGCAGCGCATGCTCGACCCGCAAATCCACCGACAGTTCGATCGGCCGCTGCAGCCGATCGGTGGCGAAGCCGGCGCGATGCAGGTCGGCGAGCCCGTTCGTATCGAGCCACTTCTCCATGCCGGCGATGCCCTGGTTGTCGATATTGACGAGGCCGATCAGGTGCGCGACCTCGTTGCCGGTCGGATAGACGCGCTTGTTCTCCCTGAGGAAGCCGATGCCGGGAATGCCGAGGCGATGGATGTCCTGCTGCTGTTGCGGCGAGATTTCACGCTTCAGCCAGACGAAACCCTTGCGCGACATCAGGCGGTCGCGCACCTCGCCGACATCGAGATCGGGCAGCGTGCCCGTGAGCAGCTCGATCGCCTCGTCCTTGTCGATGATGCGGCGCGGTTCACCGAACAGGCTCGGCGCCTTGACGTCGGTCGCAAGAATTTCACCGTTGCGGTCGACGATGTCGGGCCGCGCGGTGGCAATCGCATCCTGCGCCGCGGCGCGGCGTGCGCTGTGGCTGTCGGCGCCGACCGCAAACATCACCAGCCGACCGCCGATCACGGCGTAGACGGCGGCAAAGGCGAGGATCGCAAGCCCGACGCGGGCGCGCGCCTTGGCATTGCGGTCGACGTTGCGTCCGTAGAGCAGGCTGCGCACGAAACGCTGCCGCCAGGATTCGTTCGGCTTGTTTGCAACCGCGGTGCCGGTCATGGCTTGGCCTCGGGCTGCGGCACCGAACCGGTGATGCCGGGCGAATCCGCCACGGCCTCGATGGTTTCGATCATCGAACCGATCGGATCGGGGCTTCCGGGCCTGGCGAAGCTCGGCGGCCGCTCCGGCAGGTTCTTCAGGGAGTCGTATTGATTGGCATTGAGCGGCTTCAATGCGAGATGTCGCTCGGTCAGTCCCTGCAGCCGCTGCGGCGAATCGAGCATGGCCCATTCCGAACGCAGCACCGCGATCGCATCGCGCTGCTCGCGGATTTCGGCATGCAGCTTCAACACGCGCTCGGTGCGCACGGTCGAATCCATCTTGATGCGGTAGACATAGGCTGCCGCGAACACCAGGACGCCGATCACGAGGAAATGGACGATGCGCATGGTCAGCCTCCGCGCATCACGTCGGAGAGTCTCGGCCACGATGGCGCAGCCGCACGCGCATGCGCCGGCGCGTCCGTGCGCTCGGCCGCGCGCAGCTTCGCCGAGCGCGCGCGGGGATTGGCCGTCATTTCTTCTTCGCTCGGCGTCACCGGCTTTCGCGTCAGCAGACGGAAGCTCGGCGCGGCCTGCTTCACTTCCGGCAGATGCCGCGAGCCGCCGCTGGTCTTGGCTCGCGCTGCGAAGAAATTCTTGACGATGCGGTCTTCCAGCGAATGGAACGACACCACCGCAAGACGCCCGCCGGGTTTCAGCACGCGCTCGGCCGCTTCCAGCGCCGTCTGCAATTCGTCGAGTTCTTGGTTGACGAAGATGCGCAGGCCCTGAAACGTTCGCGTCGCCGGATGGATATCGCCGGGCTTGGTGCGCACGACGCGCGCGACGATGTCGGCAAGCGCGCGCGTTGTCGTGATCGGCGCTTCCTTGCGCGCGGCAACGATGGCGCGGGCGACACTCCGCGAGTGTCGTTCCTCGCCGAAGAGGTAGATCACGTCGGCAAGCTCGGCCTCGGAGGCTTTTGCGATCACGTCGGCCGCGGTCGGACCCGTTTGTCCCATCCGCATGTCGAGCGGACCGTCGAGCCGGAACGAGAAACCGCGGCCGGCCTCGTCGAGTTGCATCGAGGAAACGCCGACATCCATCGCCACGCCGTCGACGGCGGCCACGCCCTCGGCGGCGCAAATCTCGGCCAGATTGGAGAAGCGGTCCTCGATCAGGGTCAGCCGCCCCTCCGAGCGCTCGACCAGGCCGAACCCGCCGGCAATGGCGGTGCGGTCCCGATCGATGCCGATCACCCGGGTACCGGCGACGCCAAGGATGGCGCGACTATAGCCGCCGGCCCCGAAGGTCGCGTCGACATAGGTTCCACCCGCATGGGGCGCGAGCATCCCGACCGCCTCGCGGCCGAGCACGGGAACGTGGCGTTGACCAGCCGGGCTCATGCGCCGGCCCTCGCGGGCTCGCGAAACCTTGCGAAACTGGACGCGAACAAACCCATTGCGCCTCAAATTCCGGCTTTTTGCCCCGCGGACCAGCCTGCAGGCGCGAGCGCCGATCCCACGCGCGCCGGGGGACAAACCCTGGTCTGCGCGTGCGATTTGCTGGGCTGCCATCGGGCTTTCGAGCGTGAAAAAGGTGGCCGGCCGCCCCCAAAAGCTGGTTCGGCACTTCACCGCTCAGTAACGGCCAGCAGCGTTAAGAAAGCGTTGATGGCATTGTTACATTTCGGCGCCTGCGCAGGCGGTCGTTTGAGCGCCCAGACCCCCGGTGATGCGTCCGGCACACACCCCGGCAATATTGTGGCAAAGGCCTATCGTGTGATTGCGCGGTCCCGGCCATGAAGGGATAGTGATCGCTCTATCCTGTATTGTTGCTTGCCAGTCAGTTTTGAAGTGTCCCATGTCGCTTACCTCCGAACGAGTTGATTCGAAGCGCCACCGCGCGCTCCCGGCGCCCCGGGAAAACGCGAACATGAAGACATTCAGCCCGGATTCCTCGATCGCCTCCGACGTGATCCCGTCGCCGAATTGCGGCGAGCGGAACAAGGGCCGCGCGCCCGACATGATCCTGCTGCACTACACCGGCATGCCGGATGTCGAAGGCGCGATCGCCCGTCTTTGCACGGCCGGCACCGAGGTGTCCGCCCATTACATCGTGTTGGAGGACGGTCGCATCGTGCAATGCGTGCCCGAAGCCAAGCGCGCCTGGCACGCCGGCGTCTCCTCCTGGGCCGGCGAGGAGGACGTCAACACCTGCTCGATCGGAATCGAGATCGTCAATCGCGGCCATGACTGGGGCTATCCGGATTTCCCGTTGCGCCAGATCGCGGCTGTCATCGCGCTGTGCCGCGGCATCATGCTCCGCCGCAACGTGCCGTCACATCGCGTGCTGGGGCATTCCGACGTGGCGCCGGCCCGCAAGAAGGATCCCGGCGAGAAATTCCCGTGGCACTCGCTGGCCAATTCCGGCGTCGGGCACTGGGTGCATCCGGCACCGATCGTGCGCGGCGACACGCTCAAGCTCGGCATCATCAGCGAGGAGGTCCGCGACCTGCAGCAGGCGCTCGCCCGATACGGCTATGGCGTGCCGATCACGGGCAAATATGACGGCCCGACCATGGAAGTGGTCACCGCGTTCCAGCGTCACTTCCGCCCGGCGCGCGTCGACGGCATCGCCGATCACTCGACGCTCGCAACCCTGCACGCGCTGCTGTCGACCCTGCCGCCGGAGGCCGTGGTGACGCCGAAAGCTAGCGCCTGACATCGGTGATCTGGACGATCTTTCCGCCCTGCTCCAGCCCGGCGATCCGCCGCGCATAAAGCCGGCGCAGCGGTTCGAGCTTCGTCGCCGCCGTTGCGGCGAGATAGGCCTCGCGCGCGGCCTCATGGCGGCCGAGCCGGCGCAGGAGATCGGCGCGCACCGCGGGCAACAGGTCGTAGCCGTCGAGGCCGCCGCGCGCCGCGAGCGCATCGACCAGATCGAGCGCACGCGCCGGGCCATCCACCATCGACAGCGTGGCGGCGTGGTTGAGCTCGATCACCGGCGACGGCGCAATGCGCAGCAGCACTTCATAGAGGCCGGCGATCTGCTTCCAGTCGGTGTCGGCATAGTTTGGCGCGCGCGCATGGAGTGCTGCGATCGCCGCCTGCACCGCGTAGGATTGCGGCGGACCAGGCGCGCGCAGCGCTTCCTCGACCAATCGCAGACCGTCGGCGATTTGCGGCCAGTCCCAGAGCGAACGATCCTGCTCTTCCAGCAACACGATATCGCCGGCCGCGGTCGCGCGTCCGGCGCGGCGCGCGTCATGCAACAGCATCAACGCAAGCAAACCCTTGATCTCGCCACGTCCGGGCATCAATGTGTTGAGCAGCCGTCCGAGCCTGATGGCTTCACGCGCCAGGTCGGGCCGCATCAAGTCATCGCCGGAAGTAGCGACGTAACCTTCGGTGAACACGAGATAGATCACGGCGAGCACGCCGTTCAGCCGCGGCGCCAGCGCTTCGCGCTCGGGCACCTCGTAGGGAATGCCGGCCAGACGTATCTTCTGCTTGGCGCGGACGAGCCGCTGCGCCATCGCCTCCTCGCCTGCGAGAAACGCGCGCGCCACCTGCGGCGTGGTCAACCCGCACACCGTGCGCAAGGTCAGCGCGACCTGAACTTCCACGGCAAAGGCGGGATGGCAGCAGGTGAAGATCAGGCGCAGCATGTCGTCGTCGAACACCGAGGTGTCGACGATATCACCTGCGTCCGATGCATTGAGCTCGATCTCATGTGCGACCTGCTGCGCCTTGCCGCGAAAGGCGATCTGCCGGCGCACCCGATCGATCGCCTTGTTGCGGGCGACATTGACCAGCCACGCACGCGGATTGGCCGGCGGCGCTTCGTTCGGCCAGCGTTCGAGCGCGACCGCGAAAGCCTCCTGCAGCACGTCCTCGGCGAGATCGAAATCGCCGACGAGGCGGATCAGCGTGGCCAGCGCGCGGCCCGCCTCGTCGCGAAAGATTTTGTCGATCTCGGTGGGGGTCATGCTGTCACCGTCATTCCGGGGCGTCCGAGGGACGAACCCGGGATCTCGAGGTTCCGGGTTCGACGCTGCGCGTCGCCCCGGAACGACGTGAGTAATCAATTATACACCCAGATCGGCCTGACCTCGATCGAGCCCACCCGCGCGCCGGGAATCCGCGCGGCGATCGACAGCGCCGCATCGAGATCCTTGGCGTCGATCAGATAGTAGCCGGCGAGTTGCTCGCGCGTCTCCGCGAACGGCCCGTCGGTCGTCAGCGTCTTGCCGTCGCGCACCCGCACCGTGGTCGCGGTCGTGGTCGGCCGCAGCCGGTCGCCGGCCTTGAAATTGCCGCTCTGGATGATGGACTGGGTGAACGCGCCGTATTCCTCGACCATCTTCTTGCTCGTGGCCGCGTCGTTCTTGGCGTATTCAACCTCGTTCTGATAGATCATCAGCAGATATTGCATCGAATGCTCCTCGTTGTTCGGCTGGATCGCCGTCACACCCAGTCGAACGGCCATCGCGTCAAACGACACGTTCAGGATTAAATTATTTTCAACCGCAAAGCGGGCGGCATCGGGGTTGACGCGAGTGCTTTCAGCCCCCATGGCTATGGCGTCAGTCGGCCGGACGGCCGCTCCCGCAATCGCCGAAAAGCGGCGGGAGAGGAAAGTCCGGGCTCCATCGACATGCGGTGCCGGATAACGTCCGGCGGGGGCAACCCCAGGGAAAGTGCCACAGAGAACGAACCGCTTCCTCCACACCCTACCCTCCCCCGCATGCGGGGGAGGGATAAAGGGAGGGGGCAGCAAGGGTGAAAAGGTGCGGTAAGAGCGCACCGCGTTTCCGGCAACGGAGACGGCATGGCAAACCCCACCGGGAGCAAGACCGAATAGGGACGGCAACGCGGGCTGTTCGCGAAAGCGATAACGCCGCGGGAGCGATGTCAGGCTCGCCGTCCGGGTAGGTTGCTCGAGGCAATGTGCGAACATTGCCCCAGAGGAATGGCCGTCACGTATCGTCGTGCGCAAGTGCGGCGGTGCCCTACAGAACCCGGCTTACAGGCCGGCTGATATGTTTCAAATGAGGGGTTCGGCGCTGATACGCCGGACCCCTCGCCATTTCCGCGGTCACGCAACGATCTCCTGCAGTACTCTCATCAGTTCCTCGGGCGCGGTGACATTCGGCGAGTGGCTGGCGTCCATTTCGTAATAACGCCAGCCGGCATCGTTCTTCAGACGCCTGGCAAATTGCGCGAACGGATCGCCGCCGGCCTGCTTGCGGCTGCAATAGATGTAGCTGCGCGGCAACTTCGTCTCGCCGTGCTGCAGCTTGAGCTTTGCCTCGAAGCATTTGATCGGCATGTGGACCCGGCGCGGCGCCTGCCAGTCGAGATCGGCTTGCGACATGTCCGGCGGCGACGGATTTGGCGGAACGCGCCAGCCATCGCCGGCCTTCGCGGCGTTGGTCATCGGCTGCCGTCCCGCTTCGTTGAGATCGAACAGCGACTGTCCTTCGCCCGGCACGAACGCATCGAGATAGATCACCTGATTGATGACATCGTGTGCGCGGTCGGCAACACCCGTCGCGACCATGCCGCCATAGGAATGTCCGAGCAGCACGATGTCATGCAGGTCCTCGTATTTGACGACGTTGAGGATGTCCTGGATATGGGTTTCCAGATCGATCTCGGGGTTTGCCAGATGCGCGCGCTCGCCGAGGCCGGTATAGGTCGGCGTCAGCAGCCGATGACCGGCCGCCTGCATCAGGGGATGCATCTTCTTCCAGCTCCAGCCGCCGCCCCAGGCGCCATGGCAGAGCAGGAACGTTTTGTGTTTCGGTTGCGAACTCATCGAACCTCCCCCGGCGCCGATATGCTAAGCAAGCCAAAGACGAATCGGCGGCGCCTCATGACGCTTTCTCGAACGTTGAAGCGCATTCTACCCGGTGAGCCCGCCTTGTCCCGCCAAATGTCACGAATTTCTTTCGCCGTCGGTCGGGAATAGCGATGGGCGCGATCGGTTACGTCCTGCTGTTCGTCGGCGCGCTCGCGGGCGGCTTCGTGTCGGGTCTCGCGGGCTTCGGCACCGCACTGATGGCGCTCGGCATCTGGCTTTACGTGCTGCCGCCTTCGGCCGCGGTGCCGCTGGTCCTGATCTGCTCGGTGGTGGCGCAGACCTCGACCTTGCCGTCGATGTGGAAGAGTTTCGATCTCACGCTGGTCTGGCCGTTCCTGATCGGCGGGCTGTTGGGCGTGCCGCTCGGCACGATGCTGGTCGCGCATGCCGATCCCAACGTCTTCAAACTGACCGTCGGCATCCTGCTGCTGGTGTTTCCGACGGCGCTGTATTTCAGCGCGCCGATGGCTTTCGAATTCGGCGGCAGGATCGCCGACGGGATTATCGGCTTCGCGGGCGGCATCCTCGGCGGGCTTGCCGGCCTATCCGGCCCGCTGCCGATCCTGTGGGCGAGCATCCGTGGCTGGGGCAAGGACGAACGGCGCGGCATCTTCCAGACCTTCAACTGGACGGTGCTGTTCGTCGCGCTGTGCCTGCAGGCCGCGGGCGGCCTGGTCGGCCGCGAGGTGATCTGGCTCGCGGTGCTGGCCTTCCCGGCGACAATTCTCGGCAGCCGGATCGGCGCGCGATTCTATCGCGCACTGAGCGACCGCAATTTCCGCGACGTGGTGCTGGGGATGCTGTTTCTGTCGGGCGCGACGTTGGTCTGGAACAGCCTGCATTAGGTCGAGCTGCGCATGGCGGCCGTGCCGTCGTGGTCACGGTGACGATCGCGACGCGGACGCGGAGCCGGCCGGTGCCGGCGATCGAAGGTTGACGCCTCTGGCGCGCATCATGCCGGCGGCGACGCCGACGCCCAGCACATAGATCCAGCCCTCGGTGAAATCGAACAGATGCGAGTTGATCAGCGACGACAGCATGTTCTGCACGACCACCAGAAGGCCGATCCAGGCGAGGAGGCCTTCACCCCGAAACAGCAGCAGATGAGCCAGCCACATCGCCCATAACAGCGCGACGCCGACGAGGCCCCATTGCACCGCGACGTTCAGCGTCTGGTTATGCGGATCGCTGACCACCGTGGCGTGAGCGCCTTTCTCACCGATCGCGGCCTGCTCGAACAGCGCGCGGGTCGAACCGGTGCCGTGTCCGATCGCCGGTGCCTGCCCGAGGAAACGCAGCGACTTGCCCCAATAGATCAACCGTGAGCCGATCCCGGTCTCGTTGTTCTGGTTCTCGGTGTAGCCGTAATCGGTGAA
>Ga0070741_10017159_pt1 | contig 11933 bp, 10 predicted proteins | sample Coa_R1_4_FD_66440 | JGI IMG/M metagenome (GOLD analysis project Ga0070741, IMG submission 66440) | Surface soil microbial communities from Centralia Pennsylvania, which are recovering from an underground coalmine fire - Coalmine... | ecosystem: Environmental > Terrestrial > Soil > Unclassified ...
TGCGGTGCCCGCGGACAGGCTCTCGCAAAGCCTGCACTCGGGCGGCGCCGAACCCCGACCCCCGGGTACTAAGGCCCGGGCACTAGGAGCTAGTAGCCGCAGGGTCGCCGCACTTCGGGCCTGCTCGATTTGCGGAAGGAAAAAAGACCCGTACGCGGCGAGCGCGGGCCGGACGCCGTGACGGACACCGCAGCGGAGCGCCGAAGGGCGCGCGTCTCTTCCAAAAGAAGAGGCGCGCCATGGCCGCAAGGCCATGGCTCAAAGAAGTCGAAGCGCCTTCTCGGCGCTCCGCTCCCCTCATGTTTGAGGGGAAGAAGAAAGGAATACGGCGTGGCCCGCGCCGCCAAGAACAGGGCCGGCGGAGCGTTGGCTAAACCATCCGCTCGTCCCCGCGAAAGCGGGGACCCAGAAGCTAGTTTCCGCTTGCGCGGGAATGAGCGGAAGAAGGTGGGCTGTCTGACAATTGAATCCGACTATTGCGTCTCGCTCAGGCGCGCGGCGTAGCGCGCCATCAGGTCGATTTCGAGATTGACCTCGTCGCCCGCGCGCAACCCGCCGAGTGTCGTGACCTTCAGCGTGTGCGGAATGATCAGAACCGAGAAGGTATCGCTCTCGGCGGCATTGACCGTCAACGAAACGCCGTCGATGGTGATCGAGCCCTTGGGCGCGATAAAGCGCATCAGCGGTTTTGGCGCTTCCAGCGCGATGCGCGCGGATTCTGCGCCGTCTTCGCGACTGACGACGCGGCCGAGACCGTCGACATGGCCGGCGACGACATGGCCGCCAAGCTCGTCGCCCATTTTCAGCGGCCGCTCCAAGTTGACGCGCGTCCCTTTTTGCCAACGGCCCGCGGTGGTGACGTTCAATGTTTCGGCCGCCGCCTCGACGGCGAACCAGGTGTGACCGTTTTCCTCCCCGCTCGCGATCACGGTGAGGCAAATGCCCGAGCAGGCGATGGAAGCGCCGTTGACGATCGTGCCGCGCTCGTAATGGCAGCTTATCTTTAGTTGGCGTAGGCCCTCGCCGCGCGCACGCACCTGGAGGATTTCGCCGACGTCGGTGACGATTCCGGTGAACATACTAGGCTCGTTCGAAAAATTCGGCGCGGTCGGCGCCGAGCATCTCCTCGCCCAACGCGCGCAGCTTGCGCGATTTGGTCAGCGACTGCAGTGCCATGCCCTCCAGCGCGTCGATACCGCCGGGACCTATTGCCTTCGGCGAATGGAAAACGACCGCTTCGTCGACGAGACCGGCGGAAACAAAGGACGCGGCGACGCGGGCGCCGCCTTCTACCATCAGACGCGTGATCCCGCGCTCAGCCAATGCACCGAGTACTTCGTTGATGTTCAAGATTCCGTCCTTCGCTCCGACACGCACGACCTCGACGCCTTTGTCGCGTAAAACCTGCTCTGCCATCGGCGATGCCTGCGGGCCGGCGAAAATCCAGGTCGGCGTCTCCCGCGCGGTCGCGACGACATCCATCGCCAGCGGCACGCGCAATCTCGCATCGAGCACGACGCGCACCGGCGAGCGGGACAGCATTCCCGGAAGGCGGCAGGTCAGCGACGGATTATCGGCCATGACCGTCCCCATGCCCACCAGAATGGCATCGTTTTGCGCGCGCAACAGGAAGGTTCGCGCCCGCGCCGGCTCCTCGGTGAGCACCACCGGCTTACGCCCCGCCGCCGCGATTTTGCCGTCGGCGGACACCGCCAGCTTGAGCAACACATGCGGACGCTTGTCCCGTATGCGGCGGATATGGCCAGCATGGGCGCGCGCCGCCTCCTCTGCGCCGGTGCCGATGTCGACGGCTATGCCGCGCGCCTGCAATCGTTTATGCCCTTCGCCCGCGACTTCCGGGTTGGGATCCTGCATCGCCGACACCACGCGCGAAATGCCGGCGCGAATGACGGCATCGGCACAGGGCGGCGTCTTGCCCTGGTGCGAGCACGGCTCCAAGGTGACGTAAAGGGTGGCGCCGCGCGCCGCTTTGCCGGCATGGCGCAGCGCGATGGTTTCCGCGTGCGGCCGGCCGCCCGGTTGCGTCCAGCCGCGGCCGAGCATGGTCCCGTCCTTGACCACCACGGCGCCGACCGCCGGATTAGGCCAGGTATTGCCGAGCCCGCGGCGGCCGAGCGTCAGCGCCACGGCCATGAATCGAGCGTCTTCGGCTTGAGCCATCTTACTTCCGCGTGACGCCGTCGAGGCGCGGCTCCTCCTCGCCCGACAACTCGCCGAGCAGCGTCTCGAAATCCTTGGCTTCGCGGAAATTACGGTAGACCGAGGCGAAGCGCACGTAAGCGACGTCGTCGAGCTCGCGCAGATGCTCCATGACGATTTCGCCGATCGTTTCCGAGGAAACCTCGGTCTCGCCCAGGCTCTCCAGCTCGCGCACGATCTTCGAGACCGTCTGCTCGATACGCTCCGGATCGACCGGACGCTTGCGCAAGGCGATCTGTACGGAGCGCAGCAGCTTGTCGCGGTCGAACGGCACACGCCGCCCATTGCGCTTGATCACCAAAAGCTCGCGCAACTGCACGCGCTCGAAGGTGGTGAAGCGGAAATTGCAGGATAGGCAGACGCGACGGCGCCGGATCACCGAGGAATCCTCGGTGGGCCGAGAATCCTTCACCTGGGTATCGAGGCTAGAGCAATTCGGACAGCGCATCCTCTTCCCTTCGCCGCCGCTATTCCTGGTAAATCGGAAAGCGGGAAATGAGGGCCTGCACCTTACCGCGGACGGCGCTCTCCACGAGCGAATCCTGTTCGACGCCTTTTTGCGACAAGACGTCGAGGACTTCGCCAATGAGATCGCCGACCTGACGGAATTCGCCGACGCCGAAGCCGCGCGTCGTGCCGGCCGGCGTGCCGAGACGGATGCCCGAGGTAACGGTCGGCTTTTCCGGATCGAAGGGAATGCCGTTCTTGTTGCAGGTGATGTGGGAGCGGCCGAGCGCCGCTTCCGCGACCTTTCCCGTCAGCCGCTTCGGCCGCAGATCCACCAGCATGAGATGCGTGTCGGTGCCGCCGGAAACGATATCGAAGCCGCGCGATTTCAGGGTCTCCGCCAGCGCCTTGGCATTTTCGACGACGTTTTTGGCGTAGAGCCGGAAGCTCGGGCGCAAAGCTTCGCCGAAGGCCACGGCTTTGGCGGCGATCACGTGCATCAGCGGGCCGCCCTGCAATCCGGGGAACACGGCAGAATTTATCTTCTTCGCCAGAGCCTCGTCGTCGCTGAGGATGACGCCGCCGCGCGGGCCGCGCAGAGTCTTGTGCGTCGTCGTCGTCACCACATGCGCGTGCGGGAACGGGCTCGGATGCGCGCCGCCCGCCACCAGCCCGGCGAAATGCGCCATATCGACCATGAGATAGGCACCGACGCTGTCCGCGATTTCGCGGAAACGGCGGAAGTCGATGATGCGCGGATAGGCGGAGCCGCCGGCGACGATCAACTTCGGCTTGTGCTCCCGGGCGAGCCTCGCAACCTCATCCATATCGATGCGGTGATCGTCACGGCGCACACCGTAGGGCACCGGCTTGAACCATTTCCCCGACATGTTGACCGGCGAGCCGTGCGTGAGATGGCCGCCCGCAGCGAGGTTCAGGCCCATGAAGGTATCGCCCGGCTGCATCAACGCCATAAACGCCGCGGCATTCGCCGAGGCCCCCGAGTGCGGCTGTACGTTGGCGAAGCCGCAGCCAAACAGCTTGGTCACGCGGTCGATCGCCAATTGTTCGGCAATATCGACAAACTGACAGCCGCCGTAATAGCGTTTGCCCGGCAGGCCTTCGGCGTATTTGTTGGTGAGGATCGAGCCCTGCGCCTCGAGCACCGCGCGGCTGACGATGTTTTCCGAAGCGATGAGTTCGATTTCGTCGCGCTGGCGCCCAAGCTCGAGCCGGATCGCCTCGGCAACCTCCGGATCGCTGTGGGCGAGGTCGGCCGAAAACATGGTTTCGGCGCCGGATTGACGCGCGGCCGCATCGCTCATCGACATAATCTTCTCCCTGTTATGCTTCAGGTTTTCGCTGGCGTCGGAACCCGGAGCGGCAGACGCAAGGGGCATTCCTAGCTGCTGCTCTGCCGATAGCATATCGGCCCGGAAGCGCCAAGTTGTGGCGTCAGGCCGCAGCTAAAACGCAATATCTAGCGATCTTACCGCGCGGCCTGTGGTCAGCCCTTGGCGCTGGCCGCGTGCTGACCCATGTCGTCGCGCCCATAAATATCGGGCCGGAACTGGACGATGCCATCGGCTGAAGCCCAGGCCGTGAGATAAACCCAATAAAGGGGCACCGGCTTGAGCAGCCGCGCGTTCTTTTGTTCGCCGGAGCGAAGCGCGTCATCGATATCGGCATCCGACCAGCCGGGGGTGCCCCGCAGCAGCCAATTCACCAGCTCGCGCACATTCTGCACCCGCACGCATCCGGAGGAGAGAAAGCGGAAGTCCTCGCCGAACAGATTCTTCGACGGCGTATCGTGCATATAGACTTCGTGTGTGTTCGGAAAATTGATGCGGATTTGCCCGAGCGAATTGAAGTCGCCCGGGTCCTGCTTGAACAGGTAATTGACGGCTTCTTCCGAATACCAATTGATATCGGAGGGCTGCAATTCCTTGCCATGTTGGTCGAAAATGCGGATGTGGTAGCGCGTCAGATAATCCGGCTCCTCCTGCATTTTCGGAATGAGATCGCGGCGGACGATGGAAACAGGCACCGTCCAGTATGGATTGAAATTCACTTCCACGATCCGGCTCTGGATTTCCGGGGAAGGCCGATCAGGCTTACCGACGATCGCCGTGTGCCGCGATACCGCGATACCGTTCTCGACAGCTTCGAGTTGAGCGGCCGGAATGTTGCAAAGCACGAAACGCTCGGCGAATTTTACATTCAACGCACGCAGGCGCGCGACGTTGGTATGCAGTTGCGCCAGCCGTACCGCCACCGGAACGTTCAGCGCCTTGTAGGTGTCCTCGCGCACGATGCCATCGACGTCGAGCCCGTGACGGCTCTGAAAGCGCTGCACCGCAGCCGCTACGTAAGAATCGAAGACATCGGGAACGCCGGCATTGGTTCGCAGATCGCCGACCGCCTCCAGCCGCTTGCGCAGAGCCGCAACGTTCGGATTGCGGCTACCTAATCTGAGCTGTCCGGCCGCCGGCAATGGCTGCCAGCCGCCCTGGGCCTGAATCGTCTCGTATTGCTGGATCGCTTGTTCGGTCTTGGCGATGGTTTCAGGCCCCAACGTCGGTACCGAGGGCTGCGGCATCTGGATATCGCGCGACGCCGAATCAAATTCCTGTCCGAATCCGATTTGCTGATTCTGCTCGATGAGCGATTGAAGCGTGGGGTCTTCCGCGGCGTCGGCCCTTGCCAGCGGCGCAAATGCCGCCGCGGATACCGCGGTGCCGAGCACCCGCTTGAGAAAACGGCGACGGTCCAATCCGCGAGGTCCGGAGCTATCGATAATTTCTGCCATAAGCCTTTAAGCCCAATACCTTGCGCCGCGCGCCTTGCGTGCCACTTTAAAATGACCCGATGAACCAGGAGGATGAACGCGCCAAGCCGGAAAGGCCAGCCGTTTTTCTCGGCAGAGACTGGGATATTACCGGGGCGGGGCGATTTTGTGGCCCGCCGGCAAAGAAAAAGCCCCGGCGCGAGCCGGGGCTGAAGCCTTGCAATATCGCACTCGCTTAGAGGCGATAGAGAATCTGGTCGGTCCAGAACCGCTCGAGCCGATGCAGCGATTTGTTGAGGGTGGAAAACTCGTCGCAACTGATGCCACCCACCTGTTCCACCGTACGCACGTGCTTGCGGTAGAGCGCCTCGACAATGTTGCGCACGTCTTGGCCTTTTTCCGTGAGCTTGATGCGGACAGAGCGGCGATCGACGCGGGAGCGCTGGTGATCGAGGAACCCCATCTCCACGAGCTTCTTGAGATTGTAGGAGACGTTCGAGCCGAGATAATAGCCGCGCGTGCGCAACTCGCCGGCCGTCAGCTCTTTGTCGCCGATGTTATACAGCAATAGCGCCTGGACCGAATTAATGTCGGCCCGGCCGCGGCGGTCGAACTCGTCCTTGATGACGTCCAGCAGCCGCCGATGCAGCCGTTCGACCAAGGTCAAAGCTTCGAGATAGAGCGATTGGATGTTGTCGGCGCGCGGCTCGCGCTCGACCGGCTCCACCGTTTTCACAACGGCTTTCATGTGACGCCTTCCTGTTTTTTATCGCCTGCGGGCCCTGTTTTCCCGCGGCACAGGCGGCGAAATTACATGCCGTGATCTAAGATCAGCTTAAATAACACAATAAAAAGAAGGTTTATTTGCAGCGTGAATACATGATTGACGCTTACAATTCGGTTCTTCTGCGCAATCTTTCGTTCACCTCCGTGGCCGCCAGAAGGCTTATAAAGCCTGCTCGCGGGCAGCCTGCAGCGCGAGCCACAGATAAATTCCAAGCAAAACCAATTCAGCCGGCGCCAGGTACATTCCGGCGCTGAAAACCTGTGGGAACAGCACGACCACGGCGACCATCGAAATCGAGGCGGTGAGCCAGACGACGGCGCCCCAGGCCGCCGCGAGCCAAAGACCGATCGCGGCCACGAGGTCTATGACGGCAAAAAAGGCGGTCGCCGATTGCCACGACATCGGCCCGTTTTCGAAGCTGCCATCGGGCCCTTCGCCGATGCCGCAAATGACCGACCAATGGTAGAGGCCTTTGCCGAGCGACAGCACCGCCATAATCCGCAAAAATAGCGCCAGGCGGGTGGACCAGCGGACCGCAACGCTTTCGTCCTCGCCGGCATGGACCGGTTCAAGCGTCTGGCCCTGGTCGCTAATCACCGGATCAGTCATCGGCGATGGCTCTATCGGTCCTGCGCGGTTTTGTCACGGCGCCGGCCTTTGTTGCCGCTCCGGCCCGGAATGGCTAAAACACGCGTCTCGGGAGAATAGCTTATGGCGGTTAAATTTGGCCGTCCCGTCGAGACGAGCCGCCTCTCCGCCTTGCCGGGCCGGAGCGAACGCGCCGCGCAGCTCGATCTGCCCGTCCGCCTGCGCCGCAACCGCAAGGCCGAATGGGCGCGCCAACTCGTGCGCGAGAACGAGTTGACGGCCGCTGATTTCATCTGGCCGTTGTTCGTGACGGAAGGAAACAACCGGCGGATTCCGATCCCCTCGATGCCCGGCGTCGACCGCTTGTCGGTCGATCAGCTCATACGCGAAGCGGAACGCGCGGCCAAGCTTGCCATTCCTTGCATCGCCTTGTTCCCCTATACCGACTCCGCACTTCGCGATGCCGAAGGCTCCGAGGCGCTCAATCCCGACAATCTGGTTTGCCGCGCGGTCCGCGCCGTCAAGCGCGAAGTGCCCGATATCGGCGTGATGTGCGACGTGGCGCTCGACCCGTTCACCAGTCACGGCCACGACGGGCTCCTGCGCGATGGGGTGATCGTCAACGACGAGACGGTTGCCGTCCTAACCCGGCAGGCGCTCGTTCAAGCGGAGGCCGGCTGCGACATTATCGCGCCATCCGACATGATGGACGGGCGCGTCGGGGCGATCCGCACGGCGCTCGACGCGGCCGGATTCGTCGATGTGCAGATCATGGCCTATTCGGCGAAATATGCCTCAGCCTTCTACGGACCGTTCCGCGATGCCGTCGGCTCCAGCGCCGCCCTGACTGGCGACAAGCGAACCTATCAGATGGACCCCGGCAATTCCGAGGAGGCGTTGCGCGAAGCCGAACTGGATATCGCCGAAGGCGCGGACATGATCATGGTGAAACCGGGCCTGCCCTATCTCGATATTGTTCGCCGCCTGAAGGACGCTTTCGGCATGCCGACCTTCGTTTACCAAGTGTCCGGCGAATATGCGATGATTATGGCCGCGGCGGCGAATGGCTGGATCGACGGCGACAAGGCTATGATGGAAAGCCTTATCGCCTGTAAGCGCGCGGGAGCCGACGGCGTGCTGAGTTATTTCGCGCCGAAAGCTGTCGAAAAGCTTCAGGGCTGACGGCTTGCGGCAAGGCAGTATGGCTAACATACTATCTTGTCTGGCGGCTGCGAGCGGCTTAATTTAGCCGCCGAAACGAAAAACAACCGGGAGGAAACTGCCGATGAAATTCCCGATAATTGCGATAGCAGCGGCCGCAGCGATATCCGTCACGCTGGTAGGTCCGGCGTCCGCGGACGAGACCGTTTCCTTCGCGGGCAAAACCATCAAGATGATTGTGCCGACTACGACCGGCGGCAGCACCGATCTGGCGGCGCGGCTAATCGGCGCGTACCTCACTAAATACCTGCCGGGAAGCCCGACGATGGTGATCGAAAACATGCCGGGCGGCCACGGCGTGCCGCCGTTGAACTTCATCGCCAACCAGGCGAAGCCCGACGGCTTGACCATAACGCTGACTTCGAACTCACAGGTCGATCCGATCACTTTTCGCACACCGCAGTCCCATTACGATCCCGCCAAGTTTCAGGTCGTCGGCGGCATCGGCATCGGCGACAACATCGTGATCATTCGAGCCGATGCTCTGCCGCGGCTCCTGGATAAGAGCAAAAGCCCGGTGAATATGGGTTCGGTCACAGGAGCGCCGCGGTCCGGAATGCGTATGGCGATCTTTGGCGCCAAATTCCTGGGCTGGAACGTCAAATGGGTGACTGGCTATCCGGGCAGTCCCGATCTCGTACTGGCACTCGATCGCGGTGAAATCGACATGACCTCGTTTCCGCGATTCTATGTGACCGATAAACTGACCGATACCAACAAATTCAAAATCATTTATCTCGATGGGTTGAATCCCAAAGCCCGGCCTTCCGGCCGCAAGGACGCCGACACCGCGCCGCTTTTCACGAAGGCCATGGAGGGCAAGATCGCCGATCCGAAAATCAAGGCCGCATATGACTACTGGCGTGCGAGCCGGATCTTTAAGTGGTTGGCCCTGCCGCCCGCTACGCCGCCGGCCGTTGTCGGGGCCTATCGCACGGCTTTTGAGAAAATGACGGCCGATGCCGAATTCCAGAATAAGGCTCAGACCACCATCGAGGGCTATTCAGCGTTCTCGGCGGAAGAGACCGCTGCCTTGATTCACGATCTCGCCTCGACCTCGAATGAAGCGCTCACGACCACGGACGACCTCATGCGCGAACAGGGCATCGATCTGGCAAAGGCAAAACTCAAAGGTGGCAGCAAGGAAGAGTAGAGATCACCGCTGTGGGTGAGGCGCTACACATGACGCCTCCCCGAACTTCGGCGGGATTTCATCAAGTTGACTTGCGTCCCACCGCTGCAACCATCCCGGCAAATGGCTTGACGCCTGGCCGGCGGCGAAACTAAGGGTCCCTGGCAGGCACCGCGTCGCCGCGAGCCTGCCTTTTTCATGCGAGGTGCCGAATGGGTGAATTTGCGATCGGCCAGCCGGTTCCGCGGTTCGAGGATCCCCGCTTGATCCGCGGCGGTGGGCGTTATGCAGCGGATTTAACGCTGCCGCGGATGCTATACAGCTATGTTCTGCGTTCTCCTCATGCCCATGCCAAAATTCGCTCCATCGATGTGACGGCGGCCAAAGCGGCGCCCGGCGTCGTCGCGGTTCTCACCGGAGCCGACTGGAAGGCTTCCGGATTCGGCGATCTGCCCCGCGCCAATCAGCGCAAACGCGCGGACGGCTCGCCAATGTTTCGCCCGCCTTACCCGGCGCTGGCCACCGACCGCGTCCGTTGGGTCGGCGACTATGTCGCCTTCGTCGTGGCCGAATCCTATTATCAGGCGGTAGACGCGGCGGAGATGATCGAAGTCGATTATGAACCGTTGCCGGCGATCGTGAGTACTGCGGAAGCGCCATTGCCGGGCGCGCCCCGCGTCTGGGACGATTGCGAGAACAATATCTGCTTCGTCTTTCGGGTCGGCGACAAGGCGGCAACCGACGCCGCTTTCGCGAAGGCCGACCACGTCGTCAAGCATCACTTCGTCATCAATCGCGTCACCGCCGCGACGATGGAGCCGCGCGCCTGCGTCGGCGACTACAACTCCACGGAGGATCATTACACTTCGTATACGACCCTGCAGCGCGCCCACAGTTATCGATCCGAACTTGCCGAAGTATTGAAGGTTCCGGAAAGCAAGGTACGCATCATTGCCGGGGACATCGGCGGCAGCTTCGGCATGAAGTCGGCGATATTCCCCGAAGTCGCGCTGACACTGCTCGCCTCCAAGCTGACCGGCCGCCCGGTGAAATGGGTGAGCACGCGCTCCGAAGCCTTCCTCAGCGATGCGCAGGGACGCGACAACGTCACCGACGCCGAACTTGCGCTCGACAAGAACGGCATGTTCCTCGGCTTGCGGGCGAAGACCATCGCCCCCGTCGGCGCCTATCTGCAGACGTCGGCGGACGCATTTCCCGGCAACCTCGGAACGCTGGCCGGCGTATACAAGACGCCGGCGCTATACGTCGACGTGACCGCGGTCTTCACCAACACCAATCCGATGCGGCCCTATCGCGGCAATGGCCGCCCGGAAGCGGCTTATGTACTGGAGCGGCTGATCGACATCGCGGCCGATGAGCTCGACATCGATCCGGTAGCGCTACGCCGCCGCAATACCATTCCGCCGGAAGCGATGCCCTTCAAGACCGGCCTCACCTTCACCTATGACAGCGGCGAGTTCGAAAAGAACATGGATATGGCCCTGCAGCTCGCCGACGCCGCCGGCTTTGGCAAGCGCCGCGCCGAATCGCAAAAGCGCGGCAAGCTGCGCGGCCTCGGCATTTCCAATTCCATCGAGCGCGCCGCCGGCGCCGGGCTGGAGGGCGCGGAAATTCGTTTCGACCGCAGCGGCACGGCTACGCTCTTTGCCGGTTCGGTCACTCAAGGCCAGGGCCACGAGACCATTTTCAAACAGCTCGTCTGCGACAAGCTGGGGCTGAAACCGGACGAGGTCTATTACGTGCAAGGCGATACCGAGAAGGTATTCTTCGGCGTCGGCACCGGCGGATCGCGGTCAGCCACCATTTGCGGCTCGGCTTTCAATCTTGCGGCCGATCGTATTCTGGAAAAAGCCACCAGGGTCGCCGCTCACCTCTTCAAGGTCGACGTTGCCGACGTCAAATTCGCCGACGGCATTTTCTCCAATATCAAGACCAATCAGACCATCACGATTAAGGAACTGGCGGCGGAAGCCGCGGATCCCAAGACCCTTCCCAAGGATTTGGAAGCGGGCTTGACGGCGACTGCGGTTTTTCGCGTAGACGTCGCGAACTACCCCAACGGCTGCCACGTCTGCGAAGTCGAGGTGGACCCGGAGACCGGCGAAGTCGAAATTCTGCGGTATAGCGTTGTCGACGACGTCGGCACGGTCATGAATCCGCTGCTGCTGAAGGGCCAAATCGCGGGCGGCGTGGTGCAAGGCATCGGCCAGATGCTCATGGAAGACATCCATTTCGACCGCGAGGGCCAGCTCCTCACCGGATCGTTCATGGACTACGCCATGCCGCGGGCAAGCGATCTCAGCGCCATCGATATCAAAAGCAATCCGGTACCGACCAAAACCAATCCGCTCGGCGTCAAGGGCGCGGGTGAAGCCGGAAGCGTCGGCGCCCTCCCCGCGGTCGGCAATGCCGTCGCCGACGCGCTATCGGGTTTTGGCATCCGTCACGTGGAAATGCCGATCACGCCGGAGCGGGTCTGGCGGGCAATCAGGGCCGCCGCGGCACGCTAACCGTCCTTACTCCATGGCTTCGCTGGTCTCGATGCGCAGCGGCTGATAGCCCTCGTCCGCCAGGCTTTTGAACATTTCCTCTGCATGCGCGCGACCGCGCGCCTCGACCGTGACGTCGAGCCTGGCTCCTTTGGCGGGGACGTCGAGAAACAGCCGCTTATGATCGACCTCGAGAATATTGGCGCCAAGTTCGCCGAGCCTAGTGGCGATCTGCCCGAG
>Ga0070741_10017160_pt1 | contig 11932 bp, 9 predicted proteins | sample Coa_R1_4_FD_66440 | JGI IMG/M metagenome (GOLD analysis project Ga0070741, IMG submission 66440) | Surface soil microbial communities from Centralia Pennsylvania, which are recovering from an underground coalmine fire - Coalmine... | ecosystem: Environmental > Terrestrial > Soil > Unclassified ...
ATGCCTTGAATGGCATCTCGATTTGGCTGAGGGTGAGGCATGGATGCCGAACGGAAGCCGCACCAAGGATGGGTTCTGTCGAGGATGCCTTGAATGGCATCTCGATTTGGCTGAGGGTGAGGCATGGATGCCGAACGGAAGCCGCACCAAGGATGGGTTCTGTCGAGGATGCCTTGAACGGCATCTCGATTGGCTGAGGGTGAGGCATGGATGCCGAACGGAAGCCGCGCCAGGATGGCGCTTCGTGCGACCATTGCGTCCAGTGTAGAATTCATTCCGCAAACCGCTGATCCAGGAAAACACCCATGAATGAAATTCCGGGCGATCTCAAGTTCATGAAGTCCCACGAGTGGGCGCGCGTGGAGGACAATGGCAACGTGACCGTCGGCATTTCCGATCATGCGCAGGGATTGCTCGGCGATCTCGTCTACGTCGAGCTGCCGAGCGTCGGCGACGACGTGCAGGCCGGCAACGCCTGCGCCGTGGTCGAATCCGTGAAGGCCGCTTCGGACGTCTATGCGCCCGTTTCGGGCAAGATCACCGCGGTCAACAGTGCGCTCGCGGACAAGCCCGAGACGATCAACGAAGACGCCTACGGCGAAGGCTGGATCTTCGTCGTCAAACCGACGAACCTCGCCGAGGACCAGGAAGAGCTGCTCGATCCTGACGCTTACGCCGAACTCATCGAAAACGAAGAACACTGACGAGCCGGCATTTGGGATTCGGGAGTGGGGATTGGCAGCCGCGCGTCGCGGCTGCGCATGAACCGTCACCGTACCCGCTGCGCCTCGGCTTTACGTCATCCTGAATCCCCGCTTCGCCTTCTCCCATTCCCGCTCCAAGATCATGCCCTTCATCCCCCATTCCGATTCCGATATCCGCGCGATGCTGAAAGCCATCGGCGTGGCTCGCATCGAGGACCTCTTCGACGAGATCCCCGCGGCGCTCAAGATCGACGAGCTCAAGAACGTGCCGCCCGGACTCAACGAGATGGAGATCACGCGGCTCATGAAGGAGCGCGCGGCACAGGACGGCACGCCGCTCAACTTCTGCGGTGCGGGAGCTTACGAACACCATATCCCCGCGGCGGTCTGGGCGATCGTGTCGCGTGGCGAGTTCTACTCGGCGTACACGCCGTACCAGGCCGAAGCGAGCCAGGGCACGCTCCAGCTCATTTACGAATACCAGACGATGATGACGCGGCTGACCGGCATGGACGTCAGCAACGCCTCGCTCTACGACGGCGCCACCTCGCTCGCCGAGGCCGTGCTCATGGCCGAGCGATGCGCGAAGAAGGGTCCGCGCAAGGTGCTGGTGCCGAAGAGCGTGCATCCGGCGTATCGCAAGACGCTGCGCACCGTCGTTGCATTGCAGGATATCGAGGTCGTCGAGTTCGACTTCTGCCGCGAAGGCGCCATGGGCGGCGGCGTTTCGCCGGATTGGCTCGCCAAACAAGATTTCGGTTCGTTCACGGCGCTCGTGATCCCGCAGCCGAACTTTTTCGGCGTGCTCGAGGACGTCGACGCGCTCACCGACTGGGCACACGCCAAGGGTGCGCTCGCGATCGGCGTCGTCAACCCGCTCGCGCTCGCCGTGCTGAAGCCGCCGGGTCAATGGGGCGCGAGCGGCGCCGATATCGTCTGCGGCGACGGCCAGCCGTTCGGCGTGCCGCTGTCTTCGGGCGGTCCCTACTTCGGCATCCTCGCCTGCAAGCAGGAGTTCGTGCGCCAGATGCCCGGGCGCATCGTCGGCCGCACCACCGATCTCGACGGCAAGGAAGGCTTCGCGCTCACGCTGCAAGCGCGCGAGCAGCACATCCGTCGCGCCAAGGCGACCTCGAACATCTGCACGAACCAAGGATTGCTCGTCACCGCCGCGACGATCGCGATGGCGATGCTCGGCCCGGAAGGCGCGCGGCGCGTCGCCGCGGCGAGCATGGCCGCGACGCGCAAGCTGCGCGACAAGCTCTGCGCGATTCCGGGCGTGGCGCCGTTGTTCGCGCGCCCGGTGTTCCACGAGATCGCGCTGACGCTGCCGCGACCGGCGCACGGGATCGTCGAACGCTTGGCCGAAGATCGCATCGTCGCCGGTTTCGCGCTCGGCGAGGAGTACCCCGAGCTCGAGAACGCGCTGCTCGTCTGCGCGACCGAGACGAAAACCGATGCCGATCTCGACCGTTTCGCCGTCGCGTTGAAGCGCGCGCTCGCCTGATCGGCGAGCTCGCGGAGCGCGCGCGACACCGTTCGCGTTTGCGCAATTTTGCGCAAATCGCGCATCTGACGCCTCGTTCGGGGCGTCTTCCAAAAAAAATTTTTTCGCGTCGTCGAGCTCGTCGCACGGCGTCCGACGGCGCGTTCGCGTCGCGCGCGAGCGCGATCCGCGCGCCGCGCCGTTCGCGAACGCGTGCGCGAGGCGAAAATCCACAAATGCGCAGATGCGGCATCTGCTGACTAGTCCACAAAGTGGCTGAAACCCGCATATTTCCTTGCTTTGCGCGAGGTGGGTCGAGCCGGCGCGTGCGCATCGCCGTGGCGCGGCGGTATTCGCATATAGACGTTTAGACTTCCATATGCTAAGCGCTTCTCGTGCGCTGCGCGCGTCGTAGGGCGCGCGTCGGCGCGGTTTGACGCGCCGCGCGCACGCGCCGCGCGCGCGAAATTCCGCGCACAACCTGTTGACAGCAAAAGAATCCAGTAATACTTTTTTGTCCCGGCGTAACAGGCGCGTAACGGAATCCATGCCGGCGGCGAAGTTCATCAAACCTTACATCGAGCACGGCCAGAAAGCCGAAGCCGTAAAAAAAGTGACGGTATCCATTCCGCTTCACGTTCTGAAACTTCTCTCCGACGAACGTACCCGCCGCCAAGTGAACAATCTCAGGCACGCCACGAACAGCGATCTGCTGTGCGAGGCATTCCTGCATGCTTTTACTGGGCAACCACTACCAACTGACGAGGAGCTAAGACGCGATATGGCTATGAAGAAAGCTGCAAAGAAACCTGCGAAGAAGGCCGCGAAGAAGACCGTGAAGGCCAAAGCCGCGAAGAAGACCGCACGCAAGACCGCGAAGAAGAAGTAAGTCTCGTACACGTGACCAAAGGATTGGTCGAGACGCACCGGCCGAGGAATCAGCGGCCGGTTTCAGCCGCGGAGCACGCACCATCGCTCCGCGGCGGGCAACACCACATACGATACGTTCTTGAAGCCGCTTGACTCTCCCTGTGACTGCCCAGCACAGGGAGAGACCTTAACCGGCGATCCCGCATCCCCTCTCGTTCGCTACGCGCTCCCGCCACGCGCGGTGGCAATCGTCATTGCGCTGCTCTAGGATGATCCCGCCACTCGCCTGGGGAGACATTCATGCGCTTTCTCAAGAAGCTGCTGGCGGTTCTCGTCGTCATCGCCATCGCCGTCGTCGGCGTCGCGTTCTTCCTGCCTGACAACGTGCACGTCGAGCGTGCGACCACGATCGCGAGGCCGCCCTCCGAAGTGTTCGCGGTGCTCGACAGCTATCGACGTTTCAACGACTGGTCGCCCTGGTTCGAGCTCGATCCCAAAGCGCAGTACACGTATTCGGGGCCGACCGCCGGCGTCGGTGCGAAGGAGAGTTGGGTCGGCAACAAGGACGTCGGCAGCGGCAGCCAGGAGATCGTCGAGGCCAAGCCCAACGAGTTCGTCAAGGTCGCGCTCGACTTCGGCGACATGGGCAAGGCCACCGCGACGTACCGCCTCGCGCCCGAGGGCCAGGGCACCAAGCTCGTCTGGGGTTTCGATTCGAACGCGAACGGCAATCTCGTGAAGCGCCTGTTCGGGCTCATGATGGATTCGATGATCGGCAAGGACTACGAGAAGGGCCTCGCCAAGCTCAAGACGCTCGTCGAGGCGCTGCCGAACGCCGACGTCGCCGGCGTCGAAGGGAAAGAGATCAGCGCCGCCGCCGAAAAAATCTATTTCGTGAGTGCGAGCAGCAGCAACGATCCCGCCGCGATCAAGGACGTGATCTCCGAAGCGTACGGCAAGATCGGCGCCTTCCTGAAGCAAAACGGCATCGCGATGGCCGGCGCGCCGCTCACGATCACGACGAGCTACGACGCGAGCGGCTGGAAGTTCGACGCCGCGATTCCCGTCGAGCGCAACGACGCCGCGGCAGCGGGCGACGTGCAAGCGGGCAGCACGTATGCCGGCAAGGCCGTCGAATTCATGCACGTCGGTCCGTACGACAAACTCGGCGAAACGATCCCGAAGGCTTACCTCTGGCTCACCATCCAAGGCTACAAACCCAAGGACCGCCTCATCGAGGAATACGTGAGCGATCCCGGGAACACGCCGCCCGAGCAGCTCAAGACGCGCATTGTGATTCCGGTGGAATGACGCGTGCCGCTCCGGCCGCCGGGTGGCCGGAGCGCCTGACCGCGGCCACGCTGCTCAGGACTCAGGATCGTGCACCAATTCACGGTCCGGGCGACCAAATGGCGACATCGGAGGCACAGTGTGATGGAGTGCCGGATCGGTTTTTCCAGCCGCTGCTAGCCTGCGCCACCGCATGTGGGGAGGGTTGGCTATGCGCACTTCGTGGATCGTCGCCGTGTGGCTCGCTTCGGCCGTGGCACACGCGGCCACGCCGCTCGTCGTCTACGACGATGCGCTGCGCAACGGTTTCAACGATCGCAGTTGGGAAGGTACGCCTGCCGGCAGCGAGAATCTGGCAGCCACCTCGCCCGTCTATGGGTCGAGCGGCCATTCGATCCAGTTCGTCGCACGCACGTGGAACGGTCTGCAACTCGTCGCCGACGGTTCGGAATTCAATCTTGCGGATTACCAGAGCGTCTCGTTCCAGGTGAACGGCGGCACCGCGGGCGGGCAGAAGCTGCAGATGTACGTCTGCGACAACTACACTTCCTTGCTCGCGAACTCGGTGCCGGTCGAGACGCTGGTCGCGGGCGGCGCGATTCCGAAGAACGCGTGGGCGACGGCGACGCTCGATTTCGACGCGGCCGGCCTCACGTTCGGCACGTTCAATTGCCTCGTGATCATGGATGCGAACGGCGGCGCCGACACGGTCGCGGGACAGTCGCCCGTCTATATCGACCAGATCGTCTTCAATCCGCGCACGTCCGGGGCGCCTGCAGGCGGCTCGGTGAGCGTGAGCGTCGACGTGACGGCTAACGTGCGTCCGATCAATCCGCTGATCTTCGGCGTCGCATTCGGCGATGCTGCACGCAATCAGCAGATGGGCTACACGGTCGATCGCTGGGGCGGGAATTCGACTTCGCGCTACAACTGGCGCGGTCCGGCCCACAACACGGGCAACGACTATTTCTTCCTCGGCTACGGCAGCGACCAGACCGACAATGCGGATACGTTCGTCGCCAGCGCCCTCTCGGCCGGAATCCAGCCGCTCATCGCGGTGCCGACGATCGGCATGGTCGAGAAATTCAACGCCGCGAATCCGACCGACGTGGTTTGGGGATACTCGCAAGCGAAGTACGGACCTCAGACGCTCGACGAGTGTCGCTTCTACGGCGCGAATCCGCCGAGCTGGTGCCATGGCGACGCGGGCAACGGCCAGTGCGACGCGACGGTCAACAAAACGGGGCATTGCGTGAACGGGCAGATCGTCGGGAACGATCCCGCCGACACCTCGATCGCGAACACGTCGGCCGACGATGCGGCGTGGATCGCGCATCTGCAGACGGCGCACGGCACCGCCGCCAACGGCGGCGTGAAGTTCTACTCGCTCGACAACGAAGTCATGCTCTGGAATTCGACGCACCGCGACGTGCACCCGACCGCGCCGACGTACGACGAGATCTGGAGCAAGACGGTCGACTACGCAACCGCGATCAAGCAGCAGGAACCGAATGCGCTCGTCACCGGTCCGGTGACATGGGGCTACTGCGACCTCTTCGGCTCGGCGGCCGACAACTGCGTGAGCGGTGGCGATCGGCAGGCGCATGGCGGTACGCCGTTCGTCGCGTGGTACCTGCAGCAGGTGTGCAGCTACCAGACGCAACACGGGATACGGCTCGTCGATTACCTCGACCTCCATTACTACCCGCAGGATCCGGGCGGCACGCCGTCGATTTACAGCAACTCCGACGATGCCTCGACGGCAGGCCGCCGTCTGCGCTCGCTCAAAGAACTGTACGACGCCTCGTGGCCGTCGGAATCGTGGATCGGCACTCTCGGCGACGACCCGACCTGGCACTACTCGAAGCCCGATCTGATCCCGCGCGTCAAAGCATGGATCAATCAATACTGTCCCGGCACCAAGCTCGCGATCACCGAATACGCTTGGGATCAGGATCAGACCACGAGCGGCGCGGTCGCACAGGCCGAAGCCCTCGCGATCTTCGCGCGCGAGGGCGTGGATCTCGCCACGCGTTGGACCGCACCCGCATCGGGCAGCAAGGCCGAACGCGCATTCCAGATCTTCCTCAACTACGACGGCGCCGGTGGCAAGGTGAGCGGCGACAGCGTCGGCGCGACGAGCTCGAACATCGATCAGGTCGGCGCCTATGCGTTCCATCTCGCCGGCCAGCGAACGATGGTGCTCTTGACGAACAAGGACACGGTCACCCACGACGTCGCGCTGACGTTCAATGCGGCGCACAACGCCAATTGGACGCTCTATGGCTACACCGGCACGACGAATCTCGCTCAGACCAATACAGGCGCGATCTCCGGCACGAGCCTGACGCTGTCGGCCTTGCCGGCCATGTCGGCGAGTTTGCTCGTCATCCCCGAGGTCGACGAGATCTTCAAGGACGGCTTCGGCGAGCCCTGAGAGGGTCCAAGCAAACGCGAGACACGAAGAACACGACGTAGGAACAACGAGCGGCCGGCTCTCACGCCTGATCTTCCTCCGTGTTCTTCGTGGACCTCGTGGTTCATTGTTGCCGGTCTTTCGCCGACGTCCGACGATTCCTGCCCGCGCTGCGCCGGGCAGCGTCGCAAGGCACGTACACCCGACGCGCACAAAATATGCGACAGCCGTCGCGAAATGCGGTATTTTCAAGGCTCCGCGCAGCAGCACCAGGGGGCGGATAGCCTGACTGGCGGAATGGACAGGAATTTGCATGACGGACTGCGCGGAATCCTTTTTCACTATCTGCGAACCCGATCATGGCCGCCAGAAACCCCAGACCCAGCAATTCCGGCAACCCCGTTCTCAAGTTCCTGCCGATCGTCATCATCCTGATCGGTGTAGCCGTCGCCGTTTATTTCTTCCTGCCGCGCGGCGGCAACGGGCCAGCGCCCGGAGCGGCGCCGAGCACCGGCACCGCCTCGACTCAGGCGACATCGGCGACGCCCGCCACACCCGCTCCTGAGCTGACGAAGGAACAGCTGCTCAAAGAAGCCGGCACCGCGGTGCGCGAGCAGCGTTACGTATCGCCGCCGGGCAACAACGCGGTCGAATACTATCTGCGCGTACTCGACAAAGAACCGACCAACGAGACCGCGAAGGAAGCGCTGCGCGAGACGTTTCCGTTCGCCACGCCCGTGGTCGAGGCCAATATCAACGCGGGCAGCCTTGACGAGGCTACGCGCGAGATCGACGTGCTCGCCAAGGCCGATCCGAACAATTACACGCTGACGATCCTGCGCGGCAAGCTCGATGCGAAGAAGAAGCAAACCGAGCGCGAACAGGCGCAGCAGGCGGCAGTCGCCGCCGCGGCAGCGGCCAAGGCGGCGGCGGCCGGTACGAATGCGGCGCCGGCCGCCGCGACACCGGCTACCGCGCCGGCAGAAACCGCTGCCGCGAGTGCGGCGCCGGCCACTACGACAACGGCCGCCGCGCGTCCGGCGCCCACCACTGCGACCCCGGCTCCGGCCGCTGCACCGGCCACCGCGGCGGCGGCGCCTGCTCCCGCCCCGGGTGGCGAAACGCGGTCCGCCGAGCTCGTGAAATCGGCGCCGCCCGAATATCCGGCAGAAGCGTATCGGCGCCACCAGGAAGGCTGGGTGGAAGTCGAATTCACGGTGATGCCGGATGGCACGGTCAGCAATGCGACCGTCGTCAATGCCAATCCGACCCGCGTCTTCAACGACGCCGCGCTGCGTGCCGTGCAGCGTTGGTCGTTCAAGCCCAAACTCGAAAACGGCAAGGCCGTCGAAGAACGCATCCGCCGGCGCATCGAATTCAAGCTCGGCTGAAGCGCTGCACTTGCCGCGCTGCCGCGTCACGCGAGCAGCGCGGTGCGCACCTCGGCAAAAATCGCGCGCGTCTCGCCGGCCGCGCGGTCGACCTTGTTAAGCGCCAAAAGGTGCGCCTCCGCCGCCTCGTGCTCGCGCGCCTGCAAGAGGAGCGGCAGCATGCCGCTGATCTCGGCGAGCAGCAAGACGGCGAAACCGTGCAGGTCGTGCTCATCGCCGATCGCATGACGCAGCGACTGCACCGCTTCGTTGCGCGCTTGCACGGAGCGCAGCGGATAGAGCACGCGTTTGCGGAACAGCCACGAACGCTCTTCGTCGCGATGCACGAGATCGCGGCGGAACAATCCATCGAGTACGTGTTCCGGCAAAGGGTGGAGACGTCGCGCGACGAGCGGTATCGCCGCCGACGTAGGCACGGGATGCGCGTCGAGCGTGTGCAACGCCCGGGCGAGCAGCGGGTGCGTGAGCGGAACGCGCGTATCGGCGTGAAGCTTCGCATCAACGAGGCGCAGCCGCCCCTGGACGGCGAGATCGAGCAGCAATGCGGCCGCCGCCAGCGTTTCGGCGTCAGGCGTGCGACGCGGCCACGTCGGTCGACCCGCCTGCGGACTGCAGGCGATCAGGAAGAAATGCTCGACGATGAGCATCGTAGGCACCCCCAGTGCGCCGACGGATCATCCGGGGAAACCGTGCGAAATGCAATGCGGCTAAGGTCGTGGATTCAGCGGCTTCCGCCCGCGACGAGTTGTCCATGCTTCGGCGTCTCGAGGCCCGCCCAATCGACCTGTTCGAGGCCGAGATAGCGGTCGAGCAGCATGGGCATGAGGCCGCTCGGCAGGCTGCATTCGCAATTCCAGAGCATCACGGCGCCGAAACGGTATTTCGGGAAGAACGCGATCATCGCGCGATAGCCCTGCACTGCGCCGGCGTGGAACACGAGTGTCTCCCCGCCGTAGTCGTAGACGCGCCAGCCGAGCGCGTAGCTCGCATCCGAAAGTCGGGCGCTGCGCCACGGCGTGGCACGACGCTCGGTCGGCGTTTCCACAAGTGGAGTATGCAGCGTCTCGAGCAGCGGCGCCGGCAGCACGTCGGGGCGCCCGCCCATCTGCGCGATGAGCCACTTTGTCATGTCCTTGATGCTGGCATTGACGCCCGCCGCCGGCGGCACGTGGTAATACGATTCCTTGATACCGATCGGCGTCCAGCCGCCGCCGCGGCGCACGTGCGGCTTCGCCCAGCTCGCGCTCGACTCGAGCGCAACGCGGCCGTACGTCGCGGTGTCCATGCCGAGCGGATGGAAGATGCGCTTCTCGACTTGATGGTAGAAGAAGTCGCCGCTGACCGCGTAGGTGATGTCGCCGATCAGCCCGAACGTGATGTTCTGATAGCCGTAGCAGTCGCCGACGCCGCAGGCCATCGGCACTTCCCGGAGCTTCTCGACCAGCGTCTGATACGGCTCGTCCTGCTCGAGCAGGCCGTCGTAGGTGTTGTGCGGAAGACCGACGCGCTGGCTCAGGATGTCGCGCACGGTGAGCTTCTCGCTCGCCGCGACGTTCTGGAGTTCGAACGTCGGCAGCACGCCGGTCACGCGCGTGTCCCAACTCAGCATGCCTTCGTCGACGAGCATCGCCGTGAGCGCGCTTGCGAAAGCTTTGGAAAGCGATGCGAGGCGGAACACGCTGTCGGGCGTGATCGGCAGATCGCGGCTTGCATCCGCATAGCCGATGCCGCGTTGCAGCAACACGTGATCGTCCTTGACCACCGCGGCGGCGAGACCGGCGACTTGGCCGGATTGCGCGACGGCGTCGAGCCAGTCGTTGAAATCGTGCGCTACGGCGGCGGGGTCGGTCGCCGGGTGCAGCGCCGTGTGTTCGGCCGCGGCGGGCGTTTTGTGCACGTGCGTCGCACTGCGCGCGTGGGCGTTCGGCGCAAGCGCAACGGCAATCGTCGAGACCAGCAGCAATGCCGGCGTACGGATCAGGAACATACAACCACGGGCGCAGCCCCCTCTGTGACCATCGTGACGGCTGCATCCGGGCGCCGTGCTATGCTTTTCGCACGGGGCGCCATTCTAGCGCTTAGTCGGGAACCGCGTGTTATGAGTCTGCTAATTCTGCTCGTCATCATCGTCGCCGTCGTCCTGTTCCTGATCGGCATCTACAACAGCCTGGTCACCGCACGCAACACCTACAAGAACGCTTTCGCCCAGATCGACGTGCAGCTGCAGCGCCGCTACGATCTGATCCCGAACCTGGTCGAGACCGCCAAAGGGTACATTAAGCACGAGCGCGAGACGCTCGAGGCCGTCATCGCCGCGCGCGGCGCCGCCATGAGCGGCCTCACCGCTGCCAAGGCCAACCCCGGCGATCCGCAGGCCATGCAGCAGCTGAGCGGCGCCGAGAACCAGCTCACCGCGTCGCTCGGGCGCCTATTCGCGGTGGCCGAGAGCTACCCCGATCTCAAAGCGAATCAGAACATGATGCAGCTCTCCGAAGAGCTGACCTCGACCGAGAACAAAGTCGCCTTCGCGCGCCAGGCCTACAACGACGCCGTGATGTTCTACAACAACAAGCGCGAAGTCTTTCCGAATTCGTTCATCGCCAACATGTACAACTTCGCGCCGGCGACGCCGCTCGAAATCGAATCGCCGGAAGCGCGCAAGGCGGTGAAGGTGTCGTTCACCTAGAGCGGGGATTCGGGATGCGAGATGGGGGACTGGCCAGAGCGACGAGCGGATTCGTACCGAATCCCGAATCTCGGATCCCCATTCCCGGCCCCGCTCAATGAACTTCTTCGCCCAGCAAGAACGCGCTCGCTCGCATACGCGGCGCATGCTCGTGCTGTTCGTGCTCGCCGTGATCTCGATCATCGGGGCGATCGATCTCGTGATGCTCATCGCGTTCGGCGTCGTGGGCAATTCGCATCATTATTACGAGCACGGGGTCGGCATCGGCAACCAGGTCGTGGCGTGGACGAGTCTCATCGTGCTCGCGCTGATCGGCGCCTGCTCGCTCTACAAGATCTCCGCGCTCGGCGGTGGCGGCGGCGCCGTCGCGCGCCAGCTCGGGGCGACGCTCGTACCGCCCGACACGACGAATTTCGCCTACAAGCGGCTGCGCAACGTGGTCGAAGAGATGGCGATCGCTTCGGGCGTGCCGGTGCCGGAAATCTACGTGCTCGAAGACGAACCCGCGATCAACGCGTTCGCTGCGGGTTACACGCCGGCCGATGCGGCGGTCACGGTCACGCGCGGCTGCCTCGACAAACTCACGCGCGACGAGTTGCAAGGCGTCGTCGCACACGAGTTCAGCCACGTGCTGAATGGCGACATGCGGCTCAACATCCGCCTCATGGGCGTGCTGTTCGGCATCCTCGTGATCGGCATTCTCGGGCGCAAGGTGCTCGAAAATTCGGGCGGCCGCGGCAACCGCGATTCGGGCGGCGTGGTCTTGTTCGGTATCGCGATCCTCGCGATCGGCTACATCGGGGTGTTCTTCGGGCGCCTCATCAAGGCCGGCATCTCGCGCGAGCGCGAATACCTTGCCGACGCCTCGGCCGTGCAATTCACGCGGCAGACGCTCGGCATCGGCGGCGCGCTCAAGAAGATCGGCGGGCTCGTCGAAGGCTCGAAGCTCGCGAGCGGGGCCGAGGAGGTCTCGCATATGCTGTTCGGCGACGGCGTCGGGTACTCGGCGCTATTCGCCACGCACCCGCCGCTCGTTGCGCGTATCAAGGCGCTCGATCCGCACTTCGATCCCAAGGAATTCGCCGCGGT
>Ga0070741_10017161_pt1 | contig 11932 bp, 11 predicted proteins | sample Coa_R1_4_FD_66440 | JGI IMG/M metagenome (GOLD analysis project Ga0070741, IMG submission 66440) | Surface soil microbial communities from Centralia Pennsylvania, which are recovering from an underground coalmine fire - Coalmine... | ecosystem: Environmental > Terrestrial > Soil > Unclassified ...
GCCGATGCCGTAGATGCACGACACCGAGGCGACGATGATCACGTCACGCCGCTCGAACAGCGCCTTGGTTGCCGCGAGCCGCAGCTTGTCGATCTCGTCGTTCTTGGTCATCTCCTTCTCGATGTACAAATCGGTCTGAGGGATGTAGGCCTCGGGCTGGTAGTAGTCGTAGTAGGAAACGAAGTACTCCACCCGGTTCTCAGGGAAGAAGTTCCGGAACTCCTGGTAGAGCTGTGCGGCGAGCGTCTTGTTGTGGCTCAGGACGAGCGTCGGATGATTGATCTGCTCGATGACCTTGGCCACGGTGAACGTCTTTCCCGAGCCGGTGACGCCGAGGAGCACCTGATGCTGGTTCCCGCCGCGGACCGACTCCACGAGCTGGGCGATGGCCTGCGGCTGATCGCCCTGGGGTTGAAATGGGGAGAGGAGCTTGAAGTCCATGGTTGCCGGGATACCAGGCTGCCGGGCTGCCTTCTGGTTCGACGGCAACCCGGCAATCTGGAAACTGGGCAACCTACCGTTTCGCTGTCTTATTCACTTCCCGCAATTCTTTGATCAACCGCTCGGTCTCCGCGGGCGTGATGTGTTCGTCTTCGCTGACCTCGCGGATGCTGCGCAGCAGCGGCTGAAGCCGGTCGATGCGGATGCGGTTGGTGCGGACGCCCTCGCGCATCGTCTTCATCTCCTCCTCGAACTCCGCTTTCTCGGACGGCGTGACGTCCTTCGTGAAGATTTTCTCCGCTTCGCCTTCAATCGACGAGAACATCAGGTCGAACAACTCCCCCATCCCGCCCCGGGAGGCCGTGATTCCCGCGGCAAAGACGAGCACCAGAACCACGATGGCCGCGGTTCCGCAGCCGAACGGTACCCATCGCGGGAACAGGGGGCGGGCGTCGCGCGGTGCGCTGTAGTAATCGGCGGGACGGCGAAATGGTACTCTTGGAGCGGCCGGCGAAGGCTCTGGGTCCGGCGAAGCTTGCGGCGTATTGTGGTCCAAAATCGTCGCGCCTGAATGTATCATGTCGCCGGAAACCCGCCGAGAGCGGCCGAAAAGGAAGGTGCTTCCGCCCCATGACGGTTCCTCTGAACAAGGTCACGGTCCTGATCCTCGATGACAATCCGCTGGTGTTGAAGCTCGGCCGCGCGCTGCTGGAACGTGAGGGATGCACCGTTCTGACTGCCGCGAGCTGGATCGAATTCAATCACGTGCTGGCGGGAAATTCTCCCGACATCATTTTTCTCGACGTGAACCTGCCGAGCATCAAGGGCAACCGCCTCAGCGAAGTGTTGAAGTCGCAGTCCAACAAGAAGGACATTCCGATCATCCTCATCTCCGATCTGCCGGAGAAATCGCTCGAGGAGATGTTCCCCAGCTCCGGGGCCAACGCGTGGATGCGCAAGCCGCTCACGCGCGAAAAGATGGTCGACATGATCAACCGCCACGTGAAGGGATGACCGAACACCGGATTCTCCGCACTGTTGCCCTTCCTCTCGGCGTCGCGGTCCTGTTCCTGCTGCTGACACCGAAGCTCTGCGAACGCGCGATCACTGAGGCGAAGTCGCAGCGGCCGATCGTTCCCCAGTCGACCGAACCGACCAAGGCCGGCCTGGTCATCGCCTCGTCGACCCCCGCACCGGGCAGTGCGCCCGATCTCCAGTTCCCGCGTGGCCTCGATGCCGCGCGCATCCAGTACCTCGTGGAAATCGACCCCGCCTTCTCCACCCCCAGCACCATGGCGGTCACGCCGGCAGCGCCCATCACCGAGCAGCTCATCCGGCTGCAGTACGTTGAAAAACATCCCGACGGAACGCTCGCGCCGACTCGAGAAGGGTTCATTAACGTTAACGGCGCAATCGACAGCTCCGATGGCTGGACCGTCCCGGTCGCGGTGCGCAAATTCAGGGGCGTCGAGGCCATCAAGGACGCCGACGACGGCCGCTTCAACGTGACCGTTCTCTGGCAGTGGCAGCCGACGGCGATCGGGGCCGCGGTCATCCCGCGTCCCCAGGACCACCGCGTGGTCGCCGAATTCGGCGGCGGCGAAGGACACTGGGTCCTGATGCGCTGGGTCAGCGAGCCCGATCGCGAGCTCAGATGACGAACGGAATGAACCGTTTCCGGCTCGCCATGCAGGAGCGGTAGGTTCGCCGAGTTTTTCCGCGAGCGCTCGCTCTTCCACCGAACCCGATCGCTGTAAGCCGCGATTGGGATCAAGACGAGCAAGGCGAGACGGATCCGGTTTCCAGGCGCGATGCCGATGGTCCGCCTGGACCGTTACCGCACCACTGAAGAGTCTGCCGAGCGTGCGGAAGTAAGGCCGCCGGAGCAGGGCACCGGCGATCACGAGCAACGTCCCGGCTCAGAATGAGCCTAACCCCTGGGCGGCGGCGGCGTGGGAGGTGGCTGGGTGGAGGTGGAGGTGGTTGTGGTCGTGGTCGGCGGCGCCGTCGTCGTTTCTTCGGCCGGCACCGGCGATTCGCCCCCCTCGCCTGTTTCCGCCGAGGCGTCGGGCGCGGCCAGCGTCGGTTCCTGTTCTTTGGGCTGGTAGAACGGCCGCTGCAGGTAGTACGGGAGCTTGCTCACGGCGACGGTTGTGCCCGAGCAGTCTTTGTCCGGCTCCTGTCCCGCGAGGAATGCCTCCGGCACGACGCGCGTGCATGGCCCCTCGCCTCTGCGCCCTGTCTTCAGATCCATCGGGACGATGACCACTCCCGGCGGCGCTTCGAAATCAGGGCGCGGTGTGCGCAGCTTCAGCGCGTCGATCTGCTTGAAGATGTCAATCCAGATCGGCAGCGCGACCTCGGAGCCTGTCGCGCCGCTTCCGAGCGAGCGGCTCGGGTCGTCGTAGCCCACCCACACGCCGACGCAGAACTCGGGCGAGAATCCGATGAACCACGCGTCGGTGTACGCATTGGTCGTTCCGGTTTTGCCGGCCAGCGGCGGCGGCAGCGTGTGCGCTTCGTAGCCCGTCCCGCGGAGGATCGTTCCGCGCAGCATGTAGGCCATCTCGTAGGCGATCTGCGGCGATGTCGCTTCGGAAATCTGCGGCGTCTGCTCCTCGAGGGTGCGGTCGGTCTGATCGACGATCTTTCGGATCAACTGCGGCTTGACGTAGACGCCCTGGTTGGCGAACACGTTGTACGCCGCGGTCATCTCCAGCGGAGAGACCCCCGCCGCTCCGAGCGCGCTCGACGGATACGGTGGGATGGGGGACGTGATTCCGAGCTGCCGGGCGAACTGAACGACTTTGTCCGGCCCGACCATCATCCAGGTCTTCACCGCGGGAACGTTGATTGACAACTCCAGCGCGCGCTGGATGGTGACGATCCCCGCGTATTTGCCGTAGTAGTTCTTCGGCGCGTACATCTGATTGCCGACCGGAATAGCGATCGGCTCGTCGAAGATCGTGTCCGCCGGCGTGAGGCCCTTCTCGAACGCCGCGCCGTAGACGATCGGCTTGAACGACGATCCGGTCTGCCGGCGCGACTGCACGGCGCGATTGAACTTCGAGATCTGGAAGTCGTAGCCGCCGACCATCGCGCGGACTTCGCCGCTCTTCACGTCGAGGACGACCACCGCGCCCTGCACCTGGGGCAACTGGTCGAGGACCCAGCTCTTCGCGCTCGTTTTCGGATCTTCCTGAAGGCGGACCGAAATCAGATCGCCGCGCTTCAGCACCCCTTCCATCGACGTGCGCTCGGTCCAGGTGAATGCCGGCGGCGGGAGGGTGATCGTGTCGCGATCGAGCCTTGCGGTGACTCCCGAGCGGTCGACTCCCGTGACCACCGCGGTGTAGAGCCGGTCGGGGACGTACTCCTCCCCGCCCCAGCTCGGGTCCTTGTAGGTTTCGGGATCGATCCCCTCGGCCACAAGATTGCGCGCGGGACGGCGAAAGCCGCGCCGGCGGTCCCATCGCCGCAGGCCGCGCTGGAGCGCGGCCTCGGCCGCCTGCTGCAATCCGAGGTCGAGCGTGGAGTAGACCTTCAATCCGCGCTGGTAGAGATTTTCCGGGCCGAACTTTGGATTGGTTTCGATGTACTGGCGGATCTCTTCGGAAAAATAGCCGCCGACTTTCGGCGTCTCTTCCTTGTAGGTTCCCAGGACGATCGGCGTGTTCACCGCCTGCTGGTACTGCTGCTCATTGATGTAGTGCTCTTCGAGCATGCGATGAAGGACGAAGTTGCGGCGTGCGAGGGCGTGATCGGGATGAAGGATCGGGCTGTAGTAGCCGCCGCGATGACGGAACATGCCCGCGATCAGCGCCGACTCGGGCAGAGTCAGGTCTTTGGCGTGTTTCCCGAAGTAAAGCCGCGATGCGGCTTCGACCCCATACGCGCCGTGGCCGAGATACATCTGGTTCGCGTACAGCTCGAAGATCTGATCCTTGGTGAAGTTCTTCTCGATGTCGATCGCCAGGAACATCTCGTTGATCTTGCGCCCCCAGCTTTTCTCCGGCGTGAGGAACAACTGTTTGGCAAGCTGCTGGGTCAGCGTCGAGGCCCCTTCCACTTTCTTCCGGGCGATGAGGTCTTTCAGGCCGGCGCGCAGGATCGCCTTGGGATTGAATCCGCCGTGATGGTAGAAGTCCGCATCCTCGGTGGCCACGACCGCTTCCGGCAGCCACGGTGACATGTCGCGCTTGGTGACCACGATCCGTTTCTGGATGGCATATTCGGCGAAGACAGCGCCGTTCCGGTCGTAGATCCGCGTGATGATCGCCGGCTGGTAGTCCTCGAGCCGCTTCACGATCGGCACTCGGATGGCGTGAGCCGCCAGAAAACCGGTCGGGATGCCGAGTGCCATGGCCACCAGCAGGATCAGCAGTCGCGATCGGGTGTGCGTGACGGGCGGGGGGGAATTCTCGGACATCGCCTCAGGATACAATACGCAAAATGTCTTCGGTGGCTTCCCCAAAGTCGACGGTTGTACCCGAGTGGGCCCGTCTGGTCGCCGACTCGTTGAAGCAGTACGGTGTCTGGCACACGTATCTGAAGCTTCAGGAGGCCCGCGGCGCCTACCCGAACGATCTCTCCCTTCGCGGCTACACGGAGATCATTCGCAACAACATCGTCCGTGATTTCCTGGCTCATCCGAAAGGTCTGGCGGCGGTCCCCAAGCTCAGCGGGGAGTTTCTGACGAATTTCGATCGCTTCAACCTCACCGCGCAGGAGGGGTATCTGGTTTCGCTCATTGACGGCCGGCTCGACCTGCAGAAGCTGCTGGTCCTCAGCCCATTCGATCAATTCACCACGCTCTTCAATCTGGCGAAGCTCCAACATGAGCGCGCCATCACGGTGCCCTGATGACGGAACACAGAATCGCAGAGAAGCTCACCAGTCCGATCGCCATCATCAACCAGCATGGCGACGTGGAGTGGAAAAACCCCGCCTTCGAGGCCGCATTCGGCCCCGACGCCAAGGACTGGCTGAAGGAAGCTTCCCGCGTGGTGGGCGGCGAACGAGGGTGGCTGCAGGACTTCTTCATGGAAGGCGAGGAGCACCGCACGACGGAAGTGGAGATCGAGGGGCGCTCCTTTCGCGTCGAACACCTCATGAATGTCGACGAGTACGCCACCCCCGCGGTCGCGCTGTGGTTCGAGGACGTGACCCAGCAGCGCCAGATGGAACAGGCGAAGTCCGACTTCACCGCGCAGATCGTGCACGACCTCCGCGGGCCGCTGTCGGGAATTCAGGGGACGCTCGAATTCGTCCTCAGCCAGGAAGGGACGAAGCTCGATTCGATGTATACCGACCTGCTGCAGGAAGCGCAGCGCGAGTCCGAGCGCATGATGGGACTGATCAACGAGCTGCTCGACTTTTCCAAGATCGAATCGGGCAGCTTCGTCATGGAGAAGGAGCCTGTTCGCGTCGCCGGCGTGCTCAAGCGGGCCGTGCGCAGCCTTCAGCAGGTCGCCTCACGCGACGAGGTCTTTCTGCTCAGCGCGCACGGCCGCGACGTGCCCCAAGTGATCGGCAGCGTGGAGAAGCTCACCCAGGCCATCATCAATCTCGTCTCCAATTCGCTGAAGTTCACGCCGAAGAAAGGACTGATCTCCGTCGGCGCGCAGGTCGTTCGCAACGGTGAGGTGCCGGAGTCGATCGTCATTACCGTCACCGACAGCGGAATGGGAATCAAGGCCGCCGAAGTGCAGCAGATCTGGGAGAAGTACAAGCAGAGCGGAAACAAGTCGCTCCGCGGCGGGGGCGGCACGGGACTCGGCCTCTACATCGTCCGCCAGATCGTCGAGGCGCACGGCGGCGAAGTGACGGTTGCCTCCATCGAGGGCGTCGGCACGAGCATGGTCATCAAGCTGCCGGTGAGGAAATCGACCGACACCGGCGTGATTACCGCACAGCGGACATTGGCGTAGGAGCCGGCTGCAGAGCCGGCTCTACATGCAGCGCCGGCTCTCTAGCCGGCGCCCACGCCGAGCGCCGCGAGGCCGTAGCGTAACTCCCCATCCGTGATCCCCCCCACCACCTCGCAACGCCCAATCTCCCTTGGCAACACCATGATCCGCACCGTCCCGGTGTTCTTCTTGTCGTGTTCCGTCGCCGCGAGGACCTCATCCGCGTTCAACGGCGGAAGCGGTGATGGCTGCCAGTCGCGGACAGCGGCATCGATGCGCCGGCGCAGCGCATCGGCGAGGATCCCGCGGCGGACCGCAATGGCGTTCGCGGCGATCATTCCCCACGCCACGGCCTCGCCGTGTGTCAGACCCTGATACTGCAGCGCGGCTTCGATGCCGTGCCCGAGCGTGTGCCCGTAGTTGAGCAGCCGGCGAAGATCGGCCTCCTTTTCGTCCGCGGAAACGATCTCCGCTTTCACCGCGACCGCCTTTCTGACCACCGCGTCGAGGTCGACTTCGCCGCGCCGTTCGAGCATGGCGAACAGCGAGGGATCGCCGATCACACCGCTTTTGAGCGCCTCATACAACCCGCTGAGCCGCTCGCGCGGCGGCAACGATTCGAGCACCGCGGTGTCGGAAATCACCGCGCGCGGCGGGTAGAAGCTGCCGATCAGATTCTTCCCGCGCGGATGGTTCACCGCGACTTTGCCGCCGATCGAGCTGTCGACCTGCGCCAGCAGCGTCGTCGGCACGTGCACCAGGTCGACGCCGCGGAGAAAGATCGACGCCGCGAACCCCGCCGTGTCGCCGATCATCCCGCCGCCGACGACCACGGCCATCGAGTCGCGCCTGGCGCCGCGGTCGAGAAGCTGCGTGATGATGTCGTTCGCCGTGGGGAGTGTCTTACGCCTCTCTCCTTCTTCGAAGGTGATGACCTCGGCGCGCGGCTCGAATGATGCGGCAACGCCCTGACCGAAGGGATCGCGAAGCGCGTGCGAAGTGATGACGAAGACTTTTCCACGCGGGCGAACGGCCTTGCCCACGCCGTCGAGCAGCCCCGGCCCGATAAAGACGGGATAGCTTGCGCCTGCCTGGTGGATGGTGATGAACGGCTGCATCAAGGATCAAGGATGAAGGATGAAGGATGAATCGTCCAGAGCCATTCATTCTCCATCGCTCTGCCTTCAGCCCTTCAACTTGATTCCCAACTCATCCAACTGTTTCGTGTCGACTGGCGACGGCGCCTCGCTCATGAGGTCCTGCGCGCGGGCGGTCTTGGGGAATGCGATCACGTCGCGGAGCGATTCGCCGCGGGCCATGAGCATGACCATGCGGTCGAAGCCGAGGGCGATACCGCCGTGCGGAGGGGCACCGTAGCGGAAGGCGTCGAGGAGGAAGCCGAAACGCCGGCGCGCCTCCTCGGGACCGATGCCCAGCGCGCGGAACATGCGCGACTGCACCTCGGGACGGTTGATGCGGATCGAACCGCCGCCCAGCTCGACCCCATTCAGGACCACGTCGTACGCTCGCGCCAGCGCGGCGCCGGGGTCGGATTCGAGTTTCTCGACGTCTGCCGGCTTTGGCGACGTGAACGGATGATGGCGCGCGTACCAGCGCTTTGTCTCCTCGTCCCATTCGAACAGCGGGAAGTCGACGACCCAGAGGAAGTCCCAGCGATCGGCGGGGATCATCCCCTGATCGCGCGCCACGCGGATCCGCAGCGCTCCGAGCACGTCCCACACGACTGTCTGTTTTCCGGCCACGATCAGCGCCAGATCGCTCTCGTTCGCCTTCAGGGAGCTGCGCAGGGCGTCGAATCCGGCGTCGTTCAGGAACTTCTTGATCGACGATCCCTTCTGTACGTCGAATTTGATCCACACCAGCCCGCCCGCCCCCAGCTTCTTCGCCTCTTCCGCCAGTTCGTCGAGGCGTTTGCGCGACAGGGCCGCGCCGCCGGGGACCACGATGCCGCGCACGCTCTGCGCCCCGCGAAACGCGGGGAACTCGATGCTCTGCGCCGCCGCCGTGATGTCGATCAGCTCCATTCCGAAGCGCGTGTCAGGGCGGTCGCTGCCGAAGCGCTCCATGGCCTCCTGCCACCGCAGGCGCGGAAAGGGCGTACGCACGGGGATCCCTTCGGGAGGAAAGATCTGCGCGAAGAGTCCTTCGATCAGCGCGTACACGAACTCCTCGTCGATGAACGACGCCTCGATGTCCACCTGCGTGAACTCCGGCTGGCGATCGCGACGGAGGTCTTCGTCGCGGAAGCAGCGGACGATCTGGTAGTAGCGTTCCATTCCCGAGACCATCAGCAACTGCTTGAAGATCTGGGGCGACTGCGGAAGCGCGTAGAACATTCCATGGTGAATGCGGCTCGGCACGAGGTAATCGCGCGCCCCTTCCGGGGTGGAGCGCGTGAGCATCGGCGTTTCGATCTCCAGAAAGCCGTTGCGGTGCATGTAGTCACGGACCCCGAATGCTGCGCGGTCGCGCAGAATCAGATTGCCGGTCAGCGACGGGCGGCGAAGATCGAGATAGCGATATTTGAGCCGCAGCTCCTCCGCGGCTTCGACATTCTCCTCGATGGCAAACGGAGGCGTCTCCGCGGTGTTGAGGATCTCCAGACTTCGCGCCAGCAACTCGACCTCGCCGGTCGGCAGTTTCGGATTACGCGATTCCTCGGTGCGCGCGATGACCTCTCCCTCGACGCGTACGACGAACTCCGAGCGGCACTCTTTTGCCGCCGAGAGAAGCGCCTCCCCCGCCCCGCGCGCCTTGTCGACGACCACCTGGCAGATTCCGCTGCGGTCGCGCAGATCGATGAACAGCAGATCGCCGAAATCGCGCTGCTTCTGCACCCAGCCGGCGAGCGCGGCCGGTTTGCCCACATCGGCGAGTCGGAGTGTTCCGGCGAAAGTTCTCATGGTACCGAAGGATGAAGGGCGAAGAATGAAGAATGAATGGGATGGGCGCGATTCATCCTTCATCCTTGTTCGTTCAGGTACGTTTCCTTGTATTCCATGTAATGCGTCCACCACACATCCAGCCTTGCGATCTCTTCCTGAGTCAGCGGCCGTTTGACGCGCGCGGGGACACCGACCACCAGCGTGCGCGACGGAACCTGCATTCCCTCCGGGACCAGAGCGCCCGCGCCGACCAGCGCCAGCTCGCCGATCACAGCGCCGTCGAGCACGCGCGAGCCGATTCCGATCAGCGCCCGCCGCTCGACCGTGCACCCGTGCACCACTGCCGCGTGACCGATTGTCACCTCTTCGGCGATGTGCACGGGATGCGTTCCCTGCGTCACGTGCAGCGTGCAGTTGTCCTGGATGTTCGTCCGCGCGCCGATGCGAATGGAGTGCACGTCGCCGCGGATCACCGTTCCGTACCAGACCGAGCAGTCGTCGCCGAGCACGACATCGCCGATGACCGCCGCGTTCTCGGCGATGAACACCCGCTTGCCGAGGCGCGGCTCTTTTCCCTCGTACGCGCGCACGATCATGCGCGCGGAGAGTAGCACAGCGTCAGCGCCACAACCGCCACGTCCATCCGCCCCACAACAGCGCCCAGGCGACGCTGAGCGATGCGGTGGCCAGTGTGGCCACGGCCGGGCCAAAGCGATCGGCGGCAACGCCGGCGAGCAGGCTGGAGATGCTCATCGTCAGCGTGACGAATCCGTAGTCGGCGGCGAAGACTCGCCCGCGGATCGAATCGTCGGTCTCGCGCTGCAGGCCGTAGGTCGAGGTCAGCCACTGCGCGCCGCCGCCGAGGTGGGCGACGAAGACCGCGGCGGAGCCGATGGCCAGCGACGGCGAAACGCCGAGCGCGGCGTATCCCAGTCCAAACAGCAGCACGGAGGCGGCGATGAGCCGGTATTGCGTGTTGTCGCGGCCGGAGATGGCGCGGACGGCGAAGGGTCCGAGCAGCGCGCCGAGCCCGCGCGCCGCGAAGAGCATCCCGATGCCGAAGGCTCCCGCGCGGAAGACCTCCTTGCCGAACACGCTCAGCAGCGCCACCACCCCCGCGCCGAGTCCGTAACCTCCTTTCGAGGTCAGCAGCGCCAGGACGCGCGGGTGCGCGCGGGCATAGCGTACGGTCTGGCGGATCGAGGCCATCAGCGGCGGATATTCTTCATGCCCGTCTCGTGCTTCCGAGAAGCGGGCTCGCATCCGCCACAGGATGAATGCCGAAGCGAGGAAGCTGGCGGCGTCGATGAGGAATGCGACGTCACGCCCGAACCGCATCGTCACCAGGCCGCCCAGTGCCGCGCCGGCGGCGAGCATCGTTCCCCACGTGGAGCCCATCAGGACGTTCGCCGGCGCGAGCTTCTCGACGGCCACGATGTTCGGCAAGGCGGCCTGCGACGCCGGCTCGAAATATGCCGATCCGATCGAGATCACGATCACACCGGCGAAGGCGAACGGCAGGAGGGCCGGCGTACGCGCCAGCAGAGGAAGCAGACAGGCCGCGGTGCGCATCAGATCGACGGCGATCATCAGCTTGCGCCGGTCGATGCGATCGACCGTGTGCCCGGCGACGGGCGTGAAGAGAAAGATGGGGAGCGACTGGCAGAGCAGCATCAGCGAGGCCAGCGTCGCGGAGCCGGTGAGCTGCAGGACCAGATCGAGCAGAGCCACGGTCAGGAACCAGTCCCCGCCGAGCGAGATCAGCGTGCCGGTGTAGAGGAGACGAAAATCGCGATTGGAACGCAGGAGTTGCCAGTACGGGCGCACGCAGTCCTCGGTTCTCAGTCCTCGCTCACGCCAGCTTGCCGGCCCGTTCGTAGGTCAAAAACGAGTAGGGATACTCGTTCTGCTCGTCCGCCTCGCGGTGTTCGGCGTCGACGAGCGCCCATTCCGTGACATCGTCGAACTCGGGGAAGAACGTGTCGCCATCGATCTCCACGTGCACGCGCGTGATGTACATGCGGTCGGCGCGCGGGATGGCCTGCTCGTAGATCTGTGCGCCGCCGGCGATGAAGATCTCGTCATCGAGGCTGGCCAGGTCGATGGCCTGTTCCAGCGAGTGCGCGGCGAGGACCCCGTCCGGCCTGAAGTCCGGATCGCGCGTGATGACCACGATCGTACGCCCCGGCAGCGGGCGCTGGAGCGATTCGAACGTTTTCCGCCCCATCAGCATGTGGTGGCCCATGGTCAGGCTCTTGAGGCGTTTCAGATCGGTCGAGAGGTGCCACGGGATGGCGTTGTTGCGCCCGATGACGTTGTTGTCCGAGACGGCAGCGATGATCGAGACGCTCATACGGCGATGGGAGCCTTGATCGCCGGGTGCGGATCATAGTGTTCCAGTGTGAAGTCGTCGAAGCGGAAGTCGAAGATCGATTTCACGCTCGGATTGAGCGTCATCGCCGGCAGCGGTCGCGGATCGCGGCTCGCCTGCAGGCGTGCCTGCTCGAGATGGTTGACGTACAGATGCGCGTCGCCGAGCGACAGGACGAGCTCGCCCGGACGCAGATCGCACACCTGGGCCACCATCATCGTCAGCAGCGCATAGGAGGCGATGTTGAACGGAAGCCCGAGGAAGACATCGGCGCTGCGCTGGTACATCTGGCAGGAGAGCCGCCC
>Ga0070741_10017162_pt1 | contig 11932 bp, 8 predicted proteins | sample Coa_R1_4_FD_66440 | JGI IMG/M metagenome (GOLD analysis project Ga0070741, IMG submission 66440) | Surface soil microbial communities from Centralia Pennsylvania, which are recovering from an underground coalmine fire - Coalmine... | ecosystem: Environmental > Terrestrial > Soil > Unclassified ...
GGGATGCCGGTCCACTTGGAGACGATCTCGGCAACGTCCTCCTCGTCGACCTCCTCCTTCAGCATCGCCTGGTCCGACTGCAGCTCGTCGAGTCGCGCCGTCTTGGCCTCGATCTCGGACTCGAGCTCGCGCATCGTGCCGTAGCGAAGTTGCGCGGCGCGCTCGAGGTTGCCCTCGCGCTCGGCGCGCTCGGCCTCGGTGCGCGCGGCCTCGAGCCGCTCCTTCGTCTCGCGGATCTCGGTGATCGCGTCCTTCTCGTTCTGCCAGTGCGCCACCATCGCGTTGCGGGCTTCGGCGAGCTCGGCGAGCTCCTCCTCGATCGCGGCGAGCCGCTGCTTCGAGACCTCGTCGCCCGGGCGGCTCTCCACCTCGCGGTTCAGCGCCGCCTTCTCGATCTCGAGCTGGCGGATCCGCCGCTCGACGACGTCGATCTCGAACGGCATCGAGTCGATCTCGATGCGCAGGCGCGACGCCGCCTCGTCGACCAGGTCGATGGCCTTGTCGGGGAGCTGGCGGCCCGTGATGTAGCGGTCGGAGAGCATCGCCGCGGCGACGAGAGCGGCGTCCTGGATGCGGACGCCGTGGTGCACCTCGTAGCGCTCCTTCAGGCCGCGCAGGATCGCGACCGTGTCGTCGACCGACGGCTCGCCGACGTAGACCTGCTGGAACCGGCGCTCGAGCGCGGGGTCCTTCTCGACGTACTTGCGGTACTCGTCGAGCGTCGTCGCGCCGATCATGCGCAGCTCACCACGCGCCAGCATGGGCTTGATCATGTTGCCGGCGTCGACCGCACCTTCGGCGCCACCGGCGCCGACGATCGTGTGCAGCTCGTCGACGAAGGTGACGACCTCGCCCTCGGCGTCGGTGATCTCCTTGAGGACGGCCTTGAGCCGGTCCTCGAACTCGCCGCGGTACTTCGCGCCCGCGACCATCGCGCCGATGTCGAGCGCGATCAGCCGCTTGTCGCGCAGACCCTCGGGGACGTCGCCCTCGACGATGCGGCGGGCGAGCCCCTCGACGATCGCCGTCTTGCCGACGCCGGGCTCGCCGATGAGCACCGGGTTGTTCTTCGTGCGCCGCGACAGCACCTGGATGACGCGCCGGATCTCCTCGTCGCGCCCGATGACCGGGTCGAGCTTGCCGCGGCGGGCGTCCTCGGTGAGGTCGCGGCCGTAGCGCTCGAGGGCCTGGTACTGCTCCTCGGGGTTCTCGCTCGTCACGCGGTGACTGCCCCGGACCGTCTTCAGCGCGTCGAGGACGGCGTCGTGGGTGACGCCGAGCCCGCGCAGCAGGTCGCCGACCCCGCCGGTCACCTGCGTCATCGCGAGCAGCACGTGCTCCGTGGAGAGGTAGTCGTCGCCCAGGTCGGCGCGCTCCCGGTCGGCCGACTCGAGGACGCGGAACGCGTCGGCCGACATCCGCGCCTCCTGGGCCGTGGGCCCGTACACGTGGGGCTGGCGGGCGAGCGCCTCGTCGACCCGGTCGCGGATCGTCTTCGGGGCGACGCCGAGCCGTTCGAGGACGGGGAGCACCACGCTCTCCGGCTGGCCGAGCAGCGCCGCGAGCAGGTGCTCGGGCGTCACCTGCGAGTGGTTCTGCTCCCGCGCCAGCGCCTGGGCGGCGCCGACCGCCTCACCGGTCTTCCGGGTGAACTTGTTCGGGTCGAGCGGCATCCGCCATCACTCCAGTCGTCGGGGAGAGCTACGAACTTGACAACGTCATTGTCAAGTTTGCTCTTCCCGCTCGGCGGGGATTTCTCGCCTCAGCGCCGGCGGGAGCGCACGACCGCCTGGCTCAGGGGGACGAGCTCGCGGCGGTACGAGCGGTGGACCTCCTCGATGGCCGCGGCGAGGTCGCGCCGGGCCTCCTCGAGCGCCCGGTCGAGCTCGCGGACCCGGGCCTCCGAACGGGCGAGGTCCTCCTCGAGCTCGAGGATCCGGCGCACGCCGACGAGGCTGACGCCCTCGTTGGTCAGCTCCTGGATCCGCCGGAGGAGCGCGATGTCGCGCTCGGAGTACCGCCGGCTCCCGCCCTGGGTGCGCTGGGGCTCGATGAGACCCTTGCGCTCGTAGATGCGGAGCGTCTGCGCGTGCACACCGGCCAGCTCGGCGGCGACCGAGATGATGTAGAGCGCGCGGTCCCGGTCCCGGTCGTGCGTCCGGTCGAGTTCCTGGTCCTCCATCACTCACCTCACCCTGTCAGACGCCGAGGTGCGAGCGGGGGTTCTCGTGGAACGCGCCCGCCAGGGCCTCGACGGCCTGGCGCTGCTCGTCCGTCAGGTGGCGCGGGACCTCGACGTCGAAGGTCACGAGGAGGTCGCCCGGCTCGCCCTTCGGCGGATCGATGCCGCGCCCGCGGACGCGCACGGTCTTGCCGGCATGGGTCCCGGCCGGGACCTTCACGGTCACCGCGCCGTCGAGCGTCGGCACCTTCACCTGCGCGCCGAGCGCGGCCTCCGCGAACGTGATCGGCACCGTGACCGTCAGGTGCTTCGTGCCGGAGCGGCCGAAGATCGGGTGCTCCCCGACGTGCACGACGACGTAGAGGTCGCCGGGCGGCCCGCCGCTCGTGCCGGGCGCGCCACGCCCCTGCACGCGGATGCGCTGGCCGTCGCGCACCCCCGCCGGCACACGGACCTTCACCTCGCGCGGGCGCACCTCGGTCCCGCGCCCGCGGCAGTGCTTGCACTTGTCGCGCACGATCTGGCCGCGGCCGCCGCACGTCGGGCACACGTTCGAGAACGAGAACGGGCCCTGGTCGACCGCGACCGCACCCGTCCCGCCGCACGTCTCGCACACCTCGGGGAAGGTGCCCGGCTTCGCGCCGCTGCCGCCGCACACGGAGCAGGGCGCCTCGGCGGTCAGGCTGACCGAGGTCGTCACACCGTGGACGGCGTCGAGGAAGTCGAGGTACAGCTCGGCCTCGAGGTCGGCGCCCCGCTGCGGGCCGGCCGGACCGCGGCCGCGCCGGCCACCACGCCGCCCGCCGCCGAAGAGCCCGCCGAGGAGGTCGCCGAGACCGCCGATGTCCTCGAAGTTGATCGTCTGGCCCTGGAAGCCACCGGGGAAGCCGCCGTACCCGCCGCCGAACCCGCCCGGGCCGACGCCGCTGGCGACCATCTCGCGAACCTGGTCGTACTCCTTGCGCTTCTCGGGATCGCCGAGCACCTCGTGGGCGGCCGAGATCTCCTTGAAACGCTCCTCGGCGACCGCGTCGCCCTGGTTGGCATCGGGGTGGTACTGCTTCGCGAGCTTGCGGTAGGCGCGCTGCACCTCCTTGTCGCTCGCACTCGACGGGATGCCGAGGACGGCGTAGTAGTCCTTCTCGAACCACTCGCGCTGCGGTGCCATCCGTCTACTCCCGCGGCTCCGCCACGTCCTCTTGTTGCTCGCGCGCTTCGCGCCGCACCTTCACCGTCGCCGGCCGGAGCACCCGGTCCTTGAGCCGGTACCCGGTCCGGTAGACGTCGGAGACCACCGGCTCGCCGTCGTCACCCTCCTGGGCGACGGCCTCGTGCACCGTCGGGTCGAACGGGCGGCCCTGGGCCTCGATCTCGGTCAGCCCGGCCTTGGTCAGCACGTCGCGCAGCTGCGCCCGCACGAGCTCCACGCCCTTGTGGACCTTCTCGTCGGCGCCTTCGAGGCTCTCGAGCGCGAGCTCGAAGGAGTCGAGGGCGGGCAACAGCTGCTCGACGAGCGCCTCGGTCGCGCGCTCGACCAGCGCGGTCTGCTCGCGCAGCACCCGCTTGCGGTAGTTCTCGAAGTCGGCCTGCACCCGGCGGAGCGCGTCGAGGTACTCGTCACGCTCGGCCTGGAGGCGGGCGAGCTCGTCGAGGTCGTGTTCGAGCTCGGCCGCGACCTCCTCGCCCGACTCGTCGAGCAGCTCGCCCTCGGCGACGGGCTCGTCCTCGCCGGGTGACGCGGACCGGCCGGCGTCGGGCGGCTCCCGGAAGGCGTCCCCGAACGGACTGCTCGTGGACATCAGGCCGTCTGCTCACCGGGCTCGTCGACGATCTCGGCGTCGGCGACCTCGTCGTCGGACGGCGCGGACGCACCCGACGGACCGCCGGCCGCGCCGGCACCCGCGCCGGCCTGCGCCGCCTGGTACAGCCGCTGCGCGAACTCCTGGCTGACCGACACCAGGTTCTCGTGGCCGCGCTTGACCGCCTCGATGTCGTCGCCCGCGAGCGCGTCCTTCAGCTGCTTGACGGCCGCGTCCATCTTCTCGCGGTCTTCCGGGGAGACCTTCTCGGCCTGCTCCCTGAGCAGCTTCTCGGTCTGGAACACGAGCGAGTCCGCGTTGTTGCGGGTCTCGGCGTCCTCGCGCCGCTTGCGGTCCTCCTCGGCGTGCGCCTCGGCGTCGCGCATCATGCGGTCGATCTCGTCCTTGCTGAGCGCGGTGCCACCCGTGATGGTCATCGCCTGCTCCTTGCCGGTCCCGAGATCCTTCGCGGACACGTGCACGATGCCGTTGGCGTCGATGTCGAAGGTGACCTCGATCTGCGGGACGCCGCGCGGCGCCGGCGGGATGCCGACGAGCTGGAACGTGCCGAGCAGCTTGTTGCGGTACGCCATGTCGGACTCGCCCTGCAACACCTTGATCTCGACCGAGGGCTGGTTGTCGTCCGCGGTGGTGAACACCTCGGACCGCTTGGTCGGGATCGTCGTGTTGCGCTCGATCAGCCGGGTCATGATCTGACCCTTCGTCTCGATGCCGAGCGACAGCGGCGTCACGTCGAGGAGCAGCACGTCCTTGACGTCGCCCTTCAGCACACCGGCCTGGATCGCCGCACCGACCGCGACGGCCTCGTCGGGGTTGACGCCCTTGTCGCCGTCCTTGCCGGTCAGCTCGCGGACGAGGTCCTGGACCGCGGGCATCCGGGTCGAGCCGCCCACGAGGATCACGCGGGTGATCTCGTCCTTGGTGAGCCCGGCGTCACGGATCGCCTGCTCGAACGGACCCCGGCAGGCTTCGAGCAGGTCGGACGTCAGCTCCTGGAACTTGGCCCGCGAGAGCGTCAGCTCCATGTGGAGCGGGCCTTCCTGCGTCGCCGTGATGAACGGCAGGTTGATCGTCGTCTCCTGGAGGGACGAGAGCTCGATCTTCGCCTTCTCGGCGGCCTCCTTCAGGCGCTGCGTCGCCATCTTGTCGTTCGACAGGTCGACGCCGTGGGCGTTCTTGAACTCGCCGACCATCCAGTCGATGACGCGCTGGTCCCAGTCGTCACCGCCGAGGTGGGTGTTGCCGGCGGTCGACTTGACCTCGAAGACGCCTTCGCCGAGCTCGAGCACCGACACGTCGAAGGTGCCGCCGCCGAGGTCGAACACGAGGATCGTGAGGTCGTGCTCCTTGTCGAGCCCGTACGCCAGCGCCGCCGCCGTCGGCTCGTTGATGATGCGCAGCACCTCGAGGCCCGCGATCTCGCCGGCCTCCTTGGTCGCCTGGCGCTGCGCGTCGTCGAAGTAGGCGGGGACGGTGATCACGGCCTGGACGACCGTGTCGCCGAGGTAGGCCTCGGCGTCGCGCTTGAGCTTCTGGAGGATGCGGGCCGAGATCTCCTGCGCGGTGTACGCCTTCCCGTCGATGTCGATCGACCAGTTCGTGCCCATGTGGCGCTTCACCGAACGGATCGTGCGGTCGGGGTTGGTGATCGCCTGCCGCTTGGCGACTTCGCCGGTGAGGACCTCACCGGTCTTCGAGAACGCGACCACCGACGGCGTGGTGCGGGAGCCCTCGGCGTTGGGGATCACGACCGGCTCGCCCGCCTCGAGGGTCGAGACGACCGAGTTGGTGGTGCCGAGGTCGATGCCGACGGCCTTGGCCATGTGGGTGCCTCCGTGGGAACCGTGCCCCTGCCGGGGCACGAGCGTGCGATCTTGTGTGGGTGTCGGTACAGAACCTTGAGTACCTTGACATCAACTTTGCTGCCAGCCAGCGTATTCCAGCTCGCCGGCGGCGTTCCAGATCGGGCGGCGAGCGGGTCGGGCCGGAAGGGCGTACATTTCGGGCCCATGGCCCGTCGTGACGAGTTCACGGAGCACCTCTCCTCGGTGCCGCTGTTCAGCGCCTGCTCGAAGAAGGAGCTGGCCCTGGTCGCCCGCCGGGCCGAGGACGTGAAGGTCGAGGCGGGCAAGGTGCTGGTCCGCGAGGGGGCGGCCGGCGCCGAGTTCTTCGTCATCCTCGACGGGACGGCCGAGGTCAGCCGCCACGGCACGAAGGTGGCCGAGCTCGGACCGGGCGCGTTCTTCGGCGACCTGGCCCTCCTCGACCGGGCCCCCCGCAACGCGACCGTCACCGCGCTCACGCCGATGGAGCTCGTCGTGCTCGGCCAACGCGAGTTCGCCGGCATCATCGACGAGGTGCCCGGCTTCGCGCACAAGCTGCTCGCCGGGCTCGCCCACCGCCTCCGCCAGTACGACGCCCAGAGCGCCCAGTAACACCCTCCCGGCGCTAGCGTCGTTCCGCTCGCGTCGAGACCGCAGAAAGGGTGGTGGGGTGCGCCGGCCGAAGCCGCATCAGCTCGTCCTCGCGATCGGTGTCCTGGCCGCGCTCGGCACGCTCGCGTCGGGGATCCTGCCGCGCATCACCGAGTGGGCCGACCGTTCGAGCATCAGCCGCGAGGTGTTCGGCGACGTCCCCGACCCGGTGTACTGGCTGTTCTACGCCACCGCGGCGACCATGCTCATGGTCTGCGCGTGGCTGATCTCGCTGCGGGTCCGGAACTACGAACGCGGCGGACCCGACGACCGCAGCACGACGCTCGCGAACGCGCACCGCCGGTTGGCCGACTTCCGGGCCGGCGTCTGGATGCGGACGCTGCTGCGCGACCCGGCCGCGGGCGTCATGCACTCGATGATCTACTTCGGGTTCCTGTGGCTGTTCGTGGCGACGGTGATCCTCGAGATCGACCACCAGATGCCCGACAACCTCAAGTTCCTGCACGGGAAGGTGTACCAGGGGTACTCGGCCGTCGCCGACGCCGCCGGCGCCGTCTTCCTGATCGGCATCCTGTGGGCCATCGGGCGCCGTTACGTCCAGCGCCCGTACCGCATCCGGATCAAGACGAAGCCCGAGGACGCGGTGATCCTCGGGACCTTCCTGCTGATCGCGGTCACCGGCTTCATGGTCGAGGGCTTCCGGATCGCGCTGATCGGCCGTCCGGCTTTCGAGAAGTGGTCGTTCGTCGGCTACCCGCTCTCGAGCCTGTGGGACGGCTGGGCCGCGTCGACGCTGCGTGACCTCCACCGGACGATGTGGATCACCCACTTCGCCGCGTTCCTCGCGTTCCTCGTCATCCTCCCGACGACGAAGCTGCGCCACATGGTCACGTCGCCGATGAACATGTACCTGCGCGACAAGGACCGGCCCAAGGGCGCGATGAAGCCCATGCCGAACCTCATGGAGACGGAGCTCGAGACGTTCGGCGCGTCGACCGTCGAGGACTTCACGTGGAAGCAGCTCTTCGACACGGACGCGTGCACGATCTGCGGCCGCTGCACGTCGGTCTGCCCGGCGCACGCGACGGGCAAGCCGCTCGACCCGCGCGAGATCGTCCTCAAGGTGGGCGAGGTGATGGACGCGACCGGCGCGCCCGCCGTGTCGCCGCCCGTCGGCCTCGACCGCGACATCACCGTCACCGCCGACTCCGTCTTCGACCGGATCACACCCGAGGAGCTCTGGGCGTGCACGTCGTGCAAGGCGTGCGACGAGATCTGCCCGGTCAACATCGAGATCCTCGACAAGATCCTCGACATGCGCCGGTACCTCTCTCTCATGGAGAGCAACTTCCCGGTCGAGCTCGGGAACACGTACCGGTCGATGGAGAACTCGTCGAACGTGTACGGCATGAACCAGGGCGAGCGCGGCGACTGGGCGGCCTCGATCGAGGGCGTCGAGATCGTCGACGGCTCCGCCCCGCTCGAGCACGAGTACCTCTACTGGGTCGGCTGCGCGGGCAGCTTCGACGACCGCAACAAGAAGGCCAGCCGCGCGGTCGCCAAGCTCCTCCAGCGGGCGGGCATCGACTTCGCGATCCTCGGCCCGAGCGAGCTGTGCACGGGCGACCCCGCCCGCCGCTCCGGCAACGAGTACATCTTCCAGATGCTCGCGATGCAGAACATCGAGACGCTCGACGGGATGGGCGTGAAGAAGATCATCACGCAGTGCCCGCACTGCTTCAACACGCTGAAGAACGAGTACCCGCAGCTCGACGGCCACTACGAGGTCGTCCACCACTCGCAGCTGCTGATGGAGCTCATCGAGGACGGGCGCCTGTCGATGGCGGGCGCCTCGCTCGAGGAGCGCGTGACCTACCACGACTCCTGTTACCTGGGCCGCCACAACGACGTGTACCTCGCGCCCCGCCGGGTGATCGGGTCGCTGGCCGGGATCGAGGTCGTCGAGATGCCCCGCAACGGCACACGCGGCATGTGCTGCGGCGCCGGAGGCGCCCGCATGTGGATGGAGGAGCACATCGGCAAGAAGGTGAACACGGAACGCTCCGAGGAGGCGCTGGCGACCGGCGCCTCGCGCATCGCCGTCGCCTGCCCGTTCTGCTACGTGATGATGGAGGACGGCGTGAAGGAGAAGGGCCGCGACGAGGACGTGCGGGTCCAGGACATCGCCGAGGTCCTGCTCGAGGCCGTTGAGCGCGGCGAGCAGGCACACGAGCCCGTCACCGCACACTTCCGGCCGGGCCTCTAGTCGCGACCTGAACCCCGGGCGCCGTGCTCCGCTGGATCGCCGACCTCCGGGCATGGGCGCTCTTCCCGCTCATGGCCGCCGTCGGCGCGGCGATCACGCTGCTGTTCAACACGCTGGTCCGGCGGTACGTCCCCGACGACGTCCGGAGCCGGGCCGGACCGACCGCGGCGGTGACGCTGCAGGTCCTGGCCACGATGTACGCGATCCTCATCGCGTTCGTGATCGTCGACGAGTACACGCAACTCCGTTCGGCGCAGGCCCAGGTCTCCGACAAGGCGGCCGCGCTGTCGACGCTGTTCGAGAACAGCCGCGCCTTCCCGACGCCCGAGGGTGACCTCGTCCGGACGAGGACGCTCGACTACGCGCGTGCCTTCACGACGCATACGGTGCCCCACCTCGGCGACGAGGCGAGTCCCGACGCGTTCACCGACCACAAGCTCGAGGCGATCTTCCACGCCGTGCAGGGAATCGAACCGAGCTCCCAGTCGGAAAAGGCGGCCTACGACTCGATGCTCGCCTCGCTCGACTCGGTCGTCCGCACCCGCAGCGACCTCGTGGGCTCCGCGAAGTCGACGGTGCCGCTCACCCTGCTCGTCCTCCTGTTCGTGATCGGGCTCACGGTGATGGCGGTCGCGGCGCCGCTCGACACCCGACATCGCCGGTCACACGTGCTGCTCCTGTTCTCGCTCGCGCTCGTCGTGTGGATGACGCTCGCGCTCGTCGTGAGCCTCGACTATCCGTTCAACGGGATCATCAAGGTGTCGGACGCCCCGGTGAGCGACTTCGTCCGATTCCGGTCAGCGCGATGATCCCGACGCCGATCGCGATCGCGCCCAGCCCGACGACGAGCCACGCACCCCACGAGCCGCCGCCGCCCCGACCGGCGCCCGGCAGCCCGAGCGCGGCCGAGCCGACGCCGGTGTCGGCCACCCGCGGGTGGTGGCCGCGGGCGTCGATCGCCAGGTCGTAGGTCAGCTCCGACGCCGGCGCCTCGACCCGTGCGTAGGTGAACCAGGCCCGCTGCGGGACCCAGGCGGAGTTCTTGTCGCTGCGGAGGTCGGCCAGCAGTTGCGTGGGCGCTTGTTCGGAGCGGGCGATCCTGACGCCCGGTCCGTGGAGCAACGTGGGCTCGTGGTCGGTCAGGAGGAACACGTCGGCCTCGACGATCTCGCTGCCGGGCTTGCCGGTGGCGAGGATGTGCAGCGGCACCCATGGTCGCGACGTAGGAATCGTGAGGTCGACGGGGATGCCGTCGCCGCCCCGGAAGCCCTGGGCGACGGCCGCGCTGGCGTCGAACTTCGCGGCCATGAAGTACGGGCTTCGCCGGGCGTAGAAGCGCAGGACGCCCGGCGCGTCGGCGGACAGCGCGAAGCCGTTCGTCTTCGCCCACCGCGCCACCGCCGTCCCGCCGCCCTTGAGGACCGTGACGTCGAGGGACTCGATCCGCACCTGCTGGATCACCTCGACCCTGCCGGCTGTCGACGGGGCCGCCGCGAGGGCCTCCTCCTCGAGGAGGGGTGGCCGGACCTCGCGCTCGAGCCGCTGCAGGGTCCAGTCGCCGGCCCGCTCGACGTTCGTGGGTCGCGCCGGCAGGGGCACGATCGAGCCGAAGCTCGTCGGTGCGCCCGCGAACTGGAAGCTCGTCACGTAGTGCTCGACGCCGTCGTGGTAGGCGGCGAGCGTGCTCGTCCGCACCAGGCGCACGGCGCCGTTCGGGGCGACCAGGCTCCCGCAGGCCAGGGCCGTCCCCGTGAGGGCGAGCACCCCGGCCAGCGTGACGGCGCCGAAGACGGCCGCTCCGACGGATCGACGTGTGTGCCGCATCGCCGCGTCCCCCCTCCGGCCGCCCCGATGGCGGCCGTTGCAGGGTTCGACGGCGGGGCCGGCCCGCCGGTTCCCGAGCGACGGGCTCGCGGGCCGGCGTTCGCCCGGTGGTCAGGACGTCTCGGGGGGCTCGTCGCGGAAGTTGAGGTAGTAGCGGGACGGCGTCGGCCCGCGCTGGCCCTGGTACTTCGACCCCGCGACCTTGCTGCCGTACGGGTGCTCGGCAGCGGTCGTCATGCGCAGGAACGAGATCTGTCCGATCTTCATCCCGGGATAGATCGCGATCGGGAGGTTCGCGACGTTCGAGAGCTCGAGTGTGAGGTGCCCGTCCCAACCCGAGTCGACGAACCCGGCGGTGCTGTGGATGAGCAGACCGAGTCGACCCAGGGAGCTGTTGTGCGTCGGGATGTAGGAACGGGTCACGAGGAACTGGCCGCTCGGCGACGCGACCTGGATGCACCGCACCGGTACCGGCGGCACGACCCGCACGTCGACGATGGCGCGGAACCGGTGGAAGCGTCCCGCCGTCCGCTGGCGCGCGAGCTTGCGCGGGAGACGAAAGACGGGCCGATCCGGCGTGAAGCGCACCTGGTACCTCGGGCCACCCTCGACGCCGTTCGCCGTCGCCCGCCGCTTCGCCAGGGTCGCCCTGAAGCCGAGGCTGGCGACCAGCTCGGCCACCTGCTCGGCGAGACGGTGATCGATCGTGGTGAAGTCGCAGCGGCCGAGCTCGTCGACGTGACCGGCGCCGTCCATGAGGCCTTGCAGGAGCGCCGTTCGCTGGGCGACGGACGCGCGTAGGTAGTCCGCCGGTACATGCTCGTCCCCTCCACCCGAGCCGATCCCGAGCAGGTACGGATCGATGGGCAGTGCCCGCTCGGGATAGGCCACCGGCGCGGCGAGCTCAATCTGATGGTTCCGCTCACCGCGGACGCGAAGCGTGTGCTCGATCACCTCGGTGCTGCGGACGTTCGCAACCCGCCGCCCGTATCGGCGGCCGTTCTTGTCGACCGTCGACCAGAGATGCGCGAGGTCGGCGACGACCGTCGCGCCGTCCGAGAAGACGACCTCGCGGCACGGCCGGTCGTAGAAGGTCCTCGTGGCGGCGACGACGCGCGTCGGCTCGCCGCGCTCGTCGAAGACAACGTCGCCGGGGGCGAGCGCCCCCATCGTCGTCCATCCGAATGGTGTCGGCACTTCCGTATCCAGCGCGAGCGCCTTTCCCTCGAGCCGCGCGACGAGATCGTCGGGAAGCGCGACGCGCTCGAGGGTGGAGCCGAGGACGAACTCGCCGGGGTGGAGGATGAACGCCCGGCCGTCGGGCACCTCGACCAGCTCCGTGAGATCCTCCTGCGGCAGCTTCGGGTCGATGAACGGCGTCGTGTCGTTGCGGAAGACGCGGAAG
>Ga0070741_10017163_pt1 | contig 11931 bp, 4 predicted proteins | sample Coa_R1_4_FD_66440 | JGI IMG/M metagenome (GOLD analysis project Ga0070741, IMG submission 66440) | Surface soil microbial communities from Centralia Pennsylvania, which are recovering from an underground coalmine fire - Coalmine... | ecosystem: Environmental > Terrestrial > Soil > Unclassified ...
GGTCGAGACGGCGCGCAAAATGTCCGGATGCTTGATGAGTGAGCCGTTCGAGTGCACCTGGATGGCGAGCTTGCCGCCGCTCGCTTTCTGCACATCCTCGACGAAGGTGCGCACGTTGCGGGTATGGAACTCGCCGTCGGCATACGGTGTTGGCATGTCCCACTTGGTTTGCGCCTGCGCAGAGAAGGCGAACGCAAACGCGAGCGCGCTAACCAGCATTCTTGTGCTCAGCATGGAACTCCTCCTTTGGCGCGCGATGTTAGCTCAGTTCCTCGCGCACAGCGTGCGCCAGGGCAAGGCTCGCCGTGAGGCCGGGCGATTCGATGCCATAGAGGTGCACGAGACCCGGCACACCGTGGCGGCGCGGGCCCTGGATCTCGAAGTCGGAGGCCGGTTCGCCCGGGCCGGCAGTCTTCGGCCGAATGCCGGCGTAGCCCGGTGCGAGCGAACCGTCCGGCAGGCCGGGCCAATAGCGGCGAATCGCGGCGTAGAAGCGCTCGGCGCGGCGCGGATCGACGTCGTAGTTGATGCGCTCGACCCATTCGACGTCCGGCCCGAAGCGCGCCTGCCCGGCAAGATCCAGCGTCACGTGCACGCCGAGGCCGCCGGGCTCTGGCACCGGATAGATGAGGCGCGAGAACGGCGCGCGCCGCGTCAATGAGTAGTAATTGCCCTTCGCGTACAGTTCGCGCGGCGCGAGCTCGGCCGGGTAGCCTTCGATGCGTTTCGCGACCGACGGCGCTCGCAGGCCGGCGCTGTTCACCAGGAGGCTGCACGCAATCGGATCGCTTCCCGCGACCCAGAGCTCAAACCGGCCTGGGCGCACCATGGCGCGCTCGAGCGGGCTCTTCAGCGCCAGCATGGCGCCTGCGGCCTCGGCGTCACCCAGGTAGGCGAGCATCAGCGCATGGCTGTCGATGATGCCGGTAGAGGGCGAGTGCAGCGCGCCCATGCAGAAGAGCTCGGGCTCCATGCGCGCGACGTCCTCCTTGGCGATCCAGTCGACGTCGGTCACGCTGTTCGCGTGCGCTTTCTCGCGGATGCCGGCGAGCTCGCCGAGCTGGTGTTCGGTGGTGGCGACGATCAGCTTGCCGCAGCGCCGATGCGGCACGCCATGCGACGCACAATAGTCGTAGAGGAGGTGTTTCCCTGCCACGCAAGTGCGCGCTTTCAGCGAGCCCTTCGGGTAGTAAATGCCGGCATGGATCACCTCGGAATTGCGCGAGCTCGTATGCGTGCCGATAGCGTCTTCCGCTTCCAGCACGATCACTTCGCGGCCGGCGAGCGCGAGCTCGCGCGCGATGGCGAGGCCTACGACGCCTGCGCCGAGCACCACGGCATCTACACGTTCCAAGTTAGGATTGCATTCTAATGACGGCGCGCTGGCAATTCTGGATCGATCGCGGCGGCACGTTCACCGACGTGGTGGCGCGCAAGCCCGACGGCACGATCGTCACGCACAAGCTGCTATCGGAGAATCCGGAGCGTTATGGCGATGCGGCGCTCGCGGCCATCCGTGAGCTCCTGGGGATCGCACCGGGCGCGGCAATTCCCGGCGAGCGCATCGACGCGGTGAAGATGGGAACCACGGTTGCGACCAATGCGCTCCTCGAGCGCAAGGGCGAACCGACGGTGCTTTGCATCACGCGCGGCTTCCGCGATGCGCTGCGCATTGCGTACCAGAACCGGCCGCGCCTTTTCGACCGCCACATCGTCCTGCCGGAAATGCTCTACAGCAAGGTCGTCGAGGTCGATGAGCGCGTCGGCGCACGGGGCGAGCTGGTGCGGCCGCTCGATGCCGAGCAGGCGAAGCGGGATCTGCAGGCGGCGTACGCCGAAGGCTTCCGCTCGATCGCGATCGCGTTCATGCACGGCTACCGCTACACCGAGCACGAGCGGCGCGTCGCGGAGCTCGCAGCGCAGGTCGGCTTCCTGCAGATCTCCGTGTCGCACCGGGTGAGCCCGCTCATGAAGCTCGTCGGTCGCGGCGATACCACCGTGGTAGATGCGTACCTCTCGCCGATCCTCGGCCGCTATGTGCGCCAGGTGGCCTCCGAGCTCGAAGGCGTGCGCCTTTTCTTCATGCAGTCGAACGGCGGCCTGGCGGATGCGCACCGCTTCCAGGGCAAGGACGCGATCCTCTCCGGGCCCGCCGGCGGCATTGTCGGTGCCGCGCGCACCGCGCAGGCGGCGGGCTTCGCGCGCATCATCGGCTTCGACATGGGCGGCACGTCCACCGACGTGTCGCACTACGCCGGCACGTTTGAGCGCGAGTTCGAGACCAAGGTCGCCGGCGTACGCATGCGGGCGCCGATGATGTCCATCCATACGGTGGCTGCCGGCGGTGGCTCGATCCTGCACTTCGACGGCTCGCGCTATCGCGTCGGTCCCGACTCCGCCGGCGCCAATCCAGGCCCGGCCTGCTATCGGCGGGGCGGGCCGCTGACCGTCACCGATGCGAACGTCATGCTGGGCAAGATCCAGCCCGCGTTCTTTCCGCGCGTCTTCGGGCCGAACGGCGACCAGCCGCTGGACGCGGCCGTGGTGGCCGAGGAATTCCAAAAGCTGACCGGTGCGATCGGCGACGGGCGCAGCGCCGAGGCCGTAGCCGAAGGCTATGTGCAGATCGCGGTCGGCAACATGGCGAACGCCATCAAGCATATTTCCGTGCAGCGCGGTCACGACGTGACGCGCTATACGCTGAACTGCTTCGGCGGCGCCGCCGGCCAGCACGCCTGCCTGGTGGCCGACGCGCTCGGCATGACGCGCGTCTTCATCCATCCGCATGCGGGCGTGCTCTCGGCCTATGGCATGGGGCTCGCCGACCAGACGGCGATGCGCGAGCGCGCCCTCGAGACGAGGCTCGACGACTCGCGCGCGCTGGCGGACGCGGCGGAAGAGCTCGCCAAGGCGGCGCGCGATGAGCTCCTGCTGCAGGGCGTGCCGCCCGAGCGCATTCGCGTCGAGCGACGCGCGCATCTCAAGTACGACGGCACCGATACGGCGCTCGTCGTGCCGCTCGCCGCTCGCGAGGCGATGGTGGCCGCCTTCGAGGCGGCGTACCGCAAGCAGTTTTCCTTTCTCATGCCGGGTCGCGCGCTGATCGCGGAAGCCGTATCGGCAGAAGCCATTGCGCCGGGCGAGGCGCCGCGCGAGGTGCCGCCGCCGCGCCGGCGGCCGGCGGCGCCGGCCCAAAGGGTGAAGCTCTTCACCGCCGGCCGCTGGCACGAGGCGCCGCTATACCGGCGCGAGGAGCTCGCCGCCGGACAGCGCATCGAAGGCCCGGCGATCATCGCCGAGGCCAATGCCACCACGGTGATCGAGCCGGAATGGCGCGCCAGCGTCACCGAGCTCGACCACCTGGTCCTCGAGCGCACGCGCCCGCGGACCACCGCTGCCGCCATCGGCACTGAGGTCGATCCCGTGCGGCTCGAGATATTCAATAACCTGTTCATGTCGATCGCCGAACAGATGGGCCTGCGGCTGCAGAACACGGCCTACTCGGTGAACATCAAGGAGCGGCTGGATTTCTCCTGCGCCATCTTCGATGGCAGGGGCAATCTCATCGCCAATGCGCCGCACATGCCGGTGCATCTGGGCTCGATGAGCGAGTCGATCAAGACCGTGATCCGCGAGAACGCCGGGCGCATCAAGCCCGGCAACGTCTACGTGCTCAACGCGCCGTATAACGGCGGCACCCATCTGCCGGATGTCACCGTCATCACGCCGGTGTTTCGCGACGGCAAGATCCTTTTCTACGTCGGCTCGCGCGGGCATCACGCCGACATCGGTGGCATTACGCCGGGATCGATGCCACCGGGCTCGAAGGTGGTGGAAGAGGAAGGCGTTCTGATCGACAACTTCCTGCTGGTGGAAGAGGGCCGCTTCCGCGACCGCGAGACCATCGATCTGCTCAAGTCGGGTCGCCATCCGGTGCGTAACGTCGAGCAAAACATCGCCGATCTGCGCGCGCAGATCGCGGCGAACGAGAAAGGCGTGCAGGAGCTCGGTCGCATGGTCGAGGAGTTCGGGCTGGAGGTGGTGCAGGCCTACATGGGGCACGTGCAGGCCAATGCCGAGGAATCAGTACGCCGGGTGATCGGCGTGCTGAAGGACGGCGAGTTCGAGCTGCCGCTCGACAACGGCGCCGTGATCCGGGTGCGCATCACCATCGGCACCGACCGGCGAAGCGCCACCATCGATTTCACCGGCACGTCGGCGCAGCTGCCGAACAACTTCAACGCCCCCTCGGCGGTGTGCATGGCGGCGGTGCTGTACGTCTTTCGCACGCTGGTCGACGCCGACATCCCGCTCAACTCGGGGTGCCTGAAGCCGCTGAACGTGATTATTCCGGACGGCTGCATGCTGAAGCCGCGCTACCCCGCGGCGGTGGTCGCCGGCAACGTCGAGACCTCACAGTGCCTGACCGAAGCGCTCTATGGCGCCCTGCGGGTGATGGCCTCGGCGCAGGGCACGATGAACAATTTCACATACGGCAACGACCGCTACCAGTACTACGAGACAGTCGGCGGCGGATCGGGCGCCGGCCCGGGCTTCGACGGCGCGGACGTCGTGCAGACGCACATGACGAATTCACGCCTCACCGACCCGGAAGTGCTCGAATGGCGCTTCCCGGTACGCCTCGAGAGCTTCGAGATCCGCCACCGATCAGGCGGACGCGGCCGCTGGTGCGGCGGCAGCGGTGCGATCCGGCGAGTACGGTTCCTCGAGCCGATGACCGCGGCCATCCTCTCTGGCCACCGCCGGGTCGCGCCGCACGGCATGGCGGGCGGCGAGCCGGGCGAGCGTGGAAGAAATTACGTGCTGCGCGCCGACGGCACGCGTGTCGAGCTCGGGCCGTTCGACCAGACCGAGATGGCCGCGGGCGACATATTCGTCATTGAGAGTCCCGGCGGCGGCGGGTACGGCTCGCCTCACTAATATAATGGCGGCCAAGAAATGAATCCGACCGCCATCTACTCGAAGTCGGGTAAGGGAGTGCAGGAGGCCTCAGGCAAGACGAGCCTGCTGCAGCGTGGCGACCGAGCCGTGCTCGCCGCCATCGACGGCCGCGCCACGCTCGCCGACGTGGCGCAGAAAGTCGGCAAGACCTACGACGCGTCGTTCCAGAAAATCATCGCGCAGCTCGACAAGGACGGCTTCATCCGCGAGGTGACCGCCGGGACGCCGGCCGCCTCGCCGGTGAAGCCGGCGGCAGCGGCGCCGGTATCGCGGCCCGCGCCCAAGCCCGCCGCCAAGGCGCAGGAGGGAGGCCTCGGCGATCTCGATTTCAGCTCCCTCGGCGCGAGCAAGCCGCCGTCGCGACCCGCGGCGACGCCTTCTGCGCTCGAGCAGACCACGGTGCTCGCCAAGGCGCGCGAAGAAGCCGAAGCCAAAGCCGCCGCCGAGCGCGACAAGCTAAAGAAGGAAGCCGAAGCCAAGGCGCGCGCGGAGATGGAAGCCAAAGCGCGCGCCGAGGCGGAAGACAAGCTCAAGGAACAGGCCGCCGCCCGAGCCAAGTCCGAAGCCGAGGCGAAAGCGAAGGCGGCGCAGGAAACGGCCGCGCGCCAGGTCGCCGAAGCGAAGGCGAAAGCCGAAGCGGAGGCACGCGCGAAAGCCGAGGCCGAGGCCAGGGCGAAGCTCGAGGCCGAGCGCAAGGCGCGTGAGGAGGCCGAGCGCAAGGCCAAGGCGGAGGCGGAGCGCAAGGCGAAGGAAGAAGCCGAGCGTGCGCGCAAGGAAGCCGAAGAGAAAGCGCGCCGCGAAGCCGAGGAGCTACGGCAGAAACTGGAAGCCGAGCGCAAGGCGCGCGAAGAAGCCGAGCGCAAGGCGAAGCAGGAAGCCGAGCGCGCCCGCAAGGAGGCCGAAGAGAAGGCGCGGCTGGAAGCCGAACGCCAGCGCGAAGCGGCGCGTCGCCAGCAGGAAGACGAACGCAAGCAGCGCGAGGCGGAAGAGGCGGCGCAGCGCGAGGCCGCGGCAGCCGCGGCGGCGGCAGCGGCGGCGATGTCGCAGGTGGCAGCGGCGCCGGGGCCGGGCGACGGCGTGACGAAAAAAGCAAAGAAGAAAGACGCCTTTGCCGATTCGCTACTCGCCGACCTGGAGAGCTTCACCAGCGACCCGGCCGATCAGGCAGCGCAAGACGCCGAGCGCGAGGCTCAGGCGGAGCGCCAGCGCCAGGGCGCCGAGCTCGCCCGCAAGGTCAAGGAAGAGGCTGATCGGCGCCGCCAGGCCGAGGAGGAAGAGGAGCGCCTGGCGCAGGAGGCCCGGCGCGCCCAGGAGGAAGAGGAGCGCCGCGCGCGCGAGGAAGAGCGGCGGGCGCAGGAAGAAGAGCGTCGCAGGCGCGAAGCCGAGGAAATCCACCGCAAGGCTGAAGCGGCCACCGCGGCAGCGATGGCAGCCGAAGGCAAGAAACATCAGCCGAAAGAAGAAGACGACATCCCGGTCAGCGACGACGACCTCGACATGGAAGAGGTGAAGCGCGAGGAGGAAGAAATCGCACAGGCTAAGGCCCGGGAAGAGGAGCAGGCACGCGCCGCCGAGAAGAAAAAGAAGAAAAAGGAGGAGGCCGCCTATGCGCCACCGCCGCCGTCGCGACCCCGCCGGCCGGTCAAGTGGGGCAAGCCCGTCGCGACGACGTTGGCGCTGCTCCTCATCGTCGCGGTCGGCGCGGCGCACATCGTGCCGCTCGATACGGCGGACTATGAGCGCGTTTCGAGCGAGGCGCTCGGGCGCACGGTGAAGATCGGCTCGGCGAATTTGTGGCTTTTCAGCGGGCTGCCGCAGATCCGCTTCAGCAACGTGCGCGTCGGCGACGCGAAGATCACGCGCGTGATCGCGAGCGGCTGGCCGGGGGGACTCTTCGGCGCGAAGAAGGAGTTCACCAACGTGCGCATCGAGGGCGTCAGCCTGCCGCAGGAGGCGATTGGCGATGCGCTCTTCGCCAAGGTGCGGGCAGACAATCTGAACATCTCGAGCCTCAGCGTGAAGAACTTGCAGGTGCCGGGACCGGCGACACTGCCGAAGGACCTTTTCGCCGAGGCGACGTTCGACGGCCGCGGCATGCTGCGAAGCGCGAAGGTCGAGGGCCCCGACGGTCTGGTGGCCAGGTTGACTCCCAAGCAGGACGGCTCGATCGATTTCGACGTGCTGGCAGGCGGCTTCACCCTGCCGATCGCGCCGCAGGTGACGCTCAGCAAGTTCGCGATGCGCGGCGTCGCGACGCCGCGCGGCATGACGATCAGCGAGTGGGGTGGCGCGCTTTTCCAGGGCGGCATTTCCGGCAAGGCGAACGTGCGCTGGTCAGGCAGCTGGAACGTCGACGGCATCGTCACCGTGCGTAACATCAACGCGGCGGTATTCGCCCCGGCGCTGGTGTCATCGGGCAATGCCGACGGCACGGCGAAATTCAGCATGAGCGCGCCCGATCCGGCCGGCCTCGTCACCGGTAGCCGGCTCGATGGCACTTTCACCGTCAGCCAGGGAACGCTCGGCAGCTTCGACCTCGCCCGTTACATCCAATCCGGCGGCAAGCAGGCCGCGGGCACTACGCAGTTCGCCGAGATGAATGGGCAAGCCATCTACGACCGCGGCTCGGTCGCGCTGCGCAACGTCAATATCGGCGCTGGGCGGCTGAACGCCGGCGCGAGCGCCGACATCGCCAATAACGGCGCGCTGTCCGGTCGCATCGTGGTCGATCTGAAAGTGTCGGACGATACCCGGCGCGCGACGCTGCTGATCGGCGGGACTGTGAAGGAGCCGCAACTTCGCAACTAGCGAGGCTTCGCTGCGCCGCGCCCGCCACCGCGGGTCCAGATGATCCTCGAGAACTGCCGTTCCGGCTCGTGCGGGAACGACCCTTGGCCGCTTATTCAGAGACGTCTTAGTGCCTGAGATCCTGCAGCTCCGCGGGCCGCGCGCGCTCTCCGAGTTTCGGCTCGCCAAGCTGCTCGCGCGACTGCAGAAAGTCGATGCCGGCATCCGCGCTGTCGCCGCCGAATACCGGCACTTCATCGAGCTCGAGCGCGACCTCGCGCCGCCGGAACGCACCATCCTCGAGAGGCTGCTCGCGTACGGCGAGCCGCCGGTTCAAGCGAGCGGCCGCCTCTACCTGGTGGTTCCACGCCTCGGCACGCTTTCGCCCTGGTCGTCGAAGGCGACCGATATCGCGCATAACTGCGGTCTGACGGCGCTGAAGCGCATTGAGCGCGGCACCGCTTACTACGTTCAGTCCGAAAGTCCGGGCGTCGCCGCGCTGCTGCACGACCGCATGACTCAGACGGTGCTCTCATCGTTCGACCAGGCGGCGCAGCTCTTCGCCCACGTGCCACCGCGCGCGCTGCAGAGCGTTCCGATCGCCGAGCTGCGCGAAGCGAATCGCCGCTTCGGCCTCGCGCTGAGCGACGACGAGATCGAGTACCTCGAGCGGGCCTACCGCGCGCTCGGTCGCGACCCGACCGACGCGGAGCTCACGATGTTTGCGCAGGCGAACTCCGAGCATTGCCGGCACAAGATCTTCAACGGCGACTGGATCATCGACGGTGAAAGGAAGGAGCAGTCACTCTTCGCGATGATCCGCCATACGCACGCGGTGAATCCGCAAGGCACGGTCCTCGCGTATGCCGACAACGCCGCCATTATGGAAGGCGGCAGCGCGCAGCGCTTCCACCCGCGAGCCGATGGCACTTACGCGCGGCACGCCGGGCTGACGCATACCGTGATGAAGGTCGAGACGCACAATCACCCGACCGCGATCTCGCCCTTCGCGGGCGCGGCGACCGGCGCGGGCGGCGAGATCCGCGACGAAGCTGCGACCGGCCGTGGCGCCAAGCCCAAAGCGGGGCTCGTCGGTTACGCCACCTCCCACTTGCGCATCCCGGGGCACGAGCACCCGTGGGAAGCGCATTCGATCGGCAAGCCCGAACACATCGCGAGCGCCCTGGACATCATGCTGGAGGCGCCGATCGGCGCCGCCGCGTTCAATAACGAGTTCGGGCGCCCGAATCTCTGCGGCTACTTCCGTACCTTCGAATACCGCAACCGCGGCTATCACAAGCCGATCATGCTCGCCGGCGGCATCGGCAACATCGATGCCGCGCACGCCACGAAAGCGCCGCTGCCCGCCGGCAGCTTGCTCATCCAGCTCGGCGGTCCGGGCTTGCGGATTGGCATGGGCGGCGGCGCCGCCTCGTCCATGGGTGCCGGCGCCAACGTCGCGGAGCTCGATTTCGATTCCGTGCAGCGCGACAACGCCGAGATCGAGCGCCGCGCCCAGGAAGTCATCGACCGCTGCTGGCAGCTTGGCGGCGAGAATCCGATTCTCTCGATCCACGACGTCGGCGCCGGCGGCCTGTCGAACGCGCTGCCCGAGCTCGTCTGGTCGGCGCAGCGCGGCGCGAAGCTGGAGCTGCGTGCCATCCCGTCGGAGGACACCGGCATGTCGCCGCGCGAGATCTGGTGCAACGAGGCGCAGGAGCGCTACGTGCTCGCGATTGCGCCCGCCGACTTGGAACGCTTCCGCGCCATCTGCGCCCGCGAGCGCTGTCCATTCGCGGTTCTCGGCAGCGCCACCGATGACGGTCGGCTGCTGGTGACCGACAGCAAGTTCGATACTCGCCCGGTGGATATCGAGCTCGGCGTCATCCTGGGCAAGCCGCCGAAGATGCTGCGCGACGTGCGCCACGTGCCGCGCACACCGGAACGGCTCGTGCTCGACAAGATCACGCCCGACAGCGCCGCGCATCGCATCATGCGGCACCCGGCGGTCGCAGCGAAGCACTTCCTAGTGTCGATCGGCGATCGCACGGTCGGGGGCCTTTGCGCGCGCGACCCGTTCGTCGGACCGTGGCAGGTCCCGGTGGCGGACTGCGCCGTGACGCTGCTCGACTATGAGGGCTACGCCGGCGAAGCGATGGCAATCGGCGAGCGCACACCGCTCGCGCTGATCGACGCCGCGGCCTCAGGTCGCATGGCGGTCGGCGAGGCCATTACCAACATCGCCGCGGCGCACGTCGCCTCTGTCGGGAACATAAAGCTTTCCGCCAATTGGATGGCCGCCGCCGGCCATCCGGGCGAGGACGCGGCCCTCTACGACACGGTGCGCGCGGTGGCGATGGAGCTCTGCCCGGCGCTCGGCGTGTCGATTCCGGTCGGCAAGGATTCACTGTCGATGCAGACGCGCTGGGCGGACAAGGAGGTGGTGGCGCCGCTCTCGCTGATCGTCTCGGCGTTCGCGCCGGTGGCAGATGCGCGCGACACCCTCACGCCGGAGCTGCGCACCGATGCGGAGGAAACCGAGCTGCTGCTCATCGATCTCGGATGCGGCAAGAACCGCCTCGGCGGCTCGATCCTCGCCCAGGTCATGGGCGCCGGCTACGGCAGCGAATGTCCGGACTTGGACGATCCCGCCCTGCTAAAGGCCTTCTTCGCCTGCATCCAGGCGCTGCGGCCGCTGATCCTCGCTTACCACGACCGCTCCGACGGCGGACTCTTCGCGACGGTGTGCGAGATGGCCTTCGCCGGGCACTGCGGCGTCACCATCAACCTCGATCCGCTGGCGTTCGACGCGGCGACGGACGACGTCGATGCGTTCAAGCGCAACACGACAGAGCAGCTCGCCGGCCGCGCGCGCGAGCTCGCGCTGGCGGCGCTCTACAACGAGGAGCTCGGCGCCGTCATCCAGATCCGCACGCGCGACCGCGGCAAGGTGATGCAGGTGTTGCGCGAGGCCGGTCTCGCCGCCTGCACGCATGTCATCGGCCAGCTCAACACGCGCGACGAGATCCGCTTCACGCGCAACAACCAGCCGGTCTATGCCAACAAGCGCGACCACATCCAGCGCATCTGGGCCGAGCTCACCTATCGAATGCAGGCGTTGCGCGACCATCCGGAATCGGCGCGCGAGGAGTACGACCGCATTATCGACCCGAGCGACAGCGGCCTGTCGATGGATCTCACGTTCGAGGTGAAACCGCCCGCCATCAACGCGGGCGCGCGGCCAAGGGTCGCGATCCTGCGCGAGCAGGGCGTGAACGGCCATGTCGAAATGGCGGCGGCGTTCGAGCGCGCGGGTTTCGATGCGCTCGACGTTCACATGACCGATCTCCTCGCCGGCAGGAAGACGCTCGCCGGCTTCAGGGGCATCGTCGCGGGCGGCGGCTTCGCCTACGGCGACGTGCTCGGCGCGGGCCGCGGCTGGGCGAGCACGATCCTCTACAACGCGCGGGTGCGCGCCGAGTTCATGAACTTCTTCGCGCGCAGCGATACCTTCGCCCTGGGCGCCTGCAACGGCTGCCAGATGTTCGCCGCGCTGAAGGAGCTCGTGCCCGGCGCCGCGCACTGGCCGGCGTTCCTGCGCAACAAGTCCGAGCAGTTCGAAGGCCGGCTCGTCATGGTGGCGATCGAGGAGAGCCCGTCGCTCTTCTTCCGCGGCATGGCCGGGAGCCGCATTCCGATCGTCACCGCGCACGGCGAAGGGCGCGCCGAGTTCGCGGGCGCCGAGCCCCAATGGGTATGCATGCGCTACATCGACCATGCCGGCCAGCCCACCGAGGCCTATCCCTACAACGCGAGCGGCTCGCCGCAGGGCATCACCGGTCTCACCACCGCAGACGGGCGCTTCACCATCCTCATGCCGCACCCCGAGCGCTGCTTCAGGAGCGTGCAATACTCCTGGCGCCCGCCGGGTCTCGGCGAAGACTCGGCCTGGATGCAGATGTTCTACAACGCCCGCCGCTGGGTCGGCTAATTCGGGCTCAGGGCACAATTTGCGCAGGCCTAACCTGCCGCAGGGAGTGAAACATGAAAGCCTGGCCAGCCAGCAGACGGTGCGCCGCTAATGCGATCTACTTCGTCGCTGCAGCATTGCTGATGTCGCCGGTCATGGCGTCAGCACAGCTGAAAGTGATCATCTCGGGCGGCTTCAGCGGTCCGTACGAG
>Ga0070741_10017164_pt1 | contig 11931 bp, 13 predicted proteins | sample Coa_R1_4_FD_66440 | JGI IMG/M metagenome (GOLD analysis project Ga0070741, IMG submission 66440) | Surface soil microbial communities from Centralia Pennsylvania, which are recovering from an underground coalmine fire - Coalmine... | ecosystem: Environmental > Terrestrial > Soil > Unclassified ...
CATCGTCCCGAGCTGCACGTACACCGCCCCGGCCCAACCGGCCGCCCACGGAAGCCGCGCGAGCACGACCGCGAGGAGCGCGAACGGCAGCACCGAGAGCAGCAGGTAGAGCGCACCCGTACGCCGGTCCCCGGACCAGGCGAGAGCGAGCCCCGACCACGCGACGACGAGGACGAGCGGCCACGCGAACAGCCCGAGCTCGCGCCGGCGCGGATCGCGGCCGCTGAGGAGCTGCCAGCCGAGCGCGAGCGCCGCACCGGCGACGACGACGTACAGCGGAACGAGCAGCCGCCCGGCCGCCGGGCCGACGGCGACGTGGAGCCGCACCGGCACGCACGCGAGCGCGGCGACCGCGACCGACCACGGCACACGCACGAACACGTAGGCGAGGGCCGTCGCGGCGCCCAGCCCGGCGGCGCCGATCGCCGCGTAGAGCGCGGCGTGTCCCGCCGGCGCGAGCGTGACCGCGAGCGTCGCGCAGCCGCCCGTCCACGCCGCGAGCCCTGCGAGGCGCCACGCACGGCCCGGGGCGGCGACGAGGACACCGGTGCCGACCGCGGCGGCGGCGGCCGCCGCGGTCGTCACGTCTGCGCTCATCCGACCACGACCAGCACCCGGGCGGCGTGTGCGCCCTCGCTCACGTACAGGCGGTAGACACCCGCCCGCGCAGGCGCCCGAAGCCGAAGCGTTCCGGGGGGCGCGGTTCCGTGGCCGCCGTGGAGCCGCCACTCGACACGCGGCGCATCCGCGAGCACGAGGATCGCGAAGCGGCCGCGCGGACGGACGAGCACCCGGCTCCGGCCGACGGACACGTACCGCACCGTCACCACCGCGAACGGAAACGGCGCGGTGCGGTTGCCGGCGCGATCCTGCGCCGAGATCTCGAGCACGTGATTTCCCGGCCGAACGAGCCGGCCGCCGATCCGGCCGTTCCAGGCGAGCGTCCCGTGCAGGCGCAGCGGCGTGAACGCGACCCGCCGGCGATCGACGATCAAGATGCCGTGCGCCGGCCTGCTCACCGAGTAGGGAATCCGGAAGACGTCGTTGCGCCCGTCGCCGTCGGGCGAGATGTGGGTGTAGACGCGATGGCGGACGTGCACGTCGACGGGCGTCGTGTCGAGCACGGTCGCGCTCGGGAGCTCGATCGTCCGGTGCTCGTGCGCGAGACGGACGACCGGCCGGTAGCTGCCCTCCGGCAGCGTCAACCCGCGATCGTCGACGCCGTCGAACTGGAGCGCGACGAACCCGGGTGCGTACGTCCGGCCCGGGACGAGCGTGCGGACGCGTTTTCCGTCGCGCTCCATCCACACCGTCAACCGGTCGTGCGTGCGGAGCCGGAAGTCGATCCTCGCGACGCTCGTCCCGCAGTTGCAGTCGGGCGAGAAGACGGCATCCGCATGCGCTGCGTAGATCGGCACCGGCTCGGTCTTCGGCCCCTGCGTGAGCGCGAACGCCGCCGCGGTCGCGGCCAGCAGCGCGACGCAGAACGCCGTCGACGGCAATCGTGTCACGCCGGGCAGTTCTACGCGCCGGGCGCGGCACCTCCGCCGCGGCCGCCGCTACGTCGGCTCTTCGGCGGTGAGGCGGCGGACGAACAGCTGCCGCGCCGACCACGCGAGGAAGGCGGCGACGAGGAGGCCGACGCCGACCTCGAGGATCAGGTTCGCCTGCGGCGCCCCGACGATCTTGATCCCGGAGAGGACGAGGATGACGCCGAAGGCGACCCGGAGCGCGCGCTCCGGAACCGCGATCGAGAGCTGCGAGCCGAGGAGGACGCCCGGGATCGAGCCGACGAGGAGCCATGCCATCGCGTGCGTGTCGACGTCGCCGTGGACGAGATGGGAGATGCCGGCGACCCACAGGAGCGCGGCGGCATGCGCCATGTCCGTGCCGACGATCTTCTGCGCCGTCAGCGGATAGAGGAGCAGCATCGCGAGCCCGAAGAACGTGCCCGAGCCCACGGAGGTGAGGCCGACGACGAAGCCGCAGCTCGCGCCGATCAGGACGGCGGCGACCTTGTCCCTGCGCGAGAGCAGGAAGGGGGCGTCGTCCGCGTGACCGTGGATGAACGTCTTCACCAGCCAGCCGGCGCCGCCGACGATGAGCGCGGCGCCCACGATCCGCTGGAGGGCGTCCATGTGGCCCGAGCCGATGCGGTTCGCGACCTCGACGCCGACGAGCGACAGCGGAGCCGAGCCGGCGAGCATCCAAAGGGCGAGGTGGGCGTGCACGGTGCCGAGCATCCGGTGCCGGACGGCGCCGAACGACTTGAACACGGCGCCGTGGAGGATGTCGGTGCCGACCGCGACCTTCGCGTCGAAGCCGAACAGGATGATCAGGATCGGCGTCATCAGGGAGCCGCCTCCCATCCCGGTCATGCCGACGAGCACCCCGACGAGGAGGCCCGCGAGCGAGAACTCCCAGCTCACGAGGCCTCGAGCACCATCCCCGCGGCGACGGTGTCGTTCGAGGCCTCGTCGATCAGGATGAACGCGCCGGTCGGCGGGTTGCGCGCGTACGTGTCCACCACGAGCGGCTCCGCGAGCCGCAGGCGCACGACCGCGAGGTCGTTCAGCTCCAGCCGTTCGGGCGCGACGCGATCGTCCAGCGTCTCCATGTCGACGACCGACACGAGCTCGTCGACGATCGCGCGTGCGTTTCGCGTCGTCTGCTTCACGGCGAGCCGCGCGCGCGGCTCGAGCGGCCGCTCGCTCATCCAGCAGAGGTGCGCCGTCAGCTCGCGTGCGACGATCGGTGGCCGGTCGGGGTCGGCGAGCATGTCGCCGCGCGCGACGTCGACGTCGTCTTCGAGGAGGATGGTCACCGACTGCGGCGGCACCGCCTGCTCGAGCGGCCCGTCGAAGGTCTCGATCGCCGCGACACGAGAGCGCAGCCCGGACGGCAGGACGACGACGTCGTCGCCCGGCTGCCAGAGGCCACCCGCGACCTGCCCGGCGTAGCCTCGGAACTCGAAGTTCGGCCGGATCACCCACTGCACCGGGAACCGGCGGTCCTCGAGGTTGCGGTCGCCCGCGATCTCCACCGTCTCGAGATGCTCGAGCAGCGTCGGCCCATCGTGCCATGCGAGCGCGTCGGATCGGTCGACGACGTTGTCGCCGCGCAGCGCGGAGATCGGGATCACGCGAACGTCGTGCAGCCCGAGCCGGTCGGCGAGCCCGTGGAGCTCGGCCTGGATCTCGGCGAAGCGGTCGACCGAGAAGTCGACGAGGTCCATCTTGTTGACCGCGAACGTGACGTGCGGGATCGCCAGCATCGACGCGATGTAGCTGTGCCTCCGCGTCTGCTCGATCACACCTTTGCGTGCGTCGACGAGGATCACCGCGACGTCCGCGGTCGACGCGCCGGTGACCATGTTGCGCGTGTACTGCACGTGGCCCGGCGCGTCGGCGAGCTGGAATCGCCGCCTCGGCGTGACGAACGACCGGTACGCGACGTCGATCGTGATCCCCTGCTCGCGCTCGGCGCGCAGCCCGTCCGTGAGGAGGGCGAGATCGACGTAGTCGTGCCCGCGGCGGCGCGAGGCGTCCTCGATGTGCTCGAGCTGGTCGACCATGATCTGCTTCGTGTCGTAGAGCAGCCGGCCGATCAGGGTCGACTTCCCGTCGTCGACGGAGCCCGCGGTGACGAGCCGAAGCAGCTCTGTGTGGAGGAGCTCGCTCGTCGCCATCAGAAATACCCCACGCGCTTCCGGTCCTCCATCGCCGCCTCGCTCGCACGGTCGTCCGCGCGCGTCTCGCCGCGCTCGGTCACGTTCGTCGTCGCGATCTCCGCCACCACGTCCTCGAGCCGCGCCGCAGTCGAGCGCACGCCGCCGGTGCACGTCATGTCGCCGACGGTGCGAAACCGCACCGACGCGACGAACGGCTCCTCGTCGGGGTAGCGCTCCACGAAGTCGCTGACGGCGTACAGCATCCCGTCGCGGCGGAAGACCGCGCGCTCGTGCGCGAAGTAGATCGACGGCAGCTCGAGCTGCTCACGCGCGATGTACTGCCACACGTCGAGCTCCGTCCAGTTCGAGATCGGGAAGACGCGGATGTGCTCGCCCTTCCTGATCCTCGCGTTGTAGAGGTTCCAGACCTCCGGACGCTGCGCGCGCGGGTTCCACTGCCCGAAGTCGTCGCGGAAGCTGAAGATGCGCTCCTTCGCGCGCGCCCGCTCCTCGTCGCGTCGCGCGCCGCCCATCGCCGCGTCGAAGCCGTGCTCCTCGATCGCGTCGAGGAGCGTCGTCGTCTGGAGCTGGTTCCGCGACGCTCGCGGCCCCGTCTGCTCGACGACGCGGCCCTTGTCGATCGACTCCTGGACGCTCGCGACGATCAGCCGCTCGCCGAGCTCGTCGACGCGCCGGTCCCGGAACTCGATCACCTCGGCGAAGTTGTGGCCGGTGTCGACGTGCATCACCGGGAACGGGAAGCGCCCGGGACGGAACGCCTTCTCGGCGAGCCGAAGGAGCACGATCGAGTCCTTGCCGCCCGAGAAGAGCAGCACCGGCCGCTCGCGCTCCGCGGCGACCTCCCGCATGATGTGCACCGCCTCCGCCTCGAGCTCGTCGAGGTGCGAAAGCGTCAGCTGCGCGGCCGGAGCGCTCACGACGCCACCTGCGCGGGGACGAGCCCGAGCTGCTCGAGCGTCGCGAGCACGGCCTCCGCCGACTCCACGGGCGTGCGGTCCTCGGTCTCGAGCCGGAGCTCCGGGTCGTGCGGCGCCTCGTAGGGATCGTCGATGCCGGTGAAGCCGTGCAGCATGCCGGCGTGCGCCTTGCGGTACAGGCCTTTCGGGTCGCGCCGCTCGCATTCCTCGAGCGACGTCGCCACGTGGACGAGGACGAACGGCGCATGCTGCTCCACGAGCGCGCGTGCGGTTCGGCGCGCCTCCTCGTAGGGCGAGATCGCGGAGACGACGACGGCGGCCCCGGCGCGCGAGAGGCGCGACGCGACCCAGCCGATCCGCTCGATGTTCGTGTCGCGGTCTTCCTTCGAGAAGCCGAGGCCCTTCGAGAGGTGCGTGCGGACGACGTCGCCGTCGAGCCGGTCGACGAGTAGCCCGCGCCGCTCGAGCTCGTCGGCGACGATCGTGCCGACCGTCGACTTGCCTGCGGCGGAGAGGCCGGTGAACCAGACGACGAATCCGGTCATGTGTCGACGTGGAGCCCGCACTCCGTGCGTCCGGTTCCCGCCCACCGCCCTTCGCGGCCGGCGCCGGGGATCGTCGAGTGCGTGTCGCCGATCGAGTCGTAGCCCCGGTCGTGGAGGACGTTGTACGGAAGACCGCGCTCGCGGATGTAGGCCCAGCAGTCGTCGTCCGACCAGTCGGCGAGCGGGTTCGCCTTCCAGAGCTCGTGCGCGGCGTCCCAGCCGAGCTTCGGCGCGTCCGCGCGCGTCGGCGCCTGGTTGCGGCGGATGCCGGTGATCCAGCAGTCGAGGTCGAGCAGTGCCCGTGTGAGCGGCTCGACCTTCGCGATCGCGAGGTAGAGGTCCGGCTTCGTCTCCCAGAGCCCGTCCTCGACCGGCGGCCCCTCGAACTTCTCGATCGTCGTCGCGTAGCGCCGTTCGACCTCGCGCCAGAGCTCGTACGTCTCCGGGAAGAGGTAGTGCGTGTCGATCGCGAAGACGCGCGCCTTCGGCTCGAGGCCGAACAGCATGTCGAGCAGCACGGACTCTTCCTTCTGGAACGAGCACGCGAGCGAGACCTTGCCGGGGAACGCGTCGAGGCAGAAGCGCAGGACGTCCTGCGCGCTCATCGTCTCGACGTCACTCGGCAACTGCAGGCTGGCCGCCAAGGAGCACCTCCTTCAACGTGTCGGCGCGGAGGCCGAGCCGAAGCGTCTCGAGCGCGACCACCTCGTCCGGCGGGATGTTTCCGAGGTTCACCGACGGCCCGAAGTGCTTCACGAACCACGCCTGAGCCGCCTTCGTCGGCGCCTCGAAGATCAGGTCTTCGACCGGCACCTCGTGGACGATCTCGTCGACGAGCCCCGTGCGCATCTCCCCGGTCGGCCGGTAGATGCCCGCGGTGCCGCCCTCGCGCCCCTCCGTGATCACCTTCCACGAGCCCGCGGCGAGCTCTTCCTTGATCCACTCGACCCACTGGTACGGCGCGAAGACGGTCTCCGCGTCCTTCGAGCCGACCTCGGAGAGCACCGTGAAGTCGCGCGCGAGGTCGGCGATCAGCTCGAGCTTGCGCCCGCGCGGCAGGTCGACGACGCCGTCGGAGACCTCGACGTGCTGCAACCCGAGCTCCTGCAGCCACGACTTGTACTCGTCGACCTTCTCCTGCGCGACGACGGCCTCGAGGAACGTGCCGCCGATCACGACGGGCTTGCCGGCGGCGCGCAGGACGTCCAGCTTCCGCTGCAGATTCTGGGTCACGTACGCGGTGCCCCAGCCGAGCTTCACGATGTCGATGTACGCCGCTCCGACCTCGAGGACGTCCTCCCACGCGCGCGGGCCGAGGCCCTTGTCGATCACATGCGTGAGGCCGTTGTGCGGATGCGTCTCAAAGCCGCGCATAGAGCTCCTCGAGCTTCTTGCGCGCGGCGGCCTGCACGTCGCGGTAGAGCGAGTCGCCGTGGGCATCGATCCCGACGGTCAGCGGGCCGAAGTCCTTGACGCGGAACTTCCAGAGGCACTCGGGCATCAGCTCCTCCCACGCGACCTCCTCGATCTCCTCGATCTGCGTCGTCTCGAGCGCAGCTGCACCGCCGACGATCGCGAAGTAGACCATCCCGAGACGCTGCATCGGCTCGATCGCCTCGTCGGGGAAGCCGCCCTTGCCACAGATCGCCCGTACGCCGTACCGCGCGCCGAGCGGCTCGGTGAAGCGCACCATGCGCGCGGACGTCGTCGTGCCGATGCAGATCTTCTCGTACTTCCCAGGCCCCACGTGGCGCACGTTCGGGGCGGTGTGGAGGAGGAACGCGCCGCGGAGATCCATCGGCGGCTCGACTCCCTCGTCGAAGATCCGGATCTGCGTCCGGTCGCGGATGCCGATGATGTGGCCCTGGACGACAACCTCGTCGCCCGCGCGGAGCTTCAGGATCTCCTGCGGGTCGTGGATCGGAAACGTGACTTCATGCGTGGCCACCGGTCAGGCCTCCCGGTCGTAGTCGATCTCGCCGTCCGCGGAGATGTGCGCGCTCGCGCGACGCGCGGCCCAGCACTGGTAGTTGACCGCGACGGGATTGAGCGTCATGTGCGTGTCGGCGTGCTCGATGTGGCAGTTGAGGACGGTCACGTCCCCGCCGAGGCCCATCGGCCCGATCCCCGTCTCGTTCAGGAGCTCGAAGAGCTCGTCCTCGAGCTGGGCCACGACCGGATCGGGGTTGCGCGTCCCGATCGGCCGCATGATCGCCTCCTTGGCGAGGTGCATCGCGTAGTCGGCCGAGCCGCCGATGCCGACGCCGACGATCCCCGGCGGGCACGGCTTGCCGCCGGCGCCGACGATCGACTCGAGCACGAACTGCTTGATCCCCTTCACGCCGTCGGCGGGGACGCACATCTTGAGGAAGCTCATGTTCTCCGAGCCGGAGCCCTTCGGGACGCACTTGACGTCGAGGCCGTCCCAGTCGGCGACGAACTCCCAGTGGACGATCGGCAGCCGGTAGCCGATGTTCGGCCCGGTGTTCTCTCGGGTGATCGTGTGCACCGCGTTCGAGCGGAGCGGGTGCTCGAGCGTCGCCCGTGCGGTGCCGTCGCGCAGCGCCTCGTAGATGCGCGCCGGATGCAACGGGAAGCCCTCGCCGACACGGCAGTGGTAGACGGCGATGCCCGTGTCCTGGCACACGAGGTTCTTCTCGCTGTCGGCGACGTTGACGTTCCGGTGAATCGTCTCCAGCACCCGCTTCCCCGGTACCGACGTCTCGCGCGACCGCGCCGCGTCGAGCGCGTCCCGGAGGTCCTGCGGGATGTCCTTCAGCGACCAGACGTACAGATGTGCTGCCGCGTCCTCGACCGCCTGCTGCAACTCGGTGTTCACGTCGATGATCATTCAGCTCCTCGCCTTCTCGCATGCCGCCCTTCCCGCGCGGCGTCCGAAGACCACACACTCGAGAAGGCTGTTGCCCATCATCCGGTTGCGCCCGTGCGTGCCGCCTGCGATCTCGCCGCACGCGTAGACGCCGTCGAGCGTCGTCTCAGCGTGCGTGTCGATCACGAGCCCGCCGTTCTGGTAGTGGAGCACGGGGTACGTGAGGATCTTCTCCGCGAGCGGGTCGATGCCCGCAGCGCGGTAGCGGCGGAGCATGTACGGAAGCGACACCTCGGCGTCGGCCTCCGCGATGCGCGTCGTGTCGAGCCACACCGCCGGCCTTCCGTCCGGCGTCTCGACGCCGCGGCCGGCCTCCACCTCGTCGAAGATCGCCTGCGACACCGCGTCGCGCGGGCCGAGTGAGTCCGTGAACTCCTCGTCGTTCGCGTTGAGAAGCACGGCGCCGTACGCGCGCGTCGTCTCCGGGATCGAGTAGCCCTGCATGTTGGCGGGCCAGGCGCCGCCGTTCGGGTGGTACTGGAGCGCGTCGAGGTCGCGCGCCTCGGCGCCGAGCTCGAGCGCGATCCGCGTCACCTCGCCCGTGGCGCCGGGATGGTTCGTCGAGAGCTCGCCGCGCGCCTCCGCCTCGGCATAGCAGCGGCCGCCGGCCGCGAGGACGACGGTCGACGCGTCGATCTCGTCGTCGCCGCAGCGGGCGCGCCAGCCGTTCTCGGCCGGCGCGAGCTCCTGCAGCGGCGCGTGCTCGAACGTGGTGCCGGTTCCGCCTTGCCACGCCTCGCGAAGCCCCTTCGTGATCGCGTGGCCGGTGCGGTCGCCGACCTGCAGCAGCCGCTTCCGCGAGGCACCGCCGCACCTCGCGAGGCGGTAGCCGCCGTTCTCGCGCGTGAACGCGACCCCGAGCTGCTCCAGCCAGTGGATCGCGTCGGGCGCCTCCGTCGTCAGCACCTCCACGAGCCGCATGTCCGCGGTCTCGTGGCTCGAGCGCCACACGTCCTCGGCGTGCTGCTCGGGCGAGTCGTCGTCGCCGAACGCGGCCTGGATGCCGCCCTGCGCCTTGGCGGAGTTGCAGGACTGGATCGAGCCCTTCGCGGCGACGGCGACGCGGGCGCCGGCGCGCTCGGCGGAGACGGCGGCCGCGAGCCCGGAGGCGCCGCTGCCGACCACGAGCACGTCGAACCCCTTTCCGCTCACGCGCAAAGGCTAGCAAGAGCTAATCCTAGCGATTAGGTGTAGTTATCAGTAGATCGTGCGCAGGAGCCCCTCGACCTCGTCCGCCGTCGCCGGCCGCGGCATGTTCGCGTTGCCGGCGCGCGCGGCTGCGGCCGCCGCCAGCTGCGGCAGATCGGCCTCCGGAACGTTGAAGTCGCGCAGGCGCCGGAAGCCGCCGAGCCGGGCGAGGTCCTCGACGGTGACGTCCGCGAGCGCGTCGTCGAACCGGGCGACGGCGCCCCCGGCCTGGCCGCGGGCGAAGCGCAGGCCCGGGGCGAGGCAGAGCGCGTTCATCGCCCCGTGCGGGAGCCCGTAGGCGCCGCCGAGCGCCTGCGCCATCGCATGGGCGAGACCGAGGCCGGCAAGCGCGAGCGCTTCTCCGCCCGCGGCCGCGCCGCGCAGCAGCATCGTGCGCGCACCGCGGTCGCCCGGCCGGCGGACGACCTTCGGAAGCCACGTCGAGATCAACGTCGCGCCCTCGAGCGCCCGGCGGTCGCCCGCGTCGCTGCGCCCCTTCACGTACAGCGCCTCGGCGCAGTGCGCGAGCGCGTTCATCGCCGTCCCGACGGTCAGCTCGCGCGGCAGGTCGAGGGTGAGTTCGACGTCGTAGACGATGCCGGCCAGCCTCGCCCCGCCCCCGCCGCCGAGCATCCGCCTGTCGCGGGAGCGGATCCCGTAGCCGGGCGTCCACTCCGCGCCGGAGTACGTCGTCGGCACCGAGACGAGCGGCAGCCCCGTCCGCGCCGAGGCGTTCTTGGCAGTGTCGATCGCGGAGCCGCCGCCGACGGCGAGGAGCCCGTCGGCCTCCGGCGCGACCTCGACGCTCGGAGCCGGCACCTCGGTCGAACGACCGACGGTCGCGACGTCGAGGGACCAGCGCGGGCTCGCGACGAGGAACGGCCGCTCGACGCCGAGCGCCGCCAGCACCGCCGGCAGCTCCGTCAGCGACCAGCGGACGATCGGCCGCGTCACAGCCGGTCGGTCGCGAACGCGAGGAACGCACGCGCCGCCCGCGTCTCCGCTCGGCCGCTCGCGCGCACGACGAAGACGTTGCGCTCGAGCTCGAGCCCCTCGACGCGGGCCTCCGCAAGCGTCCCGGCGGCGAGATCGGCCTCGACCGACCTTCGCGAGATGAAGGTGACGCCGTGGCCTGCGCGGACCGCGCTCAACACCGACTCCTGGAGGCCGAGCTCGAGCCGGACGCCGAGATCGCGGAGCTTCCGCCCCCCGCGGCGAAGCTCGTCCTCGAGCAGCTGGCGCACGCCCGCGCCCTCCTGCATCGCGATCAGGTTCGCGCCGCGCAGCTCGTCGAGCGCGACCGTCGCCCCGGCGAAGCGGTGACCCGGCGGGCAGACGAGGACGACGGGGTCGCGGAAGAACGGCTCGAACGTGACGCCGCGGTGACGCCTCGCGGCGCCGACGACGCCGAGCTCGAGCTCGCGTGCCGCCACCCGCTCGACGATCGTCTGCGTGTCGAACACCGACAGCGTCACGTGCAGCTGCGGATGCCGCTCCGCGAACTCGCAGAGGAGCTGGGCGACGACGATCCCGCCGGGCCCGGTCGAGGCGCCGATCTCGAACGCGCCGGCGAGCTCCTCGTGGCCCTCGAGCGCGACCTCCGCGACGACCTGCTCCTCGAGCGCCAGCAGCCGCTGCGCGCCGCGGTAGAGGCGCATCCCGGCCTCCGTCGGCTCGACGCGGCGGCCGGAGCGGTCGAGGAGCTGCGTCCCGAGCCGCTTCTCGAGCGCCCGGACCTGGAGGCTGACCGCCGGCTGCGTCACCCCGAGCCGCTCCGCCGCCTGCGAGAAGCTCCGGCGCTCCACGACCGCGCAGAACGCGGCCAGCTGACGTGTGTCCATAAATGAATCTTATGCACGTGAGCGTGACGTACCGCCTCTGACTAGGATCGGGCGGTGGCGGAACGGCTCGAGGACACGCTCGTCACCGGCTACGCCCGGCTCGCCGCAGAGACGCCGCGCCGGCGGATCGACGTCGAGCTCCGGCTGCTCGACCTCGTCTTCGCGGCCGCCTTCGGGGTGCTGCTCCTCCCGGTGATCGCGCTGATCTCGCTGCTCGTGCTCGCGACCGACGGGCTCCCGATCCTCTATCGCGGCGACCGCGTCGGGCGCCACGGCCACTTCTTCACGATCGTCAAGTTCCGGACGCTTCGGCGCGACGCGGAGGCGCGCCTCGGCCCGTACCTCGGCGCGGAGCTCGTCCGCCGGACGGAGGCCGAGTACACGAGGGTCGGCCGCTGGCTGAAGGCGTCGCAGCTCGACGAGATCCCGCAGCTCTGGAACGTCCTCCTCGGCGACATGTCGTTCGTCGGCCCGCGGCCGATCCGGCCGCGCTTCTTCGCCGAGCTCGCGCACGAGCTGCCGTCGTACTGGCAGAGGCTCGTCGTGCGCCCCGGCCTCACGGGCTTCGCGCAGGTGCGCCGCGGCTACGAGACGTCGATGGCCGAGAAGCTCGCGCACGACCTCGAGTGGATCGCGGACCGCTCGGTGCCGCTGTACCTGCGGACGCTTGTCTTCACGGCGTTCCGCGTCGTCCGCCAGACGTTCGGTCGGTAACGCCTCGCCGCCGGCCGCGTCCGTCGACGGCCGGCGGAACCGACGTTCCGGACGGGGCCACTAGACTCAACGCGTGTGCGGAATCTGCGGGATCGCCTCCACGCGAGGCGAGGTCGACCGCAGCCGCCTCGCCGCGATGTCGGCC
>Ga0070741_10017165_pt1 | contig 11931 bp, 9 predicted proteins | sample Coa_R1_4_FD_66440 | JGI IMG/M metagenome (GOLD analysis project Ga0070741, IMG submission 66440) | Surface soil microbial communities from Centralia Pennsylvania, which are recovering from an underground coalmine fire - Coalmine... | ecosystem: Environmental > Terrestrial > Soil > Unclassified ...
TCCGGGATGGCGTGCGAGGTCTGGAAAAAAACGCTGTCGTCCGCCTGGCGCGTCAGGACCTGCCACGCTTCCTCGGCGGTGAACGAGAGCACGGGCGCCATGAGGCGCAGCAGGCTGTGCGTGATGTGCCAGAGCGCGGTCTGCGCCGAGCGGCGCGCGGCGGAATCCGCCGGGCAGGTGTAGAGGCGGTCCTTCAGCACGTCCAGATAGAAGGCGCCGAGATCCTCCGAGCAGAACGCCTGCAGCTTCTGCGCCACGAGGTGGAACTGGTAGCGCTCGTAGTCGGCGAGCACCTCCGCCTGCATGCGCGCCGTCATCGCGAGCGCATAGCGGTCGATCTCCACCATGCCCGCCACCGGCACGGCGTTCGCGGCAGGATCGAAGTCCGAGGTATTGGCGAGCAGGAAGCGCAGCGTGTTGCGGATGCGGCGGTAGCTCTCCACTACCCGCTTCAGGATCTCGTTCGAGATGAAGAGCTCCCCGGAGTAGTCGGTCGAGGCGACCCACAGGCGCAGGATCTCGGCGCCGAGCGTGCTCGAGACCTGCTGCGGCGCGACGACGTTGCCCTTCGACTTCGACATCTTGCGCCCCTCGCCGTCCACGACGAAGCCGTGGGTCAGCAGCGCCTGGTAAGGCGCGATGCCGTCGGTCATGCACGAGACGAGGAGCGAGGAATGGAACCAACCGCGATGCTGGTCGGAGCCCTCGAGGTAGAGGTCCGCGGGATACGACGTCTCGGCGCGATGCGAGCCGCGCAGCACCGTGAAATGCGTGGAGCCGGAATCGAACCACACGTCGAGCGTGTCCCGGCTTTTCTCGTAGTCCGCCGCCTCGTTCCCCAACAGGGATTCCTTCGTTATCGACTGCCAGGCTTCGATGCCGCCCTTCTCGACGCGCTTGGCCACTTCCTCCAGCAGCTGCGGCGTGCGCGGATGCAGGGCCCCGGTCTCGCGGTGCAGGAAAAACGGCATCGGCACGCCCCATTGCCGCTGGCGCGAGAGCGTCCAGTCGGGACGGTTGGCGATCATGCCGTGCAGCCGCGCCTGCCCCCAGGACGGGAAGAATTTCGTGTGCTCGATTCCCCTGAGCGCCGTCTCGCGCAAGGACTCCTTGCCGACCTTCTTGTCCATGGACGCGAACCACTGCGTCGTCGCGCGCAGGATCACCGGCGTCTTGTGGCGCCAGCAGTGCATGTAGCTGTGGACGTAGGTCTCCTTGGAAAACAGGACACCCCGCTTTTCGAGCTCGGCGATGATCCTGCCGTTCGCATCCCAGATCGACATGCCGCCGAAGAGCGGCAGCGACGCGGCGTACTTGCCGTCCGCCATCACCGGCGTGAGGATCTCGTCGTCCTTCATGCCGTAGCGGCGGCAGGAGTCGAAGTCCTCCACGCCATAGGCCGGCGCCGAGTGCACGACACCCGTGCCGGTGTCGAGCGTCACGTATTCGCCGAGGTAGACCGGCGCCGTGCGGTCGTAGAACGGGTGCCTGAAGCGGATGCCCTCCAGCGCGCGTCCCTTGCACGAGGCGATCGCCTTTCCGGCGAGGCCGAAGCGCTTGAAGCAGGCTTCCTGGAGATCGGCCGCGAGGATGAGAAGGCCCTTCTCCGTGTCGACGAGGTTGTAGGTGAACTCGGGATGGACGTTCAGCGCCTGGTTGCCGGGCAGCGTCCAGGGCGTGGTCGTCCAGATGACCGCGAAGCCCGGTTTCTCGATCCTGGCGTTGAAAGCCTTGGCGAGCTTTTCCGGCTCCGCAAAAGCGAAGCCGACGTCGATCGCGGGATCCTTGCGGTCCTCGTATTCCACTTCCGCTTCGGCGAGCGCGGAGCCGCAATCGAAGCACCAGTTGACGGGCTTCAGGCCGCGATAGATGTAGCCCTTCGCGAGCAGCTTGCCGAGCACGCGGATCTCGTCGGCCTCGTTGCCGAACGCCATGGTGAGGTAGGGGTGCTGCCAGTCGCCCAGCACGCCGAGCCGGATGAAGTCGCGCTTCTGGTTCTCGATCTGCTCGGTGGCGAAGGCGCGGCACAGGCGCTGCGTCTCCTCCGCCGGCAGGTTCTTGCCGTGCTTCTTCTCGATCTGCACCTCGATCGGCATGCCGTGGCAGTCCCAGCCCGGCACGTAGGGCGCGTCGAAGCCGGCGAGCGACTTCGATTTGACGATGACGTCCTTCAGGATCTTGTTCACGGCGGTGCCGATGTGGATGTCGCCGTTCGCGTAGGGCGGGCCGTCGTGCAGCACGAAGCGCGGCCGCCCCTTGGCGAGCCCGCGCAGGCGCCGGTAGACGCCCTGGTCCTGCCATTGCCTGACCCACTGCGGCTCGCGCTTGGCGAGATCGCCGCGCATGGGAAAAGGCGTGTCCGGGAGGTTGAGGGTGCTTTTGTAGTCAGCCATGATTTTCGAAGTACTCGCGCGCCTTGCGGGCATCGCCCGCGATCGCGCATTTCAGCTTGTCGAGGTCGTCGTACTTCTCTTCATCGCGCAGCTTCTCGAGGAAGCGCACGCGCAGGTGCTCGCCGTAGAGGTCGCCCTGGCGGTCGAAGAGATGCACTTCGAGCAGCGGCACCGGCACGGGATTCACCGTCGGCCGCCTGCCGAGGCTCGCCACGCCCCTGCCGAGCGGGCCGGCCTCGACGGCGAAGATGCCCGCGAGCGGCGGCGCCCGGCGCAGGACCAGGTTGGCGGTCGGGAAGCCGAGGCTGCGCCCGAGCTTCGCGCCGTGCGCCACGCGCCCGCTGATGCAATACGGGTGCCCGAGGAGCCGCTCGGCGCGCCGCAGCTCGCCCGCCACCAGCGCGGCGCGCACCGCGGAGCTCGACACGCGCTCGCCTTCGAACTGCACGTCGGCCATCGCCTCGAGCTCGAAGCGGTGGCGCCTGGCCGCCTGCTCGAGCAGGGCGAAGTCGCCCGTGCGCTTCGCGCCGAAGCGGAAATCCCGCCCGACCAGCATCCAGCGAACGCGCAACCCTCGGACCAGCGTGTCCTCCACGAACTGCGCCGCCGCGAGCGCGGCAAAGCGCGCATCGAAGCGCGCGACGTGCACGCGATCGATTCCTGCGGCCTCGATCAGCTCGAGCTTGTCCCGCAGGCGCGTGATGCGCGCCGGCGCCCGGTCGGGCGAGAAGAATTCGCGCGGATGCGGCTCGAAGGTGAGGACGCAGGAGGCGATGCCGCGCTCGCGCGCCGCCGCCGCCACCCGGTCGAGCAGCGCGCGGTGGCCCCGGTGCACGCCGTCGAAGTTGCCGACCGTCAGCGCGGCCGGCCCGGCCGGCATGGGACTTCCGTGCGTGACGAGCATCGGCAATGTAAAATGCTGAATTATATATGAAAAGCCTGGAGATGCAGATGGCGGTCTATGCCGCGTATCACCGGGACCCGCGCAACAAGGCGACGCACTTCGTCGGCGTGCCCTGCATCATGCTCGCGCTCTTCATTCCGCTCGCATGGCTGCGCTTCGAGGTCGCGGGCGTCGCGATCAGCGCCGCCATGCTGCTCGCCGCAGTGGTGCTGCTCTACTACTTCGCGCTCGACCGGCTGCTCGCCGCCGCGATGCTGTTCGTCACGGCGCCGCTCGTCTGGGCGGGGGACGCGATCGCCGCACGCGGCACGGCTTCGGGCTGGATCGCCTTCGGCATCCTCTTCGCGGGCGGATGGGCGCTGCAGCTCGTCGGGCATGCTTTCGAGGGACGCAAGCCGGCGCTCGCGGACAATCTTTTCCAGGTCTTCATCGCGCCGATCTTTCTCTGCGCGGAAATCTTCTTTGCGCTAGGCTACAGGCCGGCATTGCATTCGGCCGTCCAGCGGCGAGCATCGGGGCTGCGGCGAGCGCCTGACGCAGGCCGGTAAAGAGGGGGAAGAATGAAAGCACTGCTCGCGCTCTCGCGCGCGATCGATTTCGTCAACGAGCACATCGGCCGCCTGGTCTACTGGTGCGTGCTCATCATGGTCCTCGTTAGCGCGGCCAACGCCACCTCGCGCTATGCGCTCAACCTCGCGTCGAACGCGTGGCTCGAGCTGCAGTGGTACCTCTTCGCCGTGGTCTTCCTCCTGTGCTCGGGCTATACGCTGCTGCACAACGAGCACATCCGCATCGACGTGGTGTCTTCGCGCTTCTCGCGCCAAACGCAGATCTGGATCGACGTCTTCGGCATCCTGCTGTTCCTCTTGCCGATGTCGCTTTTCATCATGTGGCTCTCGTGGCCAATCTTCATGAACGCGTGGAGAAGCGGCGAGATCTCGGGCAGCGCCGGGGGCCTCATCCGCTGGCCCGTGCGCCTGCTGGTGCCGGTCGGGTTCTTCCTCCTCAGCATCCAGGGCCTGTCGGAGCTGATCAAGCGCGTCGCCTACCTGCAGGGCCTCATTCCCGACCCGGTGGAGCAACACAAGGATCCCGGGCTGGACCTGATGCTCGAAGTCGGCAAGGAAGAAAATAAATGAGCGCCTTCCTCGTCGCCAATATCGCGCCCATCATGTTCGTGGGGCTGATCGTGTTCCTGCTGATCGGCTTCCCGGTGTCGTTCGCGCTCGCCGCGCTCGGGCTTTCCTTCGGCCTGCTCGGCATCCAGCTCGGCCTGCTCAACGAAGCGCTGTTCCAGGCGCTGCCCGAGCGCATCTTCGGCATCATGGCGAACGACACGCTGCTCGCGGTACCGTTCTTCACCTTCATGGGGCTGATCCTCGAGCGAAGCGGCATGGCCGAGGACCTTCTCGACACCATCGGCCAGCTCTTCGGGCCGATCCGCGGCGGGCTCGCGTATGCGGTGGTGTTCGTCGGCGCGCTGCTCGCCGCCACCACCGGCGTGGTCGCCGCCTCGGTGATCTCGATGGGCCTCATCTCGCTGCCCATCATGCTGCGCTACGGCTACGACCGGCGCCTCGCCACCGGCGTGATCGCAGCCTCCGGCACGCTCGCTCAGATCATCCCGCCGAGCCTCGTGCTCATCGTGCTCGCCGACCAGCTCGGCCGCTCGGTCGGCGACATGTATGCGGGCGCCATCTTTCCCGGGCTGGTGCTCACCGCGCTTTACGCGCTCTACGTGCTTGGCGTGACGCTCATCTATCCGAAGGCGGCGCCGGCCCTGCCGCCGGAGGCGCGCCCGCTGCGCGGCTGGAAGCTCATGGGCCGGGTGCTCTTCGTCCTCATCCCGCCGCTCGCGCTGATCTTCCTCGTGCTCGGCACCATCTTCATCGGCGTGGCGACGCCCACGGAAGGCGGTGCCATGGGCGCCACCGGCGCGCTGATCCTTGCGCTCATCAACCGGCGCCTGACGTTCTCGCTCATGCGGCAGGCGATGAACTCCACCGCCAAGCTGACTACGTTCGTCGTCTTCATCCTCGTGGGGTCGACCGTATTCAGCCTGACGTTCCGCGGCGTGAACGGCGACATCTGGATCGAGCACCTGCTCACGAGCCTGCCGGGCGGCCAGGTCGGGTTCCTCATCGTGGTGAACCTGCTGACCTTCTTCCTCGCCTTCTTCCTGGATTTCTTCGAGCTCGCCTTCATCATCGTGCCGCTGCTCGGCCCGGTGGCGGACAAGCTCGGCATCGACCTCATCTGGTTCGGCGTGCTGCTCGGCGTCAACATGCAGACCTCGTTCATGCACCCGCCGTTCGGCTACGCGCTCTTCTACCTGCGCAGCGTCGCGCCGGCGAAGGAGTACATGGACAAGATCCTGAGGAAGCCGATCCAGGGCGTGACCACCGGCCAGATCTACTGGGGCGCGGTGCCCTTCGTCGTGATCCAGGTCATCATGGTCGGCATCGTCATCGGCTTCCCGGGCCTCGTGACCGGAAACATCGAGAAGCTGAAGTTCGATCCGTCGAAGGTCAAGATCGAGGTGCCGCAGGAGACACCCGAAGAGCAGAAGCAGGACGAGGCGCCGCCGAATTTCGGAGCGCCCCAGCCCGGCGCCGCCCCGGCGGAGAAATCCGAAGCTGCGCCCGCCGACGACCTGCAGAACGCGTTCGGCGCGCCCAAGAAATAGGCCAAAAAAAAACCCCGCCGCAGCGGGGTTTTTTCGGGGCCGTGCCGCGTTACTTGGCGCTTTGCCCGAGCTTCGAGTTGAACGCGTACGAGTCGTACGTGTGCTCCGCCACGCGGAACCACAGGAACTGCTCGTTGCGGAACTTGAGCCAATCCGGGTAGATGCGCGCCCAGTGCTTGCTCTTCGCCTTCAGCTCGTCGTAGAGCTCGTAGGACGCCTTCTCGGCCGCTTCCATGACCGCGCGCGGAAAAGGCCGCAGCTGCGTTCCGCCGCCCACCAGGCGGCGCAGCGCGGGCGGGTTCAGCTCGTCGTATTTCGCCGGCATCCAGGCGTTCGCCTCGCCGCACGCGGCGGTGAGCGCGGCCTGGTAGTGCTTCGGCAGCTCGTTGTATTTCTTCTCGTTCGCGAGCGTCATCAGCATCGGGCCGCCTTCCCAGAAGCCGGGGTAGTAGTAGAACTTGGCGACCTTGTTGAAGCCGAGCTTCTCGTCGTCGTAGGGCCCGACCCACTCCGCCGCGTCGATGGTGCCTTTCTCGAGCGCCGGATAAATGTCGGGGCCGCCGATGAGCTGCGGCACCACGCCGAGCTTCGCCAGGATGAGGCCCGCCATGCCGCCGATGCGCATCTTGAGGCCCTTCAGGTCGGCGACCGACTTGATCTCCTTGCGGTACCAGCCGCCCATCTGGCAGCCCGTGTTGCCCGCCGGAATGGCGATGCAGCCGTATTCGCTGAAGAGCGGCGCCATCAGCTCGCGCCCGCCGCCGTTCAGGTACCAGGCATTCATCTGGCGGTTGTTCGGCCCGAAGCAGACCGAGGTGCCGAGCGCGAAGGCCGGGTCCTTGCCGAAGTAGTAGTACGTCGCCGTATGGCCGAGCTCTACCGTGCCCGCCTGCACCGCGTCGAGCACCTGCAGCGCCGGGACGATCTCGCCGGCGGCGAAGGCGCGGATCTGGAAATTGCCGTCGGTGATCTCGCTTACGCGCTTGGCCACGAGCTCGGCGCCGCCGAAAAGCGTCTCCAGGCTCTTCGGCCAGCTCGCCGCGAGGCGCCACTGGATCTTGGGATTCTGCTGCGCGATCGCCGGGGCGGCGAGCGTCGAGACGGCCGCGCCGGCGGCGACTTTCTTCAGGAACGAGCGGCGCCAGGCGCGCACTGATTCGGTAGTCATCTCATCCTCCTCCTTGGAAAAGAAGCGGCGATTGTAGCCTTAATTCAGCCGCGAGCAGCGCTCGCTCACCTCCATGAGCGAGGCGCGCACGGCGTCCAGGTCCGGGGCGTCGGGCTCGCGCTCGAGGTAGTCGGACAGGTCCTTCATCGCGAAGCGCCAGCATTCCAGGCGCTGGTACAGGAAGCCGCGATCGCGCAGCTCCGCGCTGGCGTTCGGCGAGAGCGCGAGCATGCGGTTCAGGACCGCGAGCATGCGCTCGGGCTTGTCGGCCTGGCGGTAGATGCCCTTCAGGTTGCGCAGCAGCCGCGCGAGGGTCTGGCGCTTGCCCGCGGGCTCGAGGAACTGGTCGAGCGGCAGCTCGGCGACCGGCACGCCGGCGGCCGCGCCCTCGGGGATGACGCGCTGCAGCCGCTCGCGCAGCTCGGCCTCGGATTGCGGCGCGCCGCCGGAGAACGGATCGAGCACCAGCACCCCGCCGCGCAGGTCCAGGCGCACGAGAAAATGCCCGGGGAAGGAGACGCCCTCGAGCCGCAGGCCGGCGCGGCGCCCGATCTCCATGTAGAGGATCGCGAGGGTGATCGGAATGCCGGTCCTGCGGTCGATGACTTCGTTCAGGTAGCTGTTGCGCGGGTCGTAGTAGTGCTCGGTGTTCCCGGAGAACCCCAGCTCGTCGAACAGAAACTCGTTGAGCGCCACGATGCGCTCTTCCACGCCGGCATGCTCGGGCAACTTCGCGCGCAGCCGCGCGGCGAACCGCTCGATCTCGCCGAGGTAGCCTTCGACGTCGAGGCCGGGATAGGCGTCCTGCGCGATGAGCAGGCACGCCCGGGCGAGATCGATGTCCGCCTCGTCGCGGCCGATGAGCTGCTCGAACTCGGTCACACGGCGCCCCGGCGATGGAAGTCGCGCACGCGGAAGCCGAGCGCCGCGAGGCAGGCGAGGTACGCGAACGCGCCGGCGGCGACGAGCCCGGCGATCGCCGGCAGCTTGCGCTGCCAGGGGGCCGCGAGCCACCACGCGGCCTCGCCCATCGCGAAGTACAGCACCGCGGCCATCACCGCGACCGCGAGGCCCACCTTGCCGAGGAACACGCCCCAGCCCGGCAGCGGCGCGTACACGCCGGTGCGGCGCAGGATCCGGAAGAGCAGCGCGGCGTTCAGGCACGCGCCCAGGCCGATGGCGAGCGCGAGGCCGGCATGGCGCAGCGGCACGATGAACGCGAGGTTCATCGCCTGGGTGGCGAGCAGGGTCAGGATGCCGATCTTGACCGGCGTGCGGATGTTCTGACGCGCGTAGAAGCCCGGGGCGAGGATCTTCACGAGGATCATGCCGATGAGGCCGATGCTGTAGGCGACGAGCGCCTCGCGCACCATCGCCGCGTCCTCCGGCGTGAAGCGCCCGTACAGGAAAAGCGAGGAAATGAGCGGCAGCGCGAGCACCGCGAGCGCCACCGCGCTCGGCACCGCGAGCAGCACCGTCATGCGCAGGCCCCAGTCCAGGAGCGCGGCGTACTCGGCCGGGTTCGCATCGGCATGGAACTTGGACAGGCTCGGCAGCAGGATGGTGCCGAGCGCCACGCCGAGCACGCCCGCCGGGAACTCCATCAGGCGGTCGGCGTAGTAGAGCCAGGACACGCTGCCCGAGACGAGGAAGGAGGCGAAGATGGTGTTGATGAGCAGCGACACCTGGCTGATGGAGACGCCGAATGCGGCGGGCGCCATGAGCCGCAGCATGCGGCGCACGCCCGGATGCGTCAGGTCGAGCCGCCAGCGCGGCAGCACGCCGAGCTTGAAGAGGAACGGCACCTGGAAGGCGAGCTGCAGGAAGCCGCCGGCAAACACCGCCCAGGCGAGCACCTCCACCGGCGGGTCGAAGCGGCTCGCGAAGAGGACGCCGACGATGAAGGAGACGTTGAGCAGCGTGGGCGTGATGGCGGGGACGGAGAAGCGGTTCCAGGTGTTCAGGACGCCGGCGGCGAAGGCGACGAGCGAGATGAAGCCGATGTAGGGAAACGTGATGCGCAGCAGCCGCACCGTGAGCTCGAACTTCTGCGGGTCGGAGGCGAACCCCGGCGCCGAGACGTACACCACGAGCGGCGCCGCCGCCATGCCGAGGGCGGTCGCGACGACGAGCGCGACGAAAAGCAGCGTCGCGACGCCGTCGATCAGCGAGCGCGTTTCCTCGGGGTGGCGGTTCTTGTACTCCGCAAGCACCGGCACGAACGCCTGCGAGAAAGCGCCCTCGGCGAACAGGCGCCGCAGCAGGTTCGGGATGCGGAAGGCGACGAAGAAGGCGTCGGTCGCAAGGCCGGCGCCGAAGGCCCGTGCGATGAAGAAATCCCGGGCGTAGCCGAGGATGCGGCTGATGAGCGTGAAGCCGCTGACCGTGACCAGGGCCTTGAGGAGGTTCATGCGTCGCGAGGGGCGTTCGTGCTAAACTCTCGCCCCTTTTCAGGGACGAAAACGAGTCCATGGCCAACATCAAATCCGCCCGCAAGCGGGCCCGGCAGTCCGTGGTGCGGCGCGTTCACAACATGAGCCTGCGCACCGCGGTGCGCACCGCGATCAAGAACGTCGACAAGGCGGTCGCGGCCGGCAACAAGGATGCGGCGGCGAAAATGCTACGCGAATCGCAGCGCGTCATCGACCGCGTGGTCGCCAAGGGAATCCTTCACCGCAACGCCGGCGACCGGCACAAGAGCCGCCTCGCGCACGCGCTGCGCGCAATGAAGTAGGAACCGGCGCTGCTTTTCAAGCGGTGTCCCCGATCCGCTGCATCTCGGCGAGCCGGGTGCGCTCGGCGACGCGCCCGTCGCGCACCTTGAGCTCGTTGTCCTTCGCGAACGAAAGCAGGAAGCGGTAGGCCATGGGCTCGATCTCCTCGAGCCGCAGGTCCACCACGACGCAGCGCACGCCGTTCGCCGTCACCGGGTGCACATAGGGCGAGTACTGCATCCGGTGGTCGCCGCCGAACGCGGACATCACGCCGCAAAGCCGCTCCGCCCAGTCGCTCGGCCGGAAGGGCTTGCCGTCGAGGGTCACCCCCTGGATGACGAACTCGGCGATGCTGCTTTGCGCTTCCCCTTCTCCCATGCGGGCATTATAGGGCGGGCATAGTGGCGAAACCCGCCAGCCGGATCCTGGTGATCAACGACGAGCCGCTGGTGCTGCGCGAGTTCGTCAAGGGGCTCAACGCGGCGGCGCGCTCGCTCGACAATCCGCTCGGCATCGCCTTCACCGGCGTCACCACCGCCAAGGAGGCGCTCGCGCTGATCGAGAGCGACGGCGACCTGCAGGCGGTGCTGGTGGACGACCGGCTCTACACGCTCGCCAAGAACGGCAGCGCGACGGCGAAGAAGCTGCAGATGTCGGCGCTCGAGCTCGTGCAGCGCATCACGCGCTTTCGCCCCGAGCTCGACGTCTACATCCTGATCGCGCAGGAGAAGGAGGACGACGTCGTCGACGCGCTGTTCGCGGAGTCGGTGGACGGCTATTTCTACCGCGAGGAGCGCGACTACCGCGGCATCTACCGCATCCTCAACGCGCAGATCCAGGAGCGCGCGCGCACGCCGTTCTACGACCAGCTGAAGAACTACGTCTGGATGGCGAAGGACCAGTGGCACACGCCCGGGCACTCCTCGGGCGAGTCGCTGCGCGGCAGCCCCTGGGTGAACGATTTCTACGACTTCATGGGCGAGCACGTCTTCGACGCCGACCTCTCGGTCTCGGTGCCGATGCTCGATTCGCTCATGGAGCCGCGCGGCGTCATCGCCGAGGCGCAGACCATGGCGGCGAAGGCGTTCGGCGCGCGGCGCACGTTCTTCGCGACCAACGGCACCTCGACCGCGAACAAGGTCATCTTCCAGACGCTGCTTGCGCCGGGCGAGAAGCTGCTCCTCGACCGCAACTGCCACAAGAGCGTGCACCACGGCGTGGTCCTCTCCGGGGCGCACCCGGTGTACCTCGACTCGGCGCTGAACCGGAAATACGGGCTCTACGGCCCGGTCCCGAAGCGCGTGCTGCTCGATGCCATCAGAAAGCACCCCGATGCGCAGGCCCTGATCCTCACCTCGTGCACCTACGACGGCCTGCGCTACGAGCTCGCCCCGATCGTGGAGGCGGCGCACCGCAAGGGCATCAAGGTCATCATCGACGAGGCCTGGTACGGCTTCGCGCGCTTCCATCCGGAGTTCCGCCCGACCGCCCTCGAGGCGGGCGCGGACTACGCCACCCAGTCCACGCACAAGGTGCTCTCCGCGTTCTCGCAGGCGTCGATGATCCACATCAACGACCCGGACTTCCGCGAGCACCTGTTCCGCGAGAACTTCAACATGCACACCTCGACGAGCCCGCAGTACGGCCTCATCGCGAGCCTCGACGTCGCCCGCAAGCAGGCCGTGATGGAGGGCTACAAGCTCCTTTCCCGCACGCTCGAGCTCGCCAAGGAAGTCCGCAAGCTGGTCAATTCGACGCGCGTCTTCCGCGTGCTCGAGCTCGAGGACCTGCTGCCCGACGAGGTGAGGCACGACGGCATCCGGCTCGACCCGACGAAGGTCACGATCGACATCTCGGGCTGCGGCTACACGGTCGAGGACCTGCAGAAGGAGCTCTTCGAGCGCTACAACATCCAGACCGAGAAGTCGACGTTCAACACGCTGACGCTCCTGCTCACCATCGGCACGACACGCTCGAAGGTCTCGCGGCTCTACGACGCGCTCATGCGCATGGCGCGCGAGGGGCGGCCGCCGCGGCGCCTGGTGCAGACGCCGGAGATTCCGGCG
>Ga0070741_10017166_pt1 | contig 11931 bp, 9 predicted proteins | sample Coa_R1_4_FD_66440 | JGI IMG/M metagenome (GOLD analysis project Ga0070741, IMG submission 66440) | Surface soil microbial communities from Centralia Pennsylvania, which are recovering from an underground coalmine fire - Coalmine... | ecosystem: Environmental > Terrestrial > Soil > Unclassified ...
GCGCCACCCAGAGATTGCCCGCGCTGTCGAAGTTCATCCCGTCCGGCACATAGTCTTTCGGGAACTGGCAGAAGGTCTCTTGCGGGCCGAGGCTGCCATCGGCCTGAACGGCGAAGCGCAGGATACGGAACCGATTCGACTCGGCCACATAGAGCGTTTTGGCGTCGGCGGAGAAGGCCACACCGTTCGGAAAAGCCATGCCCTCGGCCACGCGGGTCACCTTGCGCGTTCCCTGTTCTACCCGGTAGACGCAGCCGATGGGGTTCTTCTCGTCGGAACCGGCGGGATCGGAGAAATAGAGGTTGCCGTGCGGATCGAACGCCAGATCGTTCGGCCCTTTGAACGGCTGCCCGTCGCACCGGTCGGCATAGACCTCCTGCTTGCCATCCGGGTGGATACGAATAATGGCGTTGCGGCCAAAATCGCAGACGAAGAGGGAGCCGTCTTTGTAGTAGGTCATGCCGTTCGTCTTCTGAAAAGTAAAAGAATCGGCAGCAGCCTTATACAAAACAGTCGCATGGCCCTGCGCGTCGAAGCGGGTCACATAGTCGGCGCTACAGTTGGAGACGACGACGTTACCTTTGCCATCATAGGCCGGGCCTTCGGGGAATTGCAGGCCGTCGCCGACTTTGACGAGGCGTTCCAGCGTCCCTGCTGCTTTTCCCGTCAGGGCGAATGCCGTCAGCAAGACGGCGGCGAACATCACTCCTTTGTACACGTCTGTCTCCTTTCTCTGGATGCGCGCTGGGCCGGAGCCATCAGCGGACGGCATGAGGCAGCGGGCGGCCCTGAAGACCGGCAGCCAGGTTCTCGGCGGCAAGCACGGCCATCTTCGTGCGCGTGGCGATGGAGGCCGAGCCGATATGCGGCACGAGGACGACGTTATCGAGTTGCAGCAGCGGGTCGTCGAGCGGCAGCGGCTCGATCTCGAACACATCCAGCCCTGCCGCCGCGATGGTGCGGTTTCTGAGCGCCTCCGTCAGCGCCGCCTGATCCACGACCGGGCCGCGCGCCGTGTTGATGAAAATGGCGGTCGGTTTCATCCGGGCGAACTCTTTTGCGCCGAGAAGATGGCGTGTCTCCGGCTTGAGCGGCGTGTGGATGGAGACGAAATCGCTTTCGGCCAGCAGCGTATCCAGCGAGACATACCGCGCGCCGAAATCGCGTTCGGCGGCCTCATGGCGGCTTGTGCTGGTGTAGAGAAGGGACATCTGGAAGCCGTGCGCCCGCCGCGCCATCTCGTAGCCGATGCGCCCCATGCCGATGATGCCCAGCGTGGCGTGATGCACGTCCTGCCCGGTCAGCAGCATCGGCCCCCAGGTCTTCCACTGGCCGGTGCGGAGGAACTGTTCCGCCTCCACGACGCGCCGGGCCGTCGCCAGCAGCAGCGCGAACGCCAGGTCTGCCGTCGTATCCGTGAGGACGCCGGGCGTGTTGCCGACCGGAATGCCGCGCGCGGCGCAGGCGGCCACGTCTATATTGTCGTACCCGACCGCCATCTGGCTGACCACGCGCAGCTTCCTGCCGCGATCCAGCAGTTCCGGGTCTATCTTATCTGTGAGCATACAGAGCAGGCCGTCGGCGTCGGCGACTTTCTCCAGCAGGATCTCGCGCGGGATCGGCCTGTCTTCCGGCCAGACCTCCATCTCCGCCGCCGCGCGGACAATCTGCAACGCCTCTTCGGGTATCTGGCGTGTCACCAGAGCCTTCATACGTTTTCCTCTCTCGTGCATAGGTTTCCGGGTACAGAACGTACCCGTCTCGGTGGCGGCAGAGCCGCCGAGCGTCCTTCGGACGCGAAAGACAGGAAAAGAGCGGCCTTAAGCGACGATGGCAGCGATTCCTTCACCATTGCAGGCCGCTTCCTCGATCAGGTCGCCGAGGAGTTGCTGCATATCGTCCAGTTTTGGATCGCGGTCGAGCAGATGCGAGAAGAAGCCCACGCACGCCCCGACCAGCCCGCCGCGCCGCGCGCGCCGCCTCTTCCCGGCTGACGGCATTCGCAGCCGTCCATGCAGCGCGAACGCACTGTAGGAGCGGTGTAGCGCCTGCGTCTCCTCCGGTGTCAGGAAGCCGATCAGCCCGGAGGTGAGGGAGAACCAGGGTTCACGGTTCCGCTTCCCGGCCAGCAGTTCGCCCAGAAGTTCGGCGGCATCTTCCGCGCCGCGCCGCCGCGCCAGCGCCGCCACAAAGCGCGGCAGACCTTTTCCCAGGCTCAGCGGGTCGCCCAGACAGCAGACCTCCTGCACGAACGCGCTGCGGGCCTCCTGCACCGTAATGGCATCTTCCAGTAGCGCCGTGACGAGCGCCTCTGTCTCCGGCGTCTCCGCCAGCGCCGCGAAAGCCGCAGGCGTCGTTGCAGAGCGCAGCGCGGGCCGCAGCGCCACAAACCGCGCGTGATTGAAACGATAGAAGGAGTAGCACTCCATCTTGACTTGCTTTCCTCTATGCCAGGCCGTGAACGTCCCGGCGCGTAAAACCCGTGCTTATTCCTCGAACAGGCTGCCCTGCGCCGGGCCGGAAGCGTCCGGGAGCCACTGGCAGCGCGCCATGTCTACCCTGTCCTCGGCATCCGGCAGGAAGACGACCCCCTCCTGTTCCAGCAGGCGGCGCTGGAGCATCTTCATCTCCGGGCTGCGCTTGCCGATGGGCAGATGCCCGCCTGCGCCGACGACGCGCTGCCAGGGAACATCTTTCGGGGCGACGAACATGGCCGCGCCGACCTGCCGCGCCGTCAGCGAGACGCCGCTGACCATGTCCGCGACCTGTCCATACGTCACGACTTTGCCAGACGGCACGGTACGCACGAAGGCGTAGACCGGCTCATAGATGTCTCGCTCTTCCATAGCGCGCTTTCCTGACCGTTCCCCCTCTCCCGCAGCGTGGGAGGAGGGTGGCGAGGGAGTAATCCTGCGTTTTCATAACTTTCCTGACTGTTCCCCCTCTCCCGCAGCGTGGGAGAGGAGGTCAGGGGGTGAGGGTTTAAAACACGAACTGGCGTCCTTCGCGCGCTGCGATATAGCAGCCATCGAGAAGCTGCACCAGGTTCCAGCCGTCGTAGAGATTGATCGTCGTCGTCGTGCCGTCCTTGATAGCGGAGATCCACTGCTGCATCGGCGACGGGAGGGCAGGGGGCAGGTTCGTCGGCGAGATGTAGCCCTGTAGATCGCCGTAACTGCGCTTGTTGCTGATTAACTGAATGCGCGGGCCGCCCGGCGCGGCGTCTACGCTCAGATAGCCCTCCGTGCCGTAGATCTCGAGCGGATTCGGACCGTGCCGATGCACCCAGGAGACATCCAGGATGCCAAGCGCCTTGTTACGGAACTCCACGACCGCCACCATGTTGTCGTCAATGTCATAGGCCCCGCTGAAGTTGTTCTTCTGCGCCACGACCGAGGCCGGTTCGCCCAGGAACCAGCGCATGATGTCCACGCGATGGCAGCCGAGGTCGAAAAACGCGCCGCCGCCCGCCTGGGTCTCGTCGCCGAACCAGAGCGACCCGCCGGAGAACCAGCGATCCAGCGCCGCCGAGTGCGCGATGCGGGCGCGCATCAGGGTCACATCGCCGAGCAGCCCATCGTCCAGCACCTTCTTCGCAAAGAGGGTCTCCGGGCGGCAGCGCGAGGGCAGCGAGATCATGAACTTGATACCTGCATCCTCGATGGCGCGCACGACCTCATCGGCCTCATCCAGCGTAATGGTCAAAGATTTCTCAGTAAAGATGTGCTTGCCATAGCGAGCCGCCGAGATAAGTACCTCTTTATGCAGGTTGGTCGGCGCATCCACGACCACGCCCTCGACCTCCGGCAGCGCCAATACCGCCTCCAGGCTGCTGTAGTACGGCACGCCGCGCCTGTCGGCTTCCGCCTGTCCGCGCTCCGCGTCCTCATCCCAGAGCGCGACGATCCGCGTGTCCGGGTTATCCCGCACCTGATCCGCATAACCCCGCGCGTGAACATGCGCCATCGAGAGCAGCGCGATCCCTATTTTGCCATCTGTCGCCATGAGCCGTATCCTTTTGTGGTTTTCAACCCTCATCCCCGGCCCTTCTCCCTCCGAGGGAGAAGGGAGCGACCTACCCCCAGCCCCACTGCACGGTCTGTCTGATTCCGAAACGATTCGGGACAGACCGTGCGACCCTCAAGGGAAGGGGAGCCAGACATCCACGCTGCCGTCTTCGTCCCTCTCTCGGTCAGAGCGCAAAGCCCAGGCTTCGTTCTCCCCTTCCCTTTAGGGAGGGGGGGCGGGGGGTAGGTCATAGTCTCCGAAGGCAGTTCGGCGCGTGCGTGTGCGAGTCCTGCCCGACAATGGGCCTCGAGACAGGATTTCCTGCAAACGCAAGGCTTGACAAGCGTGGCCCTCCTGTGTTATGCTCTGGTTAATCGAGAAACCGGGCCTCGGCGCCGAGGCTCACCGTGGTGCTTCCCTGACTTCCCGACACAGCCGTCGGTCTGCGTTCGCCGCGTGGCGAACCCTTCCTGTTCCGTCATCGCTGACCTGCGCCGTCGCTGGCGTCCGGCTCCGCCTGTTTGCTCCTCCTCGGTTCCTGGGTCGCACTGCCGTCGTTGGCAGCCGCCCGCGCGTGCTTCGCTCTCTCCTCGCTCTGCCAGCCGTTTTCGGCCTGATGACGGAACTCTGAAGCGGACACTGTTGTCCTGCGGAAAGCACAGAGGCCGTTGTGCCTGCCTGTCTTCCGCGCTCCTCCGCGTGTTCCCTGACGATGCCGCAGGGAGTTGTACTGTGACTCCGCGCTGGTTCTGCCTTTGCCGTTGCCGGAAGGAGAAGCGCGCGCGACCCACCCCGGACAGCCCGCCCTGACAGGCGCGCTGCCGGCCCATTCAAAGGAGGAATGAGACATCATGCTCGTGTTGCCCGCAAAAATCGGCGCGCGTCCGACGGCGCGTCGTGTGGCGTTGCCCGCCGCATGTTTGCTGGCCCTGCTGGTCGGCGGCCAGACGATGGCGGCGGCGCAGGGCGCGGCTGCGGAACCGAAGATAGATACCGGGGATACGGCCTGGATGCTGGTTTCCACTGCGTTCGTCATGTTCATGACGCCCGGTCTGGCCCTCTTCTATGGCGGTATGGTGCGCGCTAAACGTGCTGAACATGCTGATGCAGAGCTTTGTCGCGCTCGGCATCGTCACGCTGGTCTGGGCGCTGTGGGGCTACTCGCTCGCCTTCGGGCCGGGCAACCCCATTGTTGGCAGCCTGGCCTGGTTCGGCCTCAACCATGTCGGCCAGACGCCCAACGCCGACTACGCTGCCACCATTCCGCATCAGGTGTTCATGATCTATCAGATGATGTTCGCCATCATCACGCCCGCGCTCATCAGCGGGGCCATCGCGGAACGGATGAAGTTCTCGACCTACGTGGTCTTTATGCTGCTGTGGAGTACGCTGGTCTACTGTCCTCTGGCGCACTGGGTCTGGGGCGTGGGCGGTTGGCTCGGCGCGGGTGGCATCGGCGCGCTCGACTTCGCGGGCGGCACGGTCGTGCATATCAGCAGCGGCGTCTCCGCGCTGGTTCTCGCGCTGATGCTGGGCAAGCGGCGCACCGGCCATGAGGAGGAACTGCGCCCGCACAACCTGCCGATGACGCTTATCGGCACGGCGCTGCTCTGGTTCGGCTGGTTCGGTTTCAACGCGGGCAGCGCGCTGGCCTCGAACGGCCTGGCGGGTTCGGCCTTCATCGCTACGCATATCGCCGCATCCATCGCGGGCCTAACCTGGGCGCTGATCGAGTGGGTGACCTACAAGCGCCCGACCGCGCTCGGTTTCGCGACTGGCGCGGTGGCCGGGCTGGTCGCCATCACGCCCGCTGCCGGGTTCGTCGGGCCGGTTCCCGCCATTCTCATCGGCGCGGGAGTCTCCTTCATCTCCTTCTTCGCCATCCGCCTGAAGAATCGCTTCCACTACGATGATACGCTGGACGTGTTCGGGGTGCATGGCGTCGGGGGAACCTGGGGCGCGCTTGCGACGGGCCTCTTCTGCTCCGCCGCGGTCAACAGCGCGGTCAAAACGAACGGCCTGTTCTACGGCGGGGGCGTTGCGCAGTTGGGAAGACAGGCGCTTGCGGCGGGCGCGGCCATCGCGTTTGCGGCCCTCGCGACCTTCCTCATCGTCCTGGTCTTGAAGGCGGTCATGGGGCTGCGCGTCACCGAAGACGAGGAGAATGCGGGCCTCGACCTGGCGCAGCACGGCGAGTCGGGCTACAGCAGCCTGGAAGCCGAGGGCGCGATGCTGGCCGCTCTGGAATAGGTAGTCCGGGGCTGAGCATCTTATGATGCTCAGCCCCAACGCATTGCCATACCGCAGCAAAAATAGACGGGCTTACATCGGATAAGCTGTAAGCCCTTGCTGAATCGAAGGTCGGCATTCTCCCTTCACAACCCCAATGTATGCGGATTTGGCAGCGTCGTAGTTGTCATAGATGTCCATCTCAGGGGCATTCCAGTCTTCAGCGAAGGCAACAAGGCGCGCTCGCAGTTCGGCTGCTTGCTCCTCATCAATGCCCTGCGCTCGCAGGTTAAGTTCATTCCCGTTCAGAAACGTGACGATGACCTTCGTTTCCTCTTTGATATGTTCAGGGCGTTCCTGCAACTCCACAACGCCATTTCGATAGACGCCTGCTAGACTTGTGTACCTGACAAACCCTCACTTTTTCATTGGCGGTTGAAACCGCTTCTGGAAAAGCACGAAGTCGGCCTTCTCAGTAGACCTACCCCCCAACCCCACTGCACGGTCTGTCTGTTCCGAAACGATTCGGGACAGACCGTGCGACCCGAAAGGGAAGGAGAGCAGAGTCCACGCAGGTGGACTTCGTGCTTGTGCAGCCGCGAATGCATTCGCCGGGCAAAAACGAGGGCGCGCCCCAAAACTATTATACCTGTCTACCCGGCTGCCTGTGAAACCGGTAACTGTAACAGTGCGCCTGGTTGGGCGGATTGCCAAGATAGGGATGATGGTTCCTCGCTGACAAGGTTCAGAGGAAGGGCCTTTTTCTGCCTGGGGAGGGCCATGAGTGGGGGCTTCTATCGGCTGGCAAGCACGAACGAGAAGAGGGGTTTACGATGTACATCTATGCGATAACGAGCCAGAAAGGCGGCGTCGGAAAGACGACGACGACTGTCAATCTGGGCGCTGCCCTCGCGCAAGAGGGACGGCGGGTGCTGCTGCTGGATATGGACCCGCAGGGGAGCCTGACGACGGCGGTAGGAAGCAAGGCGGACGGCCTCTCGATGGAGGATGTGCTGCGCCAGCCGGACAGACTGCGCGAGGCGATCTTCCCTTGCGCCGGGAAGATGCAGGTCATCGCCGCCGCGCCGACCCTGGTGAGTGTCTTCCAGGAACTGTACACCCTGCCCCAACCGGCCTTTCGTCTCGCGTCGGCGCTACAGACCGTGCAGGACGATTTCGACTATACCCTGATTGACTGCCCGCCTTCTCTGGGCCACGCCACGACCAACGCGCTGACGGCGGCGCACGTCGCGCTCGTTCCCCTGCAATGCGAGTTCCTCTCCCTGCGCGGGCTGCGGGATGTCGAGGACATTGTGGCGATGATCCGGGAGACGACCAACCCCGCGCTTCAGTTGCGCGTGCTGGGAACGATGTTCGATCAGCGAACGCTCCACGCCAGAGAGGTGCTGGAGGAAGCCCACACGACGCTGCCGGGACTCGTCTTCGAGACCGTCATTCCCCGGACGGTTCGGCTGGCGGAAGCGCCCGCCCTGGGACAGACCATCCTGGAGTATGCGCCGGAGTCGACCGGCGCCTATGCCTATTGCAGGCTGGCTCAGGAGATTTCGCGGGAGGAGGCACAACATGGAGCGCCGGGACGACCTTCGGATGGCGTTGGACAGCTTGCTGCATACCGCCAGGCGGCCTGAAACGCGCGCCTCCGTTGTCAGCGTGATCGCCTTCTGCCCGCCCTCTCCTGCGGCCACCGATGTCAGGCCGCTGGCGCTGTCCGAAACGCAGAAAGTCGCCCTGCGCAGCCTTCAGGACGCGCTGCGCCCCTACGGGGTCGAGGCCGAACTGGAGGACATCTGCTGCCGCATCCTGGAGGCGCTTGCCACGCGCCCCGAACTGTGTAGTGGGCTGCTTACGGCTTATCTCCTCGATAGATAAAAGTCGCGGCGCGGGCAGGCCGGTAATTTTAGTGGAGTATTCCGCAATAATATGGAATAACCCGCTAAGAGATAAGCCCGCAAAGCGGTGATTGAGAGACTGATCCGCGCTTGCTTTCCTGAGCTCTCCCTCTCCCACACTGCGGGAGAGGGGACGGGGGTGAGGGCGATTGACAAACCCACACGCGGGTCAGTAAGACATCGAGGAGGGAGAAGGCATGTCCGTTCTCACCTTTTACCGGAGCGTGACTGCCAAGATCGTGACCGTTCCCATCGTGGCCTTCGTGGTGGGACTGCTGCTGCCCGGCCTGCTGGGATACAGACTCCTGGCGCGCGGGGCGGAGCGCGAAACGCATGAGAAGGCGCAGACCATCCTGCAGCTTCTCGCGTCCGTTCCGCACTACACGGACGAGAAAGGCGGCCGCGCCGATACGTCCCTGCGCAGGGAGATACAGCGCCGCTACGAGACGAGCCGCCATGAGGTCTCGTTCGTCTACCGGCAGGCCGCGCTCAATCCCACCGACCCCCAGAACAAGGCGGATGAGTATGAGGCCCGGCTGCTTGGTCGGTTTGCCGCCGATCCCAAGCTGGAGCAGATCGAAGATCAGGTGAAGCTCAAGGGACAGGACTATCACGTGCTGGCCGCCCCCATCTCCTTTTCCCAGGATCGCTGCGTCCGCTGCCATAAGTCCCCGGCCCTTGCGCCGTCATGGCGCACCAGCGCGTATGGCCGCAAGGCGGGCTTCGGTTGGAAAAAAGGCGAAGTCGTCGGCATGAATATCGTCTACGTGCCGAGCGCCTTTCCGCTCCGTCAGGCCGCGCAGATCTACTGGTTCGTTGTCAAGAGTGTCGGGGCGCTGGCGCTGCTCTGCTGCGCCGTGTTGATCGTGCGCGCGCACCTGCTGATCACGCGACCGGTGAATCGGATGCTGGCTTCCTGCCGGGCCATTCGGAAGGGCGAGTGGGGAACCCGATTCTACGTGCGCTTCCCCGACGAACTGGCGGAACTCGCCATCGCGTTCCAGGATACGACCGTATGGCTGCGGGAGAGAATCGCCCGCGAGGAGAAGCTGCGCGCGCTGTTCCAGCAGTTCATTCCGGCCTCGGTGGCCGCAAAGGCGCTGGGCAAAGACGCCGATGAGGTTCTCGTCGGCACGCGCCATGCCGTGACCGTGATGATCCTCAACATCCGCAACTTCAAGCTGCTCATGGATCATCTGCCGCCGGAAGAGACTGTCACCACGCTCAACGAGTATTTCAGCGAAGTCAACCGGGTGATCGTCGCCAACCAGGGGATGGTCAGCAAGTACATGGGCGACAGCGTGATGGCGCTCTTCGGGATGCCGCTCGGCAAAGAGAACCATGCGCTCTGCGCCGTCCGCGCCGCCCTCGGCATTCCGGCGGCCCTGCAAAACCTCTATGTCCGGCTGCAAGAGAACTACGGCTGGGAACTGGGGGTGGGGATCGGCATCAGCACGGGCGAGCCGATCGTCGGCTCCTTCGGCTCTTCGGAACACATGGAGTATACGGTGCTGGGCGATGTCGTCGGGGAGGCCCATCAGCTCGAAGCGGCGACCAAGTCCGTGCCGGAGGAGGACTCGATCCTGATCAGCGAGGCGACCTACCGCTATGTCATGTCCGATGTCCACGTCTTCGATCTGGGCGAGAAGCCCGGCGTGAACGGTGCGACCGTTCACGCCTATATGGTACAGGGCTTTCGGGCGGAAGTGCGCTCCGCGCTGGCCGCCTGAGAACGCGCCTTTGATTCGATACGGCCTCGCCGGGAAGCGTCGCCCCGGCGAGGCCGTACTCTTCGGTTTCCGACCTTCACACCTGGCAGAAGCCTCCGTCAATCGTATAGCCCTGCGCGGTGATCGAGCGCGCCGCCTCCGAGCAGAGGAACAGGGCCAGGCAGCCGATCTCTTCCGGCGCGATGAGCCGCTTCATCGGCACCTGCTTCAGGATGACCTGCTCCAGCGCCTCCGCCTCCGATCCCAGATGATGCGTCGCCGCCAGGTCGGCGAGCTGGTTACGCACCAACGGCGTATCCACATAGCCGGGGCAGATGGCATTGACCGTGACGCCGTAGGGAGCCGCTTCCAGCGCGAGGGTACGGGTCAGGCCCAGCAGTCCGTGCTTGGCCGACACATAGCCCGACTTGTAGGCCGAGGCGATCTTGGCATGAATGGAGGCGATATTGAGGATGCGTCCGAAACCGCGCGCTTTCATTCCGGGCAGGACGGCCTGGCTGAGCAGGAAGGGAGCGACCAGCATTACCTCCAGCATCCGCCGAAACGTCTCGGCGGGAAACTGCTCGACGGGAGCCACATACTGAAACCCCGCGTTGTTGATCAGGATGTCCACAGGCAGGGCTTGCACGCGCTCCAGCAGTTCCGGCGAGGTAATATCGCCGGGCAGCGCCTCGGCGCGCAGTTCGGCAGCGGCCTGCTGCGCGCGTTCGGCGACCAGATCGTTGAGCAGGACGGTCGCGCCGGCCCGGACGAACAGGCGGGCGATGCCGAGGCCGATTCCGGAGGCGGCGCCGGTGATCAGCGCGGTCTTGCCGCGTAAGCCGACGTTCAGGTTGAATTCCGAGGTCTGCGGTTCCATAAAGTCTCCCTGTTCGAGACGCTCACGCCGGGGTTTCGATCAGACCGGCCACATCCCGCAGCGTGCCGATCCAGACCTTCTCCGACTTGGCGCGCAGATGGGAGAACAGTTCCCGCAGGATGCTGTTCTGCCGGTCGTGCAGGTAGAAGCTGTAGGGGTGGCAGGTAAAATCGGCGAACAGCCGCTCCTCTGCAGATCTTGAACCAGTGCAGCCGCACGCCGAACGCTTCGGCCACCTCCATCATGCGGCGCATGGTGTCGGCCACGAAAGGAGCCGTGCGGCCATGACTGCATTTGAACCCGCGCTTCCAGGGCCGCCCTGTCCGCGCCTCAACAACCTGACCCTGTAGGCTTGTCATGGGTAGTTTCCATTCCGGTCTCCGCCGCGTCTCTGCCGGCACGCGCGCAGCAAACCCTCCGTGATGGCTGTAGCGCCGCTTTAGGATTCGACAGAGCGCAGAGGCAGTTCCTTCTCACCGATGCCGCATATTGGCACAGTCAATTTTGATGAGGGGACAGATCGCCAGGAATTTCCAGGGCAACAAGAAACGCGCCTCCGGCAGCCGACCGGAGGCGCGTTGCGCTCAAAGCAGCGGGAGTTAGCGGCGGGCGCAGACGAAGATACGCGCATACATCGGCTCGTCCAGGCGGCTGATCGCCACGCCTTTGCGGCTGGACGAGGAGTGGATGAAGTACCCGTTTCCAATGTAGATGCCGGTGTGCGTCACGCCGAATGCATTCTTCTTATGACCGAAGTAGAGCCGGTCGCCCGCCTGCAACTGATCTACCGGAACCGGCACGCCATAGGCCATCTGCTCGGTGGCTGTGCGCGGCAGCCGGTAGCCGTTCGCCGCGAACACGTTCTTCACAAAGCCGGAGCAGTCAATGCCACTGTACCCGTTGCCGCCCCACACGTAGCGCACGCCCATGTACCTGTACGCCTCGTTCAGGATCGCCTGCGGGTCGGTGGTCAGCAGGGGAATGCTGCTGCTCGGATAGATGTCGCCTCCGCCCGACGGCATCATGGCGCTGCCGTTGGAGACCACCTGATAGTCGAGCATCCGCACGTTCTCGCTGCGCAGCCAGCCAGTCGAGCCATCGGCCATCAGCACGCCGACCCAGGTCCCCGACTCCTGCTGAATCGCAACATAGGTTCCGGCGGGCGCGCTGATAAGCAACTGGGAACCCCTGCTCG
>Ga0070741_10017167_pt1 | contig 11931 bp, 12 predicted proteins | sample Coa_R1_4_FD_66440 | JGI IMG/M metagenome (GOLD analysis project Ga0070741, IMG submission 66440) | Surface soil microbial communities from Centralia Pennsylvania, which are recovering from an underground coalmine fire - Coalmine... | ecosystem: Environmental > Terrestrial > Soil > Unclassified ...
AAAAAATGCGGCTGATTACCGGAGCCGTGGTGCCGGCCTTCAACAACCCGCTGAAACTCGCCGGCGAGATCGGCATGCTCGACGCCATTTCCAACGGCCGTTTCGACGTCGGCTTTGCACGCGCTTTCCTGCCGCACGAATTTCGCCGCTTCCGCATCTCGCCCGACGAATCCATCGCGCGGTTTCGCGAAGGCCTCGAGCAGGTCGAGCTGTTGCTGACCCAGGAAAACGTCAGCCACCACGGACAATTCCACTCCTTCGACGACGTCACCTCGCTGCCCCGCCCGACGCAGAAGCCGCGGCCGAAATTCTTTATTGCGACGACGCGGACGGCGGATTCGTTCGAGTTCGCCGGCCGGCACGGCCACGCGCTGATGTCGATCCCGATCGGCCCGCTGAAGGATCTGCTGCCGATCTACCGCAAGGCGTGGCGCGACGCCGGTCACCCCGGCGACGGCGAGGTAATGATCGCATTCCACATGTTCTGTCATGAGGATGCAAAGCAGGCGCGGGAAATTCCGCGCAAACAATTCGAGGACTATTTCACCGCGCTGTTCGAATCCGCCGGCGAATGGACCAAAGGCACGTCTTCGAAGGACTACAAGGGCTACGACGTGTCCATCGCCCGGATGAAAAACTTCACGCTGGAAACCCAGATCGAGGCCGGCGGTGCATTGGTCGGCACCCCGGACGAGATCAAGGCCATTATCCGCCGCTTCGAGAGCACCATCGGCAAGTTCGAGCATGCCTCGTTGCAGATCAATTTCGGCACGCTCGATTTCGCCGAGGCGCAAAAATCCATGCGCCTGTTCGCGCGCGAAGTGATGCCGGCATTCGCTTGACTGTGATGCCCGCTGCCGCGATCATTTGCGGGCACAGGTGATTGTCCAATGGCCGGGCCGCTGGCGGGTATTCGCATCCTCGACCTCACCTCTGTCGTCGCCGGTCCGCTGGCGACGCAGATGCTCGGCGACATGGGCGCCGACGTCATCAAGATCGAGTCGCCGGAAGGCGATGCGCCGCGCCACACCGGGCCGGCGCGCTCGCCGAACATGGCGGCGCTGTTCATGGGGCTCAATCGCAGCAAGCGGTCGCTGGTGCTCGATCTCAAGATCGAGGCCGCCAAACGGGCGCTGTGGCGGCTGATCGACGGCGCCGATGTCTTCGTGCATTCGATGCGGCCGCAGGCGATCGGCAAGCTCGGCTTCGACCACAAGGCGGTCTGCGCGAAGAACCCGCGCATCGTTTACGCGGCGCTGCACGGCTATCGCAATGGCGGACCGTATAGCGGCCAGCCGGCCTACGACGACGTCATCCAGGGACAGTCTGGAATTGCGGCGCTGATGTCCGAAATCGCCGGCGAGCCGCTCTACGCGCCGATGATCATCGCCGACAAGACCTGCGCCATCGCCATTGCCGGCGCGGTCTCCACCGCATTGTTCGCGCGCGAGCGCACCGGCCGCGGCCAGTTCGTTGAAATTCCGATGTTCGAGCAGATGGTATCGTTCGTGCTGGGCGAGCACCTGTTCGGCCACAACTTCGTGCCGCCGATGGGCGGTCTCGGCTATACGCGTGTGCTGGCGCGCTGGCGTCGCCCGTACAAGACCAAAGACGGCTATCTGTGCATGATGGCCTATACCCAGAACCACTGGCGGAAATTCTGGACCGCGATCGGCAAGCCGGAGGTCCATGCCGATCCGCGCTTCGACAGCATCGCCTCGCGCGCCAAAAACATCGTCGCGCTCTATGAGCTCGCCGGCTCATGCATTGCCGACCGGACCACGGACGAATGGCTCAAGCTGCTGCGCGAACTGGAAATCCCGTCAGCGCGGATGTCGAGCCTCGACGACATCATGAACGATCCGCAGCTCAACGCCTCGGGTTTCTTCAAGCGCGCGACCCATCCGACCGAGGGCGAAATCCTCTATACCGATCTGCCGGTGCGTTTCAGCGACGGCGAGACCGGTTCGGCGCGCTTGCAGCCGCGGCTCGGCGAGCACAGCTTCGAAGTGTTGCGCGAGGCCGGCTTCTCGGAGAGAGAAATAAAGACACTTGCGGCTTCCGGGGCGACGGTCGACGGCAACTTCAGGCAACGAGCCGCCGAGTGACCACATGTCATGCCCCGCGAAGGCGGGGCATCCAGTATTCACCGTGTCCGGTAGCGATTACTGGATCGTCCGCCTTCGCGGACGATGACAACGCAGGAATTACGACTCCATCATGTTTGGCGCGTACAGTTCGTCGACCTTGATCAACCGTGGCGTCAGGCCCTGCTCCAGCGAATACTGCGCGATGGTCTCGATCACCTTGCGGTTGGCTTTGACGCCGTGATGCAACAGTGACGTTTTCGCATCGCCGGACAGCAGCCCGGCAGCGAGATGATATTCGACATGCTCGACGCGCTCGGCGTTGGCGATCTCGTTCGCCTTGATAAAGGCCTTGAGCAGGTTCTGCGTCACCCACGGCTCTTTCTCGTACACGTCGCGCCGGATCACCGCCTGATGATTGATCGGGAACAGGCCGGTCTTGCGGTAGAACCGGATGCCCTCGGCGGCCGGATCGGGAAACAGTGTCTTGAAGTCCGGGTGGCTGTGCAGATCGACGCGGCTGCGGTCGACCAGGTTGCGGTTCGAAAGATAATGGATGGTCGCATCGAGCTCGCCGGCCAGCATCAACGCGCCGAGGCTCTTGTCTCCCGGCACCTGGTGCACGGTCACGCCGGGCGGCGCCTTGAAGCCGGTGGCGCCGCCGTGACTCTTTTCCGGCGTGCGCTCCATCCAGAATTCCATGTCCTTGGGGCTGACGCCGAACTCATGCTCCAGTACGCCGCGCGTCCATAGCGCCGCGGTCTGCTGATATTCCGGCACTCCGACCCGTTTGCCCTTGAGATCGGCCGGCTTCTCGATGCCGGACTTGCGGCTGACCAGGATGGTGGTGTGGAAAAATCTCCGGGTGGTGAAAATCGGCAATCCGAGAAATCGCGGATCGCCCTGCCCGGTCACGATCATGAATGACGAGCACGACATTTCCGAAACCGCGAACTCGGAAAAATGAAGCTGTCGCCAAAACAGTTCTGAAGGATGCAGCACCGTCGGAATGAGATCGATGCCTTCCGGCTTCACAGTACCGTTGAGTATGGGCCATGTGCGCGGATTATTGGTGATACCGATACTTAACTGAAGATTCATGGAGCTCTCGCTGTTTGACGCGGCGAACAATAGCAATGCCGCTCAACTGTGCAATGTGTGACTACCCTGCAGGGCGCTGCCGGCGTACCATCACACATTCGGGCATGGGTCGATATCTTGCGAGGGGCTTTGGAATGCGGGTGAGTGGCATGGTCATCGCGGCCACAATCGTGGCTGTGTCTGGTGGCGCGGAGTTGGCCAGGGCGGCAGACATTGACGTTTATTCGTCCGGCGCACCCGCTGAAGCGGCAAAAGTCATCGGCGGCGAATTTGAGAAAAGCACCGATAACAGTGTCGCCGTTGCCGTCGGCCCGCCGGCGACGATCCAGTCCGCCCTGACGACCGGGCGCAAGATCGACGTGGTGATTTTGCCGAAACCGGTCGCGTCGACGCTGACAGGCGGCGGCGTACTGCGCAGCGAGGGCGCGACCAACGTCGCCCGCGTCGGCATCGGCGTCGTGGTGCGCGCCGGCGCACCGGCGCCCAACATTGCCGACGTCGCGGCCATCCGCCGGTTGCTGCGTGAGGCGCATTCGATCAGCTATCCCGACCCGGCCGAGACCGGCGGCGGCTCAACCGGTCTCGCCGTGGCCCGCATGATCGAAAAGCTCGGAATGACCGATATCGTGCGGCCGAAGCTGACCGTGAAGTCGGCGATCGGCGGCGGCGTCGCGCTCGTTGCCAGCGGCCAGGTCGAAGTCGGCATCTTCAACATCAGCGAAATCCTGCCGATCAAAGGCGTGACGATGGTCGGACCGCTGCCGGCGGATTTGCAGAATTACATCGTGTTCACCGCAGCCGTTCCGGTGAAGAGCGCCGCGACGGAGCCAGCCCTGGCCTATATCAAGCGCCTCGCTGACCCGGCCGAGGGACCGGTGTGGCAGAAAGCCGGCCTCGAACAGGTCAGCACAGGCCGCTAGACCGGCGCATCCAAGACAACGCGCCGGCAACGCTCCAAACATCACAGGACGTCACGTGACGGCGGATCCCACCTTTGTCGATCGTGCGCAGGCGCAGGCGATGCTCGAGCGGGCGCTCGCCGATCCCCGACAGCAGTTCGGATCGTTTTTCCTGTCCCGCCTGCTGGGCTTTCAGGTCAGCTTCGAGGGCGAGCGCTGCATCGTCGAATTCGAGGCCACTCCGGCCCTGTTCAATCCGCAAGGCACGCTCCATGGCGGCATTCTCGCCACCGCCATGGATGTTTCGATGGGGCATTTGCTGCAGCACGTGGACGGTGCCGGCGCGACGCTGACAATGACTGTTCAGTTTTTGGCGCCGGCCAAGGCCGGCACGGTGCGATGCGTAGCCTCGTTCTTGCGGCGCGGGCGCTCGATCTCCTCGCTCAAGTCCGAGGCGTTCCAGGACAACACCATCGTCGCGCACGCGACCGCCACGTGGAAGCTTCGCCGCAAATAGCGCTCCGCGGTTTGCGCCGGCTCAATAGCGATACGGCGCGATCTCGAGGTGCGGGAACGCGCTGAACACGTGCCCCGGATTGGCGAGCGGCGCCGCCGCGTGCAGCATGGTCGGATCGAGCTTGCCGTAGCTGACCGCTCCGAGCAGGCCCATGGTGCGGATGATTTCGTCTTCCATCAATTGGAGCATGCGCACGATGCCCGCCTGGCCGCCGGCAGCGAGACCGTAGCACTGCATGCGGCCGAGCCCGACAAGGCTGGCGCCCATGGCGATGGCCTTGACCACGTCGGTGCCGCGATAGAAGCCGCCATCGACGATCACCTTGGCCCGGCCGGCAACCGCTTCGACGACCTCCGGCAGCGCGTCGGCCGAACCGCGGCCGTGGTCGAGCTGGCGCCCGCCGTGATTGGACACATAGACGTAGTCGACGCCGTGCTCGAGGCAGAGCTTGGCGTCTTCCGCGGTGGCGACGCCCTTGATGGCCAGCGGGATCTTGTACTTCGACTTGATGCGGTCGACCGTCTTCCAGTCGAGCGCGGCCTGGTATTCGCGGCCCGAGGCGCGGCGCCGACCGCCAGTGATGTGGCGCTTGGCGATGTCGCGTTCGCGGCGGCTGTAATGCGCGGTGTCCACCGTGAGGCAAAACACGCTGTACTTGCTGGCAATCGCCCGCGCGACATGATCGTCGACCCAGGCCGCGTCGCCACGCACGTAAAGCTGGAACATCCGCAGGGCGTCGGGCGCGGCTTTGGCCACTTCTTCCAGGCCCGGATCGCAAACCGAGCTCAGCATGTGCGCGCAGCCGAATTCTCCCGCCGCCTTGACCACCGGCGTCGCGCCTTCCTCGTGAAAGCTCTCCAGCGAACCGACCGGGCACAGCACGATCGGCAGCCGCAGCTTGCGGCCGAGGATTTCGGTCGAAACATCGACCTTGCTGACGTCGCGCAGCACGCGCGGCCGGAACGCGATCGAATCGAGCGCCATCCGGTTACGCCGCAGCGTCGTCTCGGTCTCGACGGCGCCGACGATGTAATCCCAGGCGTTTTGATTGAGATTGGCGCGGGCGCGGTGGACGACTTCGTGCAGGTTGAGGAATTCGTTGCGCTCCGACGCTGCTTTCAGGAGCGCGGCTTCATCAAGCTTTTCAGGGGCCATTGTTGGTGTACGCGTTGCTGGTTGCGGGATGCGGGTGACGAGACTGGGAGGGGGACTTTAGCGGGTGATTTCCGCTTTAAGAAGCCGGTTAAAGGGATGGCGGTCCCGAGAGGACTCGAACCTCTGACCTTCGGTTTAGGAAACCGCTGCTCTATCCAGCTGAGCTACGGGACCGTCCGCGTGAAGCGGCTGCCGATATAGCACAAGTGATGCCGCTGGCACGCCCCAGGCGCCGCAGTACCGCCGTATTCCGGCCTTTGGCTTGTTGCCGATGAGGCGTCGGTGGGACGGGGTCTTTGCAGTGGCGGCCGCTGTGGCGGGTAGCTGCGTCAGCGCGGCTGCGCAACAGCCCGTGCCGGTTCCGTGCGGCGGCGCCGACCTCGCGCGTGGCACCGTGAGCCGCGTCATCGACGGCAACACCTTTGTACTGGATGACGGCCGCGAAGTCCGGCTTGCCGCAATCGACGTGCCGGCGGTCGACTCCGGGACGTCCGGAGCGGCCGCCAAAGCGACGCTCGAGGCGCTCCTGAGCGGCGACGACGTCGTGTTGCGGAAGGCGGAATTCCCAGCCGACCGCTACGGGCGGCTTGTCGCCTATGCCTACGCGGTCCGTGACGGCGAAGAGATCTTCGCGCAGGGCGAGATGATTACCGCCGGATATGCCAGGGTTGGCGATGGAGTAGGCAATCGCGCCTGCGCCGCCGACCTGCTCGGGCGCGAAAAGGCGGCCCGGAGCGGCAACCTTGGCCTGTGGGCCGATTCGTATTATCACCCGCTCGACGCCGAGAACCGCACCGAGGTGCTGGCCCAGCGCGGCCGGTTTGCGCTCGTCGAGGGCCGGGTGGTCTCCGTGCGTGAAAGCGGGGCCACGATTTACGTGAATTTCGGCCGGCGGTGGTCCGAAGGCTTTGCCGTTACGGTCTTGAAACGAAACGAGCGCAATTTTAACGCGGCGGGCGTCAATTTGCCGGCCCTTGAGGGGCGGCGCGTCCGGGTTCGCGGCTGGGTCGAGGCGCGGGGTGCGGCGGGGGCGCCGGAGATTACGGTGGACCACCCCGAGCAGATCGAACTGGCTGACGGGAAATAGCGTGGTGGTGTGACGGTGCACTTGGGACTTGCGGGGATGAGCCGTTATCGCTGGCTGCAGGCCGGCGTCGCTCTGGCGGCGCTCGTGCTCGCGGCCTGCACTGCGTCTCCGCCGCCCATCGCGCAGCAGGCCAATGTCCCGCTGGCATCGCCGGGCAAGCAGGCCGAATCCGACCTGCCGCCGGCGGTCCAGCGCGAGCACCAGCGCATCGTCGCGACCTACGGCGGCGTCTACAACGACCCGAAGCTGCAGGCGATGCTGGAACAGATCGTCGACCGCCTGGTGGCGGCATCGGAAAAGCCCGACCAGCACTACCGGGTCACGATGCTCAACTCGCAGTCGATCAACGCCTTCGCGCTGCCGACCGGGCAGATCTACGTGACGCGGGGTTTGATCGCACTGGCGAATGACGAGTCGGAACTGGCGTCGGTGCTGGCGCACGAAATGGGCCATGTGATCGCGCATCACGCCGAGCAGCGCGAGGAAGAAGCACGCAACGCCGAGATCGCCAATCGCGCGATTGCCGATCTGGTGACGGATCCGGAAGCCGGCGCACTGGCGCTGGCCAAATCGAAGCTCAAGCTCGCCAGCTTTTCGCGCTCGCAGGAATTCGAGGCCGATGCGCTGGGTATCGGCATCGCCGCCCGCGCCGGTTACGACCCTTATGGCTCGGTCCGCTTTCTCACCTCGATGGAGCACAATTCCGACCTGCGGACGGAGCAGACCAGCGCCATCAATCCGGCCGCGCCGGACTTTCTGTCGTCGCATCCGGCGACGCCGGAACGCATTACCAATGCGCTGTCCAATGCGCGCCAGTATCGCGCACCGGCGGCGGACACGCCGCAGCAACTCGCCGACGCCAAGGAGAATTATCTTTCCGACATCAACGGCATCGTTTTCGGCGAGGACCCGAGCGAAGGCTTTGTGCGCGGCCGCCGTTTCCTGCACCCGCGGCTCGGCTTCACCTTCACCGCGCCGGAAGGTTTCACCCTCGACAACACCGCGCAGGCGGTACTTGGCGTCAAGCGCGGCGGCGGCCAGGCGCTGCGCCTCGATGTCGTGCGCGTGCCGGCGGAGCAGACGCTCGCCGCCTACCTCACCTCCGGCTGGATCGAGAACATCGATCCGGCGACGGTCGACGACATCGTCATCAATGGTTTCCCGGGAGCCACCGCGGCGGCCAAGGGCGATCAGTGGGACTTCCGGCTTTACGCCATTCGCTTCGGCAGCGACGTTTACCGCTTTATCTTTGCCGCGAAGCGTCGGAATGCCGAAACCGACCGGGAATTCCGGGAATCGATCGGCACCTTCCGCCGCCTCAGTCTCGCGGAAATAGAGCAGGCTAAACCTTTACACCTTATGGTAGTAACCGCCGGCCCGGGCGACACCGTCGAGAAGCTGGCCAGCCGCATGGCGGTCGCCGACCGCGCCGTGGAGCGGTTCCGGGTGCTTAACGGGCTCGAACCCGGCAGCAAGATAAAGCCCGGCAGCGAAGTTAAGATCGTCGTCGAATAAGCCTGCAAACAGGGCCCGTCCGGCCTGTTCCACCGGCGGCGAGGTCTGCTATGGTTCGCCCAATGATGCGCCGAATGGCCTTCTGGGGGGAAGATACGATGCGTTATGTGAAGGGTGCCATGCCCTTCGCCGTAGCGATTGCGGTTGTTGCCGCAACCACGGCGGTTTTGTTTTACTTCAAAATTGTCGGCTTCGGACCGCACCATCCGATTTTCTTGTATCTGCTGCCGATCGCGCTGATTGCCTTTCTGTTCGGCAGCAGGCCGGCGACGCTGTTCGCGATCGTCGCGATCTTCTGCAGCACGTTCTTTCTCTACGATCCGGTTTACAGCTTTCACGTCGCCAATCCGCGCGAGTTCGGCGACCTGATCTGCTTCATGATGTTGGCGCTGATGACGGTGAAGTGCGCCGTCGAACTGTTGCGGCCGGTCAAGATCCCGGCTCGCGCCGCACCGCGTTTCGGACGTTCCTGAAAATCAGAATTGCGACGCGAGCTGATCGAGCCCCATGACGTGGGCGAGATTGCGCACTTCGTCTCTCTGCTCGGAATTGAAGCTCATGATCAGCGGGATAGCCGCCGATTTCAGATCCTGCACTTCAGCACTGTTGGGATCGGCCTGGGCGATCTGTGTCGCGGTGGCGGCGGCTTTGCCGCGCGCCTCGCGGGAGCGCGTATAAGCGAGATTGCGCAGCGCCGCCTCGACGGCAGGCCACATCTCTTCCTGGTCCGGGGTCAGATGCAGCCGCTGCTTGATGCTGGCGATCTGCGCATCGTTGAGCACGAAACCCGGCCGCTCGTTGACATTGCGGTGCGCGGCTGCGGCGAGCTTGGCGACATTCGCTTGCGCGGCGGCCGCGATCGAGGGTCGTGCCGGAGCGGCTGCGGCAACCGGCTTGCCCGTATTTGACGGCGGCGCGACGGCAACCGTCCGCGGCGATGCCGTAACAACGCTCTGCGCCGGTGCGGATTCGAGCGAGGCTGTCTGCAGTTTCGGCAACGAACCGGTCTGGCTGCCGGCCTGCGGCACCGCCGCCGTGATCGATGCCTGCACGGCAAGCGACTGCGGCGCCATCGGCTGCGGGTCCAGCAACGAGGACTGCGCCTGGCCGGTGTCCGCGGCGTTCGCCGCCACAACCGGCATCACCGATGAAATGGAATCGTCAGTGGAATCTTGCGGGAAGCGCAGCGCGACCATCTGGGCTGCTGAAAGCTGACGATTGTGCGACGCTGACGGATTCCATCCGCCAACCAGATAACCGACACAGCCTGCGATAAGAACTGAAACGGCCCGACCGCCCCACAACGCTCGCTTCCGCCGCATGCTCGGCGCTCTCCCCCTGACGCGTCCACCACCGCTATGTCCTTTCAAATGAAGCTTAATTTATGGCTAACCAAGGGCAAACGCGGGCCTCCAGTATTGGCATTGGCATGATGATACCGCGCCGCCGGTGGAATTCTGTGGTTTGCAACGAAAAAGGCCCGGCGTTGCCGCCGGGCCTTTCGCGATAAAACTTGAAGCGAGACCTCAGGCGGCCTCTTCCTCAACGACGGCTTCGTCCTCCGCCTCGGGCTTCGGACCGCGGCGCGGCCCTTTGGCCAGCGCAGCTTCGATCTCCTTGATCGCTTCAGTCTCGGTGATGCGCTGCACCGCAGAGACCTCGCGCGACAGCCGGTCAAGCGCCGCTTCGTAAAGCTGGCGCTCCGAGTACGACTGCTCCGGCTGGGTTTCCGACCGGTACAGGTCGCGCACGACCTCGGCGATGGCGACGATGTCGCCGGAATTGATCTTGGCTTCGTATTCCTGCGCCCGGCGCGACCACATGGTCCGCTTGATGCGCGCGCGGCCCTTGAGCGTCTCAAGCGCCTTCTTGACCATCGGCGTCTCGGCAAGCTTGCGCATGCCGACGGAAGCGACCTTCGCGGTCGGCACCCGCAGCATCATCTTGTCCTTGACGAAGTTGATGACGAAGAGTTCGAGCCGCATACCCGCGACTTCCTGCTCTTCGATGGCCACGATCTGGCCCACGCCGTGGGCCGGATAGACGATGAATTCGTTGGTCTTGAAACCTTGTCGTTGAGTCGTCTTCTTCGCAGTCATTCCCAAAGTTGCTCCTTCCGCCTCCGGCTTTGGCCGAACGGCGGGCTTCGCCACGCGATCCCTGCCCCGGGGCGATCGTCGCGTGATCTGTGTTGCCCTGCCACTTGCGCGGGAGGACTTGTTGGCCTTCCGGCTCATGCCGGCCGCACTCTTCTTCTGACGCTGACGAGTTTTAGCTGCCACTGCTCTCGCGTGGGTCTCACGCCTCTTTTGACGGTTTCCTCGAAAATCCCCCGGAAAAATAAGCTCCCAAAGGGTGGGAGCGGCATAACGGGGGCGCTTTTCATTATGTAACAAGCATATAGCACATTTTCGGCTAAAATCAAAGCGTTATGGCGCTGCGAAAACGCCACAGACATGAATCGCGTCTGAATAATTAATGACGGTTAATGCCGCAAACCGGAGCAGTTTTAGTCGCCACTGCCCGGATTTTGCGAAAAATGCTCTTCGAACTTGTTGGGTTTGCCTTCCCACTCCTTGGCGTCGGCCGGGGGGTCCTTTTTGGCCGTAATATTCGGCCAGGACTTGGCAAATTCCGCGTTGACTTTCAGCCACTTCTCAACGCCCGGCTCGGTGTCCGGCTTGATCGCCTCAACCGGACATTCCGGTTCGCAGACGCCGCAATCAATGCACTCGTCGGGATGGATGACCAGCATGTTTTCGCCCTCGTAGAAGCAATCCACGGGGCAAACTTCGACGCAGTCGGTGTATTTGCATTTGATGCAATTGTCGTTGACGATATAGGTCATCTGCACACTCTAGGCTGCCTTTTTGCGAGCCTTGCTCCTATCGCATGGGTCATAAGCACGCAAGGCGAGAGCTAACCGCCCTTCCGCCGGCAACGCCCCGATTTCAGGTTAAATCCTCATATAGCGACTGACTGGCGCCGGCGGGACCCCGCCGCTCGGCAAATCCCGTCACTTTGAGCACGCGAACGCTCCGGTCGAGCGCCACCGTAATCACATCGCCGGCGCGCACAAAACGGCCCGGTGCATCGATTTTGGCGCCATTGATCCGGACATAGCCGGCGCCTGCAAGCGAGGCCGCCGCATCCCGGGTACGCACCACCCGGGCATGCCAGAGCCAGCGATCGATCCGCTGACGGTCGGCAGCGCCCGAACCCTGGCGGGCGCTCTTGTCGGAAGATACGCCGTCCGTCGTGCTGCTCATGTTTTAGTTCACACCCATGCCTTAGCGGCCATGCCTTAGCGGCGCTCCTTGGCGTCGGCTTCGAGCTGGGCCTTGAGCGCGGCGAGCTTGGCGAACGGCGAGTTTGGATCTGGCGCCTTCTCCCGCTCGCGGCGATCGAAACGCGCCGACTTACCCGACGGACGATCGTGATCGCGTTGCGGCCGTTCGCGCTGCTGGCGGTCGAAGCGCTGCTCCGGCCGATGCCGGCGATGGCGTCGCTGCTGGCGTTCCGGCCGCTTGTCCGCATCACCACCCGATTGTTGTTCGGCCGATGGAGCCG
>Ga0070741_10017168_pt1 | contig 11930 bp, 11 predicted proteins | sample Coa_R1_4_FD_66440 | JGI IMG/M metagenome (GOLD analysis project Ga0070741, IMG submission 66440) | Surface soil microbial communities from Centralia Pennsylvania, which are recovering from an underground coalmine fire - Coalmine... | ecosystem: Environmental > Terrestrial > Soil > Unclassified ...
ACTCCCTTTCGGACTCGTGGCACCAGATAAACATCCGATCTCTGACGCCGATGGAATCGTGCTACTCCATTTTCATCCGATTGCTGGTGCGCCGCAAGGCGAATGGGGAACTCCTTTGAATCAAGGAATGTTTTGACGGCGCGGGCTGCTGTACGACCAGACTCGGACGCGTCAATCGCATCCGGCTCCATCATATAATCACCTGCGAAAAACACGCGCCCCCACGGTTGCGCCAATTGGTCGCGCACGGCGCGGCGCCCCGGCGAACCGGTGGCGGTGCCATAGCGCCATTTTTGAATAATCACTTGGTCAATAATTCCGCGGGCTTGCGGAAAGATTTGGTACAGATCTGCGAGATAGCGGTCGCGAATGCTCGCGTCGCTTTCGTCGAGGAGGGCTGCCGCGCGCTGCGCAACCGAGTACACGACCAGACTCCCGCGCGGTTGACGCGCCCCGTTTGTCCGCAGCGCATTCCCCGGATTAAAGAACATACAAAATGAACGCCCCGGCACGGCAAGCGCGTACAAATCATCCCAGGGCATCGCACTCATCTCGTTCGTAAACATTCCCGCGACGACAAACGGCGTATAGTGGATTCGGTCGAGTGCCGCCGCGCGCTCCGCTGGTAAATCTCGAATCAACTCCCGTACCAATGGCGCGGGCACGCTCACGATGCACGCCTGCGCGTGCATCAACTTTTCTTCTCCACGCTGGGTGTATGCTATTTCTACGCCCGCCGCGCCCTGATGAATCGCTGTAACCCGCGCACCGGTTTGGACGTGCGCGCCCAATGCGTTTTGCAACGCCAGAGCCAATTGCGCTGAACCGCCGACGATATTCAAGCGACTGGCGAGCCACAAGCGGCTGAATCCTTCCACGCCGACCCACGCGGAAATTTCCTCCAGTTCCCCAGTCAACCGATTCGCAATTACGCGCATCAACGCTACGACTTCGGGATGCATCGCGCCCAAGAATTGCGCGAACGTAATGCTGTCCAATTGCGTACGATATTCTGCTTGCTGCGCATTGACGTTCGCTTCGCCGGGATGATGTTCGCCGAGCAGTCCCGCGCGCCATTCTGCTACGCGCATTCGCAAACCGATTTGCGCCAGAGATATTCGCGCAGACGGGGAGAGCGGCAATCGCAGCAGCATACTTTCGGCGGAGTTCGCGCGAACGATACGCCCCTTCATGGCTACCGCGATGAAATGCCCTGACGGTTCGATAAGCGGAACGCCGACCTCATGCGCCAAAGTCGCCATCGGTCCGCCGAGTTTGAGAACATGCGCGCCAAGATTCAGCCAGTACGGTTCGCGCACCTCCGATTTGAGTCGCCCGCCCACGCGCTCAGCGGCTTCCAAGACACAGACATCGCGTTCGCGCAGCGACCACGCGGCGCTCAATCCCGCAATACCTCCGCCGACGATTACGATTTCATGTTGTTCAACCGACACGCTTCATCCACTTCGTTTCACTACTAAAATGCTTATGCAGCGCAGAGCGCACAGAGGGCGCAGAGAAAACTATTTTTTCAAAACCTCCGCGTTCTCTGCGCCCTCTGCGGCAAAATAACGCGGCGCGACCAAGCCGAATTCCCTGGCGAATTTCCACACCACACTTTGTTGCGCTTCGGTGAGCGGCTGAAACGGCGCGCGCACGCTGCCCAACGGAAACCCCATCCACGCCGACATTTCCTTTAGCGCGGCGAGAAAGCAGCCCTGTCGAATCACATAGTCAAAAAAGCGCGTCAGCCGCCGATTCAATGCTTCTGCCGCAACGAGATCATGTTCGACGCACGTCAAGCGCCACAATTCGCGCATCATGTCCGGCATGATGTTCGCGGGCGCAGTCACGATACCTGATGCGCCGAGACACATGGCAGGAAAGCCAAGAGTGTCCCAGCCTTCAAAAATCGGAATGTCATCGCCGATACGGTCCCGAATGATGGGAATATCGTCAATCACTTTGGTCGTGAGTTTGATCCATTTCACGTTCGTCGTGGCGACGATGTAGGCAAGGTCGTCGGGGTTGAGCAAAACGCCCGTGACGAACGGGTTATTGTACAGCATGATGGGGATGGAAATCGCGTCTGAAATCGCGGCCAAGTGGGCAAAAATGGCAGGTTTCGCAAGAGGCGCATAGTATGGCGGCAAAACGAACACCCCGTCCGCACCCACCGCTTCGGCGTGTTTGGCAAATGCAATAGCCTGGCGGGTTGCCATCGCGCCTACGCCCGCAATGACCGGCACGCGCCGCGCGCTTTGGGACACGACGATTTCCGTCTCGCGCCGCCGCTCATCATCGTCGAGATGATAAAATTCGCTGGTGCCTGCGTTGGGAAGGAGGGCGTGCACACCCGCCGCGACCAAGCGCTCGACCAATCCGCGCAGCGCGACTTGATCAATCGCGCTGCCATCGTCGGTAAAGGGCGTCAACAGTGGAACGACGATTCCTTCTAGCGTTCTCATCCTAGATTCCTCTCCACAGGCGCGGGTTCAGCGCCGTTTTGCTTGCTGAGGTCTTGGGCATCTTCCAATGGATTGAGCACGCGGCTCAAAAAGCGTCGTGTAAATGGATTAGATGGTGCGCCAAAAATTTGGCTCGGCTTGCCTTCTTCCACAATCGCGCCTTTGTCCATAACCAGAATACGGTCGCCAACCTGCCGCGCGAACCCCATTTCATGTGTGACGACCACCATCGTCATCCCTTCGTCGGCAAGTCCTTTCATCACGATCAAAACTTCGCCCACCAGTTCCGGGTCGAGTGACGCAGTTGGTTCGTCAAAGAGCATAATGCGCGGCTGCATCGCCAGGGCGCGGCAAATGGCCACGCGCTGCTGCTGCCCGCCCGAAAGTTGATTCGGATGTTTTTCGGCGTGCTCCGCCAATCCAAAACGGTCGAGCAGCTTGAGCGCGGCGGCGCGCGCTTCAGCGATTGGCGTCTTGCGCACCCAGACCGGTCCTTCCATGACATTCTCGATCACTTTGCGGTGCGGAAAGAGATTGATGGCTTGAAAGACCATGCCGATTTCTTCGCGCGCTTTGCGCAGCTCCGAGCTGTTGACGCGCACTGTTTTGCGTCCTGCCCCCGCGCGGAACAGCGTGACGCCATCCACCCACACTTCGCCCGTATCTGGCGGACCCAACAAATTGATCGTACGCAGCAGTGTGCTTTTGCCCGCGCCGCTCGGTCCGATCATCACCACCACTTCGCTGCGGTTTACTTCGAGCGAAACGTTTTTCAGGATGTGCGCTGCGCCGTAACTTTTGTTAATGTCGGTGAGGCGGATGAGTGTTTCCGATTTCATGGTGATTCAATTCAACCGAAAGCGGTCGGGCGAAAGTGGCGTCGGATCAATGACGGGCTTTTTGCCCGTGAAAAGTTCCATAATCAAGCGCCCGGTCACCAATGCGCGCGTATTGCCTTCCCCGGCGTGGCCGGTAGCGAGGATAATTCCAGTTGCTTGCTGCGTGGCACCAATGAGCGGCAAGCCATCGGGCGTCCAAGGACGCAAACCGGCGTAGGTGCGGATGATGCGTAATCTTGCAAGTGCGGGCGCGACCGTGACTGCGCGCTGCGCGAGTTGAGCCAGACGCGTTCGATTCACTTCGCGGTCAAAGCCCGCAAATTCGCGGCTGCTGCCGATAAGGATTTGTCCACTTGGTAGCGGTTGCAAAACGGTGGCAACTTGGGGTGGCAAGGCGGTGGGTTCATTGGATGGCATACCCGCTTGCAACGTCGCGTTCACACTCTGCTCATAACCCGCTTCGGAAATATAATAGCGTAGAAATTTAGGCGCTGGCTCGGTCACAAGAATATGTCCTTTGAGAGGATGCACTGGAAGCTGCAACCCCGCCAGCTGTCCGACCATGCGGCTCCAGGCGCCTGCGCAAATCACTACCTGCTCGGTAACGATGCGTTCGCGTTCGGTGATTACGGCAGTGACGCGGCTCGACGCGATCTCGATTGCTGTCACGTTCGTATTTGTCAAAATCGTCGCGCCGTGTTCACGTGCGCGCCGCGCATTTTCATTCACTACACGCATCGGCGATACTTGGCCCATATCTTGTAAAAGCATCGCGCCGGTGATCTCTGGTGAGAGTCGGGGCTCTGCCTCGCGCAGCGCGTCGGCGTCCAGCCATTCGCAGGTGTAACCCATCTCGAGCAGGTGTGGCAGTCTCGCCCGGAAGAGCGGCGCTTGGTGCCGATGGCAAACCACCAGCGCGCCGCAACGCGAGTAATCAATCGGCGCGCCTTGCTCCGCCAACGTTTCATATTCTCGAATCGCGGCGCGGTCCAATCGCAAGTTATAGTCATCGCTTAGCGGACTGAAACCGATGCCGCTTTGACAAGCGCTAGATGCGCCCGCCGCCAAACCCAGTCGTTCGACCAGAATCACGCGCACTCGCGCTTGCGCCAACGCGACCGCGCACGCCGTTCCGATTATTCCCCCTCCAATTATTACTACATCTGTCGCCTGCATGTATTGATTCACCCGGAGGCTGCACGCCGTTTATAACACCTCCGCGCGCTCCGCGTCCTCGACGGCGGGATTCGGGGCAACGAGCCAATCTGCCAACGGCACCGGACGCAGGGGCGGGCGAATGCGCCACGGCAGCTCTTTATGCGGCAACGTAAATTGATGTTGTGTGCGCAGCCATTCAATCAAAGCGGGATGGCAGATTCGTCCCTGACACAAGCCCATCCCGAGCCGCGTGGCGGTCTTTACCGCATAGGGCGTGGCTGGATTATGGGCGAGCGCGGCTTGGGCAGCGGCGAGCGAAACGTCTTCGCAGCGACAGAGCATTGTCGTCTCGTCCGCCAAAGTCCACAACCCATCGCGTGGCCGGTACGCCGTGCGCACCCATTCTGCGACGCGCCCAAGATGCGCGAGCCGCGTCAACACGGGTTGTCGCGCAATCGCATACTGGTCACTGGTCATGTGGCTCGTATCGAGCGCCGCCGTCAAGCCAGCCAGCTGTCCTTCCGCTATCGCTACGCGGACGCCGCCGATGCCAGTGATTTCTCCTGCTGCATAAATTTGGGAAAGGGATGTGCGCAGGGCGTCGTCGGTGTGTACGAGAAATTCGCAGGTGTCTGCGCGATAGCTAATTTGGCAGCCGAGCGCCTGGGCGAGTTCTAACTGCGGCACGAATCCAAAACCGAGACAGACCGCATCTACCTCCACGCTCTCGGCTGTTCCCGGCAGCGGATGCCACTGCGAATCCACACGTTGAATCGTGGCGCGCGCAACGCGTTCCATTCCTTCGATGCGTGTGACCATCGCGCCGTAGCGTAGCTTGACGCCGCGTCGGGTCAGCCGGGCTAGAAAGCCAACAGTTTGTTGTAAAATTTCGCGGTCGCGTCCGATGACAGCCAAGCCGCGCAGGGCAGTTACGAACGGCGTTGCCTCGACGACCTGAACAGCGCAGCCCTTTGCCGCAAGGTCATCCGCGACAGAGAGCAGAAACGGTCCCGCCCCTGCGACCAGCACGCGCTTGCCCGGGGTAACGCCATGCGCTTTGGCGAGCGTAGATGCGCCGCCCGCCGTGAATACGCCTGGCAGCGTCCAGCCCGGTAGCGGCACTGGGCGGTCGTACGCGCCCGTTGCCAATACCAGTGCATCGTAGGCGAGGTCAAATCCACCCTGCGCTTGACTCCAGATTGTCAAAGTGCCTTGCTGCGGAGTATCGACAACGACACTCTGATTCAGAACCAAAACGCCGCGCGCGTTTTGCGCAAACCAACGCGGCGACCCTTCGATCTCTGAGCTTGGCCTGCCGCGAAAATACTGTCCACCCAGCCGCGCATGCTCGTCAATCACGGTGACGCGCATTCCATGTCGCGCGGCTTGTACTGCTGCTGCCATCCCCGCAGCCCCGCCGCCGATGACGACCAAGCGCCGCGCAACGGTCATACGGGCGTGCCCAACTCAATTTCAAGTTCAGGCGCTGCTAATGTTATGCACGCTCGTACGTTGGGCATTCCGTTGACCGTCACCAAACACTCATTGCATATGCCAATGGCACAATACACGCCACGCAGTTGCCCCGCCCGCGAGCGGCGCAACTCGTAAACACCAGCGCGTAACAAACATGCTGCAAGGGTATCTCCCGCGTAGATGTCCAGCTCGCGCGCGCCAAGCCACAGCGTCCCGATCCGCGATGAAGGCATTGTTTCAATTCACCAATTTCAGGCGGTGCTCCAACCACGAATTGCCCGCAACCAGGAACAAGCCCAAAGAGGTATAAAGGATAGTGACAAACAAAAAGACCGACCAATCGGCGGTACGATTCATAACCTGCCCGGCTTTTGCCATCAGGTCTTCCAGCCCCACGAGGAACACGAACGGGGTCGTCAGCAGCAGCCCAGCCACCGTATTGCCAATGGCAGGCAAGATCATTCGAATCGCTTGCGGAAATGTCACGCGCCAGAAAATCTGAAAGCGTGTCATGCCGAGCGCCGCCCCTGCTTCCTGTTGACCGCGGGGCACCGCCTGGAACCCGGCGCGATAATTTTCCGCTAGATATACACCGGCATTCAAGGTCAAGACCAGAATCGCGGTCTCGAACGCTCCGAGCTTGATACCAATTAGAATGGGCACTGCGGCGAAGAAAGCCAGCAGTTGCACCAGTAGCGGCGTACCGCGAAAGAGTTCAATGTAAGCCACCGCCGCCAGCCGCGCCGGCCAAAAGCGGCTCATCCGAATCACTGTAACGACTAATCCCCACAAAATCGTACAGACACAGCCAACCGCGAACGTTTCCAGCGTGACGACAAAACCTTCCGCCAAGCCGCCATTCGTCCAGTAGTTCGCCCACCTGGTGATGACGTCCACAGATGCTCCGCGCGGTTATAGATGTACGATCAAACGGCGCTCCAGCAGCGCCAAGATCCGTGACATTGGATATGCCATGATGAAATAGGTCAGCGCCACGACGAAATACAACTCGCTGGTGAAATAGGCATTGATAATATTGCGCGACATGCCCGTGATGTCTTTTGCGCCAATCACTGCGACAAAGGCCGAGTTCAATAGGGTGACAATTATTGTTGCCCCAATTGCAGGCAGCATCAGGCGCAGCGCAATTGGCAGAACAACGCGCCGCCGCACTAACCATTCTGACATGCCCAGCGCTAGACCCGCTTCGATTTGTCCTGAGCGTACATGTTGAATGCCCGAGCGAAAAATTTCCGCCATGAACGGCGTGAGCAAGATGCCGAGCGCCAACATCCCGGCATACGCGGGCTCAATCGTGTAAATGGTTGAAACGATTGAAAAGTAAACGAGCAGGAAAAAAGGCGGAACCGGAATCGTCCGCAAGACCGCAATCGCAATTTGCGCTGCGCGTGCAACCAGCGGTACTGGTGCCAACCGCGCCAAGGCAAGCATCAAGCCCAACATCATTCCAATCAGCACTGCGCCCAGCGTCACTGTCAGCGTCACCATGAACGCAGCAGGCAGGCGTTCGAGATATAGAGTCAGCGCCGTCCGAAAATTTTCGGTCGTAAGAAACATAGTCCGTGCTAGTCTGCCTTACCCAAGTTAGTTGACACCCCCGTATCCCATTTTCTGAAGACCCGATGGAATTCCCAATAGATGGCATCTCGCCTGTAAACCATTTATGGTAACGCCGAATCACTCGTACCTGAAACGTGCCAGCAATCGCTCTTTGTGGGAAGACCGCTGTCACCGTGACGCGCTGCCGAGCAAGCTGTCCCTGAACTGCGTACCGCAGTTCAGGGACAAAGACGGCGAGCAGAGGGGGTTACTGCTCCCAGCTGGGGCGCTGTGCCCAAGGGCCGGGCACCCACATCGAATTAAAGGTAAAGTCCTGGGACTTGCCAAAACTCGTACCGATAGCCGTCGGACCCGGCGCGAGTAGCACAGAGGTGTTGACCCCCGGAAATGCCGAGCGGTATGCATTGGAGATTACATTTTGCTGCCAGGCAGCCGTAATTGCCTGATTCAGTGCGTCAAGCAACGCCTCGTTACCCCATTTCGCGCCCCATGCGTACGCCACGCCAGAGCTGTAGTTATTGGCGTTACGCACCCAACCGATGCCAGCCCCCGCGATCTTTGGGTCAGCGCCTGCGGCAACAGCATAGTCGAGCGACGAGCCGACAAAACCTTTCGCGGTGCCATCCACCAAAGCCCCGAGTCCCGCCGCCGCGTCTGCCACTTCGCGCACCTGCGCACCGGTCGCTTTTATATCTGCAATGCGCGGATTCCCCGCCACCACAGCAATGGGACCGTCTTTGATGTCTTCCCACTTGGTATAGCTGGGGTAGGTACCATCCTTTCCAGGCGCGACATAGATATAGTCAGGGTTGAAGGCGATGGGAATAGTCTGCCAATATTGGTGACTCGCCGACTCGGTTGCCGCCAGCGCTCCGGCTCCCACATCAATCTGTCCATTTTTCAACGCAGCCGCCATATCCGTCACAGCGACTGCTTTGAGCGTCAAGCCCAACTTGCTCGCGGCGAACTTGAGAATTTCGGCTTCGGGCCCCGATAAGCCATCCGCTGTGAGTTTCAGCAGCGGCGAATCCGCCAATACTCCGACGGTGAGAACCCCCGGCGTTACCGTCTTGATGTTTTGCGGATAAACCTCGCCAGCCGGCGGCACAACTCCTTCTTCCCAAGGACCAGGGATGTACGTGCTCTGCCCAGGTGGCGGTTGAAGAAAGAGCTGATATTCTGGCGCGCCTTGCAAATTGCGCTTGACTGTCTCTTCGACCAAGCCCGTGCGGTGAAGCTTGATGACGCCTGCGCTCAAGGCGCGAGCCAAGTTTGGCGCATCTTTATTGATGCCCAGCGCGTTCAGGTCGGACGTCACGCGCGGTCCTTTGATAATAATCGAGACGAGTTTGGACGCTGGACCATCGGGTGCGAACAGCTTGCGCTGGACATGTGTAAACGCGCCGACCGCGCAGCCCGCCGCCGCTTTGTTCACCACGTCCAGATAGCAGGCATCCGGCGAATCAAAGGTGTGAATGTTAATGCCCAGTTCTTCCCAAATTGGCACATAGTAATAGCCAACGCCGGTAGCGAGCGTTAATTTTTTCGCCGCCGCATCTTCCCACGAAGGAATATCGGTGCCCGGCAGCACCGCCATGGTTTCGGGACCAAAGAGCCACGCCGGGCTGTAATACAGAATATGGGCGCGGGGCTGTGTGATGCTCAATCCGGCTGAAATCACGTCAATGCGATGGGATTGCAGGGCAGGAATCAAGGCGGGAAAAGCGAACGGCGCGTAGACCGGTTTGAGTCCCAAATCCACTGCCACTTGTGTAATCATCTCGCCAAACAATCCCGTCGCCTTGCCGTCTTTGACTTCGAAGATTCCCGGTTGCGGTTCAAAGCCAATAACAAGCTCGCCGGGAGTAATCAATTCCAATGTCGCGGCTTGGGACGCGGCTGTGGTGGGCTGTGCGCCAGCGACGGGAGTCACTTGGGCTTGCGTGGGTTGTTGGACAAGGGGTTGGATGGGCTGCTGCGCGCACGCGACAATCGCCATGAGCGCGGCGGACAAGACCAGCCCGCCGAGCAGCGGAAGTACTCGAAACTTGCGCTTCATGCTGAACCTCCTTTTTGGTTAGCATTACACACGTTCGACAAATCTGAGATGCCGTGAATTCTGGCTTGTGGGAAAGAGACCTCCTTCTGCTCTATGATCAGGACAGATAAATCGAAACGAGAATTGAAATTAGCGGGGTTCTAAAACGGCAGCGCGAGAATGAATCGCCTCTTCGAGAGCCTTTTGCCCTGCTTGCGCATGCCGTCGTGCACAAGCCTCTGCCTCAGCGGGATTGCCGCTGCGGAGTGCCTCAAGCAATTCGGTATGTTCTTGAAGCGAATAGGCCCGGCCAACCCGACCGAGAAACTCTTTGTGATAGAGCTGATGGGGCAGCCAGAGGTTTTCAATCATTTCCTCCAGCATTCGATTGCCTGTCGCGCGCGCAATCAGCACGTGGAATTTCGCATCGAGAGCCGCTTGGGCGAGTAAATTATCTGGGTCTTGGGCGAGGGCAGTCTTGGTTTCTTCCAAGATCGCTTCCAGCGCGTCCAATTGGGTAGGGGTGATCTGCGCGGCGGCAAGGCGCACGCTGAGGCTGACTAACGAATCCAGTACCACTACGAGGTCATATACATCCTTGATATCCCATGACCGCACATACGTGGCGCGTGAGCCATCCCGCACCACAACTCCCAGTTTTTCCAGCTTGTGAATTGCGTCTCGCACCGGTGCGCGGCTGACACCAAATTGGGCAGCAACTTCCAATTCGGTAAGGCGCTCGCCGGGCTGGATTGCTCCTTCCTTGATTGCCTCAAGGATTTTCGTGACCGCCCAATCGGACAAATCGCGGTATTCGGGACTGGCTCCTGGAACTGGCATTCTGTTCTTAGCGTATTAATTGTATACTGTATATAACATATAATATACCAATTAATTTGACATTGTCAATAGAATAATTGTTCAAGATCTGCCACAGTTTGCAGAGAGTTTCCCATTTTTTGCAGATGCGGACTCTCATGCCCAGTTCGGCTTTTTCAAACCGCAGTGCCATTTCGACTTGCCAACGCCGGGCATACGCAAACACGATCTGCCAGGCATCGTCGAGGGTTTCCAGCGATTCGTTCCACCAAATTTTGATAAAACGAATCATCATCGTCCACCGCAATGACACTCGTCAACAGCGTATTCAGTGCAGCCAGCACAATGCTGCCAAAAAATGCGTCCAGCGCGCCATTCACAAACAACCCCGGCACCAGCCACGCCGTCAGCACCAGCGCAATCGCATTCAGAAAAAACCCAACAATGAAAATCGCAATCAACCCGAACGGCAGCGCCAGCAAAAGAATCAGTGGGCGAATCAGAAAATTCACAATGCCCAATAGAAACGCCGCCGAGGTAGCGACAACCAACGGATTACTGCCCTCCGTAAAACCAATCCCCGGAAAAATCGCCGCCGTGAACAACAGCGAAGCAATATCCACCACCCAGACGACGATAAATCGGAATACCGTGCGCGCGAATGTGAATTTCACGTCTCAAGCGCCTCGATGCTGCAGGCTAGAGGAAGGGACCCTCTGTGCCGCGATGCCACCCCTGCCCTCGCTAAAAAAGCATTAAGCCTCATGCCGAGGTCGCCACGGCTCGTCCACGTGCGCGAGCCAGACCAGCTCGGGGTCGAGCGCGCGTACTCGCCGCTGGCCTTCGGTGTGCGGCTCGTCGAGCTCGCCGAACCAAACCGCCACGTCGCCGCCGACGACGATCGGACGCCCGCCAGTCTCGACGACGACCATCTGCGACCCGCGTGTGTGGCACGGTGCCGGGACGAGCCGGAGCCCGGGAAGCAGTTCGAGCTCGTCGTCAACCGGCACGTACCGCACGCCGGGCGCATCAACCCACTCGCGAATCGTATAGTCATCCCTGCTGCGCGCGTCGTCGAGCTCCCGACGCTGGACGTAGATCGGTCTGCCAGCGAAGAGGTGGTTACCACCACAGTGGTCAAAGTGCAGGTGTGTGTTGACGACGATGTCAATGCCGGCGAGGTCAAAGTCCTGCTTGCTCAAGGGAAGGAGGTGGGGATCAAGATCAGCCACCGCCGGGTGCAGCTCCGTCAGGCCGGTGTCGACCAGCACACGCCCATCGGGATGGTCAATGACGTGCACATAGACCGGCATCCGCTCGCCCTGGGCGAGCAGGTCGGCAACGCGGACTGGCGTGATGGTGATTTTCTTTTTCATGGTTCTTATTTTACCGAATGTTCTATTTCGATTATTTGGCGGCAAATTCTTTTGTCGGTAGCACTCCATTCAAGTGTGGTCAGTTTGCCCATTGTTGAATGAGTTGTTTCATCTGTTTGGAAGGGCGCCCGCGCAGGGTTGGCGGCGTCCAACGTGGTAAGGGTACATGGTAGAG
>Ga0070741_10017169_pt1 | contig 11930 bp, 12 predicted proteins | sample Coa_R1_4_FD_66440 | JGI IMG/M metagenome (GOLD analysis project Ga0070741, IMG submission 66440) | Surface soil microbial communities from Centralia Pennsylvania, which are recovering from an underground coalmine fire - Coalmine... | ecosystem: Environmental > Terrestrial > Soil > Unclassified ...
GCGTTGTAGACGGCCATCACCATGGAACTGAGAAATGGCGGCTGCGAGCGCGTCAGATAGTAAGTGCGGTTTGCGTTGAGCACCGTCCCATAATGCTCGATCTCGAAGAAGAAGTTTTCTACCATCCCGCGGGCCAGGTCGGTGCGGCCGTCGCGCAGCAGACCGACAATGATGAAGTAGCTGTCCCATCCATACATCTCGTTGAAGCGGCCGCCAGGAACGACGTACTTGTTCTCGAGGTAAAGCAGTCCGGGCGGGTTGATGTTGCTGCTGTCGATTTCGCCAGGACCGTGGATGACTTTCGGCAAACGTTCGACATCCACCTTGCAGCGTTTTTGCAGGTCCTGCACGGCGGCCGGCGTTGGCAGGTCGGCCGGCAGATACATGATCGAAGTAGCGGAAACCTTAGGATCGACGACAGAGTCACAGCTCGACATGGAACGTGTGAGCTCATCCCAACCATGTTGAATGTACTGGCGGATCGGGGCCAGGCCCGAAGCAGGCGCTTGTGCAAACGTTGCGGACGAAAAACCTAGCAGCGCAACTGCGATCAGGACTGGGCTTAGAAATTTGCTTTTCATATGAAATAGAAATAGCAGAGATAGTTGTCAGTTCCGAGTTCCCTGTTCTCAGTTCTTCGAAATTGGCTAACGGAAGTACACCCAGAGAGCCACCACCGTGCCCGCCAGCAGCATGCTGAAGGCGACGTTCAGTTGGTGCTCGCGGGGCGTCTCGCGGGCCGGCTTCCTTGCCGGGGTTGGAATACCAACTGGCTCTTCGGGCTTCTCGTCAACAGTCTCAAAGGTCAATCCCGCCAGTTTGCGGCGCTCCGGCGCAGGCGTGAGATAGCTCACGATGATCAGAGTCAGGCAGCAGATCACGAACATGAAGATCGCGTAATGCAGAAAGTTCATCCCCACAATCCACTGAACGATGCCCGACGCTGACGGTGCGCCCTGCGCGCGGGCCACAATTTCCAGTATGAAGCGCACCGCTCCGAGGACGAAACCGACGAGCAGTGACGCGATTGCGCCGGCGCCATTCAGCCGGGGCCACAGAATTCCCAGTACAAAACATGCTGCAATGGGCGGGCTGATGTAGGCCTGCACGCTTTGCAGGTAGATATACAGCTGGCTGCTGATGAGGTGAATGAACGGCACCCAGAGCAGTCCAAGAATCACCATCACCACGGTCGCACCGCGTCCGAAATTGACCAGTTCGGATTCCGAGGCTTGCGGCCGGACACGCTTATAGAAATCGAGAGTCGCCAACGTCGAAGCGGAGTTGAATACCGAACTCATCGATCCCATCAAAGCGGCCAGCAGCGCGGCAATCACCAGTCCTACAAGGCCGGTCGGAAGAAGATTGATGATGAGAGTGGGATAGGCGATGTCGCCATTCAAGACTTGGCCGTTGGGTCCAAACTTGAATAGATCGCGGTAGAGTGCAAGTGCCATTACCCCCGGCAGGACGAGAATGAATACCGGCAGGATTTTGAGAAATCCCGCAAAAATTGTGCCCGCCTTAGCGTGACCCTCATCTTTAGCCGACAACACGCGTTGCACAATCACCTGGTCGGTACACCAGTACCAGATTCCCAGGATTGGCGCGCCGAAGAATATTCCGGTCCAGGGAAAATCCGGGTCATGCACCGGCTTGATCATGTGGAAATAGTCGGGTGGAACTGCAGCCCGCAAACCGGCCAATCCCCCGACGCGGTGAATCCCGATAAACGTCATTACAATTGCGCCGGCCAGCAAGATGAGCGTCTGCACCAGGTCGGTATAGATGACTGCTGCCAGTCCGCCCGCGACGGTGTAAATGCCGGTTGCGATCACCAGAATGACGGCCGCAGTCAGAGGTTTCCATCCGGCCACGCGCTCTAGCACAACTGATGCTGCATATAAGTGGACCGAGATCTTGGTAAATACGTAGGCAATGATCGAGATACTGGCCAGATAAACTGAGCACTGGCGGTTAAACCTGCGTTCGAGGAACTCCGGCATGGTGAAAACATTCGACCGCAGGTAAAACGGCACAAATACCCATCCCAGGATGAGCAGAATCAGGCAGGCCAACCATTCAAAATGACCGACCGCTAACCCGGTACTGGCGCCCGATCCGGCGAGACCGATGAAGTGCTCGGTCGAAATGTTGGAGACAAACAATGAGGCGCCGATCGGCAGCCAGCCGATATCGCGCCCAGCGAGGAAGTAGTCGGTCGAGGTACGTTCTTTCCGCGAAAAATAAAAGCCGATCGCGAATACCACCAGGAAGTACAGTCCGATAATGGCCAAGTCAATCGAGGCCAGGGTGCGGTGTGTCACAGCCGCAGCATGATTCATGGGCTCCGCTCAGGTGGTGGATTGTGACCCCAGCGTCTTTGCCCCGACAGCATACAGGGCAGAGGTGCTCCTGCCAACAATGATCTCGAGGCTGCGGCAGATCAGGAGCACATCGCGGGAGAGAATCGCGGGAAAGCGAGCGGCGCGGCGGAGAAAGGAGCCACCGCGCCGTCTCGAGCCGACTACCTTCTGGCCGCATCGGCGGCTGTGGCCAACTGGGTCATGAAGCTGAAGAAGTCCGGCGACTGGCCAACGAAGAGGCCATCCGCGGTAAGCGCCTTTAGTGCACCCATCGCCGCACCCTTGGTGGCCGTCGGACGGATGATCGAACATGCGGGCAGATCACGACTCAAAAAAATCGTAGGTTCCGGCATGATTAGGTTGGTCTGAAAATCCTCGCCTCCAAGTGGCGGCGAATTCAGGTCCGGGAAGGTGACACTTACCCCTGTCTTCGGATCAACGATATCGATCAGCACGGGGGCATTCCCCGCCTTATCACTCCAGGTCTGAAAATGAGCGATTTCTGTTCCCCCGATGCTCAGCACCACCCGGAGCACCTCTGCATTGCTGACCCGCTGCCCCAGTTGCGGGTACAAGCTGGTGCCGCCCTGCTCGATCGTGGCGAAGTGAAAACCAGCTGTATTGGCGATTGCCTGCGTAAAGTCGGAGATCCCGTTGGGCTTGCCGGGGTCGGGCTGCACGTCGTCGTCGGTCCGCGGAATCGCAGGGTGCTGATGAACCGCCAGGGTGGGGATCGCCTGCGGCAGAACGTCACCGAAATCAGGATTCTTGGTACGGCTGCGATAGCGAGTGTACCAGGTGGTGTCGACCGTGAGCTGCATGAGATTTGTCAGCCTTCCGATCTGCTGCGCGCCAGTGGCCTTGCTGCTCGGGAGCGTTCGGAAGCGATCCAGGTCCACCGGTTCGGCGCCTTTCGACACCAGGTACGCATTGATGAACAACTCGTGAGTCATCTCGTCTTCGGTGTTGTCGTGGATGTACTGCGGCATGTCTTCGTCCAGTACCTCCAAAGCCGCGGTATAGAGCGGACTGCCGCTTCCGCCGGGAACCTCGCTGTCCTGGACTCCACCGAGTTCGTTGTACTGCTGCCAAAGGTCGGTTTCGAGAATCTCCGCCGCTGCAAGAAATCTCAAGATGGCCGCATCGCCCTTTGTAATCGAGCTACTTTGTTGGCCCAAGACTACGCTGGGTAGTAGCGCTCCGGCCGACGCGGCTGCGCCCGCAAAACCAACGCCCTTTAGAAATGATCGGCGTCCAACTCGGCGCCGGAGCGTACGTATTTCTTCATTTTTTGGGGCCGTCTCCGAAGACGACGATTCCGTGACTGGGAAATCTTTGTTTGCCATAGTACGCGCTCCAATTCGTGTGAATGTTTTCGGCGATCTGTTTCTGATCTGCCGTGGAGTAGCGTATGGCCGGAGGAGAATCCTGGTGTCAGGGCGGAGTCACGCCACAGTCATGCGTGTGTAACAAATTTGTATGTTGCTGGAGACAACCGGTGACGTGTAGGCGTTCACCACAAAGACACGGAACGAGATAACGCCATTGAGGGAGGGAATCATTGAACGATTGACATGCCTTGGCTCAATGACTCACTGGGGAATTCCTTTGCTGGTACGAGGTGATCAGCTCGTGGTTATGCGGCGGACTTGCCCTGGTTTTTCTCGATGCGACTGACTGCCGCGCGTGCCTTGGCCTCAGCGGCCGCGCGAGTCGGAGCCTCGCCCGTTTCCAACACCTGCTCGGTGGGATAGAGCCGGTAAATTGTGTACCGCCAGTTCAGCCGCAGCTGGGTTTGCGGATCGACTGCTTGCTCCAGATCGTAACCGTAATTGCCTTCGCGAATGCGCATTATGATTCTCCAAAAGATAAAGACGTGAAACTGCCTGCTTCATATGATGCTGCGATCTTTCTCTCGATCGTTAAATAGCCAATGAATTTTGTGGAGTGGCTTGTGGCAGAAAGGAAGAGTGAGCGAGTCTCACTCGCATGTTCAACGAAAGCTTTCAGAGCATGGCGCAAGCTTCAGTCAGCTTGTCCATAACCTGTTCGACCAGCAGCTTACGACGCTGCAGGCCAGCTTTCGCTTTGGGATCGTGTGTGCGCGATATCTCGTCGGTGAGACTTTGTTTTTGCACAGTAGCCAAGCTCAGCAGGTACTCCAATTCATCAAAACCGAACTCTAGTTTGCGAGCCAGAACTCTGTCCAGGATATCCTCAGTCGATAGTGTCGGCAGCCCGGGAGAACGCCGAGTCTCCTCCAGTAACATGTTCGCGACCACGTCAAACTCTTCTGTTTCGAAATGCAGCTGCATACATGTTCCCTTTCGGGTCTAGCGAGCGGCAACGCGCGCCACCGCATGCACCGTCTCCGCACGATGCGCGTTTTCATAACCAGTGGCAGCGAAGTACAAGGCCCGATCGAAAAACAGCTCGAGGGAATGGAGCAACTCGATTTCGCCCCAAAGCTCTACCGGTTCCTCCAGCAGCCCTTCGGTCCACAAGTACTCCCAGAGGAATTCTTTGGTCATCGACATAGCCCAAAAGAAATGACTGAAGGGGACGCCTTGTCTTGCACGTCGCGCACCCAAGCCGACATAACGCTCTTCAATTTCCGACTCAGTCCTGCTAACCAGCCAGTCGGCAAGATTGTGGAAGACTTCGCGAGTCCGTCGGTCCACTTCATCCGCCGGAACTCTATGCATCAATTCGCTGCATCTCTCGGAGGTTTTTAGCCGGTGCACCAATCCCGCCGAAAGGCGGTCTGCATGTGCCTCGATGAGCTGAACCAGCCGCGCGGCGAACATAGTTCCCTCCACGACCGCAGTTTTTGGTTTCTAGGGAAATGCTGCGCGCTTTATCTGATCACCGGCAGTGATGCAGGTCACAACGACGATGGGCAGTCTGATAGGAATAGCAAAAATGGGAAAACTCTCAGCGGCACCCGCCTGATTCGATCAAGCGGAGCTTATCAGCCGCTGCGCTGTTGCCCTTCTTTGCCGCAGCGACCAGCAGCAGGCGGGCCTGATCGCAATTCTTCGCGACGCCATCGCCTCGAGAATACAAGTCAGCCAGTAAGAGAGTGGCGGTCGTATTCTGCTTTCCAACAGCCTTCCAAAGCCACTTTGCCGCTTCCGACGTATCTCGTGCATGGCCTACGCTGCCGAGGAAGTGCTGGGCGAGCACGAGTTCCTGGTTGCCGTTCATGGCCTCGGCAGTTTGCGGCTCTTGCGTTTCGTTGCCAGCGCCGCGCAAAGGCTCACGATCAGCTGCCTGGTTCGGCTCGCGGGTGGGGATGCTTGTACGCTCTGTCTTGGTAGGGGCTGGCCGTTCTGCTTCCCTGCCAGCCGGCTCAGGAGCGGACGACATCGCTTCAGCGGCGACCGGCGGCTGCGCTGCGGGCGTTTGACTGGCCGGAGCAACTGTCGAACTGGATGGTTGACTGCTTGCCGGATCGCTTTGGGGCGCGTTCTGCGGACCGGCGATCACCTGTTGCACTTCGACCGGCTTGCGCGATAACCATTCCAAGCCGCCAAAGGCCGCCAGCAGGAACAAAATCCCCAGTACGGCGTACTTGCCCCAACCCACACGCGACTCAGGTTCCGCCACATCAAAGCGAGTGAGCGTTCGCTCGCGAATCCATTCCGTATCGGCCGGCGCCGATTGCGCGGCAGCATACAACGCGCTTTCTGGTTCATGCCGCGGGAAGCTTAAGACCTCCTCGGTTTTCAAGGTCGGGAGCTCAAGTAATTTTGCCCCACAGATCCCGCAGAATCGCTGTGATAATTTGTTCGCAGCGTTACAGGCGGGGCATATGCGGTGTTCTTGCATGGGGGACACCTCAGAGATTTTGTGAACTGGGAGGTCCTCTCCATTCGCGGTGCCCTCGTTGTGTTGCAGCTCGCGCAGGAGTTTGACGACAGCTTCTTCGCGTTTCTCGGGCGGAGTCGTGAAATACACTTGGGCCCAGCGCCCGAGATTGCGGCCAAGGGTGGGGTTATGCAGCGGATTCAGCTCGGGATTGGGCAAATCCGTTGTTTGACGCAACTTTTCCCAAGGTTCGGCCAAAAGTGATTTCCTCAGGCTGGATTACAGCCATTCCACTCTCAAGTGGATGCGGTTGTCAAACCTTGCGCCTGAAAAAAAGATCATGTAGACGCTGGCCTGCAGCTTCTTACCTACAGACTCTGCGGGATGCGGGCTCGAACTGGTCCTGCTGGGCTTCGCGCTGGGTGGAGTATTTGCCTCCGGGAGTCTTGCCGTACAGATCTGCCCCGGGGCAATAGTAGGTCGCAGTGTGAATGTCTTCCCAGACTGCGATGTCTGGATCGCCGCGGTACGCCGGAGTGGAGGGTGCCTCGGCGAGGCCGAGGGTCACCAGTGTTTGTTCAAAAAGAGTCAGTCTCGGCTTCGGTGCGTGCTTCCCCTTCTGCGCCGTTGAAGTGGAAGCCGACGCGGTTCCATCCCCTGTCCCTGATGTTCCCCAGCCTGAGATTGCCAGCAGTAGCAGCATCGCAGCGATAGCAACGTACACCTTCGCCCGATGGTCTTTCCACAACCGTTGCAGCCGTCCATCGCTGGGGGATTTTACCGAGTCCAGCCAAGTCTTCGCGTGCGAAGCCGAAGTCCACCTCCAGGGCCGGTCAATGTCAGACCCGGTGACCAGTTCCGCATCCGCGCTTTCCTGCTGCGGAACTGCCATGGTGATGGCGAGAGTTTCGCCGGTATTGTTTCCCGATGTCGAGAACTCGTGGGACGTATCCTCGATGGCAGAAAGGCCGGTACTCAAGCCGGTGCCGGCGCCTGCTGCGGCGGCAGACTTTTTATGCTCGGACGCCTCTTTGAGGTGCCACATCGAAGCCCACTTGCTTTGAATGTCACCGCCGGGAGCCACCCGCATCCCACAGACGCCGCAGAAAGCTTCATCCTGACCAACGGTTTCGCCGCAGCCCCTGCAGGACAGAACTGGTTCGGCCGCGGGTTCGGCTTCCATCGCAGGCTGTGGTTGGGTTTCGGGTCGGGGCGGAAGCACCGCAGTGGCGAGCCGGTCCAACTGGGGCTTCAGCTTCTCCAGCACATCCATCATCGTGGTTCGCTCGTCTACGAGAGCACGCTTCCATTTCATTTCTGCGGCCCGGCTGAGTGCCTCCGCAGCCAAGCCGGCCATCAATTGAGAAGTGCGCACATCATGCTGACTGAACCCATCGCGCCGATCGAAGCGTACCTCAAGCACCCCCGCGACTCGGTTGTCATGGTGGATGGGAACCGCGATCAATGACTTAGTTTCTGTCCGCTGGCAAAGCTCGGTTGAGAGACATGGTTCGTCCTCTGCGTCAGAATACTGGACAATGGCGCCAGTCCGTAGGCATTCCGCCGAAAGCGCGAGATCCACGGGTACCCGCAAATCAGCTTCACGGCTTGCGTTTCCAGCCGCCGCACGGTAGCAGATCTGATTTTCCTCGATCATCCCGATGGCAGTGCCGGAGGCTTTGGTCATGGCTTGCACGCGCTGCGCGAGCAGAAGGATGGCGGCCTCGAGATCTAGATGGTGTGTCTGTATTAGCGCTTGGGTCTCGACGATTTCCGATAGAGTACGCGCGTAATCTGGACCGGCAGGTTGACTGGTGCGCTCTTGCACTGGCACCGGTGCAGGGTTGTGTGATTCCGACCTCGCCTGGATGCGATCATTGTGCTCCTGCAACACGTAGGCTGCAGCAAGCAATTGCTGGAAAGTTGCCTCGTCGAGAACTGGTCGCTCCGGAAACATCGTGTTTTGAGGGCTGGCGGCCACGAACACTCCTGGCCGGTGAGGGGAGCGGCACCGGGGTCGCCTATTTTAATGCAATCTTGCGTCCAAATAAAACTGGTTCGACAGCTACTTTCCGCACGGACTTACTTGTAAACCAGCTACTTACCGGCTGCTATCTTGGACGAAGCTGCAAACTTTTGCAACTTTTGGAATGAGTAATTCCCGCTGGGCGATAACCCGCCAGAGCTATCTCCAACCCCATTTTGGGACGGACTCTCCCGTTACTGAAATCCCCCGCCACCGAATAATACCGGAGGTCCGCTCCCAAACGGCACAAAATAAGCCTTTTTGGCTATAGCGAAGCTTTGGCGAAAGGCTTGCACCTTCCCTGGCGTCACGACCGAAGCGTGAGCGGGAGCAAAAGCAATGACTGACCTCAATCAAATCAAGATTACTCAACGTGATGAACAAGTTCTCAAACTGCTAGTGCAGGGTTGCAGTAACAAGGAGATCGCCAGCTCGCTTAACATCAGCCCCCGAACGGTAAAGCAGCACCTGCGGACGCTATTTCTGCGGGCAGGTATCAAGGACGGACGTAAACGCGTGAAACTGGCAACTGCCATGTTTCAGAAGGAGCAGATGGAATCATGCAGCCCCGTGATCGGTTGACCGACAAAGAATGCCAAGTAGCCACGTTAGTTTGGGAAGGCTTGACCAACCGGGAGATCGCCCACCAGATCGGCACCACCGAACAAGTCGTCAAGAACTACCTTCGCAGTACATTTGACAAGCTGGGTGTCTGGAGCCGGCTGGAACTGGCGCTTTACGTCGCCGGCCACGGCGGAGCAACCTGGCTTGCAGAGTTGGGACGAAGCACCCAAGCGACAGCCGAACTGGCCGTCGCACGATGAACAACTGGTAAGCGCCCCGATTTGCAGTCGAGATCTCTGGGAATCAGGTTTTTCCCGATTTCGAGAAGTCGTTGCCAGGCAGCGTTTCTGGCCCGATTTTCACACCACGACCGGCCTGAAGAAGGTCGGCACGCGACCCGCGGAAGCGCTGGAACGAGTTCGCGGCATGGGTTCACGATCGGGTTTATAAAGGCGCTGCCGCAGCTTGCACCAGTTTTGGGGCAAGTACCTGTGGACGATAGGCATGTCTTTGAAAACTCGCCTGATGTTGAGTTTTGAAACACAATTGACGAATCCGCCAATCTGGCGTAAACCAGCGCGGATCCTTCGTGGGCTCCAAGCGTTCGCGAACACTGTACCGGCCAACTAGCTAGCGGATCGGATCTGGTGCGCGCAGGGACCTGCGGCTTTTCGCGTTCGCCGGCACTCAAGGATACCGACCGAGTCTCATGGTGCGGTCTCGTGGGCTTGCGGTGACTGGGCCAAGCATCAATGCCGAAATGCGAGTCGGCGGAGGCGATGACGCGGCAAAGTTTGGCTTGGCAGGCAGCAGGGCAACCCGGGATCAGCACCATGGGATTCGACAATTCGGTCAGGAGGCTAGCTGCACCGTCCCAGTTATGCCGGATCGAATCACTGCGCCCCTCATTCTTGTAGTCGATGACTCGCCGGAGATGCGGCGTTACCTTAGCATCCTCCTCGAACTCGAATATTATCGGGTGGAGACTGCCTGTACTGGCACTGAGGCGCTGCGACTGGTGCGCGAAGGCCTCGATGCAGCTGTCATCGTTCTGGACGTGCAGATGCCCGGTATTGACGGGCTGACCACCCTCCGGCAACTTAAGCGACTTCGACCTGATGCGAGAGTCATCATGTGCTCCGGTCTCGATGATGCCCGCACCCGGCGGCGCGCCCAGCAGCTCGGCGCCGCAGCCTATCTCGTGAAACCAGTGCAGCAGTTGTACCTTTCGGCGGCCGTGGAGCGCTGTGTGGGTAATCACGAGGGCCGCGGAGATTACGGTAGTAATGCCGTACTGAGCATCATCAGAACCCCAACCGCGATTGCGTGACAGCTTGCGCGAGTTACAGCCTGTTGCCTGCTTTCCGCAAACCTGCAAAAGCTTGCATCGAACCCCGCCATCCGCCAGTAATCAGCAAACAACCTTCTTCGTTGCAACAAGTTCTGATCTCGATCTGCGGCAGCCGAATTGCATTTCTACGGCGTACTCTCCCAGCGCGCTGGTCTATCGTGCGCACAACCCAGCGAGGTGGACAATGGCTTACAAAGAGACATTCTGGATGGCGTGCGATTCCACCGAGCAGTTGCGCGCGGAGTATGGTCCATTCCACACGCGGACGGAAGCAGAAACGGAAGCGCGCAAGCTGGGATTCGGTTACTTACTACGTTACGAGCACATCATCGGCGACAGCGAAGACATCCAGGAAGTGCGCTGCATCTTTATTGAACTGCCCGAAGCCGCCGCTCCCGCTCCTGGACCGCGGCTGGTCCGAAAACTCCATACCCGCTGCGCCTCGTGCGGAGAGACTGCGATCCATGACGAGCCCTGGCAAGCCGAGGTTTGGGCCGACATCCACGAATTTGAGCACCTCCGCCATCGCGTTCGCCTCTTCGAGCAGACCCGCAAAGAAGGCCTGAAGGAGATCGACGACTGGCGCGACACCTGTGCCTGATTAGCTTCACCTAGATGAAAAGCTGAGGCAAATTCTGCTACTCTGTGGGGCATAAAAGCGGCTGGCCGGTCTCGGCGCCGGATGCCTAGCCAGCTGGTGATTCCATCAAAACCCTATGATGCTCCTCATCTCGCTTGTTCTGGCCCTCGTCCCGCTGCTGGGCATAGCATGGATCCTCCTCTACGGCAGCATCACCACCGTCGACGGGCTGTTCATGTCTCTGATCTTGCTGACCATGTCCGGAGTGTTCGCGCTTAACGTGCTGCTTGAGTTTCGCAAAGGCAAGAGGACCACGGCGTCACCCCGCGGAACTGGCGCACGAGGCGCCGCAGCGGGGGCTGGGACGTCCTCGGCAGATGGACTAGTGCAGCGCGGCACCGTCCGCACTGTCGAGTTCTTTGAGTCGCATGTTGGACAGCCGAATAAGTCGATAGTAGTGCTGTCGAACGGCTCGAACTCGTCGCGGACATTAGTATTGGATGGCGATGTCCGCAATGCTCTCCCGGTCGGACGAATGGTAGAGGTGACTCTTCGCAAGGACGCAGGCAACACTGTGTTGTTGAAGGTCAGCTACTCGTAGGCTGTCCCACCTTTGACCCGGGTTCGCTCAGCTCCCCTCTAGCGGTTACGATCGTAATTGCCAAAGCACGTTTCAGTTCCCGTCTGCTGTAGCTAGCGCCGAAAATTAGAGGTATGTTCCCGCCAGTCGGCGTGACCGGCGTGGATCGGAGGAAAGATGCCCCACGGGACTCACGAGCGCCCGCTGCGTCCAGCTATGCTGGTGCGAGCTGAAGACATTCAGCGTCAGCTGCAACAGCTGTCGGGCCGTGACCTGCAGCTGTGGTCGATCATGATTCTGGTAGTCCTGATTTTGACCGCGGGCCTGCTCGCGCTGCTGGCGCCCCACCTGCTTTGGTCGGAGCAGGTCATCCGCATTGAGCGCAGTTACTTGCCGCAATTGTTCTTTGGTCTCGTAGCGCTGGTTGTGTTGTTCAACATTTATATCCTGGCGCAGAAGCGGATGATGAATGCCACGCGAGGCATCCTGATCGGGCAGTTGGTTCTAAATGAACGACTGGAAAATTTGTCGCTCATCGACTCGCTTACCCAGCTGTTTAATCACCGCGCCATTAGCGAACTGCTTTCGCGGGAAGTTGCGCGATCCAACCAGCTGGGGACGCCGCTAACGTTCATGAGCATTGACTTGGACGG
>Ga0070741_10017170_pt1 | contig 11930 bp, 9 predicted proteins | sample Coa_R1_4_FD_66440 | JGI IMG/M metagenome (GOLD analysis project Ga0070741, IMG submission 66440) | Surface soil microbial communities from Centralia Pennsylvania, which are recovering from an underground coalmine fire - Coalmine... | ecosystem: Environmental > Terrestrial > Soil > Unclassified ...
GCGGGCGGCGCACCGGCCGGGCGCGCCCGGCGAGCCTCAGCGCCGCGCGGCGATCAGGCCCTCACCCGGCGCCGGCGAGGCCGCGGGGCCGCTACTCCTTCGGGATCTCGCCGCAGAAGACGTAGGTCGAGACCTCCTGGGCGGACTTGTGGCCGTTGATCGCGTAGGCGTCCTGCTGGAGCGTGGCCAGTGGGACGTTCACCGTCGCCTCCGACTTCCCGTTCGTGAGCGCCGGCAGCCCGTACGCGGGCTTCGGGTCGAGCTCGGCGCACGTTCCCTTGTGGATGTGCATCGGCTGGGGCGTCCCCGAGGGCTGGCCCGTGACCTCGACGGTCACCCTCGTCTTGCCGCTCCCGGCGTCGGTGAGGGTCGCCCTGCCCGACTCGCCGCTGCTGTTCTGCGGCTTCAGCTGGACCGTGAGCGCGTGCGCGGGGGCCGCGACCGCGACCAGCGCGACCGCGATCAGGACGAGGCATGGAGCTCGAAAGCGCGTTTCCATCGGGTCTCTCCTCCGGTTGGGTGGGTACGTGGGGGGATCTGGACGGCCAGGCTGTCGTCTCCCCGACAGCCTGGCGCGATGCGCATACCCCGCCCCCGCGCGCGTGCTGGGGACGGGCGGTTCGAACATGCGCGCGGCCCGGGTCCGCGGCGCGTCGAGGGCCGGTAGGCACACCTTAGCAACCCGGATACCGGAACGGACGCCTCCCGGCAGGCGCGCCGGCGCGGCCGGGGCCGCGGCCCGGCCCGCTGGGGGCCACCTCGGCCCGCGCGGCGTCACTCGGCCGGCGGCCAGGTGCGTCGCGGGGAGCGCGGGCCCCGGGCGTCGCCACCCGGCTCGCGTCCAGGGCGCCCGCGGACCGTGGGGCCCGAGGCTGGTATCGTAGGCTGTGCTCGGGGCGTCCGGGGATGGGCGGCCCCCGCCTCGGCACCGCTTCGCAGGAGCCCGACCGCATGGACCGTCGACCCGGCGCCCGCCACCGGAAGGAGCCTGACGTGGGCCGCGAGGCCGACACCCCCCGCGCGCTGATCGCGTGGACGATCGCGGTGGTCACCGCGACCGCCCTCGGGCTCTGGCTGCTCTGGACCGTGCGGCCGGTGGTCATGCTCCTCTACACGAGCGCGCTCCTGGCGATCGGGATCGCGCCCGCGGTCCACCTGGTGGAGCGCCGCGGCCGGTTCGGGCGACCGCTGCCCCGCTCGGTCGCGCTCCTGGTCGTGTACGCGGTCGGGCTGGCCGCGGTCGCCGGCGTCGGGATCGCGGTCCTCCCCGCCTTCGTCCGCCAGGCGCGCGGCTTCGCGCAGCGGCTCCCCGACATGATCGACCAGGTCCAGGCCTGGCTGGTGCAGCGCGGCGTCCTCGAGCAGCCCCTGACGGTCGGCGAGGCGCTCCGCCGGGTCCCGGGCGGCGCCGACGCGGTGCAGGTCGTGCTCGGGGCGGTCTGGGGCGTGGTGGGCGGCGTGGTCGGCCTGATCACCGTCCTCATCCTCACCTTCTACATCGTCCTCGACGCCGAGCGGCTCCGGGCGAGCCTGGTGCGGCTGCTGCCAGCGTCGCACCGCGCCCACGGCGCGCGCGCGGCAACCGAGATCGCCCGGAAGGTGAGCGCCTGGCTGGGGGGGCAGCTCCTCCTCTCGGCGGTGATCGGGACCAGCACGGCGATCGCGCTCGCGCTCATGGGCGTGCCGTACTTCTTCGTCCTGGCGCTGATCTCGGCGGTCGGCGAGCTGATCCCGGTGGTGGGGCCGATCCTCGGCGCGATCCCGGCGCTGGCGGTGGCGTTCAGCATCTCCACGCACCTCGCGATCTTCGTGGGGATCTTCTTCGTCGTCCAGCAGCAGACCGAGAACCACGTCCTGGTCCCGCGGCTGATGGCCCACCAGGTCGGGGTGAGCCCGATCGCCGTGATCGTCGCCCTGCTGGTCGGGAGCACGCTCCTGGGGCTGCCCGGGGCGATCCTCGCCGTCCCGACCGCGGCGATCGTCCAGGTGCTCGTCCAGGAGACGGCGGGCCGCGAGTGACCGCGGGGGGCCGGATCAGTACCGGAAGATCGCCGCCAGCGGGCCCGGCGTCGGCATCCGCGCCCCGTCCAGCACGTGGACCTCGCCGCTCCGCGCCAGCGTGTCGACCGCGGCGCGGTTCACGAGGTCCTCCCGGCCGGGGGCCGGCGCGTCGGCGACCGTGACCCGCTCCGAGGCAGGCTCGACCGTGCCCCACTGCTCGGCGTCGGCGCGCACCAGGAGCTCGGCGACGCGCCCGTGCGCCGCTCCCAGCAGCACCGTGGACAGCTCGTCCGAGACCCGCCCGGCCGCCGCCAGCTCCCGGTACCGCTCGAGCGCGCCGGCCCGCGCCGCCTCGACCTTCTCCCGCACGATCTCCCAGCCCCGCGAGCGGAGCGCGTCGACGGAGAGCCCCTCGGGGTTGCCCGGGATGGCGCCGTCGACGAGCCCCGGATGGGTGTTCGCCTCGCGGTAGAGCGGGACCAGGTACTCGACGGCGGCCAGCACCAGCGGCGCCGTCCGGTCCCGGAGGTGCGGCCGCAGCCCATGGTCGACGCGGTGGAAGAACTGCCGGATCGCGTCCTTCCGCTGGTCCAGCCAGCCCCCGTGGCCATGGAAGATCGCCCCACGCTTGCCCGCCACGGCGCTCCCGACGTGCTGCTGCAGCTGCTGGCCCGGCACGTCCTCCAGCAGCGCCTCCGGCACGCTGCGCGGGAGGTCGCCCAGGTCCAAGGCGACGGCCGACGTGGCGGTCGCCTCGATCAGGCGGACGTCCCGCTGGCTGAGCGCGAGCACGTAGAAGCGACGCTCGAGATCGAGGAGCGGGAGGAGCTGGACGACGTGGAACCGCTCCGCCACCGTCACGCGCTCGGCGAACGCCCGGGCGGCGCGGTGGACGCGGACGAAGCTCGGGGCCAGGAAGACCGCGAGCCCATCCTCCTGGTGCCGCCAGAAGACGCCGTCGCCCACGAGCGCGTGCGCCGGCGCGACGACCCGGGCCGCGTCGGCCGCGGTCAGGCCATGCCGCTCGAGCGCGTCCTCGGCTCGCCGCAGCAGGGTCTTGAGGCGGACGGGGTCCTGGCGGATCTCCGGGCCGGCCCGGTGGGTCGCCATGAACAGCGAGAGCGCGGGGCGCAGCTCGAGGGCGGCCAGCTCCAGGACCGCCGCGCGGTCCACCGCACGCCGCTCGCCCGGCTCGGCGTTCACCGGCGGGACCTGCGCTTGCGCCGCGGCGCGCCCTGCCGCGGGCCGGCCCCGCCCCAGCCGCGCGGCGGCGCCAGCGCGGGCGGCGCCGACGCGGGCAACCGCACGCCCGGCTTGTTCACGATCTGGACCGTGCTCGCCTGGGGCCCCTCGTCGCCCTCGGTCTCCTCGAACCGCACCTCGGTCCCGACCGCCAGGCGCTCGAAGTCGCCGTGCAGGACGCTGTTGCGATGGAAGTAGAGCTCGCGGCCGTCCGGGGTCTTGAGGAAGCCGTAGTCGGCGTCCGGGAACAGGCGCACGACCAGCGCCCGGGGCTCCTGCGGCGGCCGGGCCTCCCCGCGCGGGACCCGGAGATCGGCCTGGAGCTGCCGGCGCACGGCGCGGAACGCGCCGGTCACGATTCGCCGGAGGTCCTCGTGCATCTCGGTGTCGAGCGGGTCGCGCGTCACCACCACCGGCCGCCGCGTGCCGGCGCTCACCTGGATCCGGACGCGGAAGAGATTCCCCTGCCGCTGGAACCGCTGCGGTCGCTCGATCGCCACCGTGCAGCCGACCAGGCCCGGATGGAAGCGCTCGAGCTTCGCGACCTCCCGACGCACCACTGCCTCGATCGCGGGCGAGGGGGCCATGTGACGGAACGTCATCTCGAGCGGGCGCTGCATGCCAGCGGTCGAGTGCAGCACGAGCAATGCCAGCGCGCCGCGGCCCGGCCGCCGCCCCCCAAGGGCGACCCCGCGGGTCGCCGCTCGCGTCGGCGCGCTGGAACGCCGGTCTCGCTGCCGACGCCGGGCCAGATCCGGAACTCGAGCGGCGGCCGGGACGCCGGTGACAGGCTGTCGCCCGGGCGCCGATCCGTCCGGAGGCTCCCGAGCGTCGGGCACCCGCCCGAGCATGCGGTAGAGCGTCCGGCGGGGCCCGCCGGCACCGCGACGCGGAGCGGTCGCGGGATCCTCGTCCCGGGCCGGGCCGCCCATCTCCGCTCCCACCGCCCGTCCCGCCCGCCGTGGGCCGTGCCACGGGCGCCAGCCCTCCTCGCCGAGTGGCGTGCAACGCGCGCGTCAGGTCGGCGGTCAGCGGCGCCGTGCGGTCGGTCCCGAGCGGCGGCGTCGCTCACCCACGCACCCCGGATCCCTCGCCCGTGGCGCGCCCGACGGCGGGCCCGGCTGGATCGGCGCCGGATCCGGCGCGCGCCGCCCACCCGACCGCCCCGCGCGCGGGGAGCCCGGGGACACGCCCGCGCTTCGGGAGCCGGGCGATCCGCACCAGGTGGGCCGCATACCACCCGAGCGCAGCCAGCGGATCGTCGGCGAGCGCCCGGAAGTACCAGTCGACCACGCGCCGCGGCGCGCCGTAGTCCCGCCGGTAGGCGGCCACGGTCTCCCGCAGGCCCGGTCCGGGATCGGGGGCGCCCCGGAGGCGGCGGAGGCGCCGGACGGCCCAGCCGCCCACGAAGACCGAGAGCGCCAGGGCGTCCTCGACGGGGTTCAGGAAGACCACCGGGTCGGGGGCGGGCGAGGCCGGCGCCACCGGCTCGCCCCGGGCGATGGCGATCGCCACGCCCGCGACGTCGTGGCCGATCGCCATCTCGCCCCAGACGCGGTATCCCACGCGGCAGTTGACCTCGAGGAGCTTCGCCTCGCCGTCGCGCGGATCGACCTTGAGCTGCACCGTCGCGTACCCCGCGTACCCGAGCCCCCGGAGGAGCGCCGCCAGGCGCGCGACCAGCTCCGGGTCCCGGTGAGACACCGCGGCGGCCGTGACCGAGGCGAACGCGGGGAACACGGCGCGGGTGTTGCGCCGGCCGCCGCTGCGGACGAGCCGGCCGGCGCGGTCGAGCGCCAGGTACACGTTGACGCGCCGGTCGAGCCCGCCCGGAATCCACTCCTGGACGATCGGCATCCCGTAGCGGGGCTCGAGCCGCGCGATCGCCCTCGCGAGCGCGTCGGGCGTGGTGGCGAGGCGGCTCCCATGGCCGCCGGAGGAGAACCGCGGCTTCACGACCAGCGGGAAGCCGAGCGCCCGCCCGAGCTCGCCCGCGTCGCCGGCGTCCCGGGGAAGGCACGTGCGCGGCCCCGGCACGCCGTGCCCGGCCGCCAGGCGCGCGATCCCGAGCTTGTCCATGGTCGCGCGCAGCACGGCCGGGTCCGCCACCGGGAGCGTGATCCCCCGCGCCGCGAACGCGGCGCGGTGCCGGGCCAGCGCGAGCACCTCGGGGTCCCAGGACGGGAAGACGGTGTCGATCGCCTCGCGCTCGCAGATGTCCAGGATCGCGCGGACGAATGCGGCCTCCCGGGGCGTCTCGTGCTCGACCGCGCCGCGCCGCCATCCATCGGTGGCGAGCGGGACCGGATAGACCGCGTCGACGAAGCGGGACGCCGCGGCCGGCGCCAGGCGCCCCAGCAGCCCGTGCTCGCGATACCGGGTCGCGACCACGCGCGCCGCCCGGCCGCGGAGGGCCCGCAGGAGACAGTAGGCCTGGCCGTTCCAGGGATTCGTGAGGAGCACCCGGAGCCGCTCCGGATCGCGCCGCCGCGCCGGCGCCCCGGCCGGATTCGCCATCCCCCCCTCCCCCTCCACCGGTGCCCTCCTCCGCCGGAACGGCGGTCACCGACCGCCCGGGCGCGGGACCCGGGCCCCGCCTGCGCCCGGCGGATTATATAGCGACCGTGGGTCATGGCGGGGCGCGCGACGGCCGCGCCAGCCTGCCCCCGGTCGCCGCCGCCGCTGGCGGCCCCCAGTCATCCCCTCGCGGTACGATGGCGCATGCTCCGCCGGGACGCTCCCGCACCGCCGCAGGAATGGCCACGCGCCCCCGCCCACCCGCTCGGGTGGCGCGACCTCGCGACGGCGGTGCTCCTGGCCGTCCTGACCGGCGCCGGCGCGTGGCTCCTCTGGTGGGGACGCGGGCTTCCCGCCGGAGCGCCTGCATCGGGGCTCGAAGGCCATGGCCCCGACCCGCACGCCTGGCCGCGGCTGCTCGTGCTCTGGCTTCCCGCAGGGCACCTCGTCTTCGCCGGGTTCTACGCGTGGCTCGCGCGCGTCGACCCCGGGCACCGGGTCCGCCGGTGGTTCCGGGCGGATCAGGCCGTCACCGCAGCGGGGGTGGTGGCGATCGCGGCGGCGATCCTGGCGAGCGGCCCGGACGGCCCGCGCCGCACCGCGCTCGGCGCCGCCTACGTGGGCCTGCTCGCCGCGAAGACCGCGCTCCTGCTCCGCGCGCTCTGGCGGTGGCTCGGCGGGCCGGTGACCGGGCGCCGGCGGCTCGTGGCCGTGCTGCTGGCGGCACTCGTCCCGGGGGTGATCCTGGACGCCTACGTCACCACCGCGATCTCGGCGACCGGCGACGAGCCCTACTACCTCCTGGTCGCCGACAGCATCCTCCACGACGGCGACCTGGACCTGGCCGACCAGTTCGCCCGCCGGGCCTACGCCCCGTTCTACTGGGGGCGCCTCGACGACGGAGCGCGCGGGCTCGAGGTGACGGAGGGCGGCCGCATCCACGCCACGGCCTTCCAGGGCGCCCAGCCGCTCCTCCTGCTCCCCGGGTACTGGGTCGCGGGGCGGCTCGGCGCGATCGCGGTGATGACGGGCGCCGCCGCGCTCGCCATGGCCGGCGCCTTCCACCTGGCGCTGGCCTCCGGCGCCGGCCTGCGCGCCGCGTTCCTGGCCTGGCTCGGGGTCGCGTTCTCGGTGCCGGTGCTGAGCCTCGGAGCGACGGCGTGGCCCGAGATGGCCGGGGCCGCGCTGGTCACGGGGGCGGCGGCACTGCTCTGGCGGCGGGAACGGCCGGGCGGGACGCTTGCCCTCGCCGCGGCCTGTTTGGCGGGCGCGGTGGCGGTCAAGACACGGTTCGTGCTCGTGGCGGCGCCGGTCGCGCTCGGGTTCGCCCGGCGGGTCGGCTGGCGGGTGATCGGTCTCGCGGCGGCCGCGGGGGCCGCGGTCCTGGCGGTCACCGCGCTCTACGACGCGCTCGCCCAGCACGCCCTCTTCGCCCGCCGCTTCGCCGCCGGCGGTCTCCCGGGGGTCGCGGCGTGGCTCGCCCGCTGGACCGTCCAGTGGCCGGGCGACCACCGCGGGCACCTGGGGCTCCTCCTCGACCAGGAGGTCGGGATCCTCCCCGCCGCGCCGGTCCTCGCGCTGGCGCTGGCGGGCCTCGCGCTCGCCGGGCGCCAGCGCCGATGGCGGCTCCTCCTGCTCACGGTCGGGCCCTTCGCGATGGCGTGGCACTACCTGGGCGGCGTCGACGCGGTGCGGGCCGCCGCCGACGCCTCGTGGACCAGCGGGTTCGCGCCCCCGGGCCGGTTCGTCGCCGCCGCGCTCCCGCTCCTGACGGTGTGCGTGGCCATCGCGCTCGATCGCGTGCGCGGGCAGGCCGCGTGGGCGCTCGTCGCCGCTCTCTACGTCCTCACGCTCGGCCACTCGCTCGTGCTGGCGATCCGGCCCGCGTGGCGCTTCCAGCACGGCGCTGGCCGCGCCACGGTGCTCGCCGCGGCCTTCTCGCGCACCGGGCTCGACGCCGGGCGCTGGCTCCCGTCCTACGTGGCCCCGGGGCCGGAGTGGATCGCGCCCGGCATGGCCCTGCTGGCGCTGATGCTGGTGGCGGGCTGGCGCCTCGCCCCTCGGTCGGGCGCCGCCCCGCCGCGCGGGACGGTCGCGCTCGGCGTCCTGGCGGCGGCGCTCGCGGTGGCCGCCCTGCCCGCCCTGGCATGGCTCCATCCGAGCGGGCGGCTCCCGGCGATGCTCGGCGCCGGGCACGGGGGAACCCTGTTCCACGGCGTGATCGTCGTGGATGAGGCGGGGCGCCAGACCTCTCGGGACCGCCTCGTCTGGGCCGCCCAGCGCTCCGGCGCGCTCGAGCTGCGCCCCCGCCTGCCGGCCGGGCGCTACCGGGTCACGGTGCGCGCCGGGGCGCAGGCGGAGGGGCCGGGGCCGGAACTCGGCATCTGCCTGGGGCCGGACGCCGGGACGGCCGCGGTCATGGACGCCGCGCCCCCGCCGCGCTGGCGCGAGCGGCCGTACGTTGCCGACCTCTTCTGGCCGGGCGGCCGGCTCCCGATCCGCGTCGAGCTCCGCGGCGTCGCGAGCGCGCCCACCCGGCTCGCCTACGTCGAGGCGGTGGACATCGAGGCGCTCCCCGCCCTTGACGGGCAGCACTGACGCCGGCGGTGGGACGCCGCCGCGCGCCGGTCACCGGGGGCGCCCGCGCACGGCCCCGCGCGCCCTCGGCGGGCCGCCGCCCGGGCGGGGGCCCGGCCGCAGACGTTCCGGCCGCGAGCGTGGATAATGCGGAGCCGTGGGCTGGATCACCCGCCACGAGCGGCTCCTGATCGGCGGCGCGACCATCGGCGCCTTCCTGGCTGCCTGGGAGGTGGCCGGGCGGACCCGCCTCGTGAGCCGGATCTTCTTCAGCCACCCCTCCGCCATCCTCGCCGCGGGCGCCCAGATGTGGGGCTCCGGCGAGCTCGCACAGCACCTCCGGGTGAGCGGAGGCGAGTTCGCGCTGGGGTTCCTGCTCGCGGCCGTCATCGGCATCCCGCTCGGGCTCGCGGCGGGCTGGGCGCCCCGGCTCGGCCACGGGGTGGAGCCCTTGCTGAGCGCCTTCTACGCGACGCCCCGCGTGGCGTTCCTGCCTCTCCTGGTCCTGTGGCTCGGGATCGGCCTGTGGTCCAAGGTGGCGGTCGTGCTCCTGGGGGCGATCTTCCCCATCGCGATCAACACGGCCGCCGGGGTGCGGACCGTGAGCCACGTGCACCTCCGCGTCGCCCGGAGCTTCCGGGCCGGGCAGCTCCACGTGCTGCGGACGATCGTGCTGCCTACCAGCGTGCCGTTCGTGATCGCGGGGCTCAGGCTCGGGATCGGGCGAGGGCTGGTCGGGGTCGTCGTCGGCGAGCTCCACGCCGCCGACGCCGGGATCGGGTTCCTGATCGCGACCGCCGGCGCGACCTACCAGATCGAGAAGGTCTTCGTGGGCATCGGCGTGCTGGCCGCGTTCGGGATCACCTGCAACGAGCTGCTGGCCCGGGCCGAGGCGCGGGTCGAGCGCTGGCGCCCACTGCCGGATCGCCCGCGATGATCGACGGGGACGGGACGCCGCGGCTTCAGGCGCTCGGCCTCCGCCACGCCTTCCACCGCCGCCGGGCCGCGCGCCCGCTCCCCGTCCTCGACGGCATCACGCTCGCCGTGGACGCGGCCGAGTTCGTGGCGGTCGTCGGCCCGAGCGGCTGCGGGAAGACCACGCTCCTCCACGTCCTGGACGGCCTCGTCGCCCCCGCCGAGGGGCGCGTCCTGATGGACGGCCGCCCGGTGTCGGCGCCGGGACCGGACCGCGCCATCGTCTTCCAGGATCCCGCCCTCCTGCCCTGGCGCACCACGCTCGGCAACATCGCCTACGGGCTCGAGTGCCTGCAGGTGCCGCGCCGCGAGGCCCGGGCGGTCGCGCGGACGTGGCTGGAGGCGGTCGGGCTCGGCGGGTTCGCCGACACGTACCCGCACGAGCTCTCCGGCGGGATGCAGCAGCGCGTGAACCTCGCCCGCGCCCTGGCGGTCGACCCCGCGATCCTCCTCATGGACGAGCCGTTCGCCGCGCTGGACGCCCAGACGCGCGAGGCCATGCAGGCGGACCTGCTGCGGCTCTGGGCCCGCGCCCGGAAGACCGTGGTGTTCGTCACGCACCTGATCTCCGAGGCCCTCTACCTGGCCGACCGCGTGGTCGTCCTGACCGAGCGCCCGGCCCGGGTGCAGGCGACGCTGGCGATCGACCTCCCCCGGCCCCGCCACGACGCGGTCCGGCTCCTGCCGCGCTTCCGGGAGTGCGAGGCGCACGTCCGGGCCCTGCTCGCCGCGGGCCGGAGCGCCCCCGACGCGGCCGGGGCGCCGCCTCGCCCGGCCGAGCGCATCCTCGTCGAGCCCCGGGCGTGACGCGACGGGCGAATCACCGACGCCCCGCCGACCGCATCTCTGTCCACCCGCGGGCGTGACGCCGGGGGCCGACTCGCCGGCCCGGCCGAGCGGATCCTCCTCGAGGCGCGGGCGTCATGCAGGGGCCGACTCGCCGGCCCGGCCGAGCGCATCTCCCCCGGGCCGCGGTCGGCGGGGGGCCGGCCGCCGACGCCGGCCGCTCACGCCCCCGGGTCAGCGGCCGGGGCGGGTCGGACGCTCCAGCCAGCCCTCGCGCTCGAGCGCGCGCATGATCGCGGGCTCCACCAGGTCCTCCCCTCGAAGGGCCGCCGCGCCCGGCAGGACCGCGGTGCTGGCCATCGCCGCCAGGACGCCGGCCGCGGCCTCGGGGCGCGGGACCGGGTTCCGCGCGAGCACGGCGACGAAGTCGCGATAGACCGCGTCGAGGGCGGCCGGATCGTCGAGGCCGAGCCGCCGCCGGAGCACGGCCCGCACCGCCGGCGCCTCGGCCGGGTCCAGCGCGACCGCGAGCCCCGCGGTCGCCGCGCGGAGCACCGCGCGGATGACGGCGGGGCGCTCGCGCAGGACCGCGCGACGGGTCACCAGCGAGGTGTGAAGCCACGGGCGCCCGTCCGTGCGCAGGTCCACCAGCGTGCGGATCCCCGCCTGCGGCAGCCGGGGTTCGGCGTCGAACGAGAGCAAGGCGGCGTCGATGCTCCCCGCGGCCAGCGCCGCCAGCCGCTCGGGCTCGGGGCCGATCTGCACGAGCCACACGCGGTCACGCCGGGGGTCCAGCCCCAGCCGCTCGAGCGCGAGCCGGGCCGCCACCTGCGCCGCCCCGCTGGCCGAGTTCACGCCGATCCTCCCGCCCTTGAGATCCTCGGGGCGCCGGACGCGCGCCGCCGTGACGAGGCGGTACGGCAGCCGGTCCACCAGGCCGGCGACCACGACGAGATCGGCGCCACGGACGACCGGCCCCACGATCTGCGTCGCCGCGACCGACGCCACGTCGACCTGCCCCGCCAGGAGCGCGGCGAGCGTGGTCTGCCCGTTCCGGAGCAGCCGGAGATCGGCGGTCAGCCCCTCGGCCGCGAAGCAGCCGCGGTCCGCTGCCAGCCAGAGCGGCAGGGCGCCCGCGGTGGGCGCGCCGACCGCGATCGTCACGGGCGCCGGCGCCTGCGCGCGCCCCGGCCCGGCCAGGACCGCGGTGCCGGCGAGCGCCAGCGCCACGGTCCGCGCCGCGCGGCCCCGCGCGGCGCTCCGGCCTCGACTTGCGGGCAGCCCGACGGCGGGCGTGGTCGCGCTCGTACGACCGCTCACAGGAGGTCCCGGAACGGCAGGACGAACAGCTCGAGGAACCGGGTCTTGAAGCCCCGATGACGCCACGCCTGGTACGTGAGCCGCCGCGAGCGCCCGAGGTCGTCGGCGAACACGCGCTCGAGGCGGCCCGCGACATCCCGGTCGTACACGATGACGTTCAGCTCCTGGTTGAGCGCGAACGACCGGTTGTCCAGGTTCGAGCTCCCGATCGTCGCCCACACGCCGTCGATGACCAGCGTCTTCGAGTGGAGCAGGGCCGGCATGTACTCGTAGATCTCGACGCCCGCCCGGAGCAGCCGGCCGAAATGGCGCTTCCCAGCCTCGCGCACGATCTGGTGATCGATCAGCCCGGGGACCAGGATCACGACCTTGACGTTCCGACCCGCGGCCCGGACCAGGGCGTCCATGAGGCCCCGGTCCGGCAGGAAGTAGGGGGTCGTGAGGTGGATCGACTGCCGGGCCGACGAGACCGCCAGGAGCAGCGTCGTGTAGAGGCCCGACGCGCCGCCCTC
>Ga0070741_10017171_pt1 | contig 11929 bp, 7 predicted proteins | sample Coa_R1_4_FD_66440 | JGI IMG/M metagenome (GOLD analysis project Ga0070741, IMG submission 66440) | Surface soil microbial communities from Centralia Pennsylvania, which are recovering from an underground coalmine fire - Coalmine... | ecosystem: Environmental > Terrestrial > Soil > Unclassified ...
GCAATCAGCAAAGCTGAAGCAGATCAAGCAAAAAACTCACTTGAAGCTATTTTTGCAAAAAATATAAAACAAGCTTCAAGCTATCAACGCGCTGTGTACAATATGAAGCGCCCGTTTCAATTTGTGTACAACAAAATTACTGATCCAAACGCAAGTTATTTAGAACGCTTTGCATATACAGCAGCCGCTACTGTTGGTGTCGCAATTACGAGTTATGCTGTTTACCAGGGCGGTAAATATGCGTATTCTGCTTTGCCGAACTGGCAAAAAAAAGAAGGATCAGAAAAAACACCTCAAACATCGGTATCGCCTAATGTACAACAAGCTATCGCTATAGAAAAAAAAATAAAACACATTAAAGAAGTTGCAAAAACTCCACAAGAAGAAAAAGATTTGCTTGCAATAGAAGGACTCATCTGGGATCCTATCGCCGGCACCATAACAAGCACAGATGACTCTTTCGTACAAACAGCAGACCATACAAAGATTATTAACGGCACGCCTCTCTCAAAAGAAGAAAAATTGCAAGCATACGAACTGGCAGGCGAATATGTTTCTAAATATATTCCTGAAAAAGTAGTGCATCGTGAAATCAGCTATAATGAAGCAGACGAACTCAAAAAAAATAGACCTAACACTGAATGGGAAGAAATAACTCAATCATTTAAAAAAGCAGATAATGCTTTTGATAGATCAAAAAGATTTTTCTATGACAAAACTGCCGTATCGCCAGAGGAAGAAACAGATTATTTTAAAAAATTTGGTTTAATTTTAAACACAAAAAATAATACTTTAACCGATCCTAAAACTGGGGTGGCATATAATTATCTTCAAAAAGAAGTATTTGATCCAAAAGGCAATCTTGTAACAAATGAAGAAATGCAAGTTATAGGACGATTTTATTACCATAGAGCGCCAGGACTTCACGAATAAAAAAAGCTTGAGTGTTGCTTAACGTAGGCCTGCAAAATGCAGGCCTTTTTTTATTTTATTGCTAAACACTCCTCATTTTTTTGTATGATTTTTTTGAAATAATTTTTTTCTAAAAAAATTAAGCCTTAAAATTATGGTACAAAAAAAATCGCTCCTTTTTCTTTTCATCGTATGCGGCTTGGCAGTAGTGTTTTTTGGTTACTATTTTTTCTTTTTCCCCTCCACGCATGAAACCATTAAGGTAGGTATTTTACACTCGCTCACCGGTCCACTGGCAGAATATGAAAAACCCGTGGTAAATGCAACGTTATTAGCAATAGAAGAAATTAATAATAACGGTGGATTGCTTGGAAAAAAATTACTCCCTATCATTAAAGATGGCAGGTCTATCACCAAATACTTTGTTGAAGAAGCACGCAATTTAATTATACAAGATAAAGTTGCCGTCATTTTTGGTTGCTGGGAGTCTGAACATAGAAAAGCTGTCAAACCGATTGTGGAACATTACAATAGCCTCCTCTTTTATCCAGTGCAACATGAAGGGCTTGAAGACTCTCCCAACATTGTATACACGAGCACTATTCCTAATCAACAAGCGATTCCTGCCGTTACCTGGTGTCTGCAAAATTTGGGAACGTCTTTTTTTCTTGTCGGCTCTGATGAACTGTTTCCCCGCGCAACCAATGAAATTTTAAAAGACACTATTGCATTATTCGATGGAACAGTAGTAGCAGAAGAATATATTGATGACAGCAACGTAAACATTGAAGGCATTGTGCAAAAAATTGTTAATCTACAACCAAAGGTTATTATCAACACCATTATCGGTGATAATAACCTTGAATTTTTTAAGCAATTACGTGCTGCAGGCATCACATCAGAAAAAATTCCCATTATGTCTTTGTGCATTGATGAATCAGATTTAAAAAAATATGGCATTGATTATATGGTGGGAGATTATAGCGCGTGGAGCCATTTTCAAAGCATTGACCGCATTGAAAATAAACTGTTTGTAGAAAAAATACATAAAAAATATGGTCATGATTATACCGTTAGCGATGCGATGGAAGCCGCATATTTTAGCGTTTATTTGTGGAAGCAAGCTGTTGTTAAAGCTAACACTATCAATACCGCAAATGTACAAATCTCGTTAAAAAACCAGGCATTTGATGCACCAGAAGGCATTATTTATGTCGATGATACAACACTGCATACATCGTCCGTGAGCAGTATTGGAAAAATTAGATCGGATAAACAATTCACTATTTTATGGAATTCAGTAAGAGCAATTAGACCTATGCCGTATCCCTTTTTTAAAAGTCGCAAAGAATGGGATGCGTTATTAGAACAATGGTTTGCACAATGGGGTAATAAATGGTCAAAAGAATAAAAAAAATTCCTTTATTCATGCAATTACCTTTTTATCTGCTTGTAATCGCTATAACTGTTTTGTCCATATGGTATCTTTATCTTCATCATTCACTTATACCATCTACTGAAAAACATTTACAGAAAATCGCGTATGCAACGGAAAATGCAATCCAATCTTATTTAAAAACAATAGAAAAAAATGCCCGCTTTTTTGCAGAACAACAACAAACAAAAAATTTTATGACGACGCTCACCTCTCTTGATTCAGAGATAAAACAGCAAGAAAAAAACTATGACGCCTTTATCATTTCCCAACAAGAAACGCTCTATTTTAAAGATATTTTACTCATTAACTTAGACAAAAAAATTTTGTATGCAACGACAACAAAAGATATTGTAGGACAACCACTGACTAATAGCGCAGATAGTCATGGATTTTTAAGCCAGTCCTTTGATCGCTCTATCATGTCTTTAACCGCTGATTTTTCAGAATATGGTCATGATCCCTTGTTTAAAAATCCTACTCTTTTCATCACCGTACCTATCATTATTGATAACAAGATAAAAGGAGTTCTTGCCTATGAATGTGATGTGCAAAAAATTGCTTCCTTTACTCAAAATTACACCGGCCTTGGCGAAACGGGTGAAATTGTTCTTGCTCAACAAAGTGGCTCCTTTATTCTTTTTGTAGCTCCTTCTCGTCACGATAACGATTTAGCATTTAAACGCATAAAATTATTTAGTAAAAATCCACCCGCTATTCAACAAAGCGTTCTGGGTAAACAAGGTATTGGCACAGCCCTTGATTATCGCACCGTTCCTGTTGTTGCCGCTTGGACATTTATTACTAAAATAAATTGGGGAATGATCGTAAAAATAGATCAAGCAGAAGTTTTGCATCCTCTGTATTTTATCATTAAATTATTACTCTTATGTTTTGTATTCCTTATTGTTTGGGCAATTTTTATCGAACGCATTTATCATGAACATATTTCTCAACATTTTGTTTGGTTTAACAACCTTTCTGTTATAAAAAAAATACCTCCCACAATAAAAAATTGCTTTTTCTTTCTGTTCCTCATTTCATGCGCTCTTCTATTAAAAACAGCGTGTTCTTTTTATTATCACAGCAAAGCTATTGTCAATGAAGAAACACTCAATATTATTAAAGATATTAAAAACGGGGCTGCCGAAATCGATACCATCTTAAAAAAAATCACCTTTATCTCTCAATCAATTGCAGATGATTTGCGGTTCAATAGACTTTCAAAAGATGATATCGCAAAACGAATAAAACGTGATTTGACTGAAAACAACGCCATACTTGGTATAACTATTGCTTTTGCTCCCTATAAATATGATCCAGAAAAAAAATTATATGCTCCTACGGTGAATAAAACAAATAATATCTATCAAGAAACAATGCTGGAAGACCTCTATGATTACACGCTCACCGATTCACAACACTCAACCTCATGGTATCATAAAGCAATTCAATTAGGTTCGGTATGGCTCAGCCCGGAAAAACACGGCACTGAAAAACATAGCCTCGAAAAAATAATCCCCGCAGCATATGCAATGGCATTTTTTGATAGCAACAAAGAACTACAAGGCGTTATTTATATTACCTATAATTTTTCCGAAATTGAACGTATTGCCGCGTACAGCAGCCTTGCCAGAAAAGGATATTCAATCCTATTATCAGAGCATAATACCTTTTTATATCATCCGGTACATAGTTTTATTTTTTCTGAAAAAACACTCATTGACTATGCCCAAGAAATTGCAAGTCAATCTTTAATTGACATAGCTCATAAAATATCTCAACATGCATCGCTTCTTTCTACCTATTACGTACCATCAGATTCTCAACCTATGTGGATCTATGCACAACCGCTTACCACAAACAATTGGACTCTTGCCGCAATATTTTCAAAAGAAGATATTAGCATGCCTGTTTCTTCCATACGTCATAATTTCTTTTTAATTTTGCTGTACGCCATACTCAGTCTGTGTTTCCTATGCGCATATGCATTTTCTTTTAAAAAAATATCATTATTAAGCTGCGTAATTATGATCAACCTCTTTTTTTCCATAGGTTTAATAGCATTATGGCGTATTATACAAAAAACCCCTTCAGCGCAAACAACAGATTCCACCGTTATTACTGATCAAGCAAGTCTTGATAAATTTTTAGATGATCTTTTTGAAGAGTCTACTCGCAAACAAGAAGAACCTCCGATTCAAATTCCATGCGGATTATTACTATATTCTCTCGATATGCCAAAGCCTGACGAAATGATTGTTTCAGGATATCTGTGGACTAAATATGATATTGAAAAACATAAAAACATCACGCACAAAATACAATTACCTCATGCAATAAAACTTATCCTTGACACTCCTGCTACATCAATTCAACAAAACTGGGAAACTGTTACGTGGAATATTCGTGGCACCATTTATGAAAAACAACATTATGGCCACTTTCCGTTTGACAAGCAACAAATGCAAATTACTATCGAACATCATGATATTGAAAAAAATATCATTCTTACCCCTGATCTGGAAGATTATAAAAAAATAAGCCCAGAAGAAACTCCGGGCCTTGATAAACATTTTACCTTATCAGAATTTAATATTGAAAGGGCCTTTTTTAATTATAAACGCATTGAGCCAGTCACCAACTATGGTTTTACACAATATGGAAAAACAACAGATCACTATCAACTCATCTATAATTTGATCATTACACGCGGACTACTAAGCCCCTTTATTCTTTATTTTTTACCACTACTCGTTATTCTTTTTTCACTTTTTTCTGTACTCGTGATCGCAAAACGCACCACCGAACCACTGAGTATTATTACTCCGTACACAGGACTCTTTTTTGCATTGGTTCTTTTGCACCGATCACTACGAGAACAATATTCAACAGGAACAACACTCTATATTGAATACGCATTCTTTTTTGCCTATGTTACCATTATTTTGTTAGTCATCCACACGGTACTTGTCTATTTATATCCGCACTGGAATTATTATCAGCATAAAATATTTCCACTCGCAAAACTTATTTTTTGGCCACTACAACTTGTTGCATGGCTCATTACGACATTCATTATTTTTTATTAAAAAACAATAAAATCTTTATCATTCAAATTCTCTCAATTTTTTTCTATGCTAGCAGCAGCAATACAAAAAAAAGGAAAAAAATATGAAATATACGTATGCACTTTGCCCATTTCTTTTAGCTGCAATAACAATATCAACCCCACTCATTGCAATGGAACCAGAACCTGTATATCTCACAAAAAAAGAATTATCAACAACTAATACGTGCACAACAAAAACGGAAATACAAAAACTAGTGGATCAACTTCATAAAAACATTCAAGAACAATATAAAGGTGATCAACATAATTTTTATTTTTTTGGCATTTGGGGCAGCATAACGCAAGAGTGCATGACTGACGTAGCTCAGAAAATGGATTCTTATTATAACTGCATTCCACAATTTCATTCTTTCATAAGAAAAATAAAAGAAAAAAATCCTTTCTGCTCATACACACTTAATCATTTAGAACAAGAAGCAAAAAAAGAAATCGAAAATGCGACAATTGATTCACTTGAACTCATGTACAACCCTCAATTTTTAACAATCGGAGGTTGGAAACATTATCCTCTCAGCATCAAAAAATATGCTATCCATCGCGCTCAAAAAGCCATGGGATATACGCATGACATAAAACTGGAAGGTCACCCTGCCCAAATAACTTGTGCCAATATTTGTGAAGCAACAGATACTGCTGCTATAGGCTGTAACAATGATTTTGTCTATATTTATAATCTTAAAAATGTTCTTTGCATCCATTCACTAAAAAATACCTCTACTCCTCAAATTATTAGCTTCAATAATGACGGTTCACAAGTTGCTGCTGCTTGCACAAGCACTGATGATTTTTGGCCAATCACCGTATGGTCAGCTGATACCGGGAAAAAATTATTTAATATAAAATTAGAATACATGCCAACAATCATAGGTTATTCCAATGATCACAGCAGCAAAAATCAGCTCCAGGCTATTTCTTACGTATTCTCAAAAAGCTCGGGTCGGACTTTTGTTATCATTGACACTTTTTCTTGTAATCGAAAAGATATAAAAAATAATAGCAGATTAAGAATCCCAAACGCTCAATTTACTATGACCTATCCTCATTCTGGAGCAGATTTAAAACGGTATCATTTTTCTCTTCCCATGCTCTTTGACCTAAACACTTTAATCATCACGGACAAAAAATGCCCCGCTCTTGGCATATGCCTCACAGCACTACAAAACACAAAAGACGCAGAACGATTAGATGGCATCAAAATAACTTCTTTTTATAAACAACTGACTGACTATCAGCAGCACGTTGTTGATAAAAAAATTGAAGATCAAAAAAGGTTGCATGCATGAATTACTACACAACATTACTGTTAGTTTACCTATGCATGAACGCATCTCACGCTTACTCCATGGAGCACTCTGTAATTGATATGTCAGAAAGTAGTGATGAGATGACATACACTGATCTGCTTGACTGGTTGGACAAGGGCATCAACGAACGCTACAAAGGTGGCTGGTGGCAACGATTAACATTCACCGTAACTGAATATAATGCCGCAACTATCGCCAATATACCGGAACAAGAACATGGAGTTACCGAGCTCATTAATAATTTTTTTATATGGGATATGTATCACAAGAATAATGTGTTTCAACAAGCAATTAATTTTTTTGTAGATAAACACGAAAAATTAGCAAAAAAACACATTACAGGCAATAACATTGACATCTATGAACAAAAAATTTTGCAACAACTGTGCGATTTACAACCAATTGTTAAAAGATATATTGTATCAAATATAAAACGCACCTTTTTACAACCTCATAAAATAGTTAAATATAAAAATAAAATTCAGGTTAATTGTACTGATATTAGTAAAGAAAAAAATCTTGCCGCAATAGCTTCAATTGATAATGTTGCAAAAATTTTAAATTTGCATAACGCAGAAATTTTGCATACTCTGCAGCATCCACAACCTGTTAATTGCATCAGCTTTAGTACCGATGGATCACATTTAATTACCATCACTGATGCAAAAAAAAATGCTCAAAACTATTTTTACGAATGGGATACACAAACAGGTACATTAGCAAGCAAACAACAAACAAAACATAATTGCGCATATTATAATCACAGAGACGGCTCACTGGTGACGTTTTATTGGGGCAATCAACGAACACATTTCAAGTACGCAGAACCAGATGAAGCGATTCCGGTTGCAATATGGCAACGTCACAATGGACAATGGCGTTGCGCAAGCACATTTAAATCAAATGCCCCACAAATATTAAATTTAGTCGTCAGAAGACATGCTGGATATTCAATTGAAAACAAGGGGTTGTCTGTTAAGATTTACAAAGACGATCACTTACCTACATGGTGCAATATTGCTTTTGAAAACAGTAAAAATGATCCGTTTGCACTACATAAATTAGAGAAATCTGCGACGTTTCAACAACTAAATGATTGTTTCAAGCATCCTTTGCAGACAAAAATTACGCAGCAAATATCATACTTCACCATATATGAAAAACAATTGGAGGAACAACACAATCATAGCGATTCAGATGAACTTGCGCTATATAAATAAAATATTTATCATTCAAACTCTCTCAATTTTTTTCTATGCTAGCAGCAGCAATACAAAAAAAAGGAAAAAAAATGAAATACACATATATCGCACTATCAGCTCTCTCAGCAACAGCAGCATTTTTAACCGCCATGGACCAACCTCATGAACTCGTACCAGTCTATCGCACCCAAAAAAACAACATCCCAACTACCACAAACACTATAATAACAACAAACACAACATCATCAGAATTTACCAAATTAGTAGAGCAACTAAAGCAAAATATTAATGAAGAACAACACAAGAATCCACAGAATAGTTATATGCTAGGAAAATGTGTTCACATGAGCAAAGAAAATGCAATTAACATCGCTAACAAAATTGCTGCATATAATCTTGATACACAATTCATCAAACGCATGATCCAAGAAAATGATTTTTGTAAAATGGCTTTTGATAAATTAGAAAAATACGCCAACGAAGAAATTGCTTCAGTAACCATTTCATCTGTTGACGATATTATTAACTACAACCGATTACAAGGCATATGGCAAAAATTGCCACTCGATACAACGTACTACGTATTACGGCAAGTCCTCAACAATTTACAATTTTCATATAACATTGAATTGTCAGGACATTCTGCAGATATTTTATGCGCACAAATCTGTGAGAAAACAGATACCGCTGCCGTTGGATGTCAGAATAAGATTGTTTACCTCTATAATCTTGAAAACGCCGTTTGTACGCAACTGCTTCAAACAAGCACTATTCCCAATATAATTTGTTTTAATACTGATGGATCGCAAGTTGCTATTGCAGCAGAAACATCGGATTATAATATTCCAACTATCACTATCTGGTGTCCACATACTGGACAACAATTATTTCAGATAAAAATGCCACAGAATAAAATATATAATATTAGTTACACTGATAATAAAGACCATAAAAATCAGCTTCATGTTATTTCATCACGTAAGGATATATTCAACAGCTGTATGCAAATTACCACATGTTCGTTAAATAAAGGAAAGGAAAGTAATAAAGGAAGTTCAAACGTGCCATGTACTATTCCTGCGCAACTAACAAACCGCCCTTCTAAGATAACATTAACACGATATATTATTTATATGCCCATACTGCTCTTTGATTTAAAAACAAAATTACTCATCAAAAACTACTACTGCCCACCACTTTCCTTATGCCTTACAGCTCTAAAAAACACACAAAATGCTGATGATTTAACAAATATTAGACAAACGAGCGTCTATAAAGATAAATTAACAGCATATGAGCAATCGCTCGTTGAAAAAGAAATAGATAAAAGGAGAAATGGTTCGTGAATTATTCTCATGCATTATTACTCGTTTTATTAATGCATACATCATCCACGCTCTGCATGGAGGCAGATTGGGTTGATATTCCACAAGAACAAAAACAAACAAATTACACCGCTCATCTCAAAACTGTCAGCGCTACTATCGATGAACGTTATGGTGGATGCCTTGATAATTTGTTTGTTAAGATATCTGAATACAACGCTGCGCACATCGCAAACACACCAGAGGAAATATGCACTGATCCTGCAATAATACATTATTTCTTTATGTTTGATTTATCTCAAAAAAATCAGTTGTTTGAAAAAGCAATACAATTCATGGTAAATAAAAATACAAAAAATATAAAAAAACAGGTGAATGGTGAAACAATAGATACGTATGAACAAAAAATCTTGCAACAATTGACGCCTCTCAAACCTATTATTCAAGCGTATGTTTTACGCGCAATTAAAAAAGAGCTCCAACAAGACTATGAACTGTTCACCTATCAACACCCACAAGGCGCTCGCATTAATTGCACTGCTATCAATTCAAAACGATGCTTGGGAGCAACTGCTTCATATGATAAAACGGTTCACGTTTGGAGTGTACTCACAGGTACACACATCCATACACTTCAACACTCATACCCCGTAAACACCGTCAGCTTTAGCGCTGATGGATCAAAAATGATAACGACAACAGCGCATCAAGAAGAAAAAAATTTTTTCTATGAGTGGAATGTTCAAACAGGAAAATTATTGTATCAACAAGAAATTCTTGGTAATTGCGCATATCACAACCATAGGGACGACTCTTTGATGACCTTTTATTGGCAACATCCTATCTCTTTTCGAGAGGCTGGACCTAATTACACTACAGAAATAACTTCATGGCGCTATGAAAACAAAGCATGGCACTCAACAAAAACATTTAAAGCAAATGGACGGCAAATACTACATCTAGGGGTACGAGATAACGATGAATACACATTTCAAAATCATTGTAATTACATTATCTTGTACAAAAAAGATCACCTACCAACTTTGTGCTATCATGCGTTTAACAACAGCAAAGGGAATAAAAAAGCATTACAACAATTAGCACAATCACACACCGTTGTACAAAAATTATCAGATACCAGAAAAACCCGTTTGTTAGAACTCATCACCACGCAATTAGCCGCACTAAAAGTACATAAACGATCATTAATTTCATCATCAAGCTCATCATCTCACGATGATGAAGTTGATAAATGTAAGTTAAGACCACTAAAAAATGAAGATTCACACGATCACGCACGTTTGACAATAAAAAAACTCCCGCAGTAAAAAAATTTACTCGAGAGTTTTATTGTAATGTCAGATAAAAGATTTCCCATTCAAAAAATAATACCCTATTTATCCCCGTTCGCCCTGAGTTTTTTTATTCTTATAAAAAAGTATCGAAGGGTGAAGCAATTAAATTTTTTTATCATCCTTCGATACATTCTACTACGCTCTTCGAGCTTCGTAGAACACTCAGGACGAACGGATAGGAAAAAAGTTTAAATCAAGACCATATTAAAATAATAAATCATTCATTAATCCATATTTACTTCTTCATAATCAACCCGAATATCATCAATCTTGCCTTTTTCTACATATAACTCTTTATCAATTTCAGGATTATGCACCGCATTAAGCACTTGCGTTAATGAAATTTCAGCAGGTTTGCCATCAGGACGAGGATATGGATATTGAATTTCATAATTGCCATTCTTTTTTGCAATAAAAATACGCAGTAAACCTTTTCCTCCTGTTGCTTTTTCACCCGGATGCACCACTTGCGACATTGTTTTACCATCTTTGGTGAAAGCAGTACTGAATGAATCTGATGAATTATTAATAACAACAAGATCACCCCCACTTAACTGTTTTTCCATAAACATGCCACCAAAACGCATTTTCATCATACCAATAGACACAACCAAGCAGACGATGATACATAATAAAACAGGAAACATCTTTTTCATAATCATACCCTTTCACTGATCAATCACTTCTGTCACTACCTTTTATACTCTACCATAATTGCAATCTGCCATACAATAAAAAAATTCAATTATTATGCGATAATAATTGAACAATATGATGTAATTCTAACAATGTTTTCTGAGGATCGGGTTGTTTAAATATACCACTCGATATCGCAAAATCATCAACGCCCTTTTTAGCCAAATAACCAATATTATCTTTATTAATGCCGCCATCAATGCCAATACGAAATTGCAAGGCATGTTTTTGACGATACTGAACAAGTGCATCAATTTTTGAAATAACCGTCGGCAAAAAAGGCTGCCCAGAAAAGCCTGGCTCAACGGACATGACAAGCACATGACGCACAACACTCAAAAATGGTTCGATTTCTTTTACGGCCGTTTTTGGACTTATTGCAACACTTGGAATGCATTTTTTTTCTTTTATAGTTTTTACAGAATCAAAAACATCCGCAACTGCTTCTATGTGAAAAGAAACCAATGACTCTTCTGGCACCTTATACATTGCAAAAAAACGCGGTATATCAACAATCATTAAGTGTAACCATACAAACAATTCTTCTTTTTTTGTACATTCATTAAT
>Ga0070741_10017172_pt1 | contig 11928 bp, 10 predicted proteins | sample Coa_R1_4_FD_66440 | JGI IMG/M metagenome (GOLD analysis project Ga0070741, IMG submission 66440) | Surface soil microbial communities from Centralia Pennsylvania, which are recovering from an underground coalmine fire - Coalmine... | ecosystem: Environmental > Terrestrial > Soil > Unclassified ...
AAACCTCGGATGGAGTGACGTTCCCGGCTTTTCCGATCCGCTTCCACCGTTTTTCCGTGAGCGTTTCCATTTGACCTATGCGCCCGGCGGACGCTACGCCTCTCGGCGGGGGCATCTGCGCCAAGGAGGGCAAAGATGGTTGCGATCAGGACGTTCCACCTCGGGTTCCTCGTGTCTCTGCTGCTCGCGTTCGCGAGCAACGGGCAGGCCGCGAAGCCCCGCTTCGTCACGCCGACCCGCTCGACGACGATCGTCCTCGCCCAGAAGGACCGGCTCGCCGTCGTCGCGAACCGGGACGCGAACAGCGTGAGCGTCATCCAGGTCCGCGGCAAGCGCCGGGCCGACGCCGCGGTCAAGCTCGCCGAGGTGCCGGTCGGTCGTGAGCCGCGCTGCGTGGCGGTCGACCCGAAGGGCAAGTTCGCATGGGTGACGAACGGGGAGAGCGGGACGGTGTCGGTCGTCTCGCTCACGGGCAAGACGCCGTTTCGCGTCGTCGCCGAGGTCCCGGTCGGGAACGAGCCGCGCGGCTGCGCGATCACGCCGAACGGCTCGCGGCTCTTCGTCGCGAACTACACCGAGGGCACCGTGTCGGCGATCGACACCGCGTCACGGTCGGTGAACGGCACGGTCATCGTCGGCGGGCATCCCTTCGCGATCGCGATCACGAACAACAACAACAAGAGCGACTCCGACGAGACCGTGTTCGTGACCGACTTCTTCTCCGAGCTGATCACCGGGAAGCAGCAGCCGTTCGACGACGCGCGCCAGGGCGTCGTCCACGCGTTCCCGAGCGGCGCGCTCGCCCCGATCACCAAGATCACGCTCTCGCCGCTCGCCGACTCGGGCTTCGCCGCCGACCGCAGCAAGTTCTGCAACCTCACGACGGACCCGGATCCCGCGAACCAGATTTATTGTCCGGACACGACGATCTCCGACCCGATGAACGCGAAGATCGCGATGGCCACGCAGGGCGCCTTTCCGAACCAGCTCACGTCGGCGGTGATCCGCGGGACGTCGCTCTTCCTGCCGAACATCGGCGCGGCGCCCGCGCCGCCCGTCAAGTTCAACGTGAACGTCCAGGCGCTCGTGCACGTCGTCGACACGTCGGCGAAGACCGAGCAGGCCGACCGACACGTGAACCTGAACGCCGAGGTGAAGGCCGAGGCGGTGCCGGCAAACCCGACGGCCAGTCTCGATCATCTCTTCGGCAACGATCTCGTCGCAATCGACGCGAACGCCGCCGGCAGCGTCTTCCTGATCGTCAGCCGGGGCGGCAACTTCGTCTTCAAGGCGAGCGTGGCCGCGAACAAGCTGACGCTCGGGAGTCCGGTCGTCCGCTTCCAGACCGGCAACCTCCCGAACGGTGTCGTCGTGAGCCAGGACGGCAGGCGCGCGTACGTGAACAACGAGGCGAACCTGTCGGTCACCGCGATCAATCTCGACACGAACGCCGTCCTCGCGCAGGACATCGCGTCGAGCACGCCGCCGGAGCCCGGCTCGTTCGCCAACGGCGTGCTCATCGGAAAGCTCGCGTTCTTCACGGCCCTCGGCACGCCCGACGACGGCCTCCTCGACACGCCGATCCGGGACATCAACCCGCTGTCGTTCCGCGGGAAGGCGTCGGACAACGCGTGGAGCAGCTGTGCCTCGTGCCATCCCGACGGGCTCACCGACAACGTGACGTGGTCCTTCCCCGACGGCCCGCGGCAGACGCTTCCGCTCGATGCCTTCTTCGCGAAGGACACACCGCTCGACCAGCGGATCGCCAACTGGAGCGCGGTCCGCGGCAGCGTCACCGACTTCAACAACAACTCGCGCGCCGTCCAGGGCGGGAAGGGCTTCGCCGGCGATCCGCCGAACCCGAACATCTACAACCACGGCATCACGCAGGGAGCGAGCGATGCGCTCGACCTGATGACCCTCTGGGTCCAGACCGTCCGGACGCCGAACGAGCCGCAGCCCGCCGACGTGACGGCGGGCCGGACGCTCTTCGCGCAGCACTGCGCGTCGTGCCACGGCGGCGCCAAGTGGTCGAAGAGCCAGGTGCTCTACGCCGACGACCCGGCGTTCACGGCGGACCCGCTCGCCGCGACCCCGGGTGTGCCGCGCGATCCGGGCGTCACCGCCGACCCGGGCGGACAGATCGTCTCCTATACCGTCGGCACCGCGACGCTCACCTATCTCGATCCCGTCGGCACGTTCGACGCGGCGAGCCCGCTCGAGATCCGCGGCACGGGCGGGAAGATCGGACAGGGCGCCGCCGGCGTTGCCGGCTTCAACGCGCCGAGCCTCCTCGGGGCCGCCAACAACGCGCCGTACTTCCACGACGGCTCCGCGGAGACGCTCGACGACGTGTTCAACCGTCACACGGTGACCGAGGGCAGCGTCACGACGACGATCGCGGGGCTCCTGAACGCCGGCCAGCGCGACAGCCTGAAGAGCTTCGTCAACGCGATCGACGGCCGGACCGATCAGCTGCGGTCGGCCGCCGACGACTTCCGGGACCTCATCGCGGGCGGGCCGTGATCGGCGGCGTCGGGGCCGATCACCACGCGTCCGTCAGCTCGGCGATCGTGGCGCACACGTCGTCCTGCTGCTCCGTCGTGAGGTCGGTGTAGAAGGGGAGGCGGACCAAGCGCTCGCTCACGTCCTCGGTGACCGGACATGCGCCCGGCTGCCCCCCGAAGCGCCTACCCATCGGCGAGAGGTGGAGCGGGATGTAGTGGAAGACGCTCAGGATGTCGCGCGCGCGGAGGTGCGCGATGAAGCGCGTCCGCGCGGCGAGCGTCGGCAGCAGCAGGTAGAACATGTGGTAGGCCTGCTCGGCGTCGGCCGGCACCGTCGGCAGGACGACGCCGGTGCGCGCGGCCCACGGTCGCAGCACCTCGGCATACCGTTCCCAGAGCCGCCGGCGCTTCGCCTGGATCGTCGCGCGCGCCTCGAGCTGCGCGTAGAGGAACGCCCCGAGGATGTCCGACGGCACGTAGCTCGAGCCGACGTCGGCCCAGGTGTACTTGTCGACCTGGCCGCGGAAGAAGCGCGCCCGGTCGGTGCCCTTCTCGCGCAGGATCTCTGCGCGCTCGACGTACTTCGCCGCCGACACGACGAGCGCGCCGCCTTCGCCGCACGTGAAGTTCTTGGTCTCGTGGAAGCTCTGCACCGCCAGCGCGCCGAACGTGCCGAGGTAGCGGCCGCGATGGCGTCCGCCGAGCCCGTGGGCGTTGTCCTCGACGACCTCGACGCCCTGTCGCTCGGCGACGGCGAGGATCGCGTCCATGTCGCAGCCGACGCCGGCGTAGTGCACCGGCACGATCGCTTTCGTCCGGGGCGTGACGAGCCGCTCGAGCTGCGTCGCGTCGAGGTTCAGCGTGTCGGGGCGGACGTCGACGAACACCGGGCGGGCCCCGCGCAGGACGAAGGCGTTCGCGGTCGAGACGAATGTGAACGACGGCACGATCACCTCGTCGCCCGGACCGACGTCGAGGAGGAGCGCCGCCATCTCGAGCGCGTGGGTGCACGACGTCGTGAGGAACACGCGGCGTGCGCCGAGCCAGTCCTCGAGCAGCCGCTCGCACCGTCGGGTGAACTCGCCGTCCCCCGAGATGTGTCCGCGCCGGATCGCCTCCGCCACGTACTCGAGCTCGTTCCCGGCGAGCCCGGCCTTGTTGAATGGAATGCGGAACGTGCTCATCGGTCCGCGCGCCACCAGTGGTACCAGAGATCCACGGACTCGGTGACGAAGCCGCATCGCTCGTACAGCCGGAGCGCCGCGACGTTCCGCGCCTGCGTCGTGACGACGACGCGTTCGGTGCCGGCGCGCCCAAACCAGTCGAGCGACCGCTGGACGAGCGCGCGGCCGAGTCCCCGGCCGTGGTCGCTCGCACGCACGGCGAAGAGCCCGATCCGTCCGGCGCGTTCCGGGAGGCGCTCGCACGTGATGTACCCGACGGGCTCGGTGTCGCGCACCGCGACGAAGACCGCGTCGGCCGAGCCGCCGCAGCTCTGGTCGATCCAGGTCTCGTAGAGGGCGTCGCAGCGTGCCCGCGGAAAGTGACCGTCCTGGTAGAAGCGCGAGTCGTGATGGCTCGCACGAGCGATCGCCCGGAGGCTCGCGCGATCGCCGTCGCGCGCGGGACGGATGTCGGGGCGGTCGGTGACGGCCGTGGCGCCCCGGTCGGCGACGAGCGTCACGCGGACGTCGACGAGACCGAAGCCGCTCGCCTCGGCGGTCGCGATGCCGGTGCGGTCGGCGCAGGGCAGCAGGGCGTAGACGCCGTCGATCTTCTCGGCGGTGCACCAGGCGCGGACGTCGCCGATCGAGTCCGGGCCGAGCGGAGCCACGGCGCGAGCGATGCGCAGCCCGAAGAAGTCGGAGTCCCAGGCGAGGTACTCGCACGCCGGGCGGTCCGACACGATCAGTCTCGCGCGCGTCCGGCGCTCCGGATCGCGTAGGTCGGACGTTCCATCATGCGGAAGTGCATCCGGGCGAGATACTCGCCGATGATGCCGAGCGCGAAGAGCTGCGCGCCGGAGAAGATCGCGAGCGCGGAGGCGAGGAACGCGAAGCCCGGCACGACGCCGCCCTGCACGAGATAGCGCCCGACGACGTAGCAGAGGACGCCGATCCCGAAGAGCGTGCACGCGAACCCGACGATGCTCGCGAGCTGGAGCGGCCAGGCGCTGAAGCCGGTCGTCATGTTGATCGCGTGCGTCACGAGCTTCCGGAGCGTGTACTGCGACACGCCTCGGCTTCGCGGCTCGTGGCGCACCGGCAGCGCCGCGAAGCGGGTCGTGCCCCACGTGAGGAGGACGTCGATCGACACCGACGGGCCGCGGTAGCCCGCGAACGCATCGCGGACGGACGTCCGGAAGGCGCGGAACGCGCTCACGTGGCGCGCCGTCTCGATCCCCATGGCGTCCTGGAGCGCGAGCTTGGTCAGACGTGACGCCAGATCGCGCCAGAGCCCGTGCTGCTCGTCGATCGGCGTGCCATAGACGACGTCGTGGCCGTCGGCGAGCGTCGCGACGAGCCGCGGGATCTCCTCCGGCGGATGCTGGAGGTCGTCGTCCATCGTGACGATGACGTCGTAACGCGCGGCGCGGATCCCGGCGAGCAGCGCGTTGTGCTGGCCGTAGTTCCGCATGAGGTCGATCGGGACGACGAACGGGAAGCGCGCCGCGAGCTCCGTCATGCAGGGCCAGCTCCGATCGATGCTGCCGTCGTTCACGAGCACGATCTCGAAGAACGGGCCCTGCGTCCGGAGGACGGGCTCGAGGCGCGCCACGAGCTCGGACAACGCGTCGGCGTTGTTGTAGACGGGCACGACGACCGACAACCCGGGCCGTTCGCCGGGCGCGCTCGCGGGGCGATCCGTCATCGCGCGGAGGGTATCACGGCGCGGGCGGCCGGGGGGACTCCGCGAGGCATTCCGGTCGGAACGCCACCCGGTACGTCTCGACCATCCCGTCGTAGCCGACGCCCAGGTACGAGCCTGCCGCACCCACGGCGGTGATCCGGTTGCTGCCGATGCCCGCGAGGCGATCGAGTCGGACCGTCGCCCGCGCGCGCCCTCCGGTCGCGTAGACGGCGAGCAGCGAGGTGAGATTGTTGAAGGTCGCGGTCCACCCATCGCCGACGATGACGGGCGTGCACTCCCCCGTGAGGACCCGGCGCGACGGCCAGACCGCGGCCGGGACGCGGTCGACGACCGTTCCGGTCGCAGCGTCGAAGGTCACGAGCGATTGATCGGCGGACGCGAGCATCACGAGGTTCCCGGGGCCGCCGCCGACTCCGATCCACGGCGCGGCGGGCGGGAACCGCCGCGCTCGCGGCGCGGTCGCGAGCGTGCCCATCGTGGGGTCGACGAGCCACCAGTCCTCGCCGCTCTGCGCCGCGCAGTCGCTTCCCGGCGCGCGGCCGGTGCTGACGACGCGGTCGGCGCGAGTCCCGGCCGGGAGATCGAGGACGGTGTACAGCCCGTCGGTCATCAGAACGTGCGCGCGCACGGCGCCGGGGCCACGAAGCTCGACGCGCGCAGCGACGGGCATTCCTGTCGCGAACGACGCGTCGCGGAAGCCGACATGGCTCCAGGTCGTGACGACCCACTCCGGTGGGCCGTCGCCGTTGCCGACGGCGCCCGCGATCCCGAGCGGCGGAAAACCGTACGTCTTCGTCCCGACTTTGGCGACCTCGACACACGCGCGGTCCTCGTCGACGGCGGATCGCGCCAGCTCGTGGAAGATGGCGAGCGCCTCGTCCCTTCGCGTCCACGGCGTGCGGACGCTGATCCCGGGCGTCGTGCTCAAGGGGGTCGGGAACGTCGTTAGTGCACCGCCCGCGCGCTCGAGACGTGCCGCGAGCCAGCGTTCCCACGCCGTGGGACGCTCGAAGTGCCACACGATCGCCTCGGGGCGCGCCTCGTCCAACCGGCGCGCGAGATAGGCCGCGAAGTCGGTCGCGGATCCGTCGTAGATATGGCCGATCACCGGCGGCTCGAAGTCGAAGTTCGACACGAGAGCGTAGAACTCGACGAAGCTTCGCTCGCGGCCGACCGTCAACGCCGCGAGCTTCCCGTACAGGGGCAGGCCACCGGGACTCGTGCGGTTCTCGCGATAGATGTCGTTGTCGAAGAGCACGACGAAGTCGTTCCGCGCGATCTGATCGCGCCAGCCGTAGGCCGCATGCAGACAGCGGAGGCACGTGATCCCGTCGTTGAAACCGCTCTCCCCGAAGGGCATCGGCTGCGCCGCCCCCTCCGGCAGGACCGCGTTCAGGGCGACCATGCTGGCGAAGGACCATCCCCCGAGCAGGGCGAAGAATCCGGCCAGAATCGCGTTCTTCACGCGGGCGGGGACGCCACGGAAGAGGCGAGAGCGCAGGATGGCGATCGTCCCGAGGCTCGCGAGCCCGCACCAGGCGAGATCGAACAACGTGAATCGTCTCGCGTTCGGGAAGCTGAACATCGGCGCCGCCAGGGCGGCGAACGCGAACAGCGCCCACAGCCATTGCCGGGGCAGGTGTCGGAGGACGGACGCGAGGCCGACGATGCCGAGCATCCCGACCGGCAGGAGGCAGAGACCGCCGTGGTCCATCCCCCGGTGAAGCCACGCGTCGCGCACTTCCCAGCCCGCGCGGTCGACGAGGAAATACCGCTGCAGGCCGAGCTTCACGTTGGTGAGGACCGGTTCGGCGTTCATCGCCACGAGCTCGCGGAGGCTCTGCTCGCCCCGGTTGCCGACGTACCCTCCGTAGGTCGGCCAGACCGCGACGCGGACGCTCGGCGGGCGGATCCAGAGAAAGACGGCGACCAGGGTCACCGCGAAGACCCCCGTCACCGCGATCGCGCGGCGCGCCCGGACGCGGGCCTCCGAGAGCCCAGCGATCAACGCCGCGACACCGAGAGGGATCGCGATCCGCGCCGCATAGTAATGATAGACCGTCGACGAGACCGCCAGGCCGGCGAGGAGCGCGACGAGGACGTGCGCGCGCTTCCCGGCAGCATAGGACAGCCAGAGGACGAGCGCGACGTGCATCACCGCGGCGATCACGAGACCGCCGATGCGTGACCACACGAGCTGCAGCGGCGACACCGCGACGAACGCGGCGAAGAGGAGCCCGCAGCGCGGTGAATGGGCGGCGCGTCCGAACGCCCATGCGAACACGACGGTCAGGACGCCGAAGAACGCGCCCACGAGGACGGGCAGGTGCAACGACGGTCCGAGCACGGCCTGGAAGGCGGTCGAGACGGGCAGGATCCAGGCCGAATCGTGAGTCACCGTCACCTGATAGGCCGTCAGCGACCGTCTCCACGTCTGCCAGAACGCGCCGTCCTTGAGCATCTTCGCCACGTAGACCGGCGTGTACTGCGCGAACCAGAACGGAGCGTTGAGTCCGCGGTTCCACCCGATCGTCCGCGTGACGATCGTGAAGAGTACGATGGCGCCCAGCCAGAGGCCCTCGCGGTGCACCGAGTCCGGCACGGCGCGCGGCTCGGGCGCGGCCGGACGGCGGAACGATCTCAAGAGCAACGCCGCGAGCAGCAGCAGTGCCAGGGCGATGAAGACGCGCTCGGCGTACGGCGAGGCGTCGAGGATCGAGCGTGCGACCGGCGCAGGCATTCGGGAGACGGCGCAGTCTCCCGCCGCGTCGGCGGCCGAGGAGGCCGAGCGCGCCGGATGCTACGCAGCCCGTTCCGAGCGTGCAAGAACGACGCGGCGCGGGCCCCGCGCCGACGCGCGGCGCAGGGCGTCCGCGAGCCGCGTCGCGAGCCACGCGGCGCCGAAGGCGACGCAGGCGCCGCCGACGACGACGGCGCCGCCGCCGAATGCGTACAGGTAACGGAACGCCTCGTCCTGGGCCGCCTGGAGGATGATCGCGAGGGTCATGTTCGCCTCACGCCGCGACGTCGGCGACGTCCCGCGTCGGGGGGGGCGCGACCCGCTCTCGGGACGTGAGCGTTTCGAGCAGCGCTTCGAGGGCGGCGAGGCTCGGGGCCATCCACCCGATCGGACCCAGCGTGCTCGTCATGTCGATGGTGAAAGGAATCGTCGTCGTCATCGTAGCCTCCTCCTTGGGATCGACGTTTGCCGGCAGAGAGCAACGCCGATGCCACGTGGTCGGGCAACGAAGACGGCCGTCCGCGCAGGCCGGCGGGCGCCGGCTGCTAATTCAGCCTAGCGGTGGCGACGAAAAAGTTTGCAGTGGGAACGTGCCGCGCGCGGCGAGGCCGCGCGCGGCACGACCGGCGGGTCCGCGAGCACCGGACGGCCCCGCCGGAATCTATTGCAGACGGATGTAGTAGTTGAACTCCTGGCCGGAGTAGGCGGCGGCTGCCGGGAAGGGATCGGGGAGCGGTCCGAAGACGGCCGGGGCATACACGACCATGGCCGTCGGGTCGGAGTCGTCTGCGCCCACCGCGGCGTCGCCGTCGTAGAGTCCCATGATCCAGTACGTCCCCGCCGCGAGCGGCGTGGGCGTCACGGGGATCTCCATGCGTCCGACGGCGACCGGCGTCGGCGCCGTCGCCGCGACGAGCGCCCCCGGACCGCCGCCGGCGTCCGCGTACAGGCCGAGGACGACGTGCACCCCGTCCGACTTCGCGATCACGGCGAGGTGCGTGAGGGTCGCGTCGTCCGCGACCTCGAGCGGGCTCCCGAGCAGGAAGCCGGCCGACTGGAGGGCCGGATCCGGGAACTCGACGTCGTTGCCGACCGTGAACCCGGCGGGCACGGTCGTGGTCGTGGTGGACGTCGTCACGGTGACGGTCGTGGACGTCGACGTCGTCGAGCTGGTGGTCGTCGTGCTCGTCGGCGCGGCCGGCCCCCGGAGGCTCGCGTCGGAGCAGTCACGAAGCGCCGACGCCGCGGCGCGCCGTCCCATGAAGAAGCCGGCCTGGTCGTGGACGACGGCGCTGCCGCTGAAGAGCGCGCAGCTCCGGAGCGTCCCCGTCGTGACGCGAATGCCGACCGCGCCCACGGGCCCGGTGAGCGCGAGCCCGGTTCTCCGGGCGACGACCAGCAGCCCGCGCGACTTCTTCAAGAGGAACGTGCGCACCGGCGAGGACCCGCTCGGCGCGTCCCAGTTCGTGAAGCGGTAGAGGCAGGCGTTCGCGGTCCAGCCACTGCGGCGCGAGCTGCCGCGCGGGACGACGAACGACGCCCCGGTCGCTCCGTTCCGGGCGAAGACCTCGACGAGTGCCCCGCCCGGACGTCCGACCGCGGGGTCGTCGGCGCCGCCGACCGCCGGGAACGCGACGCGCGGGTCCGTGGAGACGAACAGCAGTACCTCCCGGCCCGCACGTGTCCGCTCGATGACGAGCTTGTCGCCGGCGATGGGTCGATCCATCGACGACGCAGGCGTGCCGAGGAACAGCAGCACGGCGAGCGGGAGCAGGACGGGGCGCGGGTGAACGCGCTTCATACCGGACCTCCGTTCTTCCACGCGACGGGATGGGTGGCGTCGCGCGGGTGTCGGAGGCTGGTGCAAGCGCGGTGCCTGCGCCGCGCGCGACGCCGCGCCGACGAAACCGCGCGCGTCCCGGTTTTTTCTGGACACGCGCGACGCGGATGCGGTGTCGACTTCTTGACCAGCGCCACGGGCTCGCCGCCGGCGCGCGTGCGGCTGTGTCTCCGCTCACGCCAGGCGCTGCGCGCACAAGCGCGAGCGTCGTTCGCTGGGTCGGCGGCTGTGCGGGGCGACGGCGAGGGCGCAGGCCTCGCGCCGACGACGGCGCGCGTGCCCCGTCCGCAATCAGAGCGACGTCACGTGGACGAGGTTCGTCTGTCCCGGACGGGCCGCCGGCCAGCCCGCCGTGACGACGATCGGCGTGCCGTCGGGCACGATCCCCGCCGCGCGGACGGGATCCCGGAAGCGTGCGAGGAGCACTTCGGTGTCGTCGAACGCCGGCGCGGCGATCGCCGTGACGCCCCACACGAGCGAGAGCCGGCGCCGCGTCGCCTCGCTCGCCGTGAGGGCGACGACGGGAACGCGGGGCCGATGGCGTGCGACCTGGCGTGCCGTGAACCCGGAACGCGTCGGCACGACGATCGCGCCGGCGCCGACGCGCGCGGCCATCTCGCATGCCGCATGCGCGACGAGCTCTCCGATATCCGGTCCGACGTCGCCGGCGCGCGTCGGAAGGATCGCCTCCGCCGCGGCGAGGATGCGTCCCATCACGGCGACTGCCTCGGTCGGGAACCGGCCGATCGCCGTCTCCTCACTCAGCATCACGGCGTCGGTGCCGTCGAGGACGGCGTTCGCCACGTCGGTCGCCTCGGCACGCGTCGGCAGCGGCGAGTCGACCATCGAGCGCAGCATCTGCGTCGCCGTGATGGCCGGCTTCCCGGCCCGGTTCGCGAGCGCGATCACCTCCTTCTGGACGATCGGCACGCGCTCGATCGGAATCTCGACGCCGAGGTCGCCGCGGGCGATCATGATGGCGTCGGCGGCTCGGACGATCTCCGGGAGGCGCGACAGCGCCTCGGCCTTCTCGATCTTCGCGACGACGGGCACGCCGGCCGCCTTCACCGCGTCCAGATCGGATGCGCGTCGGACGAAGGACAGCGCGAGGAAATCGATGCCGTGGTCGACACCGAAGCGGAGATCGGCACGGTCCTTGTCGGTGAGGGCCGGCAGGTCGAGCCGGGACGACGGCAGGTTGATGCCCTTCCCCGGGGGGATGTCGCCGCCGACGATCACGCGCGCGTGGCTCGCGTCGATGACCTCGAGCTGCATGAGACCGTCGGCGAGCAGCACGGGGTCGCCGCGGACGACGGTCGGCGGCAGCCCGATCGCGACGACGTCCCCCGGAGCACCGCGCACCGGCTGATCGAGCCGGAGCTTCGGCCCGGCGAGGTCGGCGACGATCGCGACCGGGCGGTCCGCGGCCGCGCGGCGGACGGCGTCGATCGTCGCGGCGTGCTCCGCGTGCGTGCCGTGCGCGAAGTTCAGCCGGAAGACGTTCGCGCCCGCGTCGATCAGGCGGTGGATCGCGCCCTCGGACGAGGTCGCCGGCCCGAGGGTCACGACGATGCGGGTGCGGGCCACGATCGCTACGCCGCGCCGGATCCCGGCGGCTTCTTCGCGAACAGCGCGTCGAGCGCCGCCCGCGCCGCACCGGACGACGGCTCGGCGGACGGCCGCACCGGCGCCGGGCGGAAAACGTCGCAGAAGTTTCCCTGGGCCTTGTCGGCGACGGCCTCGGCGATCGGCTCGCGGCAGTCGTGGGCGAGCCCGGGCGCGTAGAAGTCGCAGTTCCGGCAGCAGTGAAGGTAGGCGGCGCAGCGCGGGCAGACGTCGCGCACGCCGACCCGCTCACGGTCGACCGCCGTCCCGCACTGGTGGCAATGCACCATCGAGGCCCTAGTTCGCGGAAAGCGCGCGGCGACGCAAGGCTGTCCTCCCTGGACGCGCTCACGCGGACCATGCTT
>Ga0070741_10017173_pt1 | contig 11927 bp, 11 predicted proteins | sample Coa_R1_4_FD_66440 | JGI IMG/M metagenome (GOLD analysis project Ga0070741, IMG submission 66440) | Surface soil microbial communities from Centralia Pennsylvania, which are recovering from an underground coalmine fire - Coalmine... | ecosystem: Environmental > Terrestrial > Soil > Unclassified ...
CGCCCCATCAGCGCCGCCTCCGTCTCGGCCCTCCGGCGCGGGGCACCAGCCGGAGAGGACGACGGCGTCGCGCGCAGTCGAGAGCCTGCGGCGCGCGGAGCCGGGCGGCGGCGATCGGGTGCAACCCGCGGCCGCCCGGCTGCGAGTAGCCGAGCACGACGATCACCCGGCCGGTCACCGCCGGCGCCGCGCGAGCCGGAAGAGCAGCAGCGTCCCCGCCGCCGTCAGCACGAGCTCGACCGCCTTCGAGCCGCGCAGCTTCGACTCACCGCTCGCGCGCTCGCGCATGTCCACGGGCACCTCCGCCACCCGCAGGCCGGCCTCGTGCAGTCGCAGCAGCGCCTCTACCTCGGGCGCGCCGCTCGTGTACCGCTGCGCGAGCAGCGGCAGCGCCCGGGCGCTCGCCGCCACGAGGCCGCTCGTCGCGTCGGCGAACGGCCGCCCCAGCGCGAGGCGCATCGCGCGGCGCAGCAGGGCCGTGCCGACCCGGCGCGGCCCGCTCGGCGCGTAGCGGTACGCCGAGTAGCCGTCTCCCGAGACGAAGCGCGAGCCGATAGCGACGTCGCAGCCGCCGCTGCGCACGAGCTCGAGCAGCCTGCGCAGCTCCGCCACCGGGTGCTGCCCGTCCGCGTCGACTCGGCCCACGTAGGCGTAGCCGCGCTCGAGCGCCTGGCGGTAGCCCTCGGCGATGGCGGCGCGCACGCCGCGGTTCTCGCCGAAGCAGACGACGTCGGCGCCGTGCTCGCGCGCGACCGCGGCGGTGCGGTCGCTGGAGCCGTCGTCGACGACGAGCACGTCCGCATCCGGCAGTCCCGCGCGAAGCTCGCCGAGCACGACGGCGACGCTGTCCTCTTCGTTCCAGGCGGGGAGGAAGACGAGCGTGTCCGCCATCAGGCGAGCGTCGCGATGAAGGGCGCCTCGTCGGGCAGGCCGTCGGGGAGCCGGAAGCCGCCCGCCTCCTCGAGCGCCGCGATCCGCGCCGCGAGCGGCGGGTGGGTGTCGAACAGGCCGGCGAGGGCGCTGCCGCCGGACGGCGCGTCTTCGACGCGGTGCGTGGGGCTCTCGATCCAGAGGTGCGCCACGGACGCGTCGGCGTGACGCACGGTCGTGGGGTCGAGCTCGAGCCGCCGCAGCGCGAGCGCCATCGCCTCCGGGTCGTTGAGGATCTCGGCCGCCGTGGCGTCGGCGAGGTACTCACGCCGGCGCGACAGAGCGAGCCGCAGCAGCGTGGCCGCGATCGGGGCGAGCAGGAAGCCGATCACGGCGAGCACGATCACGATCGGCCCGCCGCGGCCGCCGTCGCGACGGCCGCCTCCGTACGCCATCGTGCGGAAGGCGATGTCCGCCACGAGCGCGATCACGCCGGCGAAGACGACGGCGAGCGTCATCAGCCGCGTGTCGCGGTTGCGTACGTGGGCGATCTCGTGGGCGACCACCGCCTCCAGCTCGCGCCTCGGCATCGTCTCGAGCAGCCCGGTGGTGACGCCGACGAAGCTCTTCGCCGGCGTCAGCCCGGTGGCGAACGCGTTCGGGGCGGAGTCGCGGACGACGCGCACGTCCGGCGTCCGCTCGAGGCCCGCCGCGATGGCGACGTTCTCGACCACGCGCCGCAGCGAGCGGAGCTGCTCTGGTGGCAGCTCCTCGGCTCCGGTCATCGAGGCGATCATCCCGGTCGAGCCCAGCACGCCGAAGAGCGCGTACACGAGCGCGCCCGCGAGCGCGAAGGCGCCGACCCAGACGTCGAGCACGGTGGCCAGGAGCGTGGCGAGCGCGACGATGACGAGCGCGAAGCCGAGCAGGAGCACCCCCGTGCGCAGGCGATTGGCGCGGATCTGCTCCTGCAGCGTCACGAGCCGGGTGCGAGGTCGACCTGCGGCAGCACCCGGTCGGCCTCCTCCGCCGAGAAGAACTCGCGCTCGCGGAAGCCGAGCGGCCGCGCGTAGAGGACGCCCGGGACCGACTGGATCGCGGTGTTGAAGCGCATCACCGTCGCGTTGTAGTAGCGGCGTGCCGCGCTGATCTTGTCCTCGGTGTCGGTCAGCTCGTCCTGCAGGCGCAAGAAGGTCTGGGACGCCTTCAGCTCCGGATACGCCTCCGCGACCGCGAGCAGGCGGCCGAGCGCGGCGGTCACCTGCTCGTTCGCCTCCGCCGCCTGCCTCGGCGTGGCGGCGCGGAGCAGCGCCGAACGCGCCTCCGTCACGCTCTCGAAGACGCCGCGCTCGTGGGCCGCGTAGCCCTTCACGGCCTCGACGAGGTTCGGGATCAGGTCGGCGCGTCGCTGCAGCTGCACGTCGATGTTCGACCAGCCCGTGTTCGTCTCCTGGCGCAGCCGGACGAGGCGGTTGTAGCCGAGCACGAACAGCACGAGCAGGAGCGCGACGACCCCGAGCGCGATCCAGAGCGCGAGCACGCGCGCACCCTACTCGCTCCGTCCGCGCCTCACGTCGTCTCGCGGCTGAATCGATGATCGATTGCTGCCCGTGAAGCGCGAGATGTCCGGTAGTAGAGTCGGCCGGACAGTTCGGTCACGAAAGGGGAGCGCCTGTGTCCGGAACCGAGGCAGCCGTCGGCATCGACGCGAAGTCCGACGCGATCTACGAGCTCGTCGAGGAGGGATCGTCGGTCGAGCGCCTGGCGACCGGCTTCACCTTCACCGAGGGGCCGATCTGGCACCCGACGCAGCACTACCTGCTCTTCTCCGACATGCCCGGCGACGTGCGGCGCAAGTACACGCCGGACGGCGCCGTCGTCGAGGTGATGCGGCCGGCCTTCAAGTGCAACGGCATGACCTACGACGCCGACCTCAACCTACTCGTCTGCGAGCACGTGACGAGCTCGCTGGTGCGCGAGCGCCCGGACGGCGTCCGCGAGACGCTCGCCTACCACTGGCAGGGCAGGTACCTGAACAGCCCCAACGACGTCTGCGTCCGCTCCGACGGCTCGATCTACTTCTCCGACCCCTGGTACGGGCGCTTCCCCGGCTTCGGCATCCAGCGCGAGCGCGAGCTCGGCTGGCAGGGCGTCTTCCGCATCCCGCCCGGCGGGGGCCAGGACGAGCTCGAGCTCGTCGTCGCCGAGGACGAGTTCGACATGCCCAACGGCCTCTGCTTCTCGCCGGACGAGTCGCTGCTGTACATCAACGACACTCCGCGCGCCCACATCAAGGTCTGGGACGTGAGCCCGGACGGCTCGCTCGCGAACGGGCGCATGTTCTTCGAGGGCATCGGCAGCGGCGTCATCGAGGAGGGCATCCCCGACGGGATGAAGTGCGACGAGCGGGGCAACATCTGGGTCACCGGGCCGAAGGGCGTCTGGGTGATCTCGCCGCAGGGCGAGCACCTCGGCACGATCGAGGTGCCCGAGAACGTCGGCAACCTCACCTGGGGCGGCGAGGACTGGCACACGCTCTACATCCCGGCATCGACCTCGCTGTATGCGATTCGCACGCTCGTCGGCCCTCGCCGCGAGCCGTACATGAGGTAGGGGCGAGGCGCGCCTCGCCGTCGTCGTGAACATGGAGGCCGCATGAACGACCAGCTCACTCTCGACCCCGCGCGCTGCGCGCTCGTCATCCAGGACTTGCAGAACGACGTCATGATCGAGGGCGGTGTCTGGGCCGACTCGGGCGCTCCGCAGCACGCGAAGGAGCAGAACGTCGTCGAGAACGTGAAGGACCTCGCTGCCGCGTGCCGTGCGGCGGGCGTGCCGGTGATCCACGTCTGGTACGTCGTCGAGCCGGGCGCTCCGGGGCTGAAGCTGAACGCGCCGCTGTTCCAGGGCGTGAAGGAGTCGAACGGGGTGGTGCGCGGCACCTGGGGCGCCGCGCCGGCCGAGGGGCTCGAGCCGCAGGAGGGCGACTTCGTGGTCGAGAAGATGCGCATGAGCGCGTGGGAGGGCACGAAGCTCGAGAGCCTGCTCGGCGGCCTCGGCCGCGACACGGTCATCGTCACCGGAGCGTGGACGAACATGTCGATCGAGCACACCGCCCGCACCGGCGCGGACAAGGGCTACTACATGGTCGTCCCTGAGGACGGCTGCTCCACGATCAACGCCGAGTGGCACAACGCCTCGATCAACTACGCGCTCCAGAACGTCTCCACGGTGACGAGCTGCGCTGCGGTGAAGGCGGCGCTGGCTGCTGGAGCGAGCCGCTGACGCGGCTCGCGCGGCTCGCGTCGCCTCGGCTCGCGGCCGAGCGCACGGGCCGAGGCGGCCGCGGTCACGCCTGCTCCCGCTCGCTGCTCGCGAACGGCGGCGGCGCGCGACAGGGCGCGCGCCGCCGCGGGAGCGGGTCCGTCTGCACGGTTCGGCCGCGAGGCGACTCGCCGGCGCCTCACACGCCGGCGCTCTGGCACGTTTCACGCGCATGGGCGTACGCGACGGCACGCTTCGGCTCTACGACTACGCCGCCTCGGGCAACTGCTACAAGGTGCGCCTCCTGCTGGCGCTGCTGCGCCAGCCGTACGAGCGCGTGCCGGTGGACATCTTCGCCGGCGACACGCTGACGGCAGAGTACGCGCGCCTCAACCCGCTGCGCGAGACACCGGTGCTCGAGCTCGAGTCGGGCGAGCTGCTGACGCAGTCGAACGCGATCCTCTGGTACCTCGCCGAGGGGACGCCGTTCCTGCCGTCGACGAGGCTGGGCCGGGCGCAGGCCGCGCAGTGGCTCTCGTTCGAGCAGGAACACGTGATGGGTGGCATCGCCGGCGCGCGCTTCCGCCGCCTTACGGGCCGGGCTGCGGCCGACTCGCCTGGAGACGCCGCGCGCTTCGCGCGGGGGCAGCGAGCGCTCGCCCTGCTCGACGCGCACCTCGCGGGGCGGGAGTGGGTCGTCGAGGAGAGCTGCACCATCGCCGACGTCTCGCTGTTCGCCTACGTGCACGTCGCCGACGACGCCGGCTTCGGGCTGCGCTCCCACCCCTCGGTCTGGGACTGGCTGGCCCGCGTGCGCGGCCTCGACGGGTTCGTCGACGACCTCGTGCCGTACCCGCAGAACGCCTGGCCCGGCGCCGGACGATCGATCTACGATTGACCCCACGCTCGGGACGGGGAGGCTCGAGCTGGCCTCGCTCGTCGGCCCTGCCTTCCCGCTCGAGCGGGCGGACGAGGCCGTGCGGGCGAGCCTGCCGGGGAGCCCGGCGGCGTGCTCGTCACTCCCTGGCGTCGGCGCCGCCGTGCGGGTCGTCGTCCGGCGGCAGCGCCTGGCCCTCCGGCTGGTCGGGGGGCGGCGAGGCCGGCTCGGTGCGCGTGTAGGCGAGCAGCCGGGAGACGAACGTCGGGTTGGCCCCTTCGACGGCGGCGGGCTCGGCGGGCTCGTGCCGCTGCGCTGCCGCGGCCGCCTGCGCCGCCTCCTGCTCGGCCCGCCGCCGCTCCTCGCCCGCCCGGCGCCGCTCCTCCTCGATCCGCAGCCGGGCCGCCTCCTCGGCCCGTCGGCGCGCCTCGAGCGCCGCCAGCCGCTCGGCCTCGGCGCGCGCCTGCGCGGCCTGCGCGGCCTCCGCCGGCTGCGGCACCGGCTCGGGCTCCGGCTCCCGCTCGCGCTCCGCCTCGGGCGGCGCGGGCACGGGCGGCGGCCCGGGGGGCGCAGGCGGCTCGAACACCGAACGCGCCACGGGCTCGGCCTCGGGAGCCGGCTGGACGTGCGGAGCCGGCGAGGGCCCGGGCGGCGGGAGCGCCGGCAGCGACGCCGCCCGCGGCGCGGCCGCCTGGGTGCGCGCCCGCTCCTCTTCGAGCTGCCGCAGCTCGACCCGCCGGATCTTGCCGCTGCGCGTCTTCGGCAGCTCGTCGACGAACTCGATCTCGCGCGGGTACTTGTACGGCGCCGTCACCGTTCGGCAGTGCGCCTGCAGCTCCCCGGCGAGCTCGTTGCTCGGCTCGTAGCCGGGGCGCAGCACGACGAAGGCCTTCACGATCTGGCCCCGGTCCGGATCGGGCTTGCCCACGACGGCGCTCTCGGCGACGGCCTCGTGCTCGAGCAGCGCGCTCTCCACCTCGAACGGGCCGATCCGGTACGCGGCAGAGGTGATCACGTCGTCCGCCCGGCCGGTGAACCAGAGGTAGCCGTCCTCGTCGCGCACGGCGCGGTCTCCGGTCACGTACCAGTCGCCGCGGAAGACCGCCTTCGTCTCCTCCGGCTGCTCCCAGTAGCCGGCGAAGAGCGTGGGCGGGCGGCCGCGCAGCGCGATGTCGCCCTCAACGCCGGGCGCGACCGGGTTCCCGGACTCGTCGATCACCGCCACCTCGTGGCCCGGCGTCGGCAGCCCCATCGAGCCGGGGCGCACCGGCACCGTGCGCGTGTTCGAGACGAGCAGGCTGTTCTCGGTCTGCCCGTAGCCGTCGTAGATCGTGAGCCCGAACGCCTCGCGGAAGACGCGGATCACCTCCGGGTTGAGCGGCTCTCCGGCCGCGACCGCGTGGCGCAGGCGGGAGAGGTCGTACCGCTCCGGCTCCTCCACCTTCGCCATCAGCCGGTACTCCGTCGGCGCCTGGCAGAGGACGGTGACGCCGAGCCGCTCGATCGTCTGGAAGCGCTCCTCGGGGTCGAACGGCGCCTGGTGCAGCACGGTCTCGGCGCCCCAGCTCCACGGGCCCAGCAGGACGTTCCAGATCGACTTCGCCCAGCCCGTCCCCGCCGTGCACCAGACGAGGTCGTCCTGCCGCACGTCCAGCCAGTGCTGGGCCTGCATCCGCGTCGCGAACGTGTACGCGTGCGTGTGCACGACGCCTTTCGGATCCTTCGTCGTGCCGGACGTGTAGAGGATGAAGGCGGGGTCGCGCGACGCGGTGTCCGCGAACGGCGCCCGGCCGGGGTAGTCGTGCAGGCGGTCGAGCGCCTGGTCGAGGTAGACGACGAGCGGCGGGTCGGCGAGCCCGGTCAGCATCCCCTCCACCTCGCGCTCCGCGGCGTCCTCCGCGAGCACGAGGCGCGCCCCCGAGTCGCGCGCCCGGAAGGCGAGGTCGCGTGCGCGCAGCAGCTCCGAGCACGGGATCGCGACCGCGCCGAGTCGCAGCGCGGCGAGCATGATCGCGTGCCACTCCGGCCGCTTGCCGACGAGCACGAGCACGCGGTCGCCCCGGCGCACGCCGACGTCGGCGATCAGGTTGGCCCACTGGGCCGAGAGCACCGCCATCTCCGCGTACGTGTAGCGCCGCACGACGCCGAGGTCGTCGACGAACACGAGCGCCGGCTGGCTCGCGTCCCGGATCGCGTACGCCTCGATCACGTCGCGAGTGAAGTTGAAGCGCGGCGGGACGTTCCAGACGCCGTCGACGACCGGCTCGGTCACCGCTCTCCTCGCGCCCGAGCGACGCGGGCGCGGAGCAGGCGTGCTCGGACTTCGGCCACGATGCGCTGCTGTCGCACGGCCGCTCGATTATCACCTGCCCGCGCCGGTCCGGGAACCCCGACCCGTCCCGGGCGCCGGCGATATCGTCTGCCGCGGTGACCGCGCTCGCGACCGACCTGCTCCGCCGCCAGGCCTACGTGGACGGCCGCTGGGCGGACGCGGACACCGGCGAGACCTTCCCGGTGCTCAACCCGGCGACCGGCGAGACGGTTGCCGCAGTGCCGCGCATGGGCGCCGCCGAGACCAGGCGCGCGATCGAGGCGGCGCAGCGCGCGCTGCCCGCGTGGAAGGCGAAGACGGCGAAGGAGCGGGCGCGCATCCTGCGCCGCCTGGCCGAGCTGATGGACGCGCGCAGCGACGAGCTGGCCGCGCTGATGGTGAGCGAGCAGGGGAAGCCGTTCGCGGAGGCCAGGGCCGAGGTGCAGTACGCCCTCTCCTTCTACGAGTGGTTCGCGGAGGAGGCGAAGCGCCTCGACGGCGCCGTCATTCCGACACCGTGGCCGGACAAGCGCATCGTGGCGACGCGCGAGCCTGTCGGCGTCACGGCCGGGATCACGCCCTGGAACTTCCCCGCCGCCATGCCGGCGCGGAAGTCCGCGCCCGCGCTCGCCGTCGGCTGCACGATGGTGCTCAAGCCCGCCGAGCAGACGCCGCTCTCCGCGCTCGCGATCGCCGCGCTCGCCGAGGAGGCCGGAGTCCCGCCCGGGGTGCTCTCCGTCGTCACCGGCGATGCCGAGGACGCGCCCGAGATCGGCGCGGAGATGACCTCCAACCCGATCGTGCGCAAGCTCGGCTTCACCGGCTCCACCGAGGTGGGGAAGATCCTCATGCGCCAGTGCGCCGGGCAGGTGAAGAAGATCTCGCTGGAGCTGGGCGGCAACGCGCCCTTCGTCGTCTTCGACGACGCCGACCTCGAGAACGCGGTCGCCTCCGCGCTCGTCTGCAAGTTCCGCAACTCGGGCCAGACGTGCATCTCCGCGAACCGGATGCTCGTCCAGGACGGGATCTACGACGACTTCCTCGCCGCCTTCACAGAGGCGGTCTCGAAGCTCGTCGTCGCGGACGGCTTCACCGAGGGTGCCCAGGTCGGCCCGCTGATCGACGAGCCGGCGGTGGCGAAGGTCGAGCGCCACGTCGCCGACGCCGTCGAGCGCGGGGCGGAGGTGCTCCTGGGCGGCTCGCGGATCGAGCGGCAGTTCTTCGCGCCCTCGGTGCTGACCGGCGTTCGCCCGGAGATGGCGATGAGCTGCGAGGAGACGTTCGGCCCGGTGGCGGGCATCGCCCGCTTCTCCACCGAGGAGGAGGCCGTCCGGATCGCCAACGACACCCCCTACGGGCTCGCCGCCTACTTCTTCTCCACCCGGAACGCGCGCATCTGGCGCGTGGGCGAGGCGCTCGAGTACGGCATCCTCGGCGTCAACACCGGCCTCATCTCCACCGAGGTGGCGCCCTTCGGCGGCGTCAAGGAGTCCGGCATCGGGCGGGAGGGCTCCTCCTACGGCGTCGACGACTGGGTCGAGCTGAAGTACTGGGCGATCGGCGGGGTCGACGGCGGAGCGGGCCGGAGCTGACGTCCGACCCCTGACGACACGCATGGCCATCGTCGAGCAGCGCGACTACCACGTCTACACGGGCAAGCTGCCCGAGCTCGTGCGGCTGTACGAGACCGAGGGCATCGCCATCCAGCAGCAGGTGCTCGGCGGCTTCGTCGGCGCCTTCACGACCGACGTCGGGGCGCTCTCCACCTACACGAGCATGTGGCGGTACGACTCGTTCGCCGAGCGGGAAGAGCGGCGCGCGGCGCTGCAGGCGCGCGAGGACTGGCGCGCCTTCCTCGCCCGCATCCAGCCGCTGATCCACACGCAGGTGAACCGGATCCTCGTCCCCACCCCGTTCTCGCCGCTGCAGTAGTGGGAGCGCTCGAGGGCAAGGTCGCCGTCGTCACCGGCGGAGCGCAGGGGATCGGCAGGGCGATCGCGGACGGTCTCGCCCGCGAGGGGGCGCGCATCGTGATCGCCGACCTGCAGCGCGCGGAGGAGGCGGCCGCGGCGTACGACGGCGGCGTCGGGCTCGAGGTGGACGTCGCCGACGAGGCGGCCGTCGAGCGGATGGTCGCCGAGACTCGTTCCCGCTGCGGCGGGGTGGACGTGCTCGTCAACAACGCCGGCCTGTACGCGTCGCTCGCCATGCGCCCGTTCACGGAGATCCCGCTCGAGGAGTGGCGGCGCGTGATGGACGTCAACGTCGCCTCCATGTTCCTCACCTGCCGCGCGGTCGTGCCGCTGATGCGCGAGCGGGGCGGCGGCGCGATCGTGAACATCTCCTCCGGGACGCCCTTCCGCGGCGTGCCTTTCCTGCTCCACTACGTGACCAGCAAGGGCGCCATCGTCGCCTTCACGCGGGCGCTCGCGAAGGAGCTGGGCAAGGACGGGATCCGCGTCAACTGCGTCGCCCCCGGGTTCACGATGTCGGAGGGGGTGAAGCAGCATCCCGAGGTGATCGAGAAGCTGCGCGACGTGTCGATCGCCGCCCGGACGATCCAGCGCGACCAGGAGCCGGAGGACGTCGTCGGCGCAGTCGTCTACCTGGCCGGGCCGAGCGCGGCCTTCGTCACGGGCCAGACGATCGTGATCGACGGCGGCCAGTACTTCCATTGAGGCTGTCGCTGTACGAGCGGCCGGACGGCGTCGCCGCGCGGGAGTGCGCGCGCGTCGTCTACGACCTCGAGCGGGACGCCGCCTGCTGGGGCGCCTGCCGCGTGGACGGCCCGGCGCTCGAGTGGGAGCTCGGCGGCGAGGGCGCGGGCGCCGCGCTCTCGGCGGAGGTCGACCTCGACCAGGCAGCCCGCTGGATCGTCCGCTGCGACCGCGTCGACTTCCCGCCGGGCGGCGTCGCCCACCGGCACGTGCACCCCGGCGGCGGCATCCGGCGGCTCCTGTTCGGCTCGATCCGGATCGAGGCGCCGGGCCACACGGCCGAGTACGGTCCGGGCGGAGCCTGGTTCGAGGACGCCGGCTACCCCGTGCTGGCGACGGCGTCCGCGACGGAGCCGACGGCGTTCGTGCGCGTGATGGTGCTGCCGGCGGAGTGGGAGGGGAGGCGGACGATCCGCTACCTCGACCCGGCCGACGAGGCGAAGCCGAAGCTGCAGCGCGCGACCGTCTTCTTCGACCACCCGCTCGCGCCGTGACGCGCGGGGTCAGACCCTGGACGTGGCCGGAAGGGGCGTCGTGACGCGCGGGGTCAGACCCTGGACCTGGCCGGAGAGGACGTCCTGGCCCGCATGACGCGCAGCGGCGGCCGCGTCCTCGTCGACCAGCTCGCGCTGCACGGCGCCGACCTCGCCTTCGGCGTTCCCGGCGAGAGCTACCTTGCCGTGCTCGACGCGCTCGTCGACTCGCCCGTCCGCTACGTGACCACGCGGCACGAGGTCGGCGCCGCGTACATGGCCGAGGCGTACGGGAAGCTGACCGGCCGGCCCGGGATCTGCATGGTCACGCGGGGGCCGGGCGCGACGCACGCGAGCGGCGGTCTGCACGTCGCCCGCCAGGACTCGACGCCGCTGCTCCTCCTCGTCGGCCAGGTGCCGCGCTCCTCGCTCGGCCGGGAGGCCTTCCAGGAGCTCGACTACGAGGCGTTCCTCGGCCCGCTCACGAAGTGGACGGCCCAGGTCGACGACCCCGGGCGCATCCCGGAGCTCGTCGCGCGCGCGTTTCACGTGGCCACGTCCGGCCGTCCGGGGCCGGTGGCGCTCGCGCTGCCGGAGGACGTGCTCGCGGAAGAGACGGACGCGCGGGACGGGAGGCCGGTCGAGCCCGCGCAGGCGGCGCCGCACCCCGCCGACGTCGCGCGCGTGCGCGAGCTGCTCGCGGGCGCCGAGCGGCCGTTCGTGGTCGTCGGCGGCTCGCCGTGGAGCGAGCGCGCCCACGACGACGCGATCGCCTGGGCCGAGGCGAGCGACCTCCCCGTCGCTGCCGGCTGGCGCTGCCAGAGCCACGTCGACAACACCTCGCGCGTCTACGCGGGGCACCTCGGCATCGGCGCCGACCGGCGGCTGGCCGCGCGCGTGCAGGAGGCGGACGTGCTCGTCGTCCTCGGCGCCAGGCTGGGCGACGTCGAGACGGGCGGCTACGCCTACCTCGACTCGCCGCACCCGCGCCAGCGGCTCGTGCACGTGCTGCCCGACGCGGACGGGCTGGGCCGGGTCTTCCAGCCGGAGCTCGGCGTCGTCGCCTCGCCCGCGGCGACGGCGAGAGCCCTGCGCGCGCTCGCGCCGCTCGACTCGTCCCGCTGGCGTGCCCGCACCGAGCAGGCGCGGGCCGAGTACCTCGAGAGCCTCGAGCACCCGCGGCGGGACGTGGCCGGCGTCGACCTCGGCGCCGTGATGGCGCACCTGCGGGAGCGCCTGCCCGCAGACGCCTTCCTCGCCAACGGCGCCGGCAACTTCTCGGTCTGGGCGCACCGCTTCTACGCGTTCCGGCGCTACGGGACGCAGCTCGCGCCGCAGTCGGGCTCGATGGGCTACGGCGTCCCCGCCGCGGTGACCGCGAAGCTCCTCCACCCGGACCGGATCGCCGTCTGCCT
>Ga0070741_10017174_pt1 | contig 11927 bp, 15 predicted proteins | sample Coa_R1_4_FD_66440 | JGI IMG/M metagenome (GOLD analysis project Ga0070741, IMG submission 66440) | Surface soil microbial communities from Centralia Pennsylvania, which are recovering from an underground coalmine fire - Coalmine... | ecosystem: Environmental > Terrestrial > Soil > Unclassified ...
GATTCAAGTCATTGCTCGACGGCAAATGAGGGGAAACACCCATGAAGACACCACGCCTATTCGCATTTCTGATACTCTCTGGCGCAATCGTCGTAATGCCGGGTTGCGGACTCGACAAGGAGTATTTGGTCGCCGTGCAGATCACCCCGCCAGGAGGAACGGCCACGGCTGGGACTTCTAGCGATACAGTGCAGTTCAAAGCTACCGGCTGGTACGCCACCGAGAACTGCGGGCAATATGGAAGCTGCTACGCCAGCAAACCGGACAAGCACCAATTGCTCGCTAATGCCAGTTGGGTCACGTCAGATTCTGTAAATACCAAAATTGATGCGACCGGACTTGCAACCTGTATTTCACCGACCTCCGTACCGGCGACAATAACGGCTACGGGCCAGGGTGGGTATTATGGCCCAATCAAAGGAACGGGGACTCTGACATGCAACTGATTCAGCGCTAGCGCGGAAAGGAGCCCTCGCTTTGTGGCGTTAGTTACGAATCCGAGATGAAAAGGTTGGGCAAGCCCGTCCAGAGAGAGTCGAGGAGAATATCCGAACCATGCAACGAAGCACAGGCGGGGCGGCCGTGCTTCTACTCTTTGGTTTTCTGAGGACTGACGGCTGATACCTGACAGCTGTTTACAGCTGGCTCATCTTGGCCAGGAACTCGCTGTTGCTTTGCGCCTTGGCGAGACGCTCGATCAGCAGTTCCATCGCTTCCACCGGTGATAACGGGTTCAGCACCTTGCGAAGTACCCAGATGCGAGCCAGGTCATCTTTCGGGATGAGCAACTCTTCCTTACGCGTTCCGGAGCGCTGAATGTCGATGGCGGGGAAGGTGCGCTTGTCGACCAGCTTGCGGTCGAGAATGATTTCCATGTTGCCGGTGCCTTTGAACTCTTCGAAGATCACGTCGTCCATGCGCGAGCCGGTTTCGATCAGCGCGGTCGCGATAATGGTCAGCGAGCCGCCTTCTTCGATGTTGCGGGCCGCGCCGAAGAAGCGCTTCGGGCGCTGCAGCGCGTTAGAGTCGACGCCGCCGGAGAGCACTTTGCCTGACGGCGGAACGATCGTGTTGTAGGCGCGCGCCAGTCGCGTGATGGAGTCGAGCAGAATCACCACGTCGCGCTTGTGCTCGACCAGGCGCTTGGCCTTCTCGATCACCATCTCGGCAACCTGAACGTGGCGCGCAGCCGGCTCATCGAACGTCGACGAGATGACCTCGCCCTTCACCGACCGCTGCATGTCCGTCACTTCTTCCGGACGCTCGTCGATGAGCAGCACGATGAGCACGACCTCAGGATGATTCGTGGTTACGGAGTTCGCCAGACTTTGCAGCAGCATGGTCTTGCCGGTGCGCGGCGGCGCGACGATGAGGCCGCGCTGGCCTTTTCCCACCGGCGTCAGCAGATCCATGACGCGGGCGCTGATGTTCTCGCGCACCGTCTCCAGCTTGATCCGCTCCTGCGGATATAGCGGCGTCAGGTTGTCGAACAGGATCTTGTTGCGCGCTTCTTCGGGCGATTCAAAGTTGACCGCCTCGATCTTCACCAGCGCGAAATACTTCTCGCCTTCATGCGGCGGACGCACCTGGCCGCTGATGGTGTCGCCGGTCTTCAGGTCGAACTTGCGGATCTGCGATGGAGACACGTAAATGTCGTCCGGGCCGGGAAGATAGTTGTAGTCGGGCGAGCGGAGGAAACCATAACCATCAGGCAGGATCTCCAACACACCCTCGGCGAAAATGTGACCTTCTTTTTCGCTTTGGGCCTGAAGGATCTTGAAGATGAGGTCCTGCTTGCGCAGGCCGCTGGCGCCGGGCAGCTCGAGATTACGAGCTATCTTGGTCAGCTCGGTGATGTTCTTTTCTTTTAATTCTGAGATTGTCATTGTGGTGTCACCTACGGAGGATTTTGCGGAAGGGCGGGCCGGAGGAAACTTACGAGAGACGCGCCTTGCTCCCCGGCGAGCGCGTCATTTGCACTCGCCGAGGATACTAAGCTTAAGCCGCGCGTCGCTGGGCTTCGGTAGCCGTTTCGGGTTCGAGCAGGACCGCATGCCGCTCCGAGTCGGCAATGCGATGCAGCACTTCGTTGGTCGTATCCTGAATTCGCGTGTTGGGCTTATGGAACTTGCGCGTCGCTTTCGACGCCAACTGGCACAGAGTATAGCGGTTGCGCAGGGTGTGGACTGCTTCAAAAACCAGTTCAGACCTCATTTTCATATTTCTCCTCGTTTATGAATGATGTACCGGAGCCCGATTCCCATTGCGCCTGTTCCGGCACATCGGGTCTTAGCTTTATCTGAGCGGAAACCGCTGCTCCTGATGTGAAACTCGAGGACGGGAACCTGACGAACCACAAGAGCCACAACGTTTAGATGCTCCTGCTGCCGCTTTGGTTCGGGTAATTTGCCCGTCGCACCGGCTTCAATCTACGACAAATCAAGACGTGGCAATGACTTAGCTCAGCTCCGTCCTGCAATTCGGCGGACGCGCACCAGATATGTCTTCGCTCAGCAAACCTGTTGAAGACTTTCAGCGGAGGCCGTTTTCGGGGCAGGACTTGCCTTGGACTGGAGCTCAAAAGGACAACGTCTACGGCAAACCACACGGTAGACGCTTTACCCTGCTCAGTCAAGCAAAATCGTCCCTAGAACCCAGGTCACTAACCCATTGAACTTCCACGACTTGCCCCTTAGACGCAACAGCGGAGCAAAGGTCTTAATAAATTATTAACGCGCTCGTTTTCAGCAAGTTAAGCGTGTCCGTTGCAGTTCACGGCGGGAACTTACGATGCAGAATTTCCACAGCTTGCCGGCCGTTTGAAACGGCGGACTGCGGCTTCAACCCCTGGCTTAGGGCAAGACCCAAAGGAGGTTATATCGCACCCTGCGCGGAACTTCGTGCGCTAGTCTTTGGGAGGGTGAAGCGCCTTATGCCGCCGCGCCAGATCGCGCTCGACCTCGTCCAGCCAACGCAGTTCGGTTTCGAAATGCGCGATCATCAGCTTAATCATCCAGACGGCTTCATGGCTCTCGTGACCGACCTCGTTTACGACGGCGCGATGGGTGGAGCGTTCACGGCTTAGCTGCTGGTCGAGGTACTTGCGGCGGCGTTGCAGTTGGCGCTTCACAATGCCGGGACGGGCGAGCCAGGACAATGCCATCCAGGTGAGGAACGGCGGGCGCTCGCGCTGCTCGGCCCAATCGTCGCGCTCCAGCGCCGAGGCGAGGGCTTCGCGTCCGCGCGCGGTGGTGGCGACCACTCGACGATCGGGACCGAGTTGCGGCTCATCGCTCCCCACCGCCCGCACCAGCCCCAGACGCAGTAGCTTGTCGAGCGAATAGTAGACCTGCGGACGCGAGATGCCGGCCCAATCGCGTACTTCCCGCCTCTCCAGTTCGGCATTGGCGGCGTAGCCGTGCATCGGCCGCTCGGCCAACAGGCTGAGCAGAACGAGGTCGGGCGTGGTCAGCTTTGGCGTGGCGGCCATTGGCGGTTATCGTCGCGCCTGCGGCGGTAACGCTGCGGCTCGTTTGCGCTCGCGGCTCCAGTACCACCACTGGCGCATGGCGGGCGGTAGCTCGGGATCACGGGCTTGCGCCACCGCCGCGGTTAGCGCGTCAAGGACGCAAATGTCCTGTTGCTGGCCGGTAAGACGGCAGAGGCGCGCGTACATTTCTTTCGGCTCTTCGCGAGCAAGCTGCGCGACAGACTTCACGGCAAGCAGGTTGAAATCCCGCAACATAGTCGCGCCCACCGAGGTCAGGGCTCCCAGCTTTCGCAATTTTGCATTGTCATCGCCAGTTCTCCCTTGACAGCCAAATCCCGGCGGCTGTACTGTACGTAGTCTAAATTAGACTAGTGAGAATGTTCAAGGACAAATTGGAAATGACGCCAAGAAGGATCTTGTGCCTGGTTGCAATTTGCGGTTTGGCAATTACATGCGCCTTAGGCGCTCAGGAGAAAACTATGACGACGCAGGTAAAGCGAGTGACACCGGTATTGTTCGTACAGAACGTGGAGCCCTGTCTGGAGTTCTGGCAGCGGCTGGGATTCCAGCGCACGATGGAGGTGCCCGACGGCGCAAGCCTGGCCTTCGCCGCCGTGCAGAAGGATGGCGTCGAGGTGATGTATCAATCGGTTGCTTCGGCGATGAAGGACCCGTCAGCCTCGGCAGCCACGAAGCAGAAGCTGGATTCGAAAGCGTTCTTATATGTCGAGGTCGCCGACCTGGACGCGATTCTGGCCGCACTGAAGGGAACGAAGCTCGAAGTGGAAAAGCACACGACGTTTTATGGCGCGACGGAGATCGTAGTGCGCGACCCCGGTGGGCACTTCATCACCTTCGCCCAATTCGCGCAGCCTGGACAGTGAAGAAAGACATTATTCACCACGGAAGCACGGAATACACAGAGTTTCTTATGGGCCTGCTGGCGGTGCTAACGAAACATGCAAGCGCTGTGCAGCCTGGACAGTGAAGAAAGACGTATTCACCACGGAAGCACGGAATACACGGAGTTTTTTATGGGCCTGCTGGCGGTGCTAACGAAACATGCAAGCGCTGTGAAGCCTGGACAGTGAAGAAAGACGTATTCACCACGGAATACACAGAGTTCTTTATGGGCCTGCTGGCGGTGCTAACGAAACATGCAAGCGCTGTGCAGCCTGGACAGTGAAGAAAGACGTATTCACCAGGGAAGCACGGAATCCACGGAGTTTTTCATGGGCTTGTTGTCGAATGCTCAGAAACATGGGAGACGTGCCATACCTTTCATTCTCAAACTTCCGTGACTTCCGTGCTTCCGTGGTGAAAGCGCTCTTCTTATCCCAAACCCCAAGGCGCGAGGGAGATCCTGGTGCGTGATGATGCGGTTCTTGTCAGAGAACTCTTCGCAGGATGCCTTTGGGTAATACGGGAACATTGAAATTAATAAGCAGACCCACGCGCAGCTTGCTCAGCCGGAGATAGGTCAACAGTTGGGATTCGTGGATGGGAGCGAGGCGTTCGACAGCTTTCACTTCGACCAGAAGGCGACCGTCGATAACAAAGTCGGCCCGGTAGCCGCAATCAAGGTGCACGCCTTTGTAGTACACCGGCAAGTCAAGTTCGGAGCGGAAAGGGACGTTCCTCAGCCCCAGCTCGCGGCACAGGCAAGTTTGATATGCAGATTCCAGCAGCCCCGGTCCCAATGCACGATGCACCTCAATGGCAGCGCCAATGACCTCGCCGCTGAGATCGGCTTCAATCAAGGACCCTGTGGCCGCAGTTCCTAGGTTTGTATTGGTGTTTGCTTGATCGATATTGTTTTTCATTCTGAAAGACTCCGTGCCCTCGGTGCCTCCGTGGTGAAAATGCTTTTTCCTATGCCCAGAAGGTGCGATCCAGGGTGCGGTACTGGATTGCCTCGGCGATGTGGCCGGGCTCGATGGTGGGACTGGCGATGAGGTCGGCGATGGTCCTGGCCACTTTGAGGATGCGGTCGTGGGCACGGGCGCTGAGGCCTTGCTTGACCATGGCGCGCTCCAGCAGATGTTCGGCGTCGGTGCCCAGCTCGCAGTACTTGCGGATTTCGCGCGAGCCCATCTGGGCGTTGGCGTAGATGCGCTCGCTGCCGGCGTGGAAGCGCTGCAGTTGCAGCTCGCGCGCTGCAATGACGCGCTTGCGGATATCGGCTGAACTTTCCGGCACGTTGCTGCTGCGCAGCTCGCGATAGTTTACCGACGGGACATCGATGTGGATATCGATGCGGTCCATGAGCGGCCCGGAGATTTTTGAGACGTAGCGCTGGATCATCATCGGCGAGCAGTGGCATTCGCGCGAGCGATCGTTGAAGTAGCCGCAGGGGCACGGGTTCATCGCCGCCACCAGCATGAAGCGCGCCGGGAAGCTGAGCGACATGGCGGCACGCGCGATGGTGACGGTGCCATCTTCGAGCGGCTGGCGCATTACTTCGAGGACGTTGCGAGGAAACTCAGGTAGTTCGTCGAGGAACAGGAGGCCGTAGTGCGCGAGCGAGACTTCGCCGGGGCGGGGAATCATGCCGCCGCCAATGAGGCCGGCGTCGGAAATGGTGTGGTGCGGCGAGCGAAACGGGCGTGTGCCGACGAGTCCGCTGGCGGAGTCGAGCACGCCGGCGACGCTATGGATCTTGGTGGTCTCCAGCGCCTCGGCGAAGGTGAGCGGCGGCAGGACGGTGGCCATTCGCTTGGCGAGCATGGTCTTGCCCGAACCGGGCGGCCCGATCATCAGCAAGTTGTGTCCGCCGGCGGCCGAGACCTCGATGGCGCGCTTGGCCGTCTGCTGGCCGCGCACGTCGCGAAAGTCGACGAAGAAATCCTGCGAGCTCTCCAGCAGCGCACGAGTATCGACCTTCACCGGCTGGATGCCGTTGCCGGAGTTGAGCAGCCCGACAACTTCGGTCAGCGACTTGACGGGGTAGACGTCCACGCCCTCCACGAGCGCGGCCTCGCGCGCGTTGACCTCGGGGACGATGACTTTACGGATGTTGTTGGTGCGCGCGGTGACGGCAATGGGCAGGGCGCCGCGGACGCCGCGAATGCCCCCATCCAGCGAAAGCTCGCCCACGAAGAGCGCATCTTCCGGCGGCTTGTGGTTGAGCCCGCCGTAGGCGCCCAGAATGCCGAGCGCCATGGGAAGGTCGAAGCCGGAGCCCTCCTTGCGGATATCGGCCGGCGCCAGATTGATGGTGGTCATGGTTGGCGGAATATCGTAGCCGCTGTTTTTCAGCGCCGAGCGAATGCGCTCGCGGCTCTCGCGCACCGTGGTGTCGGGCAGCCCGACGGTGGTGAAGTAGTCTTTATCGCTTTTGACGGGAGCAATGTCGACCTCCACCTCGATGAGGGCGGCGTCGATGCCATAGACGGCGGCGCTGAGTGTCTTGTAGAGCATGCCAGGGAGTGCACGCCTCCCACAGTATCTTTAGGAATAACAGATGGGTGTGAAGCGAGGTGTGACCCGACGCACACCGCAGCGTGACGGCAGCAGGACGCTTGATTTTTCACGGCCGATCCAGCGATCCATCCGGCTCGGCCCAGAGGTATCGCAGAGAGATGGTTGCGGCGAGTGTGAGGAAGAAGGCCGCCCACTGCGGATGCGCCGGCCAGATCTCCTGCGTCAAGCCCAGTATCCAGGCCCCGGTTCCAATTGCGCTTGCAAGCAACGATGCCTTAAGTGTCGTCATAGATCACTCCTGAAAGACGCGGATTGGGCAATCGTGCCTAGGCGGCTTCCTGGGCGAACTGCCGAACTTCGTCTAATTGCGCCTGGGCCCGCTGAAGGCTGCGGCCAATTACCGCTCCATCCACGAATCGGCGCAGGCGGTCGTGCGACGGCATTCGCGAGTAGCGATAGAGGCACAGCATGCCTGCCAGCCCGGCAACGCCGACGGCCGTTCCTATCCACACCAGCGCCGGCGCGTTGGCGTACAGGTTGACGTGAACGAGGGCGAGCAGCACCATCAGGAACGGCATCCAGAGGAACCACCAGCTCAAGCCGAGCACAATGCCGCTCACGATGTAAGCGCGACCCATGCGGGCCAATCTGTCTTGCATCTCCAGCACCGAGCCGGAGTAATCGATGCGGCGGATGCCGTTGAGCAGGACACCCGCACCGACGACACAGAGAATGCCATACAGGTGAACGATCGCCCCTGCCGCAATCACCGGGACGGCGGCTGGCTTCATGGTCCACAGTATGGCCGCGAACAGGATCGCCACGATACCCATGCAAAGCTGCAGCGCCTGTCCCCAGAGCAGCGGACGAAGGCTGGAGCGGATGGTTGTGACCTTCTGGTGGGTGTACATTGCCAGGTTGATCGCGCTTTGCCGGTTCAGCTGCTGCCCCAGCATCTCCCATGCGTTTCTTAGTTCATCCAGTTCCATGATGGCTTCCTTCCGCGATGACGCTATCGTGAGCAGAATCAGATTTCGCTTCGTATCTTTTGCTTGAGCCGGTTGATTTTGGTGGAGACGTTGGTCTGGGTGATGCCGAGAATCTCAGCGATCTGGCGCTGGCCTTTGTCCTCCAGGTAGAGCAGCAACAGGGCCCGGTCGAGCGGCGCCTGACGCTCGATAAATGCCTGCAGGCGTTGCACGCGGTCCTGCGTTGCGCCGATGCCAGGAGCCGCGACGGCGTCGTGAAGAGTCTCGTCCAGCGGCACCGAGATCTCGCGATGCCGGACCGTCTTTCGCACAAAGCTGATGGCGACATTCAAGGCAACCCGATACATCCACGTGGTGAAGGTGCGCGACGGATCATAACGAGGCCACGCGCGCCACAGCTGCGCGGCAATCTCCTGAACCAGGTCGGCGCGGTCTTCACGATGCCAGCAGTAGGTGTTGGCCACCTTCAACACGATGCCCTGATGCGAGTGAAGTAAGGCTTCGAACTCTCGGTGGCGCGGGTCTTCCATGTCGTGCAGCGTCTTCTACGACGTTAGCCGTTACGACGTTAGCCCTGCGGGATAATGTCCGTCATCAACCCGTCTGAAGAGTGATTCGCAGAGCAGGGCTGAATGTCACAGAGTTTGAAAGAATTTTTGAACGGCGGTTGATACTAGCAGGTGGGCCTCGGGCTAGGCGTAGCAGAGGCGGGAAGTGCTTAGCTGGTTGTGAGCGGCGCGGGCAATCGATACGACGCAATCAGTATTTTGAGAGAGGGCGGAATGGATTGCCATCGGGTCGCAAAAAGAAAGGGCGGAATTCCCTCCGGAAGCGCAGCGCCCAGTTGCACATCCGATGCCGTTAGGCCAAGAATTCCGCCGACCCAAGAAGTAGTCTGTCCTAAGAGGAGTTAGCCCGCTCTCGCTCGCTTCGCCTTCGCCTGACTCAGGAACCCTGTCTGATCTCGATGAATGCATTCTGGCACCGCGCGCCGCGGCTGCCAATGCCCTATCTGAGGTATGGGCATACAACTTCAGTTGTAGAAGGCGGCGACTAGCTACTAGCAACTAGCAGATGCTTAACACTCGCCGGACTTCGCGTGGCACGCACTGCGGTCCACCGCTGCCTCCTACGTTCCCTTGTGCAAGCCGCCTGGCCGGGCTAGTTGCTGGTCGCTAGTTGCTAGTAGCTTCTTTTGATATCTTCAAGCTATGCCCCTCTCCCCTAGCATCTGCGGCATGATTCTGGCGGCCGGCGCCTCCTCTCGCATGGGTCGTGACAAGGCTCTGCTGCCTTGGCCGCCTGTCGCCGAGGGTACGCCCGCGGTCAACACGTTTCTGGGCGCGACCATCGACCTGCTGCAGGCCTACAGCGACCTGGTAATTGTTGTTGCCGGCAAGAATGCGACGACCATCGCTCCGGTGGTGTACTCACATGCCGCGTTCCTCACCGTGAACCGCGAGCCCGAGCGCGGGCAGTTCAGCTCGCTGCAGGCGGGCCTGCAGGAGGTGCTCAACCAGGGCCGCGATGCCGCGTTCGTCGCGCTCATCGACCGTCCGCCGGTGCTGCCTGGAACGATGCGGCAGCTACGCGAGGCCTTTCTTTACGCCGATGCCGGGGTCTGGGCAGTGGTCCCTGAGGTTACGCGCGGCGTGCAGAAGGTGCATGGCCATCCCATCCTCATTAGCCGGGAGATGATCCACGTCTTCCTCAGCGCGCCGGTGACCGCGACCGCCCGCGATATCGAGCACCAGCACCAGCGCAATATCCATTACGTTGCCGTCGAGGATCCGCACGTCGGCGTGAACATCGACACGCCGGAGGACTACGCTCGCCTGGCCAGCGCAGAAATGATGTGGTCGGAGAAGCAGTTTTGAGCGCGCCTCCCCTGCGTTGGGAAGCTGATGAGTTCGTCGATTGGGTTCTGGCGCTGAAGCCGGCAATCGCCGTCTTCGACTGCGACGGCACGCTGTGGAGCGGCGACGCCGGCAAGGATTTCTTCTATTGGGAGATCGAGCGCGGCATTGTGGGGCGTGACGTGGGCGAGTGGGGCCGCCGCCGCTATGCCGAGTACGAGGCGGGCAACGTTGGCGAAGAGCAGATGTGCGGCGAGATGGTGACCATCAACCATGGCGTATCGTGCGAGACGCTGTACCGGGCGGCCACCGAGTTCTTCGACGAAGTTGTCGCGCATCGCGTTTTTCCCGAGTTGCAGGAGCTGACGCGGCGGCTGGCGGAGCAGGGTTGTGAGTTGTGGGCCGTCTCGTCGACGAATAACTGGATTCTAGAGGCGGGGGCTGAGCGGTTCGGCATTCCTCGCGAGCGTGTGCTCGCGGCGTGCGTCAACGTCGACAACGGCTGCGCCGGCGACTGCCTCATTCGCGTGCCGACCGACGAGCTGAAGGCGGTCGTGATTCGCGATGTCATCGGCAAGCCGATGGAGGCAGTCTTTGGCAACTCGATTCACGACCGGGCGATGCTGGAGCTGGCGAAGTGGCCGTTTTGCGTGAACCCGAATGCCGATCTGGAGCAGGTTGCGGAGGAGCGAGGGTGGAGGGTGTATTGGCCGGCGGGAGCGAGGGCTTGAGCGCGTCACTCAAAAGAGGTTGATGCCGGCGAAAACGATCTCAGTCCAGATCACAACTCGGCGAGGATGATGGACAGATCGACTCGGATGGGCGAGTTCTCGATAGCGAACGACGCCGTTTCTATCCAGCTTCCAGAGGAACAATCGAAGCCACGGCGGGTCTGGGGATCGATGACCCAGATGTGGCGAATATCCATGTTGCGGTAATCGTCGATGCGCTGCTCATAGCGGGAGAAGCGATCTTCCGGCGATATGATTTCGATGACGGCGAGCGGTGGTCGCGTGGGCACCTGCTCGACGGGTTCGCTCCTCGAGAGCAACGCGACATCGGCGATCCGAACGCGAGTGGGAGCAACCCAAATCCGCAATTCAATACCTACGCGTAAGGTCCATTCCTCGGCGTTGTTTAAGAACCACTGTGCCAATCGCGCCTGCACCTCCGCATGCGTCAGTTCGCCCAAGTTCCGCTCCTGGACTTCGCCATCAACGTAGTCGCAATCGGGCTCGTAGCGGGTGTGCAGGTACTCTTCAATCGTGATTGGCTGGGTGGCTGTGGCCATAACCGCTTTCTCTATTTCGCTTACGCCTTTTCCAAATTCAGCGCGCGCCTGAACGACCCGTGGTCGTTCTTGATTTTTTCCTGCAGCAGCATGATGGCGTAGATCAGTTGCTCGGGGCGGGGCGGGCAGCCCGGGACGTAGACGTCGACCGGGATCCACTGATTCACGCCCTGCACCAGCGCGTAGTTGTTGAAGACGCCGCCGGAGGTCGCGCAGGCGCCCATCGAGATGACCCACTTGGGCTCGGGCATCTGCAGATAGAGTTCGCGAATGACTGGCGCCATCTTCTGCGAGACGCGGCCGGCGATGATCATCAGGTCGGACTGGCGAGGCGAAGGGCGGAAGACCTCGGCGCCGAAGCGCGCGATATCGAAGCGCGAGGCGCCCATCGACATCATCTCGATGGCGCAGCAGGCCAGGCCGAAGGTCATCGGCCAGATGGAATTGCGGCGCACCCAGTTCACGACCGCGTCCATTGAGGCGAGAATCACGCCCTCGTGCTGCTGTTCGCCGAAGGTGGCGCGTAGCGTGGCCCGGCGGTCGTTCGGGTTGCCGACCAGGTCTTCAAAGCGTTCGTGGCCGGTGGGGGGATTGTCGAGAGTCGGACGGGACATATCGCTCATGGCGCTCACATTATACCTTTGGGTTCCTATGGGTTTGGATGCGTTCGCAGGGCAAGGGACGCAATTCGGGCCGGCGTCTTGAGTCGTTCGTCGGTTTTTGGGCAGGCCGCTCCGCGGCCCGGGAGGTTCTTGGGAGCGCTCTTACCCCGGGCTTGCGCCCGGGGCTAAAACCGCAGCCGCCGCTGCGCGGCTCGTGACGAGCACGACGTCCGGCAGCGCGAATTCAAGGCAGGTTCCCGGGCGAGAACGGATGAG
>Ga0070741_10017175_pt1 | contig 11926 bp, 10 predicted proteins | sample Coa_R1_4_FD_66440 | JGI IMG/M metagenome (GOLD analysis project Ga0070741, IMG submission 66440) | Surface soil microbial communities from Centralia Pennsylvania, which are recovering from an underground coalmine fire - Coalmine... | ecosystem: Environmental > Terrestrial > Soil > Unclassified ...
AGCCACCTGAGCTACACCCGCGTGCGGACGGCACTCTACCGACCCGTCGGGGAGGGGGGATTTGAACCCCCGACCGCCTGCCCCCAAAGCAGGTGCGCTACCACTGCGCCACTCCCCGGTAAGAAACCGCTTCTGACCTGCGCTTTTACCCTCGATCAATGGTTGAGGTTGACCGGAGTGCCTCGGTAGAGTATCTTATTCTTAGGCTCGATGGCACCGAGAAAAGAGGAAACATGACCAGGACGATATCCCCCGCCAGCGCACCTGCCGCCCCGGCGGAGACCACGCCCCCGGAGCGCCTGCCCTGGGAGCAGGTGCTCGCCCGGGCCGGGAACCTGGCCGGCTACATCGACAGCTTCGAGCGCCACCTCCGGCTGCGGAACCGCTCTCCCCGGACGATTGAGACCTACGTCGAGACCGCCCGCCAGTTCGTCCGCTTCCTGGTGGAGCGGGGGATGCCGACCGAGGGCGCCTCGCTGCGGCGGGAGCACGTCGAGGCGTACATCGAATGGCTCCAGGCGTGGGCCTCGCCGGGCGGGGTCAGCGTCCGGTACCGCTCCATCCAGCAGTTCTTCAACTACCTGACCGACGAGGGCGAGTGCGCCACCCACCCGATGGCGAAGATGCACAAGCCCGCCGTCCCCGAGAAGGAGGTGCCGATCCTCACCGGCGCCGAGATCACCAGCCTCCTCGACACCGCCCGGAGCGCCCACTGGACCGACCGCCGGGACCTGGCGATGATCCGCCTCTTCCTCGACGCCGGGCTCCGCCTGGCGGAGATGGTGGCCCTGCGGGTCGGCGACCTGGACCTGCGGACGAACACGGTCTTCGTGGAGATGGGCAAGGGCCGCAAGCCCCGCACCGCCGCCTTCGGGGACCGCACCGCCCAGGCGCTGGAGCGGTACCTGCGGCTGCGGGCCAAGCACCCTCACGCCGGGCGGGAGGAGCTGTGGCTCGGGCCGAAGGGGCCGCTCGGCCGCACCGGCGTGGCCCAGATGCTGTGGAAGCGCAGCGAGGAGGCGGGCATCGGGAAGATCCACCCGCACCAGCTCCGCCACACGGCGGCCCACCGCTGCGCCGCCGCCGGCATGCAGGAGACCGACATGATGCGGCTCTTCGGCTGGCGGTCCTCGGACATGCCCAAGCTCTACGGCGCCTCCGCCGCCGGGGAGCGGGCCGTCGAGGCGTACCGCCGGCTCGGGGTCGGTGATGACCTGTGAACGACGGTGACGGGCCCCTCGGCGGGATCCTGGCCTTCCTGTTCCTGGTGGCGCTGATCGTCGTGATGGTGGCGTCCGCCGCCCAGCACTAGCCCTTCTTCTTCGCCGGCGTGACCTTCTGGGCGACGGGGACCCCGAGCAGGTTGGCGATGGCCCCCAGCTTCGTGGAGCCCGGCTTGACCTGGACGCCGGTGCTGGTGGTCTCGGGGCGGGTGTTCGTGTTCCGGTAGGGGACGTACCCCGCCGGCGTGTTCGCCCGCCCCGCCACGTCCTCGACCTGGGCGAGCTGGGGCAGGTACGTGTTGGCGAACATCCCGGCCACGTTCTGCGGCAGGAGCTGGGTGCCGTAGGTGTTCTGGCCGAAGGGCTGGCCGAGCCGGTCGGTGCTGCCCTTGCGCACGTCCACGCCGAGCAGGTTCCCGACGAACTCCGGCAGCGGGGCCACCATCGAGCCCAGGCGGGTGCTGACGTTGCGCAGGGCCCCCTCACCGGGGACGCCCTTGCCCATGCCCAGCATCGAGGAGAACGGGTTCAGGGCGTCCTCGATGCCGCCCATGGTGGGCTGCTGGTTCGGGTGGGCCTCGTTGTAGGAGCGCGTGGCGGCGTTCGCCACGGCGCCCGACTGGAGCAGGCCGCCCAGGTGCTCGACCGGGATGGAGGCCAGCACCTTCGCCAGGTGAAGCTGCCAGCCCGGGTACGTCAGCAGGCTCCGCAGCCCGCCGGCCTGGCGGTTCACCTCGCCGATGTTGCCGGCCACCGCCTGGACCCGGGCCTCGGCCTGCAGCGGCGACAGCCCCTGGTCCCGCAGCGCCCCGTAGAGGGCGCCCCGGTTGATGTTGTCGGCGGTGCGGAAGCCGACCATGCCCTTCTCCGCCACCTTGCTCAGAGCCCGGTCGACCGTCCCGGCGTTCTCCAGGTTCGGCTTCCCGACGGCGCCGAGGTTCGCCGGCAGCGTCCCCTCCCGGCCCTGGGCCAGCGCCTCGGGGACGTGGGCGGCGAACTCCGGCAGGCTCACGCCGCCGACGGTGCTGTTGAGCACGGCGTCGGTCAGCCCCTTGCGGAGCGTGAAGCCGGGCCCGATCAGCTTCGTCAGCCGCCCGGCGTTCTCCACGGTGCGCAGGGCGCCCGGCTTCTGCTGCGGGGCGAACTGCTTCTTGTACTCCTCGAACTGCACCTTCGACATCGTCGGGGTGTCCGGGGTCACCTCGTCGTCCCGGAGCTGGTCGACAGTGTCGACGCCGCCCTTGTGGACGAGGCCGACCGGCACCCGGTCCTTGGCCGCCAGCTCGTCCGCCAGGTCCCGCCCCGCCAGGGAGGAGTCCTCGACGTGGGCCGACGCCGGCTGGGCCACGCCGGTCAGGAGCCGGCGATTCACCTCGTTGCGGACCTGGCCGGCGATGTTGTTCTCGTACAGCGCCTGCTGCGACTCGTAGTCCATCGGGCCGCCGATGCCGGTGCGCATCCGCTCCGAGCCCAGCTTCTTCACGGCGGAGACCCGGGGCCGGGACCCGGCGCCGGCCACCGGCTTCTCAGGCACCTCGGAGCCGGGGAGGAACGTGGGGCTCACGCCGGTGGCCTGCAGGTCAGCGGCCGTCGGGGCCGCCTTCCCGGCCAGGGCGGCCAGGCGCTGGCCCTCGGCCACGTCGCCGGCAGCGTGCGCCTCCTGCGCCGCCTGGAGCAGGCTGGCCCGGGTCTCGGCCGCCGACTGCACGGCGGTGCGGACCTGGGGCGCCTGGACCCGCAGGGCGTTGGGGACCTCGTCGTGCATGGCCTGGAGCCGGGCGTAGCGGTCGGCCAGCACCGCCAGGCGGGCGTTGTCCTGTGCCGCAGCCCTAGCGGCCGCCTGCTGGCGGAATCGCTCTGAGCGGGCCCCTGTGGCCTCCTGAGCGTTTCCGAGGGCGCCCCGGGCACCGGACTCCGCCCGGGCCTGCCGGGCCGCCTCGGCGGCCGTGAGGCGCTCTGTGGCCGCAGCCTCGCCGCCGGTGCGGGCGTTCGCCACGGCGGCCCTGCGGTTCGTCTGCTGCTGGATCTTGGTCCGGTCGGCCGGGGCCGGCGACTCGGCGTCGACCGCCTCCTGGGCCCGCTGCAGCGCCAGCGGGTCGACCTTCTCGCCGGCGACCACCCGCTGCTGCAGGTTCAGGAGCCGGTCCTCGGCGGCGGTGCGGGCCGCCGCCTGCAGCGCCTCCCGGGCCCCGCCGGCGATGTTGGTGATGCGGGCCTGGTCCCGGCCGATGACGCCGGTGGCCGCCGCCTCGTGGGCCGTGGCCGTCCGCCCCGAGCGGGCCTCCTCCTTGGCGACCTGCTGCTGCAGCGTCTTCACGGCGCCCTCGTCCTGGGCGAGGCGGCGCTGCTGGGCGTCGGTCAGTTGCCCGGCCTGGGGCTCCAGGTTGCGCTGGAGGATGGCGTCCCGCTCGTCCTCGATCTGGCGGAGCAGGTCACTGATCTTCGCCTGGCGGGCAGCGATCCCCGCCGGGCTGGCCTCCCCCGCCACCTTGGCCTCCCGCTCCGCCAGGGCCGGCTCCCCCAGGATCTGCGAGGCGCCCCGCCCGGCGGCGAACCGGCGGTCGGCCGGCGCCTGCACCGAGTCGAGCAGCGACTTGGCCTGGGTGATCTCCGGGTGGGAGTCGGGGTTCTGGACGTACTCGACGGCGGTGCGGATCGCCTCCGGGGTGGCGTCGATGCCGGTCCGGTCGATATGGGCCTGGAGCTGCTCGTCGCTCATGGCGTCGAGCTGCGGCGCCGTCGTGACGTTCACGTCGCCCCGGCGGACGAGCTGTGTGGCGAGCTGGTCGTCCACCTCCGGCGTCAGCTTGGCCGCCTGGGTGAAGGCGACCTTGACCGGCTGGGCCAGGCGGGCCCGCTCGGCGGCGCCCTCCTGGGCCAGGTTCCGCACCGGCGCCTTCTCCATCATCTCCCCGACCTTGGGGATCTTGGCGGCGACGTTGGCGACCTTCGAGGCGGCGCCCGACACGGCGCTGCTGAAGGCGTTCTCGCCGGGCAGGATCTTGTCCAGGGCGCCCGGGATGTACTTGGTGTACAGCTCGACCGGGGCGCCGGCCACCTGGTTGCCCATGTGCTCGAAGGTGTTCAGCCCCTGGCGCACCTGGTTCAGGCGCTGCATCGTCGGGGACTGCTCGGCCACCTGGCCCTGCAGGTCCGCCGCCTTGCTCAGGTTCTGGGCCGCCGTGGCGTGCTCCGCTGCAGCGGTGTCCTGGCCGGCGTGGGCCGCCTGCTGCGCCAGCTCGTCGGCATGGGCCGCCGACTCGTAGCCGCCCTCGACGCCCTGGCGGGCAGCGATGTCGGCGGCGTTCTGCGTCAGGCGGGCCGCCTCGGCCGCATCCCCGGCGCCGAGGGCGTCGAGGCCGGCCCCGACCCCGCCGGCGAGCAGGGCGGCGTTGCCGACCGTCTGCAGCCCGAAGCCGAGGACGCCCTCCTTCTGGATGTCCTTGCCGTAGATGCTGTTCTGCAGGGGCGCCAGGCTCCGCTGGGCCGCTGCCTGCGCCGCCGCCACCGGGAGCTGGCCGGCGCCGGCCACCGTGTGCTCCAGCCCCACGCCGGCCCCGGTCAGCGCCGGCGCCTGGGCGGCGAGGACGTGCAGCCCCTTCTCGCCCTTGGCGATGCCGGGCCGCCCGTTCTGGGCCGGGACGTTCGTCGGGTTGCCGAAGATGGCGTTCACCGCCGGCGAAGAGGTCTTCTGCACCGTGGCGGCCGACGGGTGGTAGAAGGGGTCGACGCCCTTGACGTGCTCCAGCATCTGCTCCGGCGAGATGCCGACGCTCTGGGCGATGTCGCCGGCCGTGTGGTACAGGCCGCTGGCGATCTTCGGGGCCGACACCAGCGCCAGCCCCTGGCCCAGCGGCTTCACCACGTCGCCGGCGATGTGGCCCAGGGTGTGCAGGAGCCCGCCGCCTCCGCCGGAGCTGGGCGCCTGGGCGCCCGCCGGGGCGAACTGCGACAGGTCCACGCCGCCCGAGGCCGGGGCGGGCGCCGGCTGCCCCGGCGTGGGGGCCGAGCCGCCGGCGGGGCCGCCGGGGGCGAACTGGGAGAGATCGACCGGCATCGGTTACTTCTTGCTGATCTGGTCGAGCGTGCCGCCGTAGTACTGGATGGCCGCCGACTTCATGTGGGCGTAGCCCGGCAGCGACTGGACGTAGACCTCCAGCGCCTGGCGGGGCGTCTTGCCGACGTAGGCCGCCGGGGCGTTGTTGGCGTTGGTGATCTTGCCGCTGTTGTCCAGCACGAAGCCGCCGTTGAGGAAGGCGTCGGTGAACGCCTGGTACTGCTGCCACTCGGGGGCGGCCACGTACTGCTGCGCCATCTGCTGGTTGACGCCCGGCACGTTCTTCGTGAGCCACGACACATCGGGCGGCGGGGGCGCCAGCTTCGCAGCGTTGCTGCCCTGGCGCACGATGGCGCCGGAGATGGCGGCCTGCTCCGCCGGCGAGTACAGACCGGCGATCACCTCGGCCGGGAGCCCGAGCTGCTGTCCGATCTGCGCCGCCTCGCTGGTCAGCCCCTGGTCCGGCAGGTTGCGGGCGAACTGCTGCCCCGGGGGCAGCGGCCCGGCCGCCTTCGGGTTCACCGCCGGGCTGACGTTCTGGCCCTGCGCCAGGGACGCCGCCCCGAGGAGCTGGTCGAGCGTCATGCTGGCGCCCGGCTTCGCCTTCGCCGCAGCGGCCGCCGCCGACAGCGCCGCCTGCTTCGTCTGCTCCTGCTGCGTCGCCAGCTCCGCCTGCTTGATCTGCATGTCCTGGGCGTCCTGGGCCGCCTTGGCGGCGGCGGCGGCGTCGATCTGCTGCTGGGCCGCCTGCAGCGCCTGCTGGCGAATACCCATCTGCTGCTGCGACTGGGCCTGGATGACGGGGATGGCGGCGTTCGCCTCGGCCCCGTACCGCTGGTACTGCTGCTGGCCGAGCGCCAGGTCGCCCGCCAGGTTCGCCTGGCCCTGCGACAGGTCCGCCAGGTGGGGCGCCATCGACGCCTGCACCTGCGAGGCCAGCAGCGACTGGGCGTCGCCGCCGAGCCCCTGCGTCTTGGCGAGCCCGTCGAGCACCTGCTGGCGCTGCGACTGCACCGCCTGCTGCGCCTGGTTGTAGGCGTCTAGGCCCGCCTGCCCGTAGCGGGCCATGGCGGCCAGCGCCTGCGACGTGTTGTCGTTCGTGTTCTGGGCAACGCCGGCCATCGACGGGGCGGCCGGCAGCGAGGCGACAGGGGCGTCAGCCATTAGCGGTACTCCCGGTAGAGATGTTCTTGAGGATGTCGGTCGCCTGGTCCGGGTACTTCTGGGCCTCCCCCTGCCAGAAGCTGTTCCAGCCCTGCTTGTCGCCGGTGTCGAGCCCCTGCTCGATACCCTTCTGGGCGATGCCACCGAGGGTGTCCGACTCGGTGCGGCCGGCCTGGTTCACGGCGTCGGTGTAGCTGCTCTGCAGCCCGGCCGCCTTGTTGGCGGTCTCGGTGTCGTAGCCCGTCATGTCCTGCTGGACGAGGGCCCCGGCCCGACCGTTGTCCACGTTCCCCTGCAGCAGCTTCTGGCGGCCCTGGGCCTGCGCCCCGAACGGGTCGTTCAGCTCCGCCAGGGCGGCGTCCCGGGCCCGCTGGGCCAGACCCACCTGGTTCTCGTAGTCCCGCACCGCCTGGTCCGCCGTCAGCCCCGAGGTCCGCCAGAACGCCAGCGTGGCCGGGTCCTGCGCCAGCGGGTTCGGCGCCGGCGTACCGAAGGCGTACTGGTGGCCGGCGGTGTCGGTCTCGACGTAGCCGCCGTTGGGGCCCAGCGTCAGGCCGTTGCCGGCGAACTGGTGCTTGCCCGCCAGGGAGTCGCCCTGCAGCCCCGGCACCGAGCCGTAGAACTGGGCGCCGCCGGTGGCGAAGACGCCGCCGTCGTCGCCGAGGTACAGCGTGCCGCCGTGGCCGTCGGGCACCTGGGCGACGATGTTCGCCGAGGCCGGAACGCCGGCTGCAATCTGCTCAGGGGTCGCCATGGCTCTAGTTTACTCCTCGGCCGCAGGGGCCATGGCGGCCCGGAGCTGGGCGATGAGGGCGTCCCGGGCGGCGATCTCGGCGTAGAGCCGGGCCACCTCGTTGGCGGCGAACCGCTGCAGGGCGACGAAGGCTTCGCCGGGGTCGATCTCGGTGGGCTGGTTCACTGGATCCTCCGTTAACGGATGGGGGCCCGGCCGGGCGGCCGGAGCTGGTCGACTTCTTCCTTGAGGTACTGGACGGCGTCGATGAGGTAGGCGATCAGGCGGTCGTTGTCGAGACCGGTGGCCTGGCCCTTGACGTACTCCTTGTGGACCGTGTTCTCGGTCGGCGGGTTGTTGGGGTCGATCTGGTGCTGGCTCGCCTCCGCCCCGGCGGCGTAGGTGACGGCGTCGGGGGCGACGGCGGCCACCTCCTCGGCGATGAGGCCGGCGAAGCCGTTCGGGAACAGGGAGTTCAGCTCGTCGGCGTTCGCCACGCCGTCGTGCTTCCAGTGCCCCTCCGGGTGCTTGCCCGCCTGCTTCCAGTTGAAGCGGGCCGGGCGCAGCTTGAAGATCGGGGACTGGTGACCGGAGTCGGGGTCGGGCGTTTCCTTGAGCGTGCGGACGTTCGTCTTCACCCGGCCCGACGACACCGGAATCCCGATCTGCCAGGAGCCGCCGGCCTGGAGCGTCATGTTCGTGCCGCCACCGAGCTGCGGCACGGCGATGTACGCCGAGGACGTGTAGGCGATGCCCGAAGCGGCGGGGCCGATGACGAAGTGCTCGCCGAAGCCGTCGATCCAGTACTTGGTCGTGTCGTTGGACGGGTAGATCACCATGCGCCGGGTGTTGTCCGCAGCGCCTCGGGTCCGCTGGCCCATGCTGATGCCCGACACCCCGCCCGAGTCGAGGGTGATGGTCTCCGGGTTCCAATAGGGGTTGTTGTTCCCGCCGTTGCCAACAAAGAGCGTTCCGAAGATGCCGATGCCATTCGCCACGACCTGCATCTGCCAGTGGCCGTTGGTCCCCGTGGCGAAGATGTAGTTGTTGAAGCCGACGTACACCGGGCCGTCCACGTTGAAGCCGGTGCTGTACTGCGAGGAAACGGCGGGCACGAAGATGCGGTGGTTGCCGTCGCCGAAGCCCCGGAGGTAGAAGGTCGAGAGCTGGTTCATCGTGAACCCGACGTTGGAGCGCAGCGTGTTCCCATCCAGCACCATCAGGTCGGTCCCGGCGCCGTTGCGGAGAACCCAGGCGTTACCCCCCATCGTGCCGTAGCTGGCGCCCCCGTTGTTGGTGAACTCGATGTTGCCGGCCGTGACGTGCATCGTGTCGGCGTTGTTGATGCGAAGGAAGATCCCGCCGGTGGTCGGGGCGTTGACGTATGTGTTCAGCGTGTCGCCCAGCATCATGTAGTTGCCGGGTGAGGTGTAGGCCCGGCCGGTGTGGTCGATGCTGGCGAAGACGTTGCCGTAGGCCCCCGCCGGGCTGGGACCGATCCGCAGCGGGGCAATCGTGAACCCAGTCGGGTCGGACACGTTCCGGGTGAGGGGCGCCAGGAAGTCCTCCAGCGCCCGGTCCCGGTCGGACAGCAGCGCCACCGCCGGATCGAAGTCCTGGCCGAGCCGCTGCCGCCAGGGGTCCAGCGCCGACTGGGTGTCGAACGGGTAGCGGAAACTGTTGACCGCCATCAGGCCGAGCCCCTCGTGGTCAGGGTGTTGACCACCACCGTGACCCGGCGGATCGAGACCCCCCGCACGTTGGTCAGCGAGACCTGGAACCCGTTACCGGTGCCCTGGTCACCGAAGGAGAAGACCCGGCGGGCCGTGGTGCCGCCGGTGGCGACCGCCGAGCCGGCCTCGTCGTAGGACAGGGTGGCCGACACCTGCGTGCCGTCGGCGTTGTACTGGCGCAGCGAGATGACGTTCACGTCGAAGTGGTTCGTCAGGGAGCCGCCGGTGTTGAAGGCGGTGAAGTCCACGATGACGCTGCGGACCTGCACGTCTTCGCCGGAGGGGCTGTGCCACTCGGGGAACGTCACCGACCCCACCACCTGGGCGGTGCCGTTATCGCCGGCCCTCTCCGGCGAGAGCTGTGGGATGCCGCCGACCAGGGGCCGGGTCTCGCTGCCCGGCCGGTCAATGATGCTCCAGGCGTAAAACTTCGGCGTCGCCCCGGTGTCGGCGAACACCAGCGACGAGGTCTCCCGGAAGCTGCGCAGCGTCGCCTCGGCGAACGGGGCGCCCGCCGTGGAGGCGCCGGCGTCCTGCAGGGCGAACCACGGCACCGCCGCCACGTACTTCTGGAACGAGACCGGGAAGTCGTGCTTCGTCCAGATCCCGTTGTAGTACAGCCAGCCGTAGGACTTCGTGGCGCTGCCGGACGGGTCGATGCTCAGGACGAAGGCGCCGCCGTCCTCGGTCGGCAGCGGGGACATCGCCACCTGGCCGCCGCCGACGTTGCCCGGCGCCGGCACGATGATCCGGTCCATGTGCGACGCCGCATGGGTGCCGTCGAACTTCCAGGGGCTCATGCCCGGCGACGGCACGTACCACAGCATCTCGTCCGAGCGGGACCGGACCGCCGCCGTGGCGTCGAACGGCCCGAAGGTGCGGGCCACCTGGCGGATCGTGGCGTTCCGCATGTCGCCGGTCAGGACCCAGATGCTGCTGGCCTTGATGATCACCAGGTGCGTCCGCTGGGCCCGGATCGCCACGATGCCCTCGGTCGGGTCCCCGATGGTCAGGGCGTTCGTCGCCGTGAAGTGGGCGAAGTCCGGGGCGCCGGCGGCGGCGGCCGATCCGTTCTCGCCGCCCACGTCGGAGAAGTTGAGCACAGCGTTGCCGGCGGCCGTCACGATCCGGTTGCCGTACACGGCCACCGACACCCCGCCGCCGGTGCCGGGGTTCGGTCCCGAGAAGCCGATGTTGATGGTGGCACCGCTCGTCACGGCGTAGGTGGTGCCGGCCGACTGGTCGTAGTCGACCGCCGTCACCCCGAAGTTGTTCACGTTCGTGAGCGTCCCCAGCTCCGCCTGATGCACCACGAACCGCTTGGCGACGCCGCCCTGGAAGTACACCAGGTTGTCGGAGCTGCCGCCGGCGGGCACGTAGGGGGCGAGGAACGTCACGGCCCCGGCGGCCACGCCGGGCGGCGTCACGTTGCGGAGGCCCGGGCGCACGGTCAGCTCGCCCTGGCGGGTGACGTACATGTTCAGGGCGTCGAAGGTGTTCTTCGGAGCGTTGTACGGGCCCATGCGCCCGTAGTCGCCGCCGGTGAAGTTGTCGTAGGGAACGACGATCTGGCCCATCAGATCCAGCTCCCGGCCCTCACCCGGGGCCGGATCGGGGCCGCCGACCGCCGGCGGTGCTCACGCATCCGGGCCAGCCACTGCTCGTACTCCTGGTAGGCGGCGGCCGCCTTCCCGGTGATGTTGCCCCGGTAGTAGTCGACCTCGCCGGAGCGCATGTGGGCCAGGTGCGAGGCGTAGGCCACGATGGCGTAGTGGAACTCCGCCGGCATGAGCGGAGTGTCGGTGTCGGCGACCAGGTTCGGCTCCTGCTTGTAGTACTGGTGCGTCACCTGGTAGACGCCGTCGGGCGTCGGCGACAGGACCACCTGGTCCTGGAACACGACGTAGGCCACCGGCTGGCCCTGGACCGTGATGAAGTCCACGTCCTGCAGGTTCGACAGGATCATCGGCTCGAATCCGGGGATGTACAGCGCCTTCGTCAGGTGCCAGTCGGCCGGCACGGCGTAGGCGGCGGTGCCGGCGACGGTGTTGATCGTGGCTGTCCCCTGCACCCACGGCCAGAAGTCCTCGTTGTTGGTCGCCTGCAGCGCCTCGTTGATGAGGTCGGTGAGCTGGGGGTCGGGGAAGAACGAGTCGGTCGGGGACACGCCGAGGCGGGTCCGCACCGCCGTCCGCATGGTGGTGAGGTTCACTGGTCCTTCTTCCAGGTGCCGGGCTTGTAGAGGCGGTGGCGCAGGCCGCCCTCGTGCTGGCCGGCGTCCTTACGGAGCGCCCAGTGCAGCCGGTCGGCGGCGTCCTCTCGGGCGTCCTGGGCCGCCCGCTCCCGGTCGGCCAGCAGCTTGCGGTTGTGGTCGATGATCTCCTGGGCGGAGTACGCCCGGCGGGAGCGTGTGTCGTGCTCCGCCAGGAAGCGCAGGGCCGCCGTGTCGAGGCGGCGGTGGCCGGGCTTCGAGCGCATGATGAGGCGCAGCTCGCCGTCCTCGCACAGCCGCATGAGGCAGACCCGGTCGTCCTCCAGGTACACGCCGAGCCGCTCGTCGCCGACCCAGCCGATGCTGGCGTCGCCGTAGTGGAGCCGCCGGTCGAAGTCGGCGTCCTTCAGGAGGGACGTGCCGTCGGGCAGCAGCTCAGGGAGAACGATACCTTGCACCATGCCTCTAGTGTACTTGATGGCCCCTGTCCCCAAGCTGCTGGGGACAGGGGCCGGTCCTGCGGGAACTGCGGGAACTACGCCTCGATGAGGTCCGAGCACAGGCCGTTGCGGTTACGGGCGCTGGTCATCAGGTCGGCGTACTTGAACAGCGTGGCCTCGTAGGCGTCCTGGCCGGACACCCGGAAGAGGACGGCGCCGTCCTCCTGCATCCACTCCCAGTCGCTCATCTGGTACAGCGAGAGCGACTCGGGCTGAGTGTTCAGGAAGTACGCCTGGCCGGAGGGGGCGTCACGGTCCCAGGCGAGGGTGACGTTCTGACCGCCGCCGTAGCCGCCGGCGCTCA
>Ga0070741_10017176_pt1 | contig 11926 bp, 11 predicted proteins | sample Coa_R1_4_FD_66440 | JGI IMG/M metagenome (GOLD analysis project Ga0070741, IMG submission 66440) | Surface soil microbial communities from Centralia Pennsylvania, which are recovering from an underground coalmine fire - Coalmine... | ecosystem: Environmental > Terrestrial > Soil > Unclassified ...
AAATAGATCGCCCAGATAGCGATCACCATCAAAAAAAAGTCGATGAATTTCAGCTGTTTAAAATGGCTCTCAAGCTCGACAATCAGATGGGGACGGATATGGATCCCGCCGGTGTACTGGCTCATGATCCCGGAGAAGCCGACATAAAGGACCACGATCGCGAGGACAAAGAGGAAAAACCATCTTTTGAGTTTGAGACCGGGATAGAACCAGGCGAATCCCAGCATTAGCTTTTCGCTTTGGGCTTGAGGGGATTCTTTCGGTCCGATTCCTCGGCCATCATGCGCGTGACGCGGTCCGCGAATTCCTGGGCGGTAAAATAACCCAATTTCATCAGGCGGTGGTTCATCGCCGCAACCTCGATGATGACCGCCAGGTTCCGGCCAGGGCGGACCGGGATGAGAAACATGGGGATCTCGGCGTCGAAGATCTTATGCGTGGTAGGGGTCAAGCCCAGCCGGTCATATTCTTTCTTGTTGTCCCATTCCTCGAGCCGGATCACGAGTTCGATGCGTTTTTTATCCCGGATGGCGCCCACACCGAAAAGGCTCTCGACATTGATGATGCCAAGCCCCCGGATCTCCATATGATGTTTGATGATCTCCGAACGGGCCCCCATGAGGATGCGGTTGGCCAGCCTTTTGATGTAAACCAGGTCGTCCGCGACCAGCCGGTGTCCCCGCTCCACCAGGTCCAAGGCGCATTCGCTCTTCCCGATCCCTGAATTCCCTAGGATCAATATCCCCACGCCGTAAACATCCAGGAGCGTTCCGTGAATGGTGGTCTCGGGAGCGAATTCCTCCTCGAGAAAGACGGAGATCTCGGAAACGAATTTGGTGGTCGGGGTAGAAGTGGTCAGGAGGGGGACTTGTTGCCGAGCGGCCTCCGCCACTAGGTCGGCCGGGGGTTTCATTTTATGGGTCACCACCACACAGGGAAGCCGGTAGGAAAAAAGGGTCTTAAGGATCTTCTTGCGTTGGGCGGGCTTCAAAGTCTTGAGATAGTGGATCTCGGTCTTCCCGATGATCTGAAGCCGCTCGAAGGGGAACCACTTCAAATAACCGGTCAGGGCCATTCCCATCCGATTGATGTCCACGCTCACGATAAAACGCTTGTCCATGCCCTCTTCGGTCACGGGCGTCAGACGGAGCCTTTCCTTGGCCTGTTGAAAAAACGACTCCACCGAGATTTTTTTCATGGGTCCCCGCTTTGGCGATCTTCCCCTCAGGAAAGATCGGTCAATGCTTGAGTTTTTCTTCTTCTTGGATGATTTTTACAACGTCCTCGGGGGTTTTCGCCGTGAGGAGCGACTTGCGGAAGTATTTGTCCTTGAGAAGGCTGGAGATCCGTGCGAGAGCTTTCAGATGGGCGCCCGCGGCGCCTTCCGGAGCGACGAGCAGGAAAAAAATATTGACCGGCTCCCCGTCCAACGAGTCGAAGCTGATCCCATCAGACGAAAGCCCAAAGGCCGCGGCGAGATCCGAAACGGTCTCGGATTTGCCATGCGGAATGGCGATCCCTTGGCCGATCCCCGTGGAGCCCAACTCTTCGCGTTCAAAAAGGGTCTGGACCATTTTCTTCTTGTCCTTAACCTTACCGGTTTTGACCAAAAGATCGACCATCTCCTTGATGGCGTCTTTTTTGTTCTTCGACTCCAGGGACATCTTGATGGCGTCTGCGGTTAAAAAATCCAATATCTGCATCCAATCCTCCCCTTTTTCAAAGGCAATTTTGAACTCTTGATCTCAAACAATGAATTTGTTTAAATCCCTGCCCCTGATTTTAAAAATCCGAAATTAAGAATTTAAATTTAAGTCTCTCAATATTCCGGCTCAATCAAGCCGATATGATTATCCTTCCGTTTATAAACAACGCTGGTCCGTTCAGTCTCCGCGTTAAAAAAAACAAGGAACTCGTCCTTGGATCCGCTGAGTTGGAGCGAGGCTTCCTCGATCGACAAAGGTTTTACGGCGTATTTTTTCGACCGGACCACCTTGAACCCATCCCCATCCAACGGAGTGGGGATCAGACCATGGGTAACCGTCCCCATCGAACGGGACCGGTCCGAGCGGTGGTTCCCGACCCTTTTATCTTTTTGTTTATGCGCCTGTTTTTCCAATCGCTGCAAGGCCACGTCGATCGACTGATACATGTCATGGGAGGAGGCCTTGGCGCTCAATTTCAGGTTCTTGGCTGTAAGGGTCACCTCGCAAATATGGGTTTTCCTCTCGAAGTTCAAGACCACATGGGCTTCCTTGATCTTGCCCAGGTATCTTTCGACCCTCTGCATTTTTTCCTCGATATGGTCTTTGAGGCCTTCGGTGAGCTGTTCATGGCGGCTGGTGATGTGGACTTTCATGGCGGTTTCCGATGGAGTGAACAAGATGAGGCTCCTTTTGCCTCTTGAAACGGCCAAAGCCGCTCAAAAGAGCTGTTATTCTAACACCCGAGAATGGGAAGTCAATCCGAACGGCTTGCGGACCGACCACGCGAAAGCTTCGACCTCCTTGGCTTTCATTTTACCGGCTTCTTGGTTCATGAATATGATTTGTCACATTCCGTAGGTTCTATCCTCACAATTTTCGGCGCTGGGAGGCGGAGGGGATCCTCAATTCTTCCCGATATTTCGCGATGGTCCGCCGCGCGATGCTCAGGCCTTGGTCGTTCAAAAGCTGCATGATCTTCTGGTCCGAAAGGGGTTTTTGCGGAGGTTCCTGAACCACCAAGTCCTTGATCTTTTCTTTCACGGAAAGGGACGAAACGTCCATCCCGTCCACCGACTCCAAACCGCTCGTGAAAAAAAACTTCAACTCGAAAAGGCCACGTGGCGACTGGACATATTTGTGGGTTGTCACCCGGCTGACGGTGGACTCATGCATTCCGATCATGTCAGCTACTTGCTTCAGGGTCAGGGGTTTCAAGGCGCTGATCCCGACCTCCAAAAAATCCCTCTGGATCCGAAAAATGGCCTCAGTCACTCGAAAAATGGTTTTTCGACGCTGTTCGATGTTCTTGATGAGCCAAATGGCCGATTGAATCTTGTTCTCCAGAAATTTCTTGGTCTCCTTCCCGTCAAGGGCCTTTTTGTCCTTCAGGAGCCTTCGATAATAAGGCGAGATCCGAAGCTTGGGAACAGGGTCGTCATTGAGCACCACAACGTATTCGCCTTCGATCTTTCGGACATAAACATCCGGCGTGATGTATTTGGTATCGTTCTCTTGGAAAGATCGGCCCGGTTTCGGCTCCAGGGTCCCGATCAAGGACAGTACCTCCCGCAACTGCTCGTCTGTGCAGCCCAGCGCCTTGGTGATCACTGGATATTTCCTCTTCTCCATATCCTCGAAATGGTCCCGGAGCAGTTGGTAGGCCCTGCGCGCGACCTCCCCCTTTTTGTTCTCCAGTTGGAGCAAGAGGCATTCCCGGAGGTCTCGGGCGCCCACTCCCGGGGGCTCGAAAGTCTGGATCAAGTTCAGGACCTTCTCGACATCACGGGCAGGAACTTTTTGCGCTTCGGCGATGTCGTCGATCTTATCGGTGAAATAGCCGTTCTCGTCGATGTTACCGATGATGACTTTTCCGATATTTTTTTCGGTCTCGTCCTTGGCCACCAAAAGAAGTTGCCACTCCAAGCTGTCCGCGAGGGTCTGAGCACGGGTGATGGAAGCTTCCATGTAATCCCGTTTTTCCTGGTCGGTTTGGGAACTTTCCCGTCCGCCATATTCGGAATCACCCTGCTCCCCGTAATTTTCCGATTCACGATAAAGGTTCCAGGTATCGTCCTGGAAGCGGTCTCCCTCCTTGAGGTGTTCCACCAAATCGGTCTGGTGGCGGTCCCGAGCCAATTCCATGAGTTTGTCGGAATCCGGATTAGGTAGATCCCCGGGTGGCGCGTCCAAAGGCTCGGTAAGGGATGTTTTATCGGCGGGGGCCTCCTCGTTCTCTTCTTCGAGGGTGGGATTCTCCAGCATTTCCTTCTCGACCCAATCCTTGAGCTCCAAGGTGGAAAGTTGAAGGATCTTCATGGCTTGCTGAAGCATCGGCGTCATGATCATCCGCTGCTGCATCTTTTGATTCATTCCGAACTGCTGCCGCATAACCCGTGCCATCCGTTAGAAAATTTTAGTGTTGCAAGAATTATACCCTTTTGGGGTTCAGAGGTAATCCATTAATAATGCGGGTGATCCAGAATGATAAATAGACGAAGGAAAGGCTATTTTATCCAAAAGATATAAACGAAAAGGTTTCCCGCCATAACGAGAAGGGTTCCCCAAAGGACCCCTCGAGCGATGTACGGTTTGTTTTTTCGATTGAAAAAAAGATAACAAGGGATCGTATAGACCAATTGGGTCAATCCGCTCACTCCCAGTAAGACCATTGGGATATTGGTCCATTCATTGACGGGACCATTCGGCCCCCAATCCGCCCAGGTGTCGAAGACCGCATAAGCCAGCAGGAAGATCGCGAAAAGAATTGCCAGAACGACCCCGATCCCCTCGTACAATTCTTGACGTTGAATATGGCGCTCATCCATTTTTAAGGACCCCCTGGCTCTCGTTCCAGCCCTTCTTGAACTTGGTTTTTTCCCATTGGCGGATCCAATAATCCAGGTCAAAAGGTTTCGGGAATTCCAGGTCCCCAACTGGATAGGGCCGTCCCCCCTTGAACACCAGTTTGAGGGTGCGAAAATTTTGGGGATCCTTCAAAGGATCGTGCTGGTAAAGAGCGAGGTCCGCCAGCTTGCCCTTTTCGATCGTCCCCAATTTTTCCTGCATCCCTAGGACCTTGGCGGCGTCCCGGGTGGCCATCTTCAAACATTGAAAGGGCGACAATCCGGTACTTTGCAAGTCACGCCACTCCTTGACAGAAACCCCAAAGGGCATGTGAGGGTTGCCTGCATCCGTCCCATAGGCCACTTGACCTCCCAACTCCAAGAATCGTTCCAAATTCTTCTGACATTGATGATGCCCCGCCCGGAAACCATGCTGGCAATACTGCCCGAAAGGATGGTCGGCCCGCCGCTTCCACTCCTCTGCCCAGCCGGCGTGGGCGTGCAAGGTCGGGATGATCATCATCTTTTGTTTTACCGCTTCCTTCCAGAGATCGTCTGAAACCGGGCGGGCCGGGACATGGGCCACTTCTTGCACACCGCTTTTGACGCAAACCTCAAAGTCCTCCTCGTTGGTGATATGGACCGTGACCCGTTTGGAAAAGACACGGGCGGCCGAAACGATGGCGGTCACCTCCGTTTCGGAAAGACAGGGACCCAGTTCATGCTCCATGCCGATCTTGATGACATCCACCCCCATACCCGCCAATTTCTTGACTTTTTCTTGGGATTGATAGCGGCCTTGGACGGGCGCGGAGACCCGGGGGCCCCAAACATTCTCAGGATAGCCTTTGGGGCTGGTCAAGACCGGACCGGAAACGAAAAGCCTGGGGGAAGCGATCAAGCCGGATTGCTCCTTGGCCTTCCAAGCCAGGGCTTCGAAAAGGTCGCTGGCCAAGTCGCGGACACTGGTCACTCCGTTATGAAGGAAACTCGCCAGGGATCTTTCATCCACTAGGCCGTGGACGTGCAGATCGATAAGTCCTGGAAGCGCAAAGAGACCCCTTCCATCCAGTACTTCTTCTGCTTGGAAAACGGGGGCTTTGGAATGGGCCCCGGCATAGGCGATCTTCTCGCCCGACAAGAGGATCGTGGCATTAAGCGCCGCCTTATCCTTGGCGCCGTCATAAAGGGTCACATTTTCGATCGCGGTTTTGATTTGAAGCATAAAACCCCTAAAAACCACAGTTAGCCACAGATGAACACAGATTCAAAACGGAATATTCCAAATGATTTTGAGAAGCTTTTCTTATTTCCATCCGTGTGTATCTGTGGCAAAAAATTTCTTTCGCCGCTTCTTTTCGGCTATGGCTTATCGAATATCCCGTTCAGAAGATAAGCCAGCCGTACCCCCGCCCTTTCCAATTGGCGGTCAAGGATAGAACGCATCTTAGCGGAATAATAAACCTCCGGCAGGTCTTTTCCCCATCGATTCCGCTCCGATAGGGGGCCTGACGGAAGGTCTTTATATATATCCTTTTGGGCGATTCGAAAACTCTCATAAGCCCAATCCAGGGGTTTGCCTTTGGCCCAACCTTTTTCATCCGCGGGAAGGATCTCTTTTTCCAGCCTTGTCGCCAGCCAACGGGGATTTTCATCCGCTTTCGGTTGAAGAAGGTTGTCCCAAAAGCTATGGAAATTCACCCAGGTGTAACGGGCGCTCCGACCCAAGGCTCCATGATACCGGAACCATTTTTCATTACCGCCCCGGTCATGATCATCCGCGCAATGGAGAGGTTGGTGAAGGTCTCCCAGGAAATGGACAAGGAATTTCAAGGCTTCCCTTTTTTCCCTTTTGGGCGCGAATGGTTCCTTCAGGATCGCGATATCTTTTTCGATCTGATCGACCACGCAATCATGATGGGGACAGACGCCGGATATATCGTATTCGCCTTGGTCTTGCCGGACGTCCAGGTTGAAGAAATGCCAGGGGGCCGTTTCGGGCCTTTCGCGAACGATGGAATCGGCCCAGGTGGAAACATAGACCAGGTTTTGATCGGGGCCCAAGATGTCGTTAATGGCCTTTCGAGAGGAAGGGGTAAGCCGGTCCTTGGCGATATAGGCCACGACCTGGTGACCCACATGCCCCCAGGCGAAAAGGGACCCCGGAAACGAAAGTCCCAAGCCCCCCATAACCGATAACACTAAAATTTTTTTCAAAAAGGACCCCTAATAAAAAAGCCCGGGAATTTTCCCGGGCTTTCAAACGTCTCAATTCCAGCTCCCAATTCCTGACTTTTACCTGACTTTGACCGGCTCCGCCGCTTTGGCGTATTTGGCGATAAAGGCCTCCACCAGCTCATGGGCTTCCGCGTCTGAATATTGGACGGGCGGCGTCTTGAAAAAATAAGAAGAGGGCCCTTCGATCGCTCCCGACAATTTGGAATCCATGGCCATCTTGCAGCAACGGATGGCGTCGATCCCGACCCCCGCGCTATTGGGGGAATCCCAAACTTCCAATTTCAACTCAATGGTCACGGGAACATTCCCGAACTCCCGGCCTTCCAGCCGGATATGGGCCCATTTGCGGTCCTGAAGCCAGGGAACATAGTCCGAGGGCCCGATATAAATATCCTCGGGCTTGATGGGATGGGACAACTGGCTGACCACCGCGCCAGTCTTGGAGATCTTCTTGGACTCCAACCTTTCCCTTTCCAGCATATTCTTGAAGTCCATGTTGCCGCCGAAATTCAATTGGGAGGTTCGGTCCAAGGTCACTCCCCGGTCGGAGAACATCTTGGCCAATATGCGATGCGTAATGGTGGCGCCCACTTGGGCCTTAATATCGTCGCCCAGCACGGGAAGACCCGCTTGTTCGAATTTTTTCGCCCAGGCCGGGTTCGAAGCGATGAAGACCGGCATGCAATTGACCACGCCCACCTCGGCCTTGATGGCCTCGTTCATATAGAACTTGGTGGCTTCTTCGCTTCCGACTGGAAGATAATTAATGAGAACATCGGTCTTGGTCTCTTTAAGGATCTTGGCGACATCAACGGGTTTCTCGGGTGATTCGGTCACCACTTCCCGATAATATTTGCCCAAACCATCATAGGTATGGCCGCGGTGGACCTGAACGTCCAGCTTGGGGACATCGGAAAATTTGATCGTGTTATTGATCGGGGTGAAGATGGCTTCCCCCAGGTCTTTCCCCACTTTATTGGAATCCACGTCGAAGGCGCAGGAGAATTCGACATCGCCCACATGGTACTTCCCGAGACGGACATGCATGAGGCCGGGGACAAAACCCTCTTCTTCGGCGTTTTGATAGAACCTCGTGCCCTGTACCAGGGAAGAAGCGCAACAGCCCACTCCCACGATCGCGACCCGGATTTTTGCCATAAACTCAAAACCCCCCGAAAAAAATGAGAACTTTACCTAGCCTTAACGCCCCTGGTTCCAGACCAAACCCGATGGATCCTTTGGCCGACCGTGACCAGGGATAAAGAACCCACGACCCACAAAGCAAGTGTGATCTGGGCGAAAAAAAATCCCAATGCCAGTAAAACCACTCTTCCAGGCCTTGGGAGCCATCCAACCTCACAATCGATCCCCAACCCCTCGGCCCTGGCTCGGGTATAAGAAACAAGGAAAGACAAGGTACAGACGCCAAAGGCCAGCAAAAGGTTCCGGGGCTGCGCTTGTTGGTAATAATACAATAGAAATCCGCCAAAAACGATGGCTTCCGACAACCGATCCAAGGTGGAATCCCAAAATGCCCCAAAAGGCTTCTTTAATTCTGAATTCCGGGCCAGGGTCCCATCCAGGACATCGAAGAAGCCGGCGCCTAACAGCCACAAACCCGCTGATATCCAATTTTCCCGCAAGAGCTCGAATGGAACCATGAAAGAAAGTAAAACCCCGGCTAAGGTCACTCCATTGGGTGAGATTCCGAGGATCCGCAATATCCTGCAAAGGGGCCGGAGGGTTTTATCGATCCAAGCTTTAAGCCGATTTTCGCCGCGGAGGGATCTTTTCTTAATGGGGAACTCCAAGGACTATTTGAGTGAAAATCTTTCGCCCAAGTAGATCTCCCGGGCTTTCTTGTTGGATGCCAACTTGTCGGCCGTTCCCGAAAGGAGGATCTTGCCTTCGAACATGATATAGGCCCGGTCCACGATGGAAAGGGTCTCCCGCACGTTATGGTCGGTGATCAAGATACCGATCTTCTTTTTCTTGAGGAACCGGATGATCCCTTGGATATCCTGAACCGCGATGGGATCAATCCCCACGAAAGGCTCGTCCAGAAGTATGAAATTGGGCTGTAAGACCAACGCTCGGGCGATCTCGACCCGGCGCCTTTCGCCTCCCGAAAGGGTATAGGCCTTTTGCTTGGCCAAATGGGAAACTTTCAATTCCTCCAGAAGCTCCACTTTCCTTCTTTCACGGTCCGTTCTGGAAAGGGGTGTTAATTCTAATATGGCCAGGAGGTTCTCTTCGACGGTCAACTTCCGAAAGATGGAGGCTTCTTGGGGTAGGTAGGCGATGCCTAGCCTGGCCCTTTTGTACATTGGCATATGGGTGATGTCGTGGATCTTCCCGTCTTCTTCGAAAAAAACCTGGCCAGCGTCCGGGGCGATGAACCCGGTGGTCATATAAAAGGTCGTGGTCTTGCCCGCGCCGTTCGGGCCCAAAAGACCCACCACTTCCCCCTGATGGACCTCGATGGAAACATGGTCCGCGACCCGCTTCTTGCTGTAATACTTCACCAAGTTTTTAGTTCTTAGGATTCTCACCGAATTTATGACCTCGCTTTGATATTCAAATGCCGATCGATCGCTCCGTCCGAATTCTCAAGGATGGGCGGGGGCCCCTCCCCCCGCCGGATTGGTTGCATTATTACCCAAACCATTCGGATTCGTCACCGATTGTGAGGGAATGGCCGAAGTGCCCGCCTGCCCTCCGGGGGCTCCCATGATCGACTGGGGCCCATTTTTCGGCGAGGACTGATCGGTGACAGGCTTTCCGTTCGGGTTGAAGACCGCGTCCGCCATTCCTTCCACCAAAATACCGCGATCCCCGCCCATTTTGGTCACGATCCGCCTCCCCGACAAAAGACCGTTATCGGTGAAAACCTTGGGATCATCCTCCAGGATGAACTCATCCCGCTGGGAAAGGAAGGTTGCCTTTTGGGACTCCGAATGACCCGCGTCATGGACGATCCGGACATTTTGGTTGATGACGACCGTCTTGGCCGTTGAATCCAGCTCCATTTGACGGCCCTCAACGGTGATTGGGTGCCCGTTCTCGTCCAACGTGGTCAAAAGAGGATGGTCATGGGCCGTCATGACATTCATGAGATCCTTATACTCGAGATTACCGCAGCTCAATGTAATGCTTTGGCTGGAATCGATCACTTGGACTTTTCCTTCAGCCGAGGCTTCCCGATTGTCCTCCAAAGCCCGTATCCGATTGGACAAAAGAAGGATCTGTTCATGGACAGCCTTCACATTCCCCGTAAAAAGCGTCAGTCCTTGGAGCCGGTCGAAGGTGAGTTGGTCGGCCGCGATCTTAACCGGCTTTTGAGCGGAGACCTCGGAATGGGTTTTCATTTCATAGGCCCGCGCCAAGGTCCAACCCGAGAAGCCGATGGCCGATAAGACCACCAGGACCAGGGTTTTAAAAAGGTTTGGGTTTAGAAAAAGTTTCGATCTCATGGGTATCCCTGACTTGGGTGTGAACATCCTTATTAAACCGGATGTTGTTCAGCTGGGTGTCCGCCACCATACCGACCGCCGTGATGTCATCCTGCCCCTTGAAGATATGGACCCGGCCCTCGGTCTTGATCTGGTCCGTATCCGGGTTCCAATTCAATTTGTCCGTTTCCAATTTGGAACCGTTCTCCACGATCAACTCCACGTGGCCTTCGGCTTGAGTGGCATTGCTATCGGTATTGATGACGGCTTTATCCGCCGTTAAGGTGGAGACCAACTTGTCCTTTTTATAATATTGAGCGTAGATATTGTCCGAATAGGCCAGCTTCTGGTTTTGATAAAGCCTCGCGACGTCCGAATAGAATTCCCATTTTTTCTGTCCCTGGACAGTGGAAACCAAGTGGAACTTTTGGATCACCGCGTCGGGGGAATTCTCACCCTGGGAAAAGGACTCCGAACTGGCGGGGGCCGTGGAACTTCCCCGGGTCAAGGCCCAGGCGAGCAAAAGGATGAGGACGGCCGATATCCCAATGGCCCAAACGGACCGCTTCAAACGGATCGAACGGAACTCCTCATCCGGAATCTCAGAGAGGGGTTCCAGAGGGATCTCAAGAACCTTCTTTTTTTTGATGGTCTTTTTCATGGCAGGAAAATCTTTCTCGGGTATTTGGCTGAGGGCAGTATACCCCAATGCCCCTTCGGGTTCACCCGAAGGACCCGATGTCCTTTTTCGGCTTGGTTTTCCATCTTTCGTGCATCCACATCCATTGATCGGGATAGGTTTTTACGTATTTTTCGATCACCGCGGTGATGCGCCGGACCGTTTCCAAAACATCGGCTTCCTTATTCCCTGTCCGCGGGATCTCGATCTCCTTTTCAACATGCAGCTCAAAAAGACCGTCCTTGCCCCTGACCATAAAGGCGGGCACCAGGGGAACCTCGGCCTTGTAGGCGATGCGCGCCACACCCGATTGGGTCCAAGCGGGCTTCCCGAAAAAAGGAACGAAAACACCGTCCTTGCCCGTATCTTGGTCGCAAAGGGCGATCAAGAATCTGCCCTTCTTAAAGGCTTCCAGTATCCCCCTTAAGGCCAGTCCTCTTTTGATCATTTCTTTGGTCCCCAATTTCTCGTTCCGGAACCAAGTCACCAAGTCATCGAACCGGGGATCATAGAGGCTTTGAGCCACCGCGGTACCCTCTCCCTGGGAGCACAGATAACTCGCTAAAAGTTCCCAATTCCCCAGGTGGCCCGAGACCACAAAAAAACCCCTTCCCTTTTTGACCGCTTCGTGAAAATGCTCCATCCCTTCGATCCGGGCCACTTGACCGGCGATAGCTTCCCTCGTCCAATTGAACCAACGGATGGTCTCGAATAGGTTTTGGCCCAAACCCACCCAAACCGACCGGGCCAAACGCGCACGATCCGCGGAGGTCAGCTCTGCCGGATAGGCCTGAGCGAGGCCCTCGAGTGTCTTTTGCTTTTCCCTTTTAGAGAGGCGGAAAACCCATCCTCCGAAAGTCCGTCCCAAGACCCTCACCCAGCTAATAGGCAGGAACAAAAGCATCCCGATGATTATTTGAGCCGAATAATAAATGACGTGATGTTTGATTTTAAGACGTTTGCGTTCATTAACGGGGACCGGCCCGGGAGCGGGTGGTGAAAATTCGG
>Ga0070741_10017178_pt1 | contig 11925 bp, 6 predicted proteins | sample Coa_R1_4_FD_66440 | JGI IMG/M metagenome (GOLD analysis project Ga0070741, IMG submission 66440) | Surface soil microbial communities from Centralia Pennsylvania, which are recovering from an underground coalmine fire - Coalmine... | ecosystem: Environmental > Terrestrial > Soil > Unclassified ...
CGTGACGATGTAAGTTATGAAATACTCAAGCCCTATTGCCGAGTACCAATTTTGGACTATAGCATCGAATTACCGGCCGCTGTACGTGCTATAGATATACAACTCAATGCTGCTAGCTCACGTTTTCGTGTCATCCTGCCTGATGCGGAAGGCATCGTCGAAACTCCGCTGGTGGGGCGCTTCAACGTGAGCAACTGCCTGGCAGCTATCGCCGCTGTCTATAGTCAGGGAATAGCTCTACCAGATATTATCAGAGGGTTGGCAAAGGTCAAGGGCGTGGCGGGGCGTATGGAGCGTATCGATGAGGGGCAACCATTTGCCGTGATTGTAGATTATGCACATACGCCCGATAGTTTACAGAAGGTGCTGACAATCTTGCGCCCCCTGACACAAGGCAAATTGATCGTCGTTTTTGGCTCGGCGGGGGAACGCGATACACAGAAACGGCCGGTCATGGGACGTATAGCCGCTGAAATGGCCGACTTCTTCGTTATTACTGACGAAGACCCACGTGAGGAGGATCGTGAGCGTATTCTGCAAGATATCGCTGCCGGTGCGCAAGCTATAGGTAAGCAGCAGGGACGCGATTTTCTGTGCATTGCCGACCGCACGCAGGCGATTGCTGCCGCATTTGTACATGCGCAAGCTGGCGATACAGTACTATTAGCAGGCAAAGGGCACGAACAAAGTATTATCATAGGAAGAGAGAAGCTACCCTGGGATGACCGCCGGGTAGCACGAGAACAATTAAGTTTCAATCCCAGAATTTCAATCCCGGAATCGGGAAAGGGAAAAGACGATGGTTCTTCTCTCTTGTGAGAGAAGTCTACCAACAAAAACTGAAAAGATCAAATGAGAATGTACTAGGAGCGAGATCAGCGCAATTCGGAGAAACCGGGAATAACCTCTCTCCTATTTTACATATAAATACGTTACCGTCTATACGAATATCACGTTTGAAACAATGGAGTATCCAGGCAAGCAAATCGTCCTGGGAATATACTTGGGAGTAAGGTATGAATCAAATCTGGTTATTATTGTTAATCTTCATTACCTGTGCCGCGATAAGCTTTTTGCTCTGTGACATCGCCAAATTACTGTTTCCCAAGTTTCGTAGTGGTGAACACAAGCCTGGAATTCATCGCCCCGATTTACCTGCCGGTGGCCGAGAAATCAAGACCATTGAATTGCCCCTGGTTGGCGGGCCTGCGTTTATTCTCGCAATTGTGAGTACTGCTCTAGGCGCTGGCTACTTTCTCAAGTTTAGCCCCGAGCAATGGACACTATTGCTGATTGGACTTGGCGCAACCCTGGGTTATGCTGCCGTGGGCTTCATCGACGACTGGAGGAAAGTTTACGGTAACGAAGGGCTCTCAGAGCATGCAAAGTTCCTGGGGGTCTTTGTCGTTGGAGCGGTGGCGGCGATACTGTACTTCTTTCTCCTACCTAGCATCGGGCAGGAATCATATAGCTTATGGAAAGATCTCCCGTTGCTCAGCGATATATTGTGTGCTAAACCGACAGTAGCGCCAACCTGTCCAGTAACGTTTCCTCATGTATCATACTTTGCCTGGTTGATCTTCTTAGTGCTGATGATCAGTCTGATCGGTAGTTTCACCTCGCTTTCCGTCGATTTCAGTGATGGGCTTGATGGTCTGGCAGGTGGATTGGTATTTAGTGCCTCTCTGGCGTTGGGCATCGTAGTGGCGGGCATCGTTAATAAGCAATTCAACGGGGTCGTACTGGAGGTACTGGCGCTGGCGTGCGCAGGTGGTGTGCTTGGCTATCTACCCTGGAACTGGCCTTCTTCCTGGGCGGCTCGTAAAGGGAAAGCGCCGCGGCGAGCAAAAATCATTATGGGAGATAGTGGTTCGCTGGGCATGGGCGGTATCCTGGCAATGATCGCCCTCTTTTCGCGCAACGAACTGCTCCTCTTAATGATTGGGGGAGCATTTGTGCTGGAGGGGCTTTCCGCGCTCATCCAGTCGCGTGTGATGACACCATTGTTCCGCCATCGTCTCAAGTTGTTGCGTTATGCCAGCAGCAAAGAGTGGGTGCAACATACCGAGTTTCCCCTACCCTTCCTGGCAACCCCGATGCACTGTCACTTTGACCTGTTAGGGTGGGATCGTCGTCGCCTGGTCTACGGAGCGTGGGCATTGGGCGCGTGTTTTGGCGCGCTCGGCGTCATGTCGTATACCGTCGATATTACCTGGCAGCGCTACCTGGGTCGTATTCTGGTGCTGATCCTGATGGGGGTTGTCTGGTCCAGTGGTTCCTGGTCCAAATGCTATTTTGTCGGAAAACATCCCGCAGAGCGTACACGCAGGCGCAGGCTGGCACTTTATTATGGTTATCCGTATCAGATCATGGGCATAAAGCTCTATCATCTGGTTGAGATCATCGAGGCGAGCGAGGACGTAATCGAGACGCCTGCCGAAGAAGTGTCTTTGTGGCAGCGCATGACCATCTTTGATGCGCGTGCAATGCTGGGGCTCTATTGTTATCGTGCCGGTTATTATCCAGCTGCTCTTGCGCAATGGACACGTATCCCTGAGCGCAACCGCGCGCTGCGCCCGGTGATAGCGAATCTGTTGGATGAAGTGGACAACCGCTTAGCCCTGGAAAAACAAGAAACACAGCCGATGCGCCGTGACCAGATTATGCAGCAGCAACCCATATTCTCCGGTAACCTCTCTCCTGCTGATCTGCCTAACCCTCATGAGCCTGTGAGCCACGAAGAGACAGAAGACGGGCATAGAGAAGCCTGGGATGGGCACCAATCCTCTTCCTATGCCTTAGATAGCGATGACGAAGAGGAGCGGCAGATCACTGTCTCATTAAGTGGCGAACGGGGGGATACAGCGCCTGTAGGGTCCTCTAATGGTCATAGCGTTAGCTCATCATTGGGCAATGGGCGTAGCCAATCTTCTATTATGCTTGGATCGCTTCAGAGGCCGGCGCCACCTTCTAGAACCCGGCCGAACTGGCTTATACGCCTGTTGCGACCTTCTTCTAATAAATGAGGATTGCTTAGTAAGAAAATTTTGCTTCCTATGTTTCTCGAAGAGAAACATAGGAAGCAAAATTTTCTTACTGATCGGCTCAGCTGTTAACTATTGGGAGTATGCCTGCTGGTGAGCTGATCCATAACATTCTTCATCAACATTTGCATTCCAGGAATGATCGTATCCGGTGTACTCATGCCAGGAACACCTCTCAGGTCGGGAATGCTGCTATTGGTGTTTCTCTGGCCGCAGTATTTCGTTGGTGACATATTCTGCAACATATCTGGAGAACGATAGCTGTCTAGAGCCGAAGAGAAGAAAAAGGAACCAGTGGCAAACACCAGGGCACCAGATTGAGCAAAGTAATACGTCGTATTACTGGCAGCGGTAATGTGCGTCACATCACTGTAGGCAGGAGATTCGCCCAGGACATGGAGATTTTGCACTGGTGATGGAAATTTCTGATTGACGGTATTCCATTCGGGGCCAACCAGGCCGCACCCATAGGGCTGACCTGGTGTCAATCCCGTTCCCTTCAAGAGGATGGAGTTGGTGTCGGCAGTTTTACTGATTTGCCAGGGATAGCCTGGACGGTAGAGCGTGGTTAGATCCGCATGCATGCTGCCGACCAGGGCTTGTTCAGGGCGGTAACTTAAGCCATCGCTCTCGGCGAAAAGCAAATTGGCTCTGCCGGGATCGCTCCACATCGATGTAACGGCAGCGTTATCTGGTCTTGGGACAAAGGCCGTAGGGAGTGTGTAGAGGGGATCACGCTGGAGGTCCGCCGGGCCATTGACCGATTGTACGCGATAACAGACCAGCGTACGGTCAGCCTTACCGGTGCTGCTCGGCTCGAAACGCATATGCCAGGCAATGGCGTTTGCCCCCATGAAGACCAGACCGATGCCTTTATCACGTGCCTGCTGAACGGCATCATACATCTGAGGCGTCCAATATTCATCATCGCCAAGAGAAATGTAGGCCTTATGGGTCTGGAGCCAGGCAAGGCCACGTTCGTGCAGATCCACATCGCTTATATATGAGACATCATAGCCATTGCGCTCCATCCAGCGCACCATTTGAGCCACATAGAGCAACGTATCAGCGGCACCAACGCCTTGCGAGTAGGGTTTGTTAAATGATACCCTGGCGACGCCAGCGTTAGACGCGAAGAGGCTGGGTATACCCTGGAATTGCGCCCGAATGTCGGCGCTCGCGAAAGTGAAACCGGCGCCTCCCCATTGATTACGGGCCGCGTAAGTCGTATCGGGGGTGACAGCAATGTAGGCGGAGTTCTGAGTAGCAGGTAGCACATCAAACGGTGTATATGTCTGCCATTCATTGGCATCGGTAAATTTGGCAAGATAGATCCCCGATATCCAGTCAGCCCCAATGGTGAGCGTATAGGGATTGGTCCATCTTGCTTCAAGCAGGCCAAGTTGTTTTTGTTTGTCTATGAGGCAAGTATTGCAGCCGATAAGCGTAGATGCGTTTGCATCGTAATAGCCCTGTGCATGCCCAGTCTGCTTTGTCACAGTTGGTATCATCTTACGTGCGCCGACACCCTGGTACCAGCCCAGGCGGTAAATATCAATCTGATACTTTGTGCCGTCCTGCTGCGTACTCACATAGAAGTTGATCTTCTGACCGGGCGCGACTGATGTTGCGTCTGCATACGCCTGGATTTGCGTTTTTGACTCCTTATTTATCGGAATGACCCATCCAGGCGCCCCCTGCTTCTGGTTCTCGCGTACAATCGCATTTCCAGTCTCCGGGGCAGGATTAGTGTTGACATTAGCTTGTATGCCCTCTGTTCGGGTTAGTATAGAAGGGCCAAGCAGCGCTATACTCAGAAGAACTCCTGTCACTATAAAAAGCGTGAAAGCGAATATAAAAATTTTCGTCTTCATACAGCTTCTCCCCTATTTTTGTATCAGAAAATATGTCTGAATGATTCAGACGATTCTACAGTACAATTTGGTACGTTCCACCCCTAAAATTACCATATTGTCTCAGCCTGATAATAGGTTTTTTGGGTTGATAACCAAGAATCTGGCTTGTGAAACGTCTTAATAGAGAGACATTAAAAAGAGGTTAACTCCTCTTTTCCGTTGTTCATGGATGTGTTATAGTGCACTTAATCGTCTCTTAACTCTACGTTAAGAGAGATATTACACACTGTAACAGTGAACCAGGGAATAGCCAGTGTAAGGCTTGTCTGCTACACTTGCTGTCGAGTAAAGCATTCCCAAATGATTGCAATCTTAGAAGGGGAGAGGTATCAGATGCGATTCTGCTTCATTATAGAAGAGGTATACCGGCATGATCCTATGCCAATGGTGGTTGCCTATCAATTGCAACAATGGGGACATACCGTAGATCTGCTAGAACCACAAGAGAGCGTCACCTGTTTAACAGATATGTTGCAACGAGGGTACGATGCTTATGTCTTGAAGACAGTGGCAGATGGCCCTGGGCTTAGCATTCTAGAGGCAGCCGAGGCGGTAGGTATCCCGACCATCAATAACTCTCGTGCTATTCGTCTGGTACGGGATAAGGCCGTGGCAGCAGCTTTTGCACGTGCGTATGGTTTACCGATTCCACCAACGTACTTTGTAGCGCATCCACGGCTCCTCAAGCAAATACCACCGGAGGACTATCCCCTTGTTGTCAAACCAAGCAATGGCAGTTCCTGTCGAGGCGTCTACCGGCTTGACAGTCCCGAAGATCTGACAGCATTGGAAATAGCGGAAGCCAACGATAGCTTTTTCCTGGCTCAACGTTACGCGGAAAATGCCGGTTTTGATATCAAAATATACGTCACAGGTAGAGAAGTCTATGCCGCCATCGCCAAAAAATCCCCCCTGCACGGTGAAGTCGCGGAAGAATTTATCCCACTGACCAAAGAATTGCGTAAACTTGCCCTGGATATTGGCAGGATTTTCGGCCTGGATATCTATGGCTTAGATGTGGTTGAGACGCCCCAGGGGCTGTCCGTGCTAGACATCAATGATTTTCCCAGCTTTGGTGGTGTGCCCCGTGCAACGATACGCGTAGCCGAGTACATTTTGCACGCAGCCAAACGCGCAGAGATGCAGCGAACTGCGCGTTTGGAGCGCAATGCACGTCGCCGCCAGGCAACATCTGAAAAAGCGTTGCATCTGACAAATGTAGAAGATATACAAGTGCCCATGCAGATAGCAGGGTCTTGCAGTTATTAATAGAGAGCAAAAATACGATGAATATATGTCTGATTATGGATAACCCCGAAACGCCCCGTCATCCGGTTATTGCTGTGGCGTTGCGAAAATTGAGCGATACGCATACGGTGCGATTGTTTGATGTACGTACATTAACGGGGAAACAAGCGATTGCGCAAGAGCAGGAACAGCAGCGGGCCGATCTCTATTTGTTAAAGTCGCACGCGCCGCAGGCTTTAGAGTTGGCTCACGACCTGGAACAACGTGGTGCTCTGGTCGTGAATAGCTGGGCTTCATCGGTAGCCTGTCAGGATCGCGTGCTGATGGCGCAGCGTATGGACGAGGCACACCTACCCTGGCCGCATACCCAATACTTCCCCAGCCTGCAGAACTTGTTAGAGCAGGGTGATGTGCTTGCGACGTTGAAATTCCCGCTGATCATCAAAAGCTACTATAGCCATCGGGGCGATCTGGTAGGCAAGATAGATACGCTCGAAGAACTGCAGTCACTGAGCCCACAATGGAGTCAGGAACCCATCGTGCTCCAGGAGTTTGCGGCGGGTGATGGCTGGGACATTAAATTATGGGTGATCGATCAGCACCTATACGCGGCTCGTCGTCGTACGCCTTTAGAGGCCAACGCTTCGAAGGTGGATATTCCGATACCGGCGGAGGAACTACCGGAGGAGTGGGCTCGGATTACTCTGGAGATAGGACGTGTGTTTAACATGAGGCTCTACGGCGTTGATCTGCTCATCAGTGAGCGTGGGCCAATTATTGTTGATGTTAATTCGTTCCCTGGTTTTCGCGGTGTTCCCGGAGCAGATGATGCGCTGGTGGCTCTGGTGGAACGTATAGGCGAGGAAAGGCAGTCAATCGCATGAGTAGCACATCAACATCTGCTGCTGGCAACCTATCGGCTAATCTATCGATTATGGAACTTCCAGTGGTGCTCACCGATCTTTTTGGACGAGCACAGCGCCCGCTTTTACCAGGTGCACAGGGACCTGTGGGATTGTTTGTGCGCTATCTGCGACGCAAACCAGAACGCGGCCTGGCGGTAATCTATACAGTCGATGAACTACGTTCAACGCATAAGAATCGCTCTAACGATCCGAATCGCTCGGTTAGCTTAACACTCAGCGAGCAGGCGTTGGATGGAGCGCATATTTGTTTTACAGCGTTCGATGCCCAGGAGGCAACGGTAGAGCTGCGCGCGTCTGGAGTCTTACGAGCGCGCAATCTGGGTCTTTCTGTGCAAAGGTTTCCCGCTGATGATAGCCTGCCTGCCCTAGCTGCCAGTTGCGATACGACGCCTCAAGGTCCGTTGTTTGAGGCATTGCAAACTGCCGCGCGCACACAACTTCACGATGCATCCTGGCGCCTGGTCTCTGCGACGGCTGAGCCGGTTCGTTACAAACCTGCCAGTCGTTGTGTGATCCGCTATTATCTGCAGCTGGAGCATGCAGGGGAGGCGGCCCCAAAAACGCTGACAATCTTCGGGAAGGTCTATGCCAATCCTGGGCAGGCGGGCAGTGTTCAAGCATTACAGCAGCAGCTCTACGATGAGCAAGCAAAGTCTGGAGATGCGCCATTCCTGCCACGAACATTGGGTATGATTGATAGTCTGGGCCTGACGTTCAACGAGGCCGTGCAGCCAACTGAGGCGCATGTCACAGATGAACATTGGGGCAAGTTGCGCACGGGTACAAGGGTGTTTCAACCCCAGATCGTGCGGGGGCGCGGGGGCAGCATTGCGCAGATTATCGTGCCGGAAGAAGAATTGCGATTGACAGCTCAGGCGTTAGCACGTTTGCATACTAGCAGCGTGCATCCTGGCGAGGGAGCATTGCGTACAGGGGCAAAAGAGGCAAAGCGTGCCCGGGAGCGAGCGGCTTTGATTGCGGGGCGTAATCCCGCGCAGGCCGAAGAGGTACAACAACTTGCACAACAACTCGCGGAACGCCTGGGAGCATTGCAACCCGAAGCCTATCTACCTGCGCATGGTGGCTTCAAATCGAGCCAGTTGCTCTTCCACAGTCAGCGTGTCTTCGTGGTAGATTTTGATGGCTTCTGTCTGGCTGATCCAGCCCTGGACGTAGGATACTTCCTGGCCTATCTGCGACCCAGTGGATTGTGGTATCATCGGTCGGGGATGCGCCAATGGTTTGAGGATGCGGCAGAAGTATTTCGTAGTGAGTACCGTCAGGCCATGTCTACGCGTGGCGTGACGCAGGGAACGTTAGATAGCATTTTAGATCGCTCACGGCTCTATGAAGCTGCCCTTCTCTTCAAAATTGCTACGCGTCGCGTGAATCGGCTCAATAGTCCACGACCACAAGAGTTATCCATCATGCTTCGCGAAATTGCCAATTGTCTGACGTAGAGGAAGAGGAATGCTAACTCGTTTTCTATATCGCAGCCTCAAGGGTTATCGCCTTCTGGTTGTGATTGCTATATTCATGACGCTGGCCCAGGTAGGCTCCGATATTATCGGAGCCTTGCCTATCAAATTTATTACCAGTAAAGTCAGTAATGAAGCCGCTGATCCAGCCTGTACCTATCCTTTTCTGGATGGGATGATCAGCGTTTTTGATAACAATCCATTCGAGGCAAAGCCGTCTCACCCGCTGCCCTGTCCAGCGATTGGCAACTCACACGCGGGAGGTGCGCCCAAGACTCAGCACAGCATTGTTGGGGTTATCCTCTTTTCGATAGTGATGCTCGTCATCTTCGGCATATTGAGTGGTATCCTGACGTATGTCTCGCGTTACCTGGCTTCTTACATTGCTCAGCACCTATCCGCAAGGCTACGTAACCAACTTTTTGAACATCTGCAGCGCCTGTCATTGGATTGGCATGGCAAGCAGAAAAAGGGTGATCTGGTGCAGCGCGTGACCGGCAATATCGCCGATATAGAGAAACTGGTCACCGATGGGCTAGTCGACCTGTTAGGTGGCATTCTGACTCTGGTAGGTGTCGCGGCTGTCATGCTTTCGGTGAGTCCACAATATACGCTCCTGTCCATTGCCATTGCCCCGGCGCTCTTTGTAATCGTTCTCAGCTACACGAAAAGCATTAAAGCTGCATCGAAAAAAGCGGCGAAGGCGCAAGGTGAGGTAGCAAATGTTGCTACGGAGGACATTAATGCCCTGACGGTTATCAAGGTATTCACCCGAGAGGAGCGCGAGGGCATCCGTTTCGGCGGATACGTTGACAAAGGCCGTAAAGCTGGACTACTTGCTGGGGGGCTGCAAGCGCAGTTTACGCCAGTTGTGGCTGTTCTCGTCGCCATTGGAACCGCAATCATTGTTGGTGTGGGAGGATATGTTGCTGCAGGACATACCTTTCGCCTCGGTAGTGTCTTTACTATCGATGCGAGAAGTGTTGATGTTGGAACGCTGATTCTGTTCCTCGGCTATCTCAAGATGCTCTATCAGCCCATGCGGGACCTCTCGAAGCTAGCCAATCTTGCCAGCAGTGCCGGGTCTGGTGCTGAACGCATTCAGGAGGTGCTGGACCAGGCACCAGAAGTGATTGATAGCGCAACGACAACGGCAGCTCCCTATTCTGGTCCTCAAAAGCTACGTGGAGAGATCACTTTTGAGAATGTCTATTTTGGCTATAGCCAGGAACGCCTGGTCTTGAGAGGCATCAACCTGCACATCCCTGCTGGTCGCAAAATGGCCCTTGTTGGGCTTTCGGGCGGTGGCAAAACAACGCTGGTCAAACTCATTCCGCGCTTCTATGAAATCCAGAAAGGCATGGTCAAGGTCGATGGCGTCGATAACCGTATGTACCCACTGCGCGTCTTGCGGCAGAATGTGAGTATGGTTTTACAGGACTCAGTGCTCTTCGAGGGGACAATTCGCGAGAATATCGAGATTGGACGACCTGGAGCGAGCATGGAGGAAATTATTGATGCGGCGAAAAAGGCCAACATCCATGAAGTGATTATGAACCAGTTGGGCGGATATGATCGAATGGTGCGCGAACAGGGGAAAGATCTCTCAGGTGGGCAGCGTCAACGCATGGCAATTGCTCGCGCTATCCTGCGTGATGCCCCTATTCTGATCCTCGACGAACCAACAGCATCGCTGGACGTTGAATCAGAAGCGGAAGTTATGCATGCCCTGGATAAGCTGGTTGTGGGGCGTACTGTGCTCATGATCTCTCACCGCTTAAGTACGCTTGGCAATGTCGATGAGATTATCGTGCTCAAGGATGGCGGTATTGTGGAGCAGGGCACATACAAAGACTTGAAGCGTAGAAAAGGTGTGTTTGCTGCACTGCTGGAGGAGCAGAACCGTTACAATGTAGACCGGGCTGGCGAAAAGTCTATTATTCGCTCGGCATTTGTGAATCCTCCACTCGTGTATGAACAGCGGCAGATGCCACCGTCACCATTAGCACCTCCAGTGCAGGTCAACAGCAGAGCTGCTCCGGTAGCAGCACAACCTGTCGGACCAGCAGGCCCGCCAGCGCATCTTAATGGGAGATCGCCTGAACCGCCGAGGCTGCCGCAACCAGCCTCACAGCCATCGGTACCGCAGCCAGTAGTGGAGCCGCCCAGGAATGCTCGCGTGTTCATTGAATTGGACGGTCACATTGTCGGCGAACGTTCCCTGGACAAACCCGTACTCACTGTCGGTCGTCTGGCGGTAAACGATGTGCAGGTACCCAACCAGCGCGTCTCGCGCCTGCATGCAAAGCTTCGTATGGAGAACGGAGCGTGGGTGATTGAAGACGCGGACAGCGTGAACGGTATCGTCTATCAAGGCAACCGCGTCGAACGGCATATGCTTGCTGACGGCGACCGGGTCTATATCGCGCCAACAGCCGTGCTCTACTATAAGACGACGTAGCCTGAGAGAAGATTATCCAGGCTCACAAAAGAAAAGATCTATGCTAAACCTTCTTTGGAGGAGTTTAGCATAGATCTTTTCTTTTGTGAGTGTGTGGGAGTCGGAAACCGATCTTCTTTGGCAAGGGAACTGGATCTGTGCAATAATAACAGATATATCGTCAATCACCCATTGTAGAAGGGCTATATTTTCCATGACGAGCACACTTCCAGAGCAGAAACCCGAGCGATCAACCGCAGGGAGGTTACAAACCTTCCGCGCTTTGCAATATCGCAATTTTCGTCTCTTATGGATCAGCCTGATAGTGTCATCGATTGGTACATGGATGCAAATAGTGGCACAGAGCCTGTTGGTGTTGCAGATCACGCATGGTTCGGCGTTCGCTCTGGGAATGGTGTCTCTGGCGCAGGCGTCATCCTTTTTTCTCTTTGCGCTCATCGGTGGAAGCGTTGCGGATCGTGCAGACAAACGCCGCTTCTTGCTGGTCACGCAAAGCCTGTCGATGTTGCTAGCTTTTGTGCTGGGTATATTGGCTATTACGGGCGTCATTCAGGTCTGGATGATCGTGATACTGGCATTTTGCTCTGGCACAATTCTCAGCTTTGACCAGCCAACGCGCTCTTCGCTCATTCCTATCCTTGTGCCGAGAGAAGATTTGATGAATGCGATCTCGTTGCAGTCAATTGTCTTCAATGGGTCTGCCTTCATTGGACCGGTACTGGGTGGTATCATGATCGATGTGCTGGCGCGTTTGGGAGCATCAATCGGCCTGACGGGTGGATTGATAGGATATGCTGGTAACTTCTTTCTCAATGGCGTTAGCTTTCTCGGTGTGCTGGTTGTGCTATATAT
>Ga0070741_10017179_pt1 | contig 11924 bp, 19 predicted proteins | sample Coa_R1_4_FD_66440 | JGI IMG/M metagenome (GOLD analysis project Ga0070741, IMG submission 66440) | Surface soil microbial communities from Centralia Pennsylvania, which are recovering from an underground coalmine fire - Coalmine... | ecosystem: Environmental > Terrestrial > Soil > Unclassified ...
GAATCCGCCGGAGGCGGCGTCGCAGCGTTGTCGGCCGGCGGCGGAGCAGCAGCGCTGCTGTCAGAAGCTGGCGCGGCAGGCGCATTGTCGGCCGGAGCGGCGGGAGCCGGAGCGCTGGCGGCCGGAGCGGCTGCGGAATCAGTGCTGGCGGCTTCCTGCTTCGAGCAGGCCGTCAGCATCAGCGCCGCAACCAATGCGCTAAGAACGAGTTTGATATTCATCGATCGGTACCCCGAAGAGAAGCAAGAGTGGTGTGAAAACACTATGAACGATTCTTTTCGTTCCGCGGATCCTGCACCGGATCGCGTCGATAAATTCTAGCGATTCCCCGGTCGATTTGAAACAGCCGCGCCGGGATTGTCTGCCTATTACGACAGGTGAGGTCCTGAGTTTGTGTCCCTTGGGCAACGCACCCCTCGCACCCCGGCTGCCCATGCAGGGAACGCGGCCTCCAGAAGCACTCGCCGATGCCGGGGGGCCGCAGCAGCGGCCGAGGGGGTAACCTACCGCATCAGATCAGGCCTTTCTGATGGGATCTCACCATGTCCGATTGTAATCTGCCTTCCACCCGAGCCGATCTCGATGCCTCCTTTGGGCAGCATTTGCGCCGCGTCGGTGAGAGAACTGCGCGGGCGCTGGAGGCAAGCGGCTGCGACAGTCTGCTGGTGCACTCAGGATCGCCGCTGACCGTATTCGAGGACGATCGGACCTACCCGTTCGAGGCGCATGCGCCTTTCAAGGTGTGGGTGCCGCTCTCGGACGCTCCGGATTGCCTGCTGTTCTTCGCGCCAGGCAAGCAGCCCCGGCTGCTGTTCCATAGTCCACCCGACTACTGGTACAAGCCCGCCTCGCTGCCGCAGGCATACTGGACCCGGCACTTCGAGATCGTGCCCGTCGTCGATCGCGCCGCCGCTCGCCAGGCGCTCCCGCGAGACCTCTCCCGCACGGCCTATATCGGTGATGCCCTCACGGAGCTGCAGAACTGGGGCGTCAAGGCGGTCAACCCGCCCGAGCTGATGCACCGCCTGGATTTCTCACGCGCGCTCAAGACACCCTACGAGCTCGAATGCCTGCGTGAGGCCAATCGCCTGGGCGCTTTGGGACACCTCGCTGCCGCCGAGGCCTTCCGGTCCGGCGCCTCGGAGTTCGAGATCGAGCTGGCATTCCTGCGTGCGTGCGGTCTTCGCGAGCAGGAGCTTCCCTATAATCCCATCATCGCGCTGAATGCTGGCGGCTCTGTGTTGCACTACCAGGTGCTGGAAAAGCAGCCGCCCGAGCAGCGGCATTCGTTGCTCATCGATGCCGGCGCCGAATTCGGCGGGTATGCGTCGGATATCACGCGTACCCACGCACTCGACGCGGGGGATTTCAGATCCCTCATCGCGCGCATGGACGAGATGCAACAGACCCTGTGTGCTTCGGTGCGTTCCGGTGTGGACTGGCGTGAGGTGCACCTGCGCGCACACGAGCTGATAGCCACCCTGCTGCGCGACTCCGACATCACGACCTGCACAAGCGAGGAAGCCGTTGCCACCGGCGTGTCGAAGGTGTTTTTCCCGCACGGCCTCGGTCACCTGCTCGGCCTGGAAGTTCACGATGTAGGTGGGTTCATGCGCTCACCGGAAGGGGGCGAGATCCCGCGGCCCGACGGACATCCCTATCTGCGCCTGACGCGCGTCCTCGAGCCCGGCTTCGTGGTCACGATGGAGCCGGGCATCTACTTCATCGAACAGCTGCTGAGCGAGGCGCGAGCCGATGCACGCGCGAGCCGGATCAACTGGTCGCGTGTGGCGGATCTGAGCCGCTTTGGTGGCATCCGCATCGAAGATGACCTGGCGGTCACCGCAGCCGGCTGCGAGAACCTGACCCGGGATGCATTCAGCGCGATTGAGGCCCGCTCCTAGGCCATCGTCACCTCAACCGGGCACCGCCAACCTCAGCGTTTCGCGAGCAGGTCCCGTATTTCCTGCAGCAGCACTTCCGAGCGCGATGGCGCCGGCGGCGCAGGCGCGGCGACGGCAGGCGGAGGCCGCTTGAGCCGGTTGATGCCCTTGATCACGATGAACAGCACGAGCGCGATGAGCAGAAACTCGAACACCGTCTGAACGAAGGCGCCGTACTTCACCAGCACTGCTTTGCCGGTCGGATCGGTCCCGATGTGCGCCGCAAGATCGCTGAAGTTGACACTCCCGATGACCAGCCCCAGCGGCGGCATGATCACGTCCCCGACCAGGGAGGCGACAATCTTGCCGAACGCGGCGCCAATCACGACACCGACCGCCAGGTCGATGACGCTTCCCTTCATGGCGAATTCTTTGAATTCGGATCCAAGGCTCATGATTCTTCCCCTGTTGGCGATTGTTATTGGGCAGCGCGTCGGGAGCCTACGTAAACAGGTATACGTACGTCAATTCGAGAGCCGACATCCCGAGCGCGTGCCGGGCGTCACGAGCCCGAGACAGGCCCCATTGCCGCTGGGCCCTTGTCTGGAGGCTGTCCGGCCGCCTCGTCGGCGGCCAGTCTCGGCAATCAGGCCGCTGCGGCCTTCTTCTTGCGCGTTCGCTTGGGCTTGGCCTCCGGCTCGGGAGCCGCGGCCTCGGCTGATGCCTTCTTCTTCACACGCCGGGCGGTCTTTTTCTTCTTCCCTGCCGGCTCCTCGGCAGCCACCGGCACAGGCCCGTCCACCAGCTGCATGAGCGCCATCGGCGCCGAGTCGCCCGCCCGCGGCAGCATGCGCAGAATGCGGGTATAGCCGCCGGGACGCGCCTTGAACCGTGGTCCCAGATCGGCGAACAACTTCTCCACGATCTGTGCATCCCGCAGCCGCGAGAAAGCCAGACGGCGGTTGGCATCTCCGTCGGTCTTGGCCAGCGTGATGAGCGGCTCGACTACCCGGCGCAGCTCCTTCGCCTTGGGCAGAGTTGTGCGAATCGTCTCGTGCCGCAGCAGCGAAACGCTCATGTTGCGCAGCATGGCGTGCCGATGCGAGCTGTTGCGCGACAGTTGCCGGCCAGATAGTTGGTGACGCATATTTCAGCCTTGTCGTGGCCTGCGGCCATACTCACCGGAGATCAGCCCCCGGCGAAATTCAACGGTGCGACGCGCCGTGATCAGATCACGTCGCGCTCTTCATCGTGCTTCAGCCCGGCGGGCGGCCAGCCGTCCAGCCTCATGCCCAGCATGAGGCCGTGGCTCTGCAGCACTTCCTTGATTTCGGTCAGCGACTTCTTGCCCAGGTTGGGCGTCCGCAGCAGCTCGACCTCGGTGCGCTGCACGAGATCACCGATGTAGTGAATGTTCTCGGCCTTGAGGCAGTTCGCGCTGCGCACGGTGAGCTCCAGCTCGTCCACCGGCCGCAGCAGGATCGGATCGAACTGCATCTCGGACACCTTGGTCGCGGCCTCTTCCTCACCTTGAAGGTCCACGAACACGGAGAGCTGGTCCTTGAGAATGCTGCCGGCGCGGCGGATGGCTTCTTCCGCGTCGATCGTGCCGTTGGTCTCGATGTCAATGACGAGCTTGTCGAGGTCGGTCCGCTGCTCGACACGCGCCGCATCCACCGAGTAGGTAACCCGGCGCACCGGGGAGAACGAGGCATCGAGCTGCAGCCGTCCGATCGGTCGAGTCTGCTCCTCGAAAGCGGCACGGGCTGCGGCGGGCCGATAGCCGCGTCCGCGCTCGATCCGCAGGTTCATGCTCAGCTCGCCCGCCTTGGTCAGGTTGGCCAGCACGAGGTCCGGATTGACGACTTCGACGTCGTGATCCGTCTGAATATCCGCGGCGGTGACCGGGCCGGGGCCTTTCTTGTGCAGGCGCAGCTCGGCGCTGTCGCGCGCGTGCATGCGGATCGCGACCTGCTTCAGATTGAGCAGAATGTCGACCACATCCTCCTGGACACCTTCGATGCTGGTGTACTCGTGCAGGACGCCATCAATCTCTACCTCGGTGATTGCACTACCGGGCATGGACGACAGCAGGACGCGTCGCAGTGCATTACCCAGGGTATGCCCGAAGCCGCGCTCGAATGGCTCGATGACCACGCGTGCCTGGCGCGGAGCCATCGGCTGCACCTTGACGACGCGAGGCTTCAAGAACTCGGTGACTGAACCCTGCATAGCATCTCACTTTGCCGGCTGATCTGGCCGGCGCCAAAATAACACTACAATCTGTTGGATCCGCGCTGGGACCGCGCTGGCGGCCCGCGCAGCGCGCAAATCACTTCGAATAGAGCTCGACGACGAGGTTCTCGTTGATGTCGGGCAGCACGTCCTCGCGCGCCGGCGCCGACTTGAAAACACCGCGGAACTCCTTGTCGTTCACCTCCAGCCAGTCGGGCAGCCCGACCTGCTGAGCGACGTTCAACGCGCTCTGGATGCGAAGCTGCTTGCGCGACTTCTCGCGCACCTGCACCACATCGCCGGCCTTGCACTGGTAGGAGGCGATGGTGACGGGGCGCTCGTTGACCGTGATCGCCTTGTGGCTCACGAGCTGGCGCGCCTCGGCCCGCGTTGCCGCGAAACCCATGCGATACACGACATTGTCGAGCCGGCACTCGAGCAGCCGCAGCAGGTTCTCGCCGGTCGCACCGATGCGGCGTGCGGCCTCCTCGTAATAGTTCGCGAACTGGCGCTCGAGCACGCCGTACATGCGACGCAGCTTCTGCTTCTCGCGCAGCTGCAAACCATAATCGGACAGGCGCTGACGGCGCTCGCCCTTGATGCCGCCCGGCGGCACCGTGAACTTGCACTTGCTCTCGAGCGGCTTCACGCCGCTCTTGAGAAAGAGATCCGTGCCCTCGCGCCGGGCGAGCTTGCACTTCGGACCTACGTAACGCGCCATACCTTAACTTCCTGGCTGAAAGGCGCCTGCGGCGCTGTCAGCGGCTTGCTGGTGTGCAAATCCGGTACGCGCGCCAAGAACGTGATCCTTGCGCGCGAAAGCTTGCCGGTCATGCAACAGGGACTCATGCACTAATGCCTCAAACTCTGCGCTTCTTGGGCGGTCGGCAGCCGTTGTGCGGAATCGGCGTGACATCCGCGATGCTCGTGATCTTCAGCCCACAGTTGTTGAGGGCGCGCACCGCCGACTCGCGTCCCGGGCCGGGGCCGCCCACTCGCACCTCGACATTCTTCACGCCATGCTCCTGCGCCGCGACGCCAGCCTTCTCGGCGGCGACCTGGGCGGCAAACGGCGTGCTCTTGCGCGAGCCGCGGAAGCCACACCCGCCGGAGGTCGCCCAGGACAGCGTGTTGCCCTGGCGGTCCGTGATCGTGATGATCGTGTTGTTGAAGGAGGCATGCACGTGCGCGATCGCATCCAGCACGTTCTTGCGGGCCTTCTTCGGCTTCTTGGCAGCGCTCGCCGCCCCTGCGGCAGCGCCGCCCGATTTCTGATCAGCCATCTGGCGTCAACCCTCGTTATGCCTTGCCCGGTGGGGCATTGAGCTTCACGGCCTGCTTGCGCGGACCCTTGCGCGTGCGCGCGTTCGTGCGTGTGCGCTGGCCGCGAACCGGCAAGCCGCGGCGATGGCGGATGCCCCGGTACGAGCCCAGATCCATCAGTCGCTTGATGTTCATGGACACTTCGCGGCGCAGGTCGCCCTCGACGGCGAACTTCGCAATCTGCGAGCGGATGGCGTTCACCTCCGGCTCGGTCAGATCCTTCACCTTGGTGGTCGGATCGACGCCTGCGGCCTCGCAGGCCATCCGCGCACGCGCGCGACCCACGCCGAAGATGTGCGTGAGTCCGATCCACACATGCTTGTTCATCGGAATGTTGATGCCGGCTATGCGCGCCATGCTGCTCTGCCTTCGCCGCTGCGGAACCTGAAAAAGCGCGGCATTTTACGTGTATACCGAGTCATTACCAAATCGAGGGCCATTACCGGATCAACCCTGGCGCTGCTTGTGGCGCGGGTCGCTGCAGATCACATAGACCACGCGCCGGCGGCGCACGATCTTGCAGTTCTTGCAGATCTTCTTCACCGACGGACGTACTTTCATTTCGTGCGCTCCTTCCTCAGCCGCCCGGCCCGGTACGACCGTAGCCGAGCAGGTTCGCCTTCTTGAGCAGGCCCGGGTAGTGGTGTGACATCAGGTGAGCCTGCAGCTGCGCCATGAAGTCCATCACGACCACGACAACGATCAGCAGCGAGGTGCCACCGAAGTGGAACGGCACGCCCTGCGATGACACCAGGATCTCCGGCAACAGACAGACGGCCGCCACGTACAGCGCACCCCAGAGGGTGAGACGGGTGAGCACCTTGTCGATGTACTCTGCCGTTTGCTGGCCCGGACGTATCCCCGGGATGAAAGCGCCTGACTTCTTCAGGTTGTCGGCGGTATCGCGCGCGTTGAACACCAGGGCCGTGTAGAAGAAGCAGAAGAAAACGATCAGCAGCGCGTAGATCACCAGGTGCAGGGGCTGGCCATAGCCGAGTGCCTGCGACACGTCCTGCATGAAGATGGCGAACGGCCCCTGCGAGCCTGAGCCCGCGAAGCTTGCGAGCGTCGCCGGAAACAGCAGCAGGCTCGATGCAAAGATCGGCGGAATCACGCCCGACATGTTGAGCTTGAAGGGCAGATGGCTGCTCTGGCCGGCATACATGCGCCGCCCCACCTGGCGCTTCGCGTAGTTCACCGCGATGCGGCGCTGGGCGCGCTCCACGAACACGACGAACGCCGTCGTCCCGAGCACGAGAATGATCAGCAGCAGCGCGAACGGTCCGCTCATCTCACCGGTGTTGACCGCCTCGGCGGTGTTGCCGATGGCCCCAGGCAGGCCCGCCACGATCCCCGCGAGGATGATCATCGAGATCCCGTTGCCGATGCCGCGCTCGGTGATCTGCTCACCGAGCCACATGAGAAACATCGTTCCCGTGGTCATCGTCACCGTCGCGGTGAAGAGGAACTGCCAGCCCCCCACCAGCGTCAGGCCGCCTTTGACGAGCGCACCGGCGGCGGCGAACGACTGAAAGGCTGCCAGCACCACCGTTCCATAGCGCGTGTACTCGGTAATCTTGCGCCGCCCCGACTCGCCCTCCTTGCGCAGCTCCTGCAGCTGCGGAATCACCATCGACATCATCTGGATGATGATGGAGGCGGAGATATAGGGCATGACGCCCATCGCGAAGATGGAAAGCCGCGACAGCGCTCCACCGGAGAACATGTTCACGATCCCTAGGATCGTGTTGGACTGATCCGAGAAGAAGCGCGCCACCTCGCTCGGATTGATGCCCGGTACGGGGATGAACGTGCCGATGCGGTAGACGACCAGCGCGGCGATCAGGAAAAACAGGCGCCCGCGAACTTCCCCGAAACGGGCAGCCTCGCCGAGTGCGGCAGCGGGATTGCTGAAGGTGGAATTGGCCACGCGTGTGTCGCTCTAGGTGGGGATTACCGGTCTCGTTTGCAAGCTCAAGCCTTCTCCGCGCCCCCGGCACCGCCGGGAGTTCCGCCGGTCTCGCCGCCGCCTTTTGGCCCGCCAGCCTTGGCGCCCTTGCCGGCGCTCTTGGCGGCCTTGGCCTGGCTTTTTGCCGCTTGCGCATCGGCCTTGGCCTGCTCTTGTGCCTCGGCTTTCGCTCGGGCTACCGGGTCGCGGGCCTTGGCGGGCTCGCTCTTCACCTCCGGCTCCTCGACCTTGCCGCCCGCGGCCTCGATCGCGGCGCGCGCCCCTTTCGTGGCGGCGACGCCCTTCAGCGTCAGGGCGTGCTTGATCTCCCCCGACAGAATGACCTTTGCCCGCTCCGTAGCCGCCGGCACGATGCCGGCCTTCTTGAGGGCCTCGAGGTCGACCACCCCTTCCAGCCCGCTGAGCTCATTCAGGCGCACCTCGGCCCGCAGGACCGCCATGTGCGAACGGAAGCCGAACTTCGGCAAGCGGCGATCGAGCGGGGTCTGGCCACCCTCGAACCCGACCTTGTGGTAGCCGCCCTTTCGGGCTCGCTGTCCCTTCACGCCACGGCCGCACGTTTTGCCCTGGCCGGCCGAGGCACCGCGGCCCACGCGCAGGCGGGGACGCTTCGATCCGGGAGCAGGTTTTAATGAGTTCAGTCGCATCTCGTTCATCCTAAGCAGCCCTGGGCCGCTACCCAGCGCGGCCGCCCGACCGGTCCACTTTCAACAGGTGCATCGCGCCGTGGATCATTCCGCGGTTCTCGGGAGTGTCGGCCACCGTGACCGTCTGGCCAATGCGGCGCAGCCCGAGGCCGCGCGCGCAGGCGGCGATACTTGCGAGCTGACCGTGCAGGCTCTTGATCAGCGTTACCTTCACTTGGGCCTTGTCCGCCATGGCATTCAACCGATGATCTCTTCGAGGGTCTTGTTGCGCTTCGCCGCGATGTCGTCGGGAGAGCGGACGCTTCCCAGCGCCTTGATCGTGGCGCGTACCACGTTGATCGGGTTGCGCGATCCGTAGCTCTTGGCGAGGACGTTGCGCACGCCTGCACATTCGAGCACCGCACGCATACCGCCTCCGGCGATGACACCGGTGCCGTCGGATGCAGGTTGCATGTAGACGCGCGTGGCGCCGTGCACGCCTTTGACCGCGTAATGCAGTGAGTCGTTGCGCAGGGCGACATTGATGAGGTTCTTGCGCGCCTGCGCCATGGCCTTGGAGATCGCCACGGGCACTTCGCGAGCCTTGCCAAAGCCGTAGCCGACTCGCCCCGAGCCATCGCCCACGACAGTGAGTGCCGTGAAGCCGAACTGGCGGCCGCCCTTGACGACCTTTGCGGTCCGGTTCACGGCGACGAGCTTCTCGACGAACTCGTCCCCCGACTGCGCTTTTTCCGGTCTTGCCATGTCTGTATCCTAAAATTCGAGGCCCGCTTCACGGGCCGCCTCCGCGAGCGCTTTGATCCGCCCGTGGTACTGGAAGCCGGCGCGATCGAACGCCACTTTGCCGACGCCGGCCGCCTTGGTCCGTTCGGCGATGACGCGGCCCACCGCCTTGGCCGCCTCGACGTTACCTGTGCCTTTCAAGCCCTGTCGCACGCCTTCCTGCAGCGTTGAGGCGGTGGCAATCACCCGGGCTCCATCTGCTGCAGTCACCTGCGCGTAGATATGACGCGGAGTGCGGTGCACGGTGAGGCGGGCCACATCGAGCTGGCGGATGTGCTCGCGCGTCTTCACCGCGCGCCGAAGCCGCCGTTGCTTCTTCGTGATGATCATTTCTTCTTGCCCTCCTTGAGAATGATCTGCTCACCGGTGTAGCGCACGCCCTTTCCCTTGTAGGGCTCCGGGGGTCGCAGATCGCGGATCTCGGCAGCCACCTGGCCTACCTTCTGCCGATCGATGCCCCGGACGATGATCTCGGTCTGGCTGGGCGCCTCGATCGTGATGCCCTCGGGAATGGCGAAGTTCACCGGGTGGGAAAACCCGAGCGTCAGATTCAGGCTCTTGCCCTGTACCTGCGCGCGAAAGCCTACCCCTACGAGCTCGAGCTTGCGCTCGTAGCCCTTGGTGACGCCGCGAACCATGTTGGCGAGGTGCGCCCGGGTAGCGCCCGCCTGCGTGCGCGCCAGTCCCGGATCGTCATACTTGATCTGTAGCTTCTTGTCGGTCTGCACGACCGACACGCCGCGCCCGAGCGGCACGCTGAGCGAGCCCTTGCTGCCTTTGATGGTCACCGAGTCGGCCGAGACGGTCGCCGTCACGCCCTGCGGCAGATCGACCGGTGCCTTCGCGATTCTGCTCATGGGCGTAGCCCCGAAGATTCGCAGATCAGGCGACGATACATAGGACCTCCCCGCCCTGGCCGATCGAGCGGGCCTGTCTGTCCGTCATCACTCCCTTGGGGGTGGAGACGATCACGGTCCCCATTCCACCGAGAATCTTCGGCAGCTGGTCCTTGCCGCGATAGATCCGCAGTCCCGGGCGGCTGACACGCTCGATGCGGTCGATGACAGGTCGGCCCTCGTAATACTTCAGGCCGATGGTCAGCGTCGGCTTGCCGCCATCGCTCTCGGTGCGGAAATCCGCGATGTAGCCTTCTTCCTTGAGGACCTTGACGATGGCCGTCTTGAGCCTCGAGGCGGCGAGCTGCACTTCACTCTTGCCCGCGGTCTGGCCGTTGCGGATGCGGGTCAGCAGATCGGCGATGGGATCGGTCATGCTCATGCGGCGTTCCTCACCAGCTCGCCTTCCTGAGGCCCGGAATCTCTCCACGGCTCGCCACTTCCCGGATCTTCACCCGGGAGAGGCCGAACTTGCGGTATACCCCGCGCGAGCGACCCGTGATCGCACAGCGTTTGCGCTGCCGCGACGGACTCGCATCGCGTGGCAGCGATTGCAGCTTGCTCTGCGCAGCCATACGCTCCTCGGGCGAGGTGCGGGGGCTGCGGATCAGCTCCTTCAGCTGCGCCCGCTGAGCGGCATACTGCTTTACTATTTTGGCGCGACGTCTCTCGCGCTGGACCATGCTGGTCTTCGCCATGTCTTATCCTATGGGCTCAAACGACCTGCGGCCGTTTGAGCGAGCCATCCTGTTGATACATCCACACCCGCGGGCAAAAACCGCTGCTTTTGTCCGCTTGATTTCGTGCCGGTCGTTCCTCATGTGCCTGACCTTACTTCCTGAACGGGAAGTTGAAAGCCTCGAGCAGCGCCCGGCCATGACGGTCGTCCGTGGCCGTTGTCGTGATCGTGATGTCCATGCCCCGGATCTGATCCACCTGGTCGTACTGGATCTCCGGGAAGATGATCTGCTCCTTCACGCCCAGGCTGTAGTTGCCCTGGCCGTCGAATGCGCGCGGCGAGACGCCGCGGAAATCCCGGATGCGCGGCATCGCGATGTTGATCAGCCGGTCCAGGAACTCATACATCCGCACTCCGCGCAGGGTCACCTTGGCACCCACTGCCAGCCCCGCGCGCAGCTTGAAGGAAGCAATCGCTTTGCGGGACTTGGTGATCAGCGGTTTCTGTCCGGTGATCTTGGTGAGATCGGTGATGGCGGCATCCATGACCTTACGATCAGCGACAGCCTCGCCGACGCCCATGTTCACCGTGATCTTGCTGATGCGCGGCACCTGCATCGGGTTGCCGATCTTGAGATCCGACCTCAGCCGGGGCACGACGGTCTCGCGGTAATATTGCTGCAGCCTGGCCATGTTTGATTCTGCCGCGACGCCCTCAGGCATCGAGCATCTCTCCGTTGGATTTGAAGAAGCGCACCTTCTTGCCGTCCGCAAGCGTCTTGAATCCGATGCGGTCGGCCTTCTTCGCGCCTGGATTCCAGATCGCCACCTTCGACACCGGCAGCGGCATTTCCTTCTCGATGATGCCGCCCTGCCGGTTCGCCTGCGGATTGGGCTTCTGGTGGCGCTTCACCCGGTTCACGCTCTCGACCAGCACGCGGCCGTCGCCGAGAACCTGGACCACGGCGCCGCGCCGCCCCTTGTCACGTCCGGCCAGCACCACAACCTGATCGCCCTTGCGAATTTTCTTCATGAGTACGAACCCCTCGGCGCTCACAGCACTTCTGGCGCGAGCGAGATGATCTTCATGAACTGCACGTTGCGCAGCTCGCGCGTGACGGGGCCGAAGATGCGGGTGCCGATGGGCTCCAGCTTGTTGGTGAGCAGTACCGCTGCATTACCGTCGAAGCGGATCAACGAGCCATCCGGCCGGCGCACTCCGTGCGTGGTACGGACGACCACCGCGTCATACACCTCGCCTTTCTTCACCTTGCCGCGTGGAATCGCATCCTTCACGCTGACCTTGATGACATCCCCGACGGTCGCATAGCGACGCCGCGTGCCCCCGAGCACCTTGATGCACATCAGGGTGCGTGCGCCGCTGTTGTCGGCAGCATTGAGCATTGTGCGCAACTGAATCATCGCTGCTCCTCAGCGCCCCGCGGCCTTCTCGAGGACCTCGACCAGCTTCCACGACTTGCGCCGCGACAGTGGCCGGCACGGAGCGATC
>Ga0070741_10017180_pt1 | contig 11924 bp, 11 predicted proteins | sample Coa_R1_4_FD_66440 | JGI IMG/M metagenome (GOLD analysis project Ga0070741, IMG submission 66440) | Surface soil microbial communities from Centralia Pennsylvania, which are recovering from an underground coalmine fire - Coalmine... | ecosystem: Environmental > Terrestrial > Soil > Unclassified ...
TTCTCTTTTTCTTTCTCCTCGTCTTTCGGCGCTTCCTCGCCTTCGCCGCCGATGAACGCAATCTTGTCGCCAACGTTTACCTTGCCGCCTTCTTCAACATAAATTTCAGTGAGGGTCCCATCTTCAGGCGATTCCCATTCCATCGTCGCCTTGTCGGTCTCAATCTCGGCGAGCACTTCGCCAGCCGACACCTGGTCGCCCTTCTTCTTTTTCCACGAGACGAGAGTACCCTCCGTCATCGTGTCGCTCAGTTTTGGCATTTGAATTTCAGGCATTGGACAATAGTTAAAAAGTTAACGCAGTTAAAAGGTTACAACGGCAGTCCCCTTTTTAACCTGCTAAAGTTTGTAACTCTTTTAAGTTGGTTCACGCGTAGCAAACCTGCTTAATGGCCTTAATAAGTTTGTCCGCGTTTGGAAGCACCGCTTTCTCGAGACGTTCGTTGTAGGGCATCGGGACGTCTTCTTGTGATACGCGAATAACGGGGGCGTCCAGCGCATCAAAAACATTTTTCTGAATCCTGTAGCACACTTCTGCGCCCACGCCGCAGAAGGGATGATCTTGTTCCACGATCACCACGCGATGCGTTTTCGTGACCGAATCGAAAATTGCCTGCTCATCGAGCGGCTTGATCGAACGCAGATCGAGAATCTCCGCAGAGATATCTTCTTCCTCCAGTTGCGCGGCAACTTGCAGCGCCAGGGGAACAGTTTGGGCATAACAAATAATCGACACATCGCTGCCTTCCCGTTTCACCTCCGCTTTCCCAAGTGGGATAAGCAGCTCTTCATCTGGCGGCTCAACCATTCCTTTGGAACTGTAGAGTAATTCGGCCTCCAGAACCAGGACCGGATTGTCGTCGCGCACGGCCGTTTTGAGCAAACCTTTCGCGTCGCGCGGCGTGGCCGGGGTGCAAACTTTCAGGCCCGGCACACTGGCGTAAAAATTCTCGGTTGCATGCGAATGCGTAGCGCCGAGCTGATGCGCCGGTCCATTTGGTCCACGAAAGGTGATGGGGATATTAAATTGTCCGCCGGACATTGTGTACATATTCGGGGCGTTGTTCACCACCTGATCGAATGCCACCAGCGAAAAGCTGAATGTCATAAATTCAATGATCGGCCGCAGACCGACCATTGCTGCGCCCACTCCCAGGCCGGCAAATCCGTTTTCGCTGATTGGAGTGTCGATGATCCGCCGCGGGCCAAAGCGCTGAAGCAAACCGTGGCTGACCTTGTAGGCGCCCTGGTATTCCGCTACTTCCTCGCCCATCAGAAAAACATTAGGATCGCGTTCCAGTTCTTCTGAGAGAGCTTCGTTCAGCGCCTGACGATAGGTGATTTCTCTCATCGCGAATTCGTGTTTGGAGACGGCGCGGCCTCGCGCCGCTGCTGCGCTGCTTCCTCGGACGGAGGGCGGCCCGGCTCCATCGCTCCATTGGCATATGTATAATCGTAAAGTGTATCGAGCGGCGGCTGGGGACTCTTCTCGGCGAACTTTACGGCGGCCAGCACCGTTTCTTTCGCCCGCTTGTCTAGCATATCGAATTGCTCGTTCGTCAATTTCCCTTCGCGCGTGAGCTGCGCGCGCAAACGAGTGATCGGATCGTCGAGTCGATATTTCTCCAGTTCTTGTTTCGTTCGGTAACTCGCCGGATCCGACATCGAGTGTCCGCGATAGCGATAAGTTCGCATTTCCAGAAACGCTGGATGCGGTTCCTTCCGGATTGAATCTGCGATCTCAGCAATCTTATCGCGCACCTCGCGAAAATTCATTCCGTCGACGATCTCTCCGGGAATATCGTAACCCTCCGCGCGATCGACGATTTGCCTCAGCGAGGTCGATCGCTTCACGGAAGTGCCCATCGCGAAGAGGTTGTTTTCACAAATAAAAACGATCGGCAAGTTATAAAGAGCGGCGAGATTCAATGCTTCATGGAAAGCACCCTGATTGATTGCTCCATCGCCGAAGAAACAGAGCGTCACGCGATCTTCGCCCCGGTATTTGATGGCGAAAGCCATCCCAACCGCCAGCGGGACATGAGCGGCGACAATGGCGTGACCGCCGTACATGTGGTTCTTGCGGTCGAAGAAATGCATCGAGCCACCCAGCCCGCGTGAGCAGCCCGTTTCCTTTCCGAAAAGCTCCGCCATGCATGCATCCGCGCTCGTGCCACGGGCAAGCGCGTGAGCATGATCCCGGTAAGCGGTAATGATGTAGTCATCGTCACGAACAGCAGCGACGGCGCCGGTGACGACTGCTTCCTGCCCAATGTAAAGGTGACAAAAACCACCGATCTTTTGCGCTTGATACTGCTGACTGGCGCGTTCTTCGAAACGCCGAATCAACAGCATCAGCGAGAGCATCTCGACTTCGTCGCGCTGCTCCACCGGCTGCATGACGGCTTAAGCCGCGCGCGGAACCGCGGCTCGGGCGCGCGAGCCCTCCGCGCTTCGGCCAAGGTTGATGGACAGAACGAAGAGCAGGGTAAACACGAGATCGCTGATGAGCGAATTGCGGAAGAACATCCAACTGGGAGTGGCGCTGTAACTTGGTAATCCGGTCGTCAGCGATTGGATGAGACCAGCCAAATTCTTTGTGTAGCCCGGATCGCTTAACCACGAAGACGCGTTTGTGATCGCATAAAAAAACGTCGATCCAACGATAGAAGCCGGCAGAAGCGTTTTCAGCGACGCTCGCTTCTGCAGGAGGAGCCCGGCGCACCCAACAACAGCCAGCACCACGTAACGCAGGACGATTTGTGAATCGAGCAGCGGCGCGCCGTAACGGAAGTTAATCACCGCGTCGGAAATAAAAAGCGTAACGAGCGGCACCGAGAATTTATATTTGTTTGGAAAGTACACCGCGCTGCAAAGAGCAATTGCCGCGAGCGGCGTGATATTAGAAAGCCAGGTCGCGCCGGAATGAATTAAAAGCCCAGTCGTAATGCGATAGGCCGCGGCAGAAAATACGAGCAGAAAAGCGGGAATCATTAGCAAGAATCTATCCGTCCGACAGGATATGCAATGGGCATTTACTGTAGCCGCGTCTCTGTGAGACGTGTAGGCAGTGCACGCTACAAACACATCAGCTCAGCACCTCGCAACAGCGAGGCGGCTGCAAATTATTTGGCGGCGGCGAGCGCCTTATTGAGCCGGCCCTTGCGGCGATTCGCAGCATTTTCGTGGATGATTCCGCGCTTGGCAGCTTTATCGATTGCTGAGATTATTGCGCGGATTTGGTCCGGGCTCGATGTCTGTGCGGAGCGCACCGTCTTTTGCATCGTTCGCAGACGCGTCACCACGCTGCGATTGCGGAGCGACCGTTTCATTGTTTGCCGGGCGCGTTTGGCGGCAGATCTCGTGTTGGCCATTGTGCTTAAAAACTGTGGACGTGCACGCTCGCGAGCGCGTCGCCATTGTCAACCCTCAAGATTTGCCGAAACCCGGGCCCACCCGCCAACTCATAATCGGCGCATGCCGTCCAAGGGCCGGAGCGCTACAAACGTTTGTTTGATTCGAGCTTCGCCTTTTGTCGCTGGGCAGCAAGTGCCCCACCCAATCGCATTTGGTCGACCGAGAGCGTGGTTTCGGAAGCTCCCGTCTGCTCCTGGTTCTGAGATTTCGCGCTCGCACTGACAAAAGTGTTAATTGGTTGCGATCGCGGCGCCTTTGGCGTTTTCGGCAAGTGCTCGGCGGTAATCTGGACAAGCGCACCAAGCGGAACGCGATCATAAAGCTCCGCAACGTCGCTCGACTTCATCCGAATGCACCCGTAACTAGCTGGCCGACCGATGTTCTTCTCCTGCGGCGTTCCATGAATGTAAATACACCGTTTAAAGGCATGCGCGTTTTGCGGTTCCAGTCCGCGCAACCAAATGATGCGCGTGGTAATCGGGTCACGGCCGGGCGTATTGGGCTGAAGAATTTCGCCGGTCAATCGCCGATTGTGAAAGACGGCGCCTGTTGGCGCATTATCACCAATTTTTTTCTCGACGGCGAGGTAACCCAGGGGAGTTGTCATTCGTCCCCAGGCATCGCCAAGGCCGAACATGGAGGTCGAGACCGGGTACGTCGCCACTTTCCCGCCATTCTGCACAAGCATCAGCTTCTGATCGCGAACGCTAACGATAATCTGGCTCGATGTGTCGACCGGGGTGGCAGCGAACGCAGATGTAATTGAAATGAAACTAAAAATTACTGCCAGGGGCCGAGGCATGCGCAACTTCTTACTCGACAAATTTGAATTTGTCACGCGGGAATTGCATCGCCTGCTCCTGACCTGCCAAAATTAATTTTCGACCAGCGGCTCCCCAACGAAGAGACGCAGACGTAAAGGAAACCGCCCTGGAACATCAGCAGGAACGGAACCGAGAAAAACTGGCCATGCACGATCGCGAATATTACGAAGTACGTGAAATAAATTGCGAAAGCCAGCTCCGCCAGCGGAAGGGTTGATCGGAGCGGCCGGTATTTGCAGGAACGCCACGGCTGTGACCTGCGTTCAATGCCATACTTGGGTGTGCGTGTGAAGTCGGATTTGTGGTTGATCAGCGCTTCCAGGACTGCCCGGGCATTGTTGAGTGAAAGACCAATTCCCAGTGCAAGCAGACATGGCAGAAAAAGAATCTCTTTCATCCATGTCCGTGGGTGCAGCTCGCGTTGGGCACAGATATAAAAAATCGCCACCGATGCCGATGCTGCGAGAAAGATCGGAATATCGATGAGCAATGTACGTAGCCATCCACCCTGAGGTCCTCCAGCCGAGGGATGCAGAAGCACACACAGAAAAGCAAGCAGCAAGTAGGCGAAGTTCGACATCAAATGTCCGGTGGCTTCGAGCTTGATCGGGAACGGAAGGCGGCTGCGCCAAATCGTGGGCAATAATTTTTTACAAGTCTGAACGGAACCTTTCGTCCAGCGATGCTGCTGCGACTTGAAGCCGTTCATATCCACAGGTAGCTCTGCCGGAGTCACAACGTCTGAAAGGTAAATAAATTTCCAGCCCGCGAGCTGAGCGCGATAGCTGAGATCGAGGTCTTCGCACAGTGTGTCGTATTGCCAACCCCCGCTTTGCTCAATGCAGGAACGCCGCCAAAGGCCAGCCGTTCCGTTGAAATTGAAAAACCTGCCGCTGCGGCTCCGCGCGGTTTGTTCAAGCAAAAGGTGTCCATCCAAAAAAATCGCCTGCATGCGCGTGAGCAACGAATAACCGCGATTCAAATGTCCCCAGCGGGTTTGGATCATTCCCACCTGGGGGTCGGTGAAGTAATGGATGGTTCGCTTCAGTAAATCCTTTTGCGGAACAAAATCGGCATCGAGAATGCAAACAAATTCGCCTTCCGCAGCCTCCAGTCCGATTGCCAGAGCGCCGGCTTTGAAACCCGTGCGATCGACCCGATGAATACGCTGAACATTAAAGCCGCGCTGTTGCAGTTCCTCCGCGCACGAGGCAGTGATTTCACGGGTTTCATCAGTTGAGTCGTCCAAGACCTGGATTTGCAGAAGCTCCCACGGATAATCCAATTCACTCACAGAGCGAATCAAACGCTCGGCAACGTATACTTCGTTAAAGATTGGAAGCTGCACCGTCACCTTTGGCAGTTTTTCAAAATGACGAGTCGGGACCGGCGCCCGCTTCCGGTTTTTCAAATACAGATAGATGATGAAATAGCGATGGACGCCGTAAGCGGACAATCCGATGAGCACACCCAGATAACAAATCGACCAGATAATGTGTCCGAGGCTTCCTTGCATGCGAGTTCTACAGACCCGAAAGTTTTTCGGGGTAAGGCCGACATGATGCCGCTTTCACCATGTGCGTCAATTCAAAAATCGTATTTTTGCCTCTGGAAATCGTCGCTGCATTGTGTTGGACGCAACACCTCCCCTCGATTTTCGTAATTGAGAGGGCGAACGGTCTGGGAAAGTCTTTAATTGGTCAAAAACGGTGCGATTTTTGTGCGGATTCGGCTGCCCCGATCACTCCGTCCCAACTTTGCTCGAGACATTCACCCTTGCCTGAAGTGGGGAGCAGAGTAACCATGATAGGCCAATTTTCGCAATCCGCAGGCATCAGTGGGGAGACACAATGACGAAACGAAGGCGCGACCGTTTCGAACGTTTCAAGATCATCTTTCCTATTCTTCTGGCGGGATGGATTCCGTCGATCCTGACGCTGATCGTTTCCTACACGATCCTGCGCGACACGCTGGAATCGAGAATCCTGCGCGACCGGCAAACGTTGATTCAACTGGTGGCACACCTCGTTGCTCATGACCTGAGCCGCAGCAGCGCCGTCATTGAATATTATCAAACGCTGCCCGAGCTGGTGACAAGCTTAAGCGCACCGAATCCACAGCTTACTCAACAATGGCTCAACTCGGCGTTTTATTCCCATCCGCAGATCGATGGAATGTTCGTCACCTCGGCCACCGGCGAGCTTATCGCATCGATTCCCACCGCGCCGGAGATGATCGGAAAGGATTTCGGCTCCGAGTACTGGCGCGAGCAAACGGCGGCGGCGGAGGCAACCTTTGTCTCCGCAATTCATCCCAGGCTGTCGGACAACCGGCCTGTCACTGATATCGTCGGCGCGGTACGCGGGCCGGACCGGACCATTCTTGGTTATGTCGGAGTTTCCGTGCTGGTAGAAAGAATTGGCCGGCGCTTGTCCACGATCGAGTTTTCAGACCGGCTTCTTTTCGAGGTACTCGACCAAAACGGCGTGGCGCTTTTTGCCAGCGATTTCAAACCAAATCCCGTGACCCCTACGCCGAAGGCAAACGAAGCGTTGATCAACGAGATCAGCCAGAGCAAGACCGGGCATTTCGACCGGCACGGTAATCTTTATTCTTTCAGCCCGATCGAATCCACTGGTTGGGTGGCCGTAGTGGTGCAGCCGAGGACCCTGGCTTACAAACCGGTTCATGATCTTTTGGGACGAATGACCGTATTGACGGCCTGGTTGATCGTTCTCACTGCGGTCTTTGCATGGCTGGGCAGCGCCTATTACCAGCGGCAACTGGAATCCAAGCAGCAGCTGGAGCGCGAAGTGATTTTCAACGAGAAAATGCTGGCGAACATGCCCAGCGGTATCGCTTTCATTGATCCCACCTCTCGCCGTTTCCTCCACGCCAACTACGCCTTTGCCCAGATGGCCGAACGTTTTGGCGACGTGCCAGCCGGTCGCGACATTACGGAAACTACTTACGACGAGGTGAAGATCGCCCCATCTGGGGCAGTCGAAAGAGTGCTTACTTTTGGAACGCCATTTCAACTGATTGAACACCCGTTAAAAGATAAGACGGGTATGACGCATTTTTTGAATATCAATTTGCTTCGACTTCAAGGCTCACAAGAAACCGTTCAAGGTGTGCTCTATTTGGTCGAAGATAAGACACGGGATGTTACGCTGCGGCAGGAATTGATTGGTGCGAATGCTGCAAAGGACCAATTCCTGGCATTGCTGTCCCATGAGCTGCGAAGTCCACTCTCGCCGGTAATTGCAATGGTAGGCGAACTGGAAGCCGAGCTTCCGGATTCCAAGCCCGTGAAGGAAGCGCTCGAGGTTGTCCGGCGCAACGTCGAACTGGAAGCACGGTTGATTGACGATCTGCTGGATGTGACCCGAATCGCGAAGGGGAAGTTGCAACTAAGCTTTGAAACGATTTGCGTCCATCAACTCCTGCAACGCGCTTATGAAATATGCCGCGAGGAAATCGCTGCCAAGAATCTCGAAGCGGACTTTCATCTTCGCGCCACTCAAACCTACGTGGAAGGCGATCCCGCACGATTGCAACAAGTCTTTTGGAATTTGATCAAAAACAGCGTGAAATTCACGCCGGAAAAAGGGCGAATCACTATCGAAACGTTCAACCCCGCGCCGGACAAAATTGAGGTCCGGGTCATCGACACGGGCATCGGCATCGAGCCCGAAAAGATCGATAAAATCTTTAATGCATTCGAACAGGGACAGACCGAGATCACGCGACGTTTTGGAGGGCTCGGCCTCGGACTCGCGATCTCGAAAGCGCTGATCGACGCGCATGGCGGAAAAATTCGCGTCGAAAGCCCCGGCAAGGATCAGGGCGCCATCTTTTCGCTGGAACTGAACACCGTAGTCACGCCGGCCGGCACCGACGGCGAGAGAAAAGATCAACCGGTGGGACCGGAACGAGAATTGGCAATCGCAAAGCATCGACGCGTCCTGCTGGTGGATGATCATCACGACACGTGCATCGGGATGAAAAGAATGCTGGAGCGCCGTGGTTACGAAATTACCATAGCGCATTCCGCCGACCAGGCCGTGGAGAAAGTGCGTACTCAGGATTTCGACCTGCTGATCAGCGATATAGGATTGCCGGATCGCAGCGGTTACGACTTAATGCGTGAAGTGCGTCTCAACAAAAACTTGCCTGGAATTGCGCTTAGTGGTTTCGGAACAGAACAAGACGTCAACCAGGCAAGATCGGCAGGTTTTTCCGAGCATCTAACCAAGCCGATCAACTTTGAGCGCCTGGAAAGGACAATTCAGAATCTGCTCTCGTAGAGCTTCCCCGGATCTTCGTTATCCCTATCCGCCGTTCGGTGTGCCGGTTTCCGTCTTGGTCCTGTGCTCTGCCGCTTCTTTTAACTCCCGCGACAGCTTCTCAACGCGCTGACGCATAATCTTGCCGGCTTTGAACTTCACTGTCGCGCGCGGTGGAATGACAAAACTGCTGCCAGGCTGGTTTGGATTTCGCCCCACGCGCGGCTTTGTCAGGCGCGGCTGAAAGACGCCAAAATTGCGTAGTTCAACCGGGACATTGCTAGCGAGACTGTCGGTAATCTTATCAAGTGTTCGTTGGACCACATCGAAAACCTGATGCTGGACCATACCGGTTTGGTTACTGATGGCGACGACGATGTCGCGCTTGGTTAACTTGGCCATATCTATTGTAGTATTCGTTCCGTATTGCTCGTGTGGTGGCTCAATGAAGCATAAAAACACGATTTTTTAAACTAGGTAAGGTCTTCCACCAGAAGGCCAAATGGTCTTGGGCCAGCGCCCCAGCCACTTCATCACGACGCCTCGGTTGGTGTCGTAAAGTTTAACACTTGACCATTCATCCGCTTTCGCCAGGGCCACGCCGAGCCAGACGTGGGTCTGTCCAATTCTCCCGTGGCGGCGGGGCGGGATAGTAATCCGGCGCCGTTTCGTGCGCAGTGCGGAAGTGGACCTTCGCGACAGTGCGCAACGCCTCAGGCCCATTCGTTTCGACCAGTTTTTTCGCGGTTTCTTTCACGCTCGCGGACACGCCGCGCTCCAACCGCAAACCGATCTCCTTTCCTTTACGCTCGAGCCAATTGATGAATGCCTCGCGCGCCAAAATCGATGCCGCCGCCACTGCTATGTCCGATTCAGCCCTCGGTCGCTGCTCGATGTCGATTTTTCTCCCGTGTCGCAATAACGCCTGCTCCACCACGCGGGCATCCGCAAATTGGTCGGACAACGCTCTTGGGCAATCCGGTTTTTTTGCCAATAAATTCTCGATCACGCGCGCGTGTCCCCACCCAAGCAGTTTGTTTAGATTGCCAAATTTTTCGTAGAGTTCGTTATACTTCGACGGCCCAACCAAAACCGTTTCCACGAGCTCCAGGGAACTCTTCCGAACCGTGTCCGCTAGTGCGCGAATCCGGGTGTCCGAACCGATCCGTTTGCTGTCCACCACGCCCGCGTCCAAAAGTTTGCGCGCAATTCCACGATCGATGTACACGCCCGCAATCACCAGCGGGCCGAAGAAATCTCCCTTCCCGCTTTCATCCACGCCGAAGTGCGGCTGGAACATTTCCGGTGAATGCACTTCTTCGTAACCCAGCTTCGCTTCGCCGAGAATCTTCGGCTCCAGCTCAAACTGCACGAATTCCTTCACTCCCTTTCCCTGCACAAGCACCTTCGGCCCTTTCTCGTACACCGCCACGCTCAACTTGTTCTTCTGCGCGAAGAAAATCGTCCATTCCTTCGGCGCGAACTCGAAGCCGAGTTCTTCGAGCAAAGCCCGCAGCTTTGCGACCTGTTCTTGCGTGAGCGCGTGGGTGTAAGAATTCAACGCTCAACGCTCAACGCTCAACCTCCAATATTCAATTATCTTCTCTATTGAGAGTTGGACGTTAAGCGTTGGACGTTAGACGTTCCTTTAAATCATGAGGTCGCCAGAAAGAATTCACGCGTTTCGACGTTCTCTTTTTCAGTGGTTTCGCCGCGGCGGCCGTCATCTCCCATGGCGGAAGACCCATGATCCCTACGCCATTCTCGTCTCCGAGTTCATGCTCCAGCAAACGCAGGTGGCGACTGTCATTCCTTATTATAATAAATGGTTTCGCCGATTTCCTGATTTCGCGTCAGTTGCGCTCGCTTCGCAAAACGATGTCCTCCACGCCTGGCAGGGACTCGGCTATTACAGTCGCGCCCGAAATCTCCACGCCGCTGCGAAAATCGTGGAAGCTCGATATGGAGGCGTTCTTCCCAACGACATCGCGGCGATTCGCAAGCTACCAGGCGTTGGCCGCTACACGGCGAATGCAATCGCAACTTTTGCCTTCAATCAACCGGTCCCAATTGTGGAAGCGAACAGCTCGCGCGTGCTCGCACGGTTGTTCGACATGCGCGCCCCGATCGATTCCGCCATCGGCCGCGAAAAACTGTGGGGAAATGCCGCGCAACTTGTCCCGAAACGCAATGCAGCGCGTTTCAACTCCGCGGTTATCGATCTGGGTGCACTCGTTTGCCTGTCGAATAAACCGAAATGCGGGATTTGCCCGGTGAAGAAATTTTGCCGCACAAAGAATCCGGAAGAGCTTCCGATCAGGAAATCCAAACCGCGCACAAAGCGACTTATCGAAAGACATGCATTTGCCCTTAGTAAGGGCAGAGTTCTGCTCGAACAATCCTCCGCACGCTGGCGGGGCATGTGGATGTTGCCGCCGCTTAAGCGTGACGGCTCTAAGCCGTTAAGTTTTCGGCGTGCGTTACACGTTTCTACCTTTCCGTTCACACACCACCAGATCACGCTCGCTGTATATCATCGCGCAACGCCAAACAGAATCGCCCGGACGCAGCAGTGGTTTGAATCTATTGACCACATCGCGATGCCCTCACCTCATCGCCGTGCAGCGAAAGCGCTCCTTACCGCAAACAAGTAGCGCGATCACGCCGGCAGCAGTCGTTAGAATCGTAACGGGAACCCCAAACCGCGCGTAATCCCGAAAAACGACCTGGATATGATCGCGCGCTGATTCCACAACGATCATGTTGGCCGCGGAACCGACGATCGTGAGATTGCCGGCAAACGTCGTCGCGAACGCAAGCACCTTCCACATCAAAGCCGGTTCTGCGAATCGCGGGATCCAGTGTCCCGCCACTAAAACGAACGGCACGTTTGGGAAAACCCCCGCAACGACCTTCGCTTTTGTTGCTTTGCATTGAACGTTGAACGTTTCTCTGCGATAACCTTTTGCACCAGCTATGAGAAGCATGACTGGATATGGCAGGGCTGAGGTGGTCCATGCCGGGAGAAAATTCAGCGTTGAGCTCAATTCGGTGAACCGAAAACAGAGCGACATCGTGATAAATCTGCCCCGGGACCTGGCCGAACTGGAACCGCGCATTCGCCAGACGATCAATGAACAGATCTCACGCGGCCGGACCAATGCCACGGTCGCTCTTCACAGCGGCCCCAATGGCAGCCGCAACCTGGCGCTCGATACGGAGTTGGCCCGCTCTTATCACGAAGCGATGCGCGCTTTGCAAAAGGAGTTGAACGCCCCAGGGGAAATCACGATTAGCACGATTTTGCAGGCCCCGGGCGTGATGCGCTTCCCTGAACAGACGCTCGACGCGGAAGAAGCATGGCCGGCCATCGATCGCGCCCTGCGCGGCGCCCT